>Ga0194120_10008750_pt1 | contig 13188 bp, 13 predicted proteins | sample TA2MahCa65mmetaG_FD_148642 | JGI IMG/M metagenome (GOLD analysis project Ga0194120, IMG submission 148642) | Freshwater microbial communities from Lake Tanganyika, Tanzania - TA2015019 Mahale Deep Cast 65m | ecosystem: Environmental > Aquatic > Freshwater > Lake | place: Tanzania: Lake... | reverse complement strand
CACATATTTTTCGACTCTCGGCCCCAAATCGGAGAGGGTATCAGGGAAATGCTCATTGGGTACGACATGCACATCGTCCCCTCCGCGGGAATCATAATACTTCACCACCCATGCGCCAGTCGGGGAACTCGGATTGTCTCCTGGATGCCAGGTACGTGGTCGATATTCTTCGGGGATATAGCGCTCCTGTATACGCTTGTCGCGCGTCATGTCCTCGATAAAATCTGGATTTTGGTACGCAAAGGAAAATGTGGGTTGCGTCTTGAGGCTCTTTTTCATGTATCCATGTATTTTTTTCAATCCCTCCGGTGAAGGGGTGAATTCCTTTGAGTGAATATCCGTTAGAACTTCATTTGCTATCTTAAACTTGCGCGCCATCTCGGGATGCTCGGTCGCCCGTATACCAGCGACCGTTTTGTGCATGGTATCGATCTGACCTTTTGGAATCTCTTGGACACCGACCACTCCGCTATCATGCCCGTTGATCTCGATACATACGCAATGTAAGACACCCTTTTCATCCGTAGTGAATATAAAATCAAAACCAAGCGAGGCGCGGAACATTTCGGGAGATTCTTTCCCTTCCTTACCTTCGACGGGATTCCGTATACCAAATCTTTGTATCTTTTCCACACACGTATTCTATCACCTCCGCGCAAGCATGATCGCATGCTCGGCGAATTCGCGTACAGAGGAGCCGACGCTTTCTAGCATGTGTGGGAATGACGCTCCAGGGTACAAGCCAGGGATTGTATTGACCTCGAGCAGGTACGGCCCACGCGGGGTGAGGATCACATCGGCACGGGAGAAAGCCCCTAGCCCGAGCGCCAGGTGCGCCCTACGCGCGATATCTGCAAGCGCCCGCTTCTCTTGGTGGGTAAACGAGCTCGGGACCTTGTGTGTCAAAGATGCGTCGCGGTGCGATTCGGGTGTGATGAAATGCCAGCCGCGCCTGTCCGGATGCGTCATGCCGGGCATGATCGTATGCGCGGGCGGGAGCACATAGAGCTTCTCACCGCGAAATCCCTCAATGAGACCGACACTGACCTCATGTCCACGGATGAATTCTTCGACGACCGCACCACCGTATGCATCGAGCACATCACCGATCACGTCGGGTAGCTCGATGATCGTGCGCGCAATCCGGATACCATGCGACGCACCTTCGGAAAAAGGCTTCACTATATATGGCGGAGGGATGAGTGCAAATACGGCACGCGCCATTTCACCCGTATCGATCCTATCGCGCACCGAAAATGGAAGCCCTTGCGGCATACGGATACCGCTACGCATCAAAGCTTCTCGCGCACGGCCCTTATGAAATGCAAGTGCAGACGCATAGGGGACTGAGCCAGCAAATGGGACACCGGATCGCGCGAGGATGCGACCGATGGTGCCATCTTCGCCGATGCCACCATGCACGGCATTGAGCACGACATCTATCTGCGTAAGTGCGCGAGCGGGCGTGCTCGGCATGCCACGGCTATGCCACGTACCTTGCTTGTCTATCAGGATATCACGCGTCTCATATTTTTCTTCCGGCAATGCCGCGAGGATCGACGCACCCGTCTTAAGCGAGAGGTCATATTCACTAGACGTCCCACCGCGCAACACACCGACTTTCGTGCGTATCATGCATATAGTATATCACCGTGCTTGTGCGCATTGCTGCACACCTGATGAGAGTCGTGGAAAAATAGTTGACATGTATTACCACTGATGTTAATGTGCGACTAGCTTTAACTCGTGTCGAAAGAGGTCTACTCAAATGAAGCCGCACGCCACAGCATCGAAGATGCCGGCATCAGAGAAAAGGGCGCACGTCGCGGTACTGATGCTCCTTATGAGTCTCATCGGCTTTCTGGGGTACATGTGGTGGTCGGGCCCACCGCAAGCCTCCGCGCCACAGCCAATCGCTCTTACGTCGATGCAAGAGACAGACAATGTGATCAGGAAGGTCATATCGTGTCTGACCGACCCGAATATGCCTGTGGGCATGCCATTCAAAGATATCAGCGAAGTAAACGCGCGCATCGAGCAGGGCGGATACTTTATCGACTTGATGGACGGGATTCGTTATTTCAGAGCCTCAGGTGGATACATGCGGAGAGCTATACACTGCCAAAAATCGGTAAAATAACAAACTTTCAAGAGCCGCATCGCGCGGCTCTTTTTCATGGGGATACCGCGTGTGCAAGCGCACGGATGACATCACGAGGGATTTTCAGACACTCGATCACATACTCACGCATCGTCCGCGGTTTGAGCTTCGTCACATACAGAGTTGGCGCGATACCAACTCGCGAGCGGGCCGCAATCCCCCGTCCGCTCTGTGAGACCTGCCGCAAGGACAATGCGCGCATGCGGATAGCATTTGAATGCGCGTATCGTCGAGAGCGAGCGCAGGCGGCATACGTAATCCACCTCGCAGGTATCGGCATGAAAGCCATATGCATAATCGACGATGAACACGCGCTCTGTCATAGTGATGGTATTGTAACAAAAAAAGCCGCGCGTATGCTCGCGCGGCTTTTGCTCGTCATACCGTCCTTATTTACGGCCGAGTATTGCGGAATTAACCATATGCGGCACGTGGATAAATCCTACGGCGCACGCTGCTCCGATGAGAGAAAATAGGGCCACGGCTATAAGCGCCGGTCTGATTTCTTTAATCGACTTGAACATCTTTCTCTCCTTTAGGTACCGAGATTAACTGCGAAGCAGAGTAGGTCAAATCGAGCGTTTGCGCAAGCGCGTACGATGCCAACCTATTGCGTATCGGTGGGCCTCGGCATTGGCGAGGAGTATCTCACGCTCGTACATCCGCGCAGCTTTTGCATCCCCTATCAGACGCTCCGGCTTATGCGCCTCATTTTTGACGACGCCGACGATAGGGATTTCAATCCCCGCTTCTTTCAGGACGCTTTGTGCGGCACGCACTTGTGCTGCACCTCCGTCGATTGTGAAGACGCGCGGGAGCGGCCACTCGGCATGTGCAAGCCGGCGAGAAAGCGTCTCGCGCAGCGCCGCCACGTCGTTATTGGTCACAGTACGGATGATGAATTTGCGATACGCCGCGCGGACAGGCTCACCATCCTGCACCACGGTCATCACACCGCCCGTCTCGGTGCCGGCAGTATGCGCGATGTCGTATGCTTCGATGCGTATACTCATCCCCTGGCCCGAGACGCTCGAAGAGTTTTTTTCGGGCTTGATGAGCGATACATCGCGGATGTGTTCGAGCGCTGCGATCTGCCGCCGTATGACGGATGCCTTTTCAAACTGCTCGCTGACGGAAGCCACCTTCATCTCCCGCGCAAGCATGCGCCTGAGGCCTTTCATGTTTCCCGAGAACAGCTGCGCGATATGCTTAACACTCGTCGCGTATTCCGCCTTGCTCATCTCACCCGAGCACACGCCGGGACACAGGCCGAGCTGACGATTGAAACATGGTTTGCAAACGCGCGATTTTTTTTCGAAAGTCAGCCTGTCAAAAGTCAGACTTTTGACAAACGATGACGATGTCAAAAGTCTGACTTTTGACATTTCGGGACAGGGGGTGCAGGTATCGCGATATGGAAAGATCTTGCGCACAATCTTGAGTGCCTCTTTGAGCTGGCCGCCATGCGGGAACGGCCCGAAAATATGGCTTATTTCGAAAGGCGTCGCCTTACGGTTTTTTGTCAAAAGGCGGCCGCGCACGAGGAGCACACGCGGGAAATCTTCCTTGGTGATCACGACATAATTCCAGCTTTTGTCGTCTTTTTCGTCGACGTTGTACGGCGGCTGATGCTTCTTGATGAGCGCTGCTTCGAGGATGAGCGCTTCGAGGACTGAACCTGTCTCCTGCCAATCAAGCTTTGTAGCACGCTCGATCATCGCGACGATCCTCTCGCCACGCGACTCGATGAGCCTGCTCCCGAAATAGCTGCGCACGCGATCGCGCAGCGATGTCGCTTTGCCGACATACAGGATCTTGCGCCGTGCATCACGCCCCCCTCTGATTCGCTCCGGCGCACTAAGAAAAATATATACGCCAGGCGCATCGGGAAGGTCGTATTTTTTGAGTTCGTCTCTCTGCATACGTCCACATTATATGAAAAAGAATGTCGCGGCTAGCATACGCTAGCCGCGACATGAGTCATTCGGCTGCCAAGGGAAATCCCTCTCCCATGAGTTGGCCGAGTTCTCTTTGTGCCGAATACGTAACCCACACATTGCGATCGCGCTCGCGAATCTTTTCCGTAAGGAGCCTCATGAGCGCATGCGGAATTTTACGATTCTTGAAGTAATCCTTGACGAACACTTTGAGCGGGGTACCCGTGTTGATCGAGCGCGGCGAGAAGTACAGAATTCTTATCGTACTTGCATTGCCGATGCATTCTAGCGGCAAAGTAGACTCTTTTCTTTCATGGGGCGACAAACAAACCTGTTCGATGCGATACACTTGTCTCCCGCACCAATCCGCTCCCCATGCCAAACCGCTCGCTGGCTGCGTCTGTCGCGCCATCTGGATGATGGTGCGTGCTTGCCACGAATGCGGATACCGCATCGGCACACGCCCCTCCATTTCAGGGACGCTCAAGTAGCCGTTTTCAAACGCGCCGAGCTCAATGAGTTCTCGTACGCGATAGAGACGCCCATTATAATGTTGCTTCGCGACCAAGGTAATGGTCATCCGACACTCCTATTCATTTGAGAGAGCATACTAAAAGACTATTGTATCAGACATGTGGAACGAGGGTAAATTGACTTTTAACAATCCGGTAGTATAGTACCAACAGGCTAGGCCACTCCCAGCAATGGAGGTTTACATGTTACAGATAGCTCGTTGGTACTTCACGCGCCTCGGCGTACCGCTCGGACTCGTGATCATTGTAGGCGCTCACATCTCGAACTACCACCGCGAAAGTCCGTCGATGGAATGGGCGGGCTGGGGCGGACTCCTGCTTCTCACAGCGACCATCCTGTGGATCCTTGAAATCTGGTCACAGGTCGTCGAGTCCTATCAACGCGCACAGGAAAAGCCGCGCGCGGTCCGTACATGGCGTACCATCATTCTGGGTGTGCCATTCTGGGCTGCGATCCTCGCCATCATTCTGTTCGGCAGGTGGCTCTATGATCCGCTCTTCTAGAGCAAAACGCCGCGACCTATATATTGGTCGCGGCGTGTTCCTATTTTTGCTTTGCCTTCTTGAATATCCGCTTGAGGTAATACCCTGTGTGCGAGCCGTCGGTTTTTGAGACTTCTTCGGGTGTGCCGGTCGCTACGATCTGACCGCCCTTCGCCCCGCCCTCGGGACCCATGTCGATGATGTAATCGGCGCATTTGAGCAGATCGAGATTGTGCTCGATCACGACCACGGTATTGCCGCGATCAACGAGCTTTTGGAGGATGTCGATGAGCTTCTGTACGTCGTCGTAATGAAGGCCGACCGTCGGCTCGTCGAGCAGGTAGATACTCTTGGTGATGAGCGGACGATAGAGCTCCGAGGCGATCTTCACACGCTGGGCCTCGCCGCCGGAGAGCGTCGTCGCGCTCTGACCGAGCTCAAGGTATGAGAGACCAACGTCGATCAAGGTCTGCAAGCGATCGGCGACCGCGGGGATATCCTCGAAAAATGCATATGCTTCTTCGACCGTCATCGAGAGTACGTCGTGAATATTCTTCTTTTTATATTTGACTTCAAGCGTCTCTTTCATAAAACGCTTGCCGTTGCAGACATCGCACGTCACGTAGACGGTCGGCAAGAAGTGCATTTCAACGGCGATGAGCCCGTTGCCCTGACACGCCTCGCAGCGGCCACCCTTCACATTGAAGCTGAAACGACCCGGCCCCCAACCGCGCGCTTTGGCCTCTTCGCTCATCGCAAACATGTCGCGGATATGCGTCCAGGCACCCGTGTAGGTCGCCGGATTGGAGCGTGGCGTGCGCCCGATCGGCGACTGATCGATAAGGATCGCTCGCCCGAGGTATTCGGTGCCGGAAAACTCTTTGGCGTTGTAGGTCTTGGCGGAGCGCCAGCGCTTGTCAAAGCGGGCCTGGAGATTGCGATGGAGGATTTCATAGAGGAATGTCGATTTGCCCGATCCGGAGACACCCGTGACACAGACGAGCTTGGAGAGGGGCACATCGACATTTAGATTTTTGAGGTTGAAGCGGTTGGCGCCGCGGATTTTGATCTTGCCGCGATCCGACGTACGGCGTTTTTCGGGTATCTCGATGGCTGCTTCCTCACGCAGATATGCGAGCGTGCGCGAGCCGCTCTTGTTGGTCTTGGCCGTAAGCAGATCATCGAGCCAGCCGGAAGCGACCACACTACCGCCATGCACGCCCGCACCGGGGCCAATGTCGATGATATAGTCCGATGCATAGATCGTGTCTTCGTCGTGCTCGACGACGATCACGGTGTTGCCGAGATCGCGCAGATGTTTGAGTGTGTCGATAAGCTTATCGTTGTCACGCTGATGGAGGCCAATCGTCGGCTCGTCGAGTACATAGAGCGCACCGACAAGTCCTGACCCGAGCTGCGAAGCGAGCCGGATACGCTGTGCTTCGCCTCCGGAGAGTGTGTTGGCCTTGCGGTTGAGTGTGAGGTATTCGATACCAACATTGAGCATGAATTGCAGGCGGCTCGTAATCTCCTTGATCACGACGCGCGAAATGTCCTGCTCTTTAGGACTCAAATCGATATTCTCGAAAAACGACATCGCGTCCGCGATCGAAAGGGATGCAACTTCAACAATGTTTTTCCTCGCCCCTATTTCTTGTTTATCGTTTTGAGTTTCATGTTTTATAAACACATTGAGTGCTTCCGAGCGTAGGCGCGTACCATGGCACACGTCGCACGCCTCGTCGGAGAAGAGGAACTTGGTGCCGAGCCCTTTACATTCTGGACAAGCGCCATACGGACTATTGAATGAAAAGAGGCGCGGCTCGACCTCGGGAAATGAGAATCCGTCGTATGCACACATAAATTTTGCGGACATGACTCGACTCGAAGAGGAGTTCATGTCCGTCCCGAGCGATGTATCCCGAGTGGAGTCGAGGGAAGTCGAAGGACTGGTGATACGCACGAGACCTTCGGATTCACTCAGTGCGCGCTCGATCGCCTCACTGGCGCGCTCACGGGCGCCTTTGGGATCATCCTTAAACTCGGAGACGAAAATCTCGTCGACGACGACGTCGATATCATGACGGTCATTTTTGGAAAGCACAATGCGCTCGCGAAGCGATTTTTCCTCACCATCGATCACGACCTTCTCATAGCCTTTGTTGAGGAGATCATAGAGTAGCTGATAGTACTCGCCCTTGCGCCCCACCACGACGGGCGAACTGATGCAGATCTTGGCATCCGAGACGTTTTTAGTAAGCTTTTTAGCCGTTTGTGGAGGTCTGACCTCCACAACAGGAGCTTTTTCGACGACGTTAAGCACTTTTTCCAAAATCTCCTCATTGGAGAGCTTGCGCACTTCGCGCCCACACTCTGGACAATGCGCGTGGCCGATACGCGCATACAAGACGCGCAAATAGTCGTAAATCTCGGTGATGGTGGCGACCGTCGAGCGTGGATTGTTGGAGCGGCTCTTCTGATCGATTGAGATGGCGGGCGAGAGGCCGCTGATCTCATCCACCTCGGGCTTCTGCATCTGGCGCAAGAATTGGCGTGCATAGGCGGAGAGCGACTCGACGTACTTACGCTGCCCCTCGGCGAAAATAGTATCGAATGCAAGCGAGGATTTACCCGAACCGGAAAGGCCGGTGATGACCACCATCTTATCGCGCGGCATCTCGACCGAAATGTTTTTCAAATTATGAGTCCGTGCACCCTTAACAATTATTTTGCCAAGATTGCTTGCCCCGTAGCCAAGCCCTTCGGGGCTTGTGGTACCGGGGTGCGTGCGAGCGCCTTTTATGATGATTTTATGCTGACTTTCGTGATTTTTTGACATACCATGTTGACCCCTTGCTCAGCGCGAGGGGTATGTACGCATGATGCTAGCACACAAATCAGCCGCGTTCAAAAGGCCTCGCGGATACGTTCGCGGGGCCTTTTCTCTAGACAGGAACCTTAGGGCTATATTCACCCGGGTGGCAACGCCACTTACCAATTGAATAGACCGTCATCCCCTTAAATGTCTCTGGGTTCGCTTTAATATACCCGTCGATAATGTGTTGCCCCAGATAGCTACAGGTCACCTGATTAAATTGAGGCTCAAAAAATCGATTACTAATCACTAGCTCCTGACAATGCACTGTGCCATTGAACCACAGGAGACACACATTCGCGACCAAGGTGACAATTGGCATGACACCCTCCTACTCTAGTCATTCCGATTGAGTATCTATAATCAAACATCGCATGCTCAAAAAGGAAAGTCAACGACACTGTGTTTCTATTACATACGCACCGCTTCCTCTTGCAGCGTCACACCAAACTTCTCTTTGACCGCCAGCTTGATCCGCTCGGCAAGCGCGAGTACGTCTACGGCAGTAGCATTGTCGGTATTGATGATGTAGTTGGGGTGCTGCTCGCTCGCCTGTGCACCGCCCTCTGTCGCACCTTTCATTCCCGCCTTTTCGATGAGCCAGCCGGCAGGGACGCGACCCTCGCGCGCGACCGTCTTCTTCTCCTCTTCAAATTGCGCGCGCACGGCGTCCGGGGCAACAGGATTCATAAAATACGAACCGGCCGCTTTTACGCTTTGTAGGTGTCGCTTCTCACGCTCGGCGATCGTCGCCTTGATCAGGGTTTCCCCTTCGCCGACGTCTGTCACTTTAAGCACGAATGATCCGCGCAAGATGATCCACTCCGGATGTGTCTTAAAAAAGCTGGTCCGGTATGCAAACGCGACCTCCGAAACGAGAAATGTTTTCATTTCATGCGTATGCGTATTGAACGCCTCAATCGTCGTTATGAAATCCTTGATCTCGGAGCCGAATGCCCCCGCATTGCCGCGGATAGCACCGCCGACCGAGCCAGGAATACCGGCAAGCTTTTCCCATCCACCCAAGCGGCGCTCGCTCGCCAGTCGAATGATCGTGAGCAGATCGCACCCGGCGCCGACATGGAGCACACCTTTATCGAACGCGTAGTCCATCGTGCGGATGCGTATGACGAGGCCGTCGAACCCCATGTCTTTGAAAAGAATATTGCTGCCGCCGGAAATCACGACAAATGGTATCTTGCGCTCCTGCGCCCATGCCACAGCGCGATGGATGTCGTTGTCCGTACCCGCTTCAAAGAAATAGTGGGCACTGCCACCGATTTGAAAGGTGGTGAGCGGCGCAAGCGGGACATTTTCTTGGATCTGAAGCATGTCCCCCAGTATATCATCCCCAGGAATTTGCTTGACACTCTGATTCAGTAGTTATATATAAAGATTAGGTCAATGAGGGATACATGAGGAGTCCACTATGTTGTACGGTCCTGATGGGAAGTGTCTTTGGATCCCGGTGCCGCAAAAAGACGACAACTGCGAGGCCCTTACGCATTTAGTGGTGTTGTATATGGCCTTCGGTATCACCACAGTGATAGTCGGAGTCACCTTCCTTTGCTTGATGGGGCTCACGCTTCCCACCCACTGATCCTTCAAATACTCGGCGCGCAGGTGTCCCTGTGCGCCGTTTTCTATTTTGCACCCTTTCGTTTGGTCTTTTTGGCTCCCTCATTCATCTGCGTCTCAAGACGCGCTATCTCATCGCGCAGGAGTGCCGCCGTCTCAAAATCGAGTGCGTCGGCCGCCGCATGCATCTCGGTCCGTTTGGCCTTGATCAGCTTTTTCACATCACCGCCATATGCGGCCATGTCGGTCTCGGCGAGGTTGTCGACCGCGCGCGTGCGGGCCTTTTGGATGTCGCCGACGATGTCTTTGATCTTGCTCGCGATGGTCTTGGGCGTGATGCCATGCTTTTCGTTGTAGGCGATCTGGATAGCGCGACGACGATTGGTCTCATCCACCGCCCGCTGCAATGAGCCAGTCATAGAGTCGGCATAGACGATTACACGCCCTGCGACATTGCGCGCGGCGCGGCCGATCGTCTGGATGAGCGATGTCTCGCTACGGAGGAATCCTTCCTTGTCCGCATCGAGGATACCCACAAGCTCGACTTCGGGAAGATCGAGACCTTCGCGCAGGAGGTTGACGCCGACGAGCACATCGAAGACCCCTTTGCGAAAATCGGTCAGTATCTCGATACGCTCGATCGTCTTGACATCGCTATGGATGTAGCGCGCGCGTATCTGCCGCTCGGTGAGGAACGTCGTGAGATCTTCGGCCATTTTCTTGGTGAGTACGGTGACCATAGAGCGAGCACCGCGCTTGGTCACCTTTTCGGCCTCCGCGATAAAATCTTTGACCTGCCCGGGATACTCCAGCAAGGTCCGACCTTGCTGTAAATCAGCAAGGTCGGACCTTGCTGGGCCGCTGACGATCGGACGCATGATGATCTCTGGGTCGACAAGTCCGGTCGGGCGGATCACCTGCTCAATCGGCTTTTCACTGTGCTCAAGCTCGTACTTGCCGGGAGTCGCGCTCGTGTAGATCGTGGCCCCAACGCGCTGCTCAAATTCTTCAAACTTGAGCGGGCGATTGTCCACCGCACTCGGCAGGCGGAATCCGTGCTCGATCAGGGTCTCTTTACGTGCACGATCGCCCGCATACATACCACCGATCTGCGGCACCGTCACGTGCGATTCGTCGATCACAGTGAGGAAATCGGGGGCACCATCGGCCAGGTGCGGAAAGTATGAAAGGAGCGTATGCGCGGGCTCGCCAGGCTGTCGCCGATCGAAATGCCGCGAGTAGTTCTCGATACCGTTGCAGTAGCCAAACTCACGGATCATCGCAATATCCTGGCGCGTGCGGCGCTTGAGCCGCTCGGCCTCGAGGATCTTGCCCGATGCGTCAAAACGCGTGAGTTGCTCTTTGAGCTCAGCTTCGATATCAGCGACTGCCGCATCTTGTACGTCTTTTGGTGTCACATAATGCTTGGCAGGAAAGATGAAAATCGAATCATGTGTGTGTGCGATCGCACGAGTGATCGCATCTATCTCTTCGATCTTGGCGATTGTGCCGCCAGAGAGGTCGATGCGATAGATCACCCGCTCGTTGGCAGGCATCACCTCGACACCGCTGCCGAGCGCACGGAAGGTACCGGGACTCAGGTCACCTGCGACACGCTCAAAATACATCGACACAAGCTGCCGCGTGAATGCTGCTCTGGTCAAGGTGTCGCCGCGGACGATCTTCATGTTGACCTTTTCGTATTCTTCCGGGCTACCGAGTCCGTAGATACAGGAGACAGAGGCGACGATGATCACATCTTTACGGGTAAGCAGTGCTTGTGTCGCCGCATGGCGCAAGCGCTCAATATCTTCATTGACCATCGCTTCTTTCTCGATGAAAGTATCGGTCACGGGCATATACGCCTCCGGCTGGTAGTAGTCGTAGTACGAGACAAAATAATGCACGGCATTGTCGGGGAAAAATTCGCGATACTCCGCGGCGAGCTGCGCAGCCAAGGTCTTGTTGTGCGCGATGACGAGCGTCGGCTTCTGCACCGCCTCGATCACATTGGCGATAGTGAAAGTCTTGCCCGAACCGGTCACACCCAGAAGCGTCTGATGCCGTGCGCCGTTTCTGAGCCCCTCGACAAGCATACGAATAGCCTGCGGCTGATCCCCGGCAGGCTCATAGGCGCTTTTGAGCTTGAATATACCTTCCATGTCAGCACTCTACCAGCTTCCCCTCTCATTACAAACCGGCTGACAATTTTCCCAATTGGGAAAATTGTCAGCCGGTTTTTTATCCGTTTTTATAGCGTCGCAAAAACGCTACTTGAAATTCTTCGGATCGATCGTCAATAATCGCCTGACGGATATTCTCAACCAGCCGCGTAAGAAAACGAAGATTGTGCGCGGTCGCGAGCACAGGACCGAGCATCTCTCCGGTACGAAACAGATGGTGGATATAGCTTTTGGTATAGCGCGCGCAGACGAAGCAATCGCACTCCGGATCGATCGGTGTGAAATCTTCTTTATACTGCGTATTTTTGATGATGATGAGTCCATCAGGCGTGTAGATAGACCCCGTGCGGCCGCGGCGTGTGGCGACGACACAGTCAAATGTATCGACCCCAGCCTGCGCCCCGATGAAGAGATCTTCTGGCTCGCCAATACCAAGCAGGTGACGCGGCTTACCTTCGGGTAGATTACTATTGACCTTGTCGAGGATTCCCAGGATGTCTTCCTTGGTAAAGGAACCTCCGATACCGTACCCATCAAAATCCATGTCGGCGAGGTATTGTGCGCTCTCGATCCGCAGGTCTTCGTATCGTCCGCCCTGCACGATGCCGTAGATGCCTTGCGCACTGTCGTGCACGTGACTCTGGCGATGTGCTGCGAGACTACGCCGCGCCCAGCGGTGAGTGCGGTCCATCGCCTCTTTTTGGTATGCGTAATCAGCAGTTGGCGATGTGCATTCGTCGAAGACGAAGATGATGTCCGCACCAAGCTTGTGCTGAATCTCGATCGAGCGCTCCGGCGTGAAGCGATGAAGCGACCCATCGAGATGCGAGGTGAATGTCACCCCCTCATCATCGACGATTGCAAGCTTGCCATGAGAAGTCGCGAGTTCTTCGCTCCATACAGAAAGTGTACGGCGGAGAGTCAGACTCTCCAAGCTTGGAGAGTCTGACTCTCCGGCGGAAAATTTCGAGATACTTTTACCAAAACCCTCACCAAGTGAGAAGACCTGAAAGCCGCCGGAATCGGTCATGATCGGTCCGTCGTAGCCCATGAAAATGTGGATACCGCCGGATTTTTCGATCAGATCTTCTCCCGGAGAAAGGTAGAGATGGTACGTGTTGGCGATAATGCCCTGCATACCAATCTCGGCAAAACGATCAGGCGTAATGCCCTTGACTGTCGCTTTGGTGCCGACGGCGATGAAGGCAGGTGTCTTGATATCGCCGCGCGGCGTCTTGAGTACACCCGCACGCGCAAGACCCTTCCCCTTCTTCTCTAATTCGAAACGAATTGGCCGCATGACATAGGGAGCATACACGAAGACACGGGAAACGCGAGCGCAGTATCCCCTACGTCTCAATAAACACCGGCACAATATTGACCGTCGCCGTACGCGTCACGGGCTCAGCACCGGAGCCCGGCAGCGGCTGGCAGGTGA
>Ga0194120_10008746_pt1 | contig 13189 bp, 9 predicted proteins | sample TA2MahCa65mmetaG_FD_148642 | JGI IMG/M metagenome (GOLD analysis project Ga0194120, IMG submission 148642) | Freshwater microbial communities from Lake Tanganyika, Tanzania - TA2015019 Mahale Deep Cast 65m | ecosystem: Environmental > Aquatic > Freshwater > Lake | place: Tanzania: Lake... | reverse complement strand
TTTATATCTTGCGCCGAAACTGCTGATGAAAAATCCGTGAATACACCGACTGATGCCGAAGGCTGAGTTGTAAAACTGATTTTGGTTGCAGTAACTTCAATTTTGTTTGCATCACTGGTTGCATCACTTATCGCTGTGAACGCGGTGAACGTTGAACTTGATGTTCCTGCGGTTACAGTGGAATTTGTAACCTGAAAGTGAAATTGCTGATTATCCGTAACTGTCGTTTCAAAGGTAACGTACAAGTCTATCGTTGTATTTCCGTCATCTGTCGCAGTTACATTTGCGCCGGAAAGTCCACTGAACGAAATTGTTTCTCCGTTCACCGCAATATCGGAAATGAGATTTGCTCCGTTAAAAAGCGCCGCTCGTCGAATGGAGTTTGCCCAATTAGAAACTGTATTGCTTGCTCCTTTACTCATCGTGATTGATGAAAGAATTGTTGGATCAGTATCAGCATCTGCGCTTCCACCACCATCGCGTATAATGAACGACCATAACCGTACACCATCCGTTATTGAAGAGATGGCATTGGATTGAAACGAAGCATAATCAATATTCGCAGTTTCATTTCCTGCAGAAATAACATCAGAAGAAGAACTTGATGTTGACGGTAATATTGCAGACCACGTTGTGCCGACACGGATTCCATCGATCAAACCAGCAGGTCCTGTTGTTGAACCACCTTGTCGTATCGCAACTCCGTAAACAGTATCCATATCTGTTGATGCAATATCTGTAGTTGAATTTTTTATCGTAGGAGTAGGTTCTGAAGCGCCGGGAACAGGATTGATAAAAAGTTGAACACTGTCATTTCCCGCATTCGCAACGAAAATATATTTTACAGCGATTAAATATGTTGTTCCGATACTGTAAATAGAATCTGAATATGCAATATTCGCTGCTGTGCTCGATTTCGCAATTCCAAAAGAAAATTTCGACGGGTCCGAAGATTTTCTTTTTGCATAAACTCTTGCAGTAAATGCTGATGAGTTTTTATAGAAGTGGATAAAATAATCTCCGTTATTCGATGATATTTGAGCATACGTCAAATTCACTAAGAAAGAAAAATACAAGTTTCCTGTTACGACTCCCGAAGGAGAACTTGCCCACGTTTTATTCACATCTTCACCCGTAGTAGCAACGGAATCTGCATTCCCTATTGATGAAGAAGGATATCCACTATAGACTAACCCACTAATGGCAATTTTTTGAGGATTCGTTCCGGTGCCACTATGCGCGGTCCATCCATTTGCAGTTACATTTGTTCCTGAGGTATAACTAAAATTTTCTTCGAAAAGCAACTGACTTTGTGCAGTTGTTTGAAAAATTCCTGCAATCACCAACAATACTATTGCAGTAGAAAAAAAACGAATTGTTTGTTTTACAGTGTTCGACATATGAGTTTGTAATTAAAGGTTAAAAAAAAATAAACTGAAAAAATGATTGAAAAATTACTTCATCAAAACCATCTTGCGAATGTGCGTAAAAGTATTTCCTTCCGCATCATTCACGAGCATGCGATAAAAATAAACGCCGCTCGAATATTGTTGCGCGTCGAATTGTATTTCGTTCGCTCCTTCTTCAAGAAATTCATTATTCAATAACGTTGAAATTTCCTGTCCAAGAACGTTGTAAATTTTCAACGTTACGAAAGCATCGTTTGGCAACTCGAATGTAATGGTTGTCGAAGGATTAAATGGATTGGGATAATTTTGATGCAACACAAACAGTTCTGGAATATTTGCTATCGTTTGCAACGGCGAATCCGGTTCTATTTTCCCTAATGGGCTTTTGAAATACACTGCTTCAGAAATCATTTTATACGAAGGAATTTTTAACGGAATGACACTTCCACCGTTTGCAGGAATCGTATCTTCTATCGTTATTGCACCACTGTTAAATTCACGATTAACTCGAGTGAACGCAGAATCGAGTGCGTTAAAATATGCTTGACGATTTACTTCACTGATTCGGCGGAAATATGTCAGATAGACATCTGCTGAATCTGCAATGCGTTTAATAGGTAATCCATGCAATCCGAATTGCTCGACGTTCGGTTCATTGTATAGAATGTCACCTAAACTCGCTTCGCTCATAATTCTTGGCGATGTTTTACTTGCGGCTTCATTTACACGATAAGCAGCAAGTTCTGTCGCAAGATGATTTTCATACTTTGTTGCAGTCGGATTTTTGAACGCTTTCACAAAAAGTTTCTCCTTCTTTCCCGTTACTCGTACTGTATCAAATGGATATGCTTTTGTTCCAACTCCCGGAAAATATTTTTCCATTTTTTTCCCTTCTGCAAATTCCATCCATCCATATTTTTTTGCTGAATCTTTTACCGCCTGTGCTTTACCAAGGACAATAGGAGTTAATTTTGTAACCGCTGCGTCGCGAACGTTTGCAGGAACTGGAAGTGGATAACCGACATTCTTTTTGTATTTTAATTTCTCTGCTTTTCCTCCTAACGCGCTGGAAAGAAACGTGCGATACTTCGTATTATCCGGTTGATAGTAGTTGATAAATTTTACAAAAGAGAGTTTTCCAATTTCTGCAACAACGGATTGCGATGTTGAACTTCCGGTTATTGTAGAGTCATTCGTGATTGTTTGAATATGACTCCATTGCGCACTGTCAACTTCTGAAACGGTGTACGTTCCTTCCTCCACTTCACTCAACAATACTGATGATTGATTTGAATCGGCAATAAGCGTATTGTTTCCATCGCGCACTTTTAAACCCCACGATTTCAATGTTTGGTCATTCGTCGTCGAAATGTTGCCATCTGCGTCAGAATATTTTTGAACTAAAATTCCTGCAGAAATTCTATACAACGCAACAGAATCTTCGCTGAATGAAAAGTTTTGGTTGTATTCTAAAGACATCGTTGCGGGGTCCGTAATAACTCCTTTGTGCGTTGTTTCTTCTGTAATATCATACGTTCCGCCGCCGGTACTATCCTTATGACCCACTTGACCGAATGCCCATCGTGAAAATCGCGAAACATTGGTTATCGTTACAGCATTATTTGCCGTATCCACAACTCCCGTTTTTTCAACACGGTATTTGTTGTGCAAACTTTGACCAGAATCCGGATGCCAAGCAATGCGAATTGAACTTGGAGGAGTTCCGACTCCGGAAAACTTCAAACCTGTGTAAGCCGAATGAAAGCGATAGGCATTCGTATCACCCGCTTGAATAGCGCGTTCCATAATTCCGCGATTGATTTTCCCAGCACCAATGACTGCAGAAGCAACCGGATTTTGAATCGAGATTTCGTACGTTCCTTCAATAGAAAAATTTGATTTCAGATTCAACTGATTTTCAATTATCACATTGGAAGACGACGATGTATTTTCACCATCAATTTCCAAATTGTACAACGTTGCGGAAGAAGTTTTCCCGCTCGTAGATAATCCTATAGATTTTATTTTATCTCCTTTCATACTTACCGTTGAACTTCCGGGCACAAACGTACCAGTTCCTGCAAATGAACCATAAAGTTTCAACTGAGGTGCAGCAAGTTCATTCACAGTTATATTTCCATTGACCGTCAACGAATCGCGAAGTTTTAACGTAATAGGCGCAGGGAAAACTAAATTGCCGCCAATTCCTACAGAAAGTTGACCTAATGAATCTGCGCCGCTGGGAAGTTGGTCAACATAAATTGTATCGCCAAAATTGACTTCTATCGAATCATCCGCAGAAGGCAACGCATCTCCCGTCCAATTCAATGCGTTCGACCATAGCGAATCCGCGCGTAATGCACGCAATTTCATTCCACGACGCGGCAACCGATTTCCAAACTTCAATCCAGTTACATTTTGCCCACTGGAAGAAAGTAAAATCGAAAACGTTCCCGGTGCAAGTGGTGCTGTTTGACGCCATCCTGCTCTTTGCTCTTCCTTGATTGTATAAATTCCAGGTCCAAGTCTTGTAAATTGAAATTCACCGTTTTGATTCGTCGTTTGGGAATCGAAAACTGCACTATTCTGTTCGATATAAATTTTCCAGTCGGCGATAACAGGTTCAAATCCCGAAGGACAAATCGGGCAAATATCCCGTTGTCCGTTTGCTTTTACATCGAAAAATTTTAATCCCGATATTGAACCTAATCGGAAATAACCGAAATCTTTCCCGGCAGCGGTAGGAATTGTTGTTGTAATTTCAATCCGGTAATAAAAGTTGCCATTTGATTGTTGCGTTGGTTGTGTTATTGTTCTATCAGAAAGGTTATCAATAGAAACGAAATATGTTCCAACTCCCAAATTATTGAAATAGTAATTTCCATCTTCATCCGTTGTTGTTGTTTCAACAATATTGCCGAGAGAATCTTTGTGCAAAAAGAAATCTGGTCCCGGTTTTCCTAAATCAGAACCATCGAACGTTCCATTCCCATTATCATCTTCGTAATGAAGTCCAAGTATTTGTCCGTTTTTGAAATTTCCAAATTGATATCCTGAAAAAATCAAACCTGTTGTAACAACGACGGAATGATTTCCATTTTCAGTCGGAAATGTTTGAACCCATCCTTCTTGCTGAATTTGCCCAATAGAATATGTTCCGGGTAAAAGTCCAGTGATCGTATAATTTCCGTTTGCGTCAGAGATTGCACTGCTATCACCATCAACTGTTAGAACCCATCCTGATAATCCCGGTTCACCGCCATTTTTAACACCATTTCCATTCAAATCACTGTACACTGTTCCGGAAATAGAACTGAATCGAGTAATATCGAATAAATCACGCGGAGAAACTTTATACGGATTTTGTTTAGACACGTTACCCGTATCTTGGTCTTTTCGATGATAAATCGCGCCGACAACATCGGCAGTTGGAGGAATTTTTTCACCAATAATTTGAACACCCGGTGAACGCAACGTATCTGCGGGATGTAAATACAGTGTTCTATACACGCCACCGACGTGGAATTTCACTCCAGCGGTTGCGGATGTTGCAAAGAAACCAAAACCGACGGAATCAAAATGAACACCGTTGATACGTATAAGACGACCTTCAACCGATTCATTGATTTCATTTGTTGAAGTTAACGTCAGCGGCGTTGGAAGAACATCTGTTCCTTCAATAAAAAAATTGGGAAACCCTATGGAACCCGGTACAATTTCTGTATTTCCGTTGAACGCTGTTATGTTTCCAAGAGCAATAATTTTTGAACCTCTTGAAAACAATTGCGATGAATTTGCATTGCTGCGAAAAACCTGAAGTCCATAATCTCCATCTTGAATAAAGAAACTCGTTGTTGGCGCAACCCCCGTTGGTAATGCTAAAATAGAATCTTCAACAGTTACAACCCCTTGCGTAGCGACTATTTTATTTGTCATTACGGGAACTAATCCATTCACATCGCTATTTCCATATCCATCCACTCCGCCTGTCCTTATGTTGGAAATTGGGATAATGACATTTGATTTGGGTGATGAACTGATTTGATTTGCCGGATTCGGAAATGCTGCTGTATACACTTTCCATTCATAAATTCCATCGAACCCTGCTCCATCAGGATTTGGTGTATCAAAACCAAAAATATCTATAGTCCCTTGTGTAGCATCTAATCCGGCATCAGGAATAATAATTTTATTATCAGAAACCACATACGTTTTACCAGTAAATTTTCCACCAAGCGTAACATTTCCCCCGTTAAAACCTGTCCATTCTTGTGGAATTTCTACTATCACAGTATCAAGAATACCTGAAGCAACTCCTATTACTCCTATGCGGACATCTTGTCCTCCAGAATTTCGTCTGAAAATTGATGAGTTCAATAAAACACTTTCCGATGAGGTAATGTTCACAATGGTTGCGCTTCCGTCTCCCGATGCTGCTGTTATCCACGGAAATGTTTGATTCTTATTTTTTTGCCCAGGTGTTTTATCTGCGGCTGGTTGATTTGTTTTCCATATTGTCATCGAACTCGTATCGTTGTTCAATCCTCCAGAACGGTCATTGGAAAAATATGTTACTGTTCCTGATGAGGATGTGGCAATACTATCCGTCAATTTGTACCACTTGGCATCCGGAAACCCTGCTTGACTTGCATTTGTTCCAGTCGAAACATAATCAATCACATTGGAGGTTGAACCGGAACCATCAAGAAGAACAATATTTTCATTCGTTGATATATCCAATACTCCCGATGCAATTAACGAACCTCCAGAAAGTGCATTCGTAAATAATACAAGCACTGAATCACTCGGGTCATGGTCTTCAATGGAATAATTATTGGGATTACCCGATGGAACTTGAAGAATAATAAGAATTCTTGTTCCCTGAACCAATCCTTGTAAATAAGGAGCAATGGGAAAATCCAAATGTCCTTCCGATGTTCCGCCTGCTCCTGCTTTGGTGCTTACATCGCTTAAACGAAACCCTGATATATCAACAGGATTTGGACTTGTAACTAACAACTCAACATACTCTTTCCCATCTGCCGATTGTGCGTTAGGAAGAAATTCGTTGATGATTACATCGTTTTGCACTACTTGCGCTTTTGCCGAAAGCGTAAATAATAACGCTAACGACAATGCAGAAAAAATATTAGCAATCTGCTTCATAATAAAATGCCTTTCAAGAATATAAATTGACAAAAAAAAATGTTTAAAACTTAAATGTGTGCGGGCAAAATCTATAAAAATATTTAATCAAATAAAAGATTTATAAAATTATTTATTTCTCCAAATGCAAAATGTGTACCGTCGTTGTTTCATAAACATCCTCTCTCGAAAAAAATTATTCGTATCTGTCCAAACGAAACTTTTCTCCCAAATATAATTTCCGAACTTGTTCGTCCGATGCAAGTTCTTCTGCTGTTCCCGATTGAAATATTTCTCCGTTCACCAAAAGATACGCTCTATCCGTAATAGAAAGCGTTTCGTGAACATTATGGTCAGTAACCAGTACCCCGATTCCATCATTCTTCAAGTCGTGAACGATTTTCATAATTTCTTCCACTGCAATCGGGTCAATACCTGCAAAGGGTTCATCGAGTAAAATGAATTTCGGCTCCATTGCAAGAGCGCGCGCTATTTCTGTTCTTCGCCGCTCGCCGCCGGAAAGATTATATCCCTGATTATTTGCAATGCCCGTTAAAGAAAAATCCGTTAGTAATTTTTCGCAAAGAATATCCCGTTCTTGTTTTTTCATCGCACGCAATTGCAATACAGCAAGTAAATTTTCGCGAACAGTAAGTTTCCGAAAGATGGATGCTTCTTGCTGTAAATATCCGATACCAAACCGTGCGCGTTTATACATCGGCATCTTCGTTATATTCGAGTTTCCCAAAAAAACTTCTCCTGCATTTGGCGAAATCATTCCCATTATCATATAAAATGTTGTTGTTTTTCCCGCACCATTAGGTCCAAGGAGACCAACAACTTCACCTTGCGCAACTTGCACGCTTACACCTTTCACAACGTCGCGCTTCTTGTATCGCTTCCATAAATTTTCCGAGCGAAGCGTTACAACATTGTTCGTTATTCGTGAATCGTGAATCGTTTCTGTTTGTAAAAGAGTTTCTTCCAATTTTTCTTCTGTATTCTTACTACTGGCTACCGTTTTCGAACAATCCACTTAAAATTATCCAAACGAAATTTTTCTTCGTTTCCTTCTAACAAATTTTCCGGAACATATTGTCCTTCAACACCGCCAACAACGGTAATACGTTGCATTTTTTCATTCTCAAAAAAAATCCGCACTTCGTCTCCCGTTGATTTGTTCGCACCATTCGGTTTTTTCTTCCCGCCCAAGGAATCTTCATCAAAGAGAAAAAATAAACTTGTTGCTGCCCGCTTCACAATTATTTGATGTAGTTTTTTTTCAAAAAAAAATAATTGCATCTGTTCTCCGTTTAGTTGCTGAAACCGATTTTTGTGCAATAAATCCGCCTGTGAAACTGCAAGCGTATGTTGTTTGATGATTGCACATTCTAAGTGTCGTTTTCGTAAAAGCAATTCTATCGTATCGCCGCTGACTTGATGTTCTCTGTAAAATATATATGGTTGTCCAATCAAAATGATCGAGTCACGCGCGCGAACATATTCCATATATCCCGCAATTGCAGAAACCGATTCTTGCTGAACTTCCACGTTACGTTTCGCCCAAAGGTGTTCAAGCGAATCATGCAATGTTTCCAGCGTATCAGCACGGATAATCAGCGTATCAATTGTTCCATCGGTTGCTGTATCGTAATCAACAATTTTCGGATTTCCTGTCATTCGTGAAAATTGTTGTTCAGGATAATGTTCAAACAATTCACCAAAGGATAGCGTAGAATTTTCTTTGTTAGAAAGAACAACGCTTCCCGAAGCAAGTACACGTTTCCCATTGCGATAATACGTGAGTTCATTCGCTTTCAACGTTGCATCCGTATCATTAACAACAACATTGAATCGGAACAACGCTTTTCTTTCATTCACAAAATATGTTCCGCGTTCCGCAGTCAATTGTTTTTGTTCTTCTACTAAACGGACACCATTAAATCCTTCCGCAATTTTTTTTTCACTCGAATATGTTCCGCGATTTCCAAAAAATGTCAGAGAATCTTCTTTTACACAAACATTTCCTTCGAGAACAAAAAATTTTTTCGCCAGATATTCCGTCGCTTTACTGCATGTTACAACAATATTTTCCTGACTGAATTTAACATTGCCAATCAGTTCGCGTACGTTCTCGCCGTCAACAACCGTTCCAATTAAACTATCCGCATGATGGAGTGTCACTAGCGCTTCTTTCTTTTGTTGAGCAGAGAGCGTAGAGCATTGAGCATAGAGCAACACACCAACAACCAATGACCAATGACAAAAAAAAGGCATGAATAATTTGTCATTTGTTATTGCTAAACTTCTACGCAAATCCCACATCGCACATTTCAAATCGAATCTCATTCTTCTTTCACTTTTGCTTTTCCCGCAACGCGAAAAATTTTATAGAACCTCAATTCCTGATCCGATTCAAATCCATAGCCGCGAATATCTTCTGTCGGTGATGTAATATGAACAAATTCCTGCGAGTGAACTTTTTGCGCCGTATTGTTCCAAAATAATTTTTCCGTTTCAACAACGGTTCCGCTGTCGGAAATAAGAACAACGTTTCCTTCTGCTTCCAAATCTTTTGAAGCATCATTGACTTTTCCTTTTCGAGCAGTAAGTTTTGAAGTATGATGACCTTGTTCATCAAAAAAATCAACAATAACGCCGCTGTCGAGAATTGTAAAACTTCTATTTTCAAATACTGAAACATATCCAGCAAAAATTATTGCTCGGTTTCTTCCCGAATCGGATATGGTGATTTCCGAATTCCAACTTTCCTGCGATGGAGCGTTTGTTTCAAATTGATTGACAACGGATGGCTGAATTTTTTGTTCACAGGAAGTACAAAGAAAAATTACTGCAAAAACAAAACAGTAATTGGTCATTTGTAATTGGTCATTTGTATCTCGTCGTAACGTATTCGATTCAACGGAAAACAAACGACGAATAACAAATAACAAATAACGCTTCACAAATTTTCTCCTAATCCCGCTTTTACCAAATCGTGTAAATGGATCATTCCTATCGGATGATGAAACTCATCAACCACTACTATTTGCGTAATGTTGAATTCTTCCATTTCCTGCAGCACAACTGCAGCGAGAATTTCTTTGCGAATTGTTTTGGGATTTTTTGTCATTGCTTTTTCCGCCGTAATGTTTGAAACATCCGTTGTGCGTTGAAGTAACCTTCGCAAATCTCCGTCGGTAATTATTCCGACAAGTCTATTGCTTTCATCAACGACACACGTTGCACCAAGTCGTTTCGATGTCATTTCTAAAATTGCATCACGCAGGAACACATTCTGTTTTACTTTCGGAACTGCATCGCCGCTCATCATTATTTCTTCCGCTTTCAAGAGCAGACGTTTTCCCAAATTTCCGCCGGGATGAAACAGCGCAAAATCTTCTGCGGAAAAATTTCGTTGCTCGAGCAGCACAATCGCAAGCGCATCACCCATTGCGAGCGCGGCAGTTGTTGATGATGTTGGTGCCAAATCGTGCGGACACGCTTCAATTTCAATAGAACAGTCGAGAACGACATCAGAATTTATTGCAAGCGGCGAATTGATGTTTCCGACAAGCGAAATTATTTTTGCATTCACGCGCTTGAACATCGGAAGAAGTGGCAACAATTCTTTCGTATCGCCGCTTTTGGAAATGCATACAACCACATCGCCTTCGCGCACCATTCCCAAATCGCCGTGAACCGCATCGCTCGGATGAAGAAACATTGATGGCGTTCCGGTGGAGTTCAGCGTTGCAACAATTTTTCTTCCGATGATTCCAGATTTCCCCATTCCCGATACAATCACACGACCGTTGCTTTTCAAAATTATTTCTATCGCAGAAATAAAATTATTATCAATGCGCTTTTCTAAACTTGCAATCGCATTTGCTTCAATGCGAATAATTTCTTTCGCTTTTTCGATTATTGATTGAATCATTTTTCAAATGTAACTAATTTTCTTTTGCGCAATCCGAAGGTAATTTTTTTAACCGCAAAGTTTCGCAGAGTAAAGCGCAAAGTCCGGGAATAAAAAACTACTTTGCGCACTTTGCGGTTAAAGAATTTTTCGATGAGATTACCATTCGTAAATCGTAAACTGCACATCGGAACTCAATGTCTTTTCATTCCACTGCACTTTCGGAGAAGTATTATCCGAATAAATTTTCCAATCGCTCGAAATTGCGTCAACAATATTATACACATACACAGCACCGGCAGCGATAAAACAACCGAGACTTACATTGTAATATAATTTCGACTGGTCATCGTAATAATCGCGTAGAGTTTTTGTTTGGGAAGAAAATTTATTTGTCTCGGCATCAACGCCTAAGTTGTTGAAAATTATTCCCGACGGAACGAGCAACACTTCTGCACCAAGAAATAAATATCCTTTTGTTGTTTCGCGTTTGTAATATTGTCCCCAACCCGGAATAAGCATTGAACGCCACACCGGAGAGAATTTTGTTGGTGGCGATTCAATATTATTTTTCTTTGGAAGTTTTACCAGCGACCAAAATGTATGTTGTGTTGTGTTCCGTTCCATTCTTGAAAGCGTTCATCTTCTACTAATCCGTTGAGCGTTGTAGATTTTCCTTGAATAAGAATTTCTTTTGCAATTTCATCTGTGCGCTGCAAATCTGTTGTTCCGTTTTGAAATGTTTCTTTCGTGTTTGAATTTGTTTTCTCTGAAGATGAAACTTCGATTTCGCCGCTTTGATTGATGCGTTGTATTGCATTCACTAACGCTTGCTCGTGCGCATCTGTTTCAGATTTGCTGCTCGTTCCGCTTCCGACAAAATAATCATTCTCATACCCTTTCGGAGTTTCTTCAAGCCAAAACGGACGAGACGATGAGCAGCCGATGAGGAAAAGTGAGAAAAGAAAAAAAATTGTTTTCATTTTACAGTGCCAATTTAACGAATGGATAATTCAATATTTTCGAATCTGCGGTGAGAAGTTCGCAGTCAAAAATTCTTGTTGTGGCAACAATCATTTGGTCTGCTGGGTCGCGATGAAATGTTGCGGGAAGTCGTGTTGATTCGATTGCAATTTGAGGAGTAATGTTGAGAAGTTGAATGCCGGGATATAAAAGTGCTTGTTCTAACCATTGTTCAATCGGCAACGGTAATTCAAGCCGTTTCAATTCGATTGACTTTGCAATTTCCCAACAAGAAATTACGCTAATCCCAAGTCCGCTCGATTCATTCGCTTTGAGAATTTCAATTTGTCGTTTCGTAAGACGTGGCGAGTTTTGAACCCACCAAACCCAAATGTGTGTATCAAGCACAATCATTTCAAAACTTCCCAATCATTTTCTGCCACTGATGCAAATGGTTCATCGTAGCGAAATGGAGTTCCTTGTAATGGATAAGGATTTCGTTCTTTACTTTTTTCTTTTCCCTTTGGAAAAATAATTACTTCTACTTTTTCTCCTTTATGAAAAGGGATTTTATTCAACGTGAGCGTATTATCCGTTGAAACTAATGTTTCTGTATGATATGGTTGCATAAATTATTTTCGTTTGATTCGTGATTGTAAATTGTTTTCAAATCATTTATTGTATAAATATCTTCTCTCTCATCGTACAGAAAATCAAATGCGCCGCCTATTTCTGCAATGTGCATTATTCCTTCAATGGGAATATCATCTTCGATTTCGTTGTGAGTTGTATCTATTGTTCTGCTATTCATACAAGCATAATTGCAATTCTTAAAAACCTTATCTCTTTTTCTAAACCTTAGTAGCAGTTACAAACCAACTATAAGCTAACCTTATTACCTTATTATGTTTCCTTGTGCTAAAATAAGGTAATAAGGTTTGAGACGAGCGAGATTCATTTTTCTACTAAGGTTGTTTTTGTTCAAGATGGAGTCCACCTTTGTTTTCCAGAATTGAAAATACTTGAATGTTTCTCTCTCTTTACTACGCAAGGTGGACTCCATCTCTTGATTTTTTTTACCGCTTATGTTTGCCAAGATGAAACTCACTCGGGTCGCGCGCTTTGTTGGAAATACGAACTTCGTCGATGAAACCGTGGAAACGATGCGGTGCATAATTGTCGTATTTTCTTCCAATAAAAAGTGCTCCATTTGAATATGTAATTTGTCCCGTTGCAGGTAATTGTGATTTCAATTGTCCGTTGAGATATAATTTGATGTTGGAGCCATTATAAGTTCCGGCAATGTGATACCAATTTCCAATTGACATACCCGACGAAATCCAACTGAAAGTTACACGTTTTTCAACTCCTCCAATACCGATTTCAAAATGAATTGAGTCGCCGCTTCCCTGAAAGTAAAGAAGAAAATCATTTAAAATTCCCTCGGCCGATCTTTTGTCAAACAGAACTGGTGAGTCTCCAGTAAATGAATTAAAGTAAAACCATCCTTCAACAGTAATTTGGTGTGAAGAAGTAATTGTTGAAGAATTTGGGATAGATAAATAATTGTTAGTACTTCCATCAAAATTTCTCGCTTTTCCAAATTTTCCATTTACAATCGTTGTTCCCGTTGCAGTTCCGTTATTTCCATTTCCACTTGCATCGGCAACAACGTTTCCTCCCGTTTCATCAAAATGGTATAACGCAACGGTGTTGGAATCGGTTGTGTATGGTCCCGTATTTGTCGTCGCGG
>Ga0194120_10008736_pt1 | contig 13206 bp, 10 predicted proteins | sample TA2MahCa65mmetaG_FD_148642 | JGI IMG/M metagenome (GOLD analysis project Ga0194120, IMG submission 148642) | Freshwater microbial communities from Lake Tanganyika, Tanzania - TA2015019 Mahale Deep Cast 65m | ecosystem: Environmental > Aquatic > Freshwater > Lake | place: Tanzania: Lake... | reverse complement strand
CCGCGCACTCGATCTGCTCGCCGTCAAGCCCAGCCTGTAGTCAGGACCCGCAGACAAACGCGAGTCACATCAGTGGCTTGGTCAAAATTCGGGCAAAGTTCAGACTAGAAATTGCCTCATCCTGAGCCTGCCGAAGGATGAGGCCCCGCTGCAGTTCGTACCCTAACGAATTGGCATCATTGTTTCGGCCGGCGTCATCACCCTTCGACAGGCTCAGGGTGACGATTTGGCGTCAGCGCGAACCCAGGATCGACGCGCTAACCGAGCGCGGATCGCGCAGGGTCCAGCGGCCGGCGTCGACCTGGGCCAGGAAATCGCCGAGCACCCGATTGAAGAGGTCGGGCTCCTCGATGTTGAAAGTGTGACCGGTGCGCGGCAGCACGACGAGGGCGGAAGACGGGATCGTCCGCTTGAGCATCAGGCCAGGATCGAGGCAGGGCTCGTCCTCATCACCATTGACGATCAAGGTCGGCACGACGAGCTTCGCGAGCTTGTCCTTGAGGTCGTAAAGCGACGGGCGGTCGCGCTGGACACCGAGCAGGGTCAGGGCCGAGCCGGTCGCGGAATGCTCGCCGAGCTGGCGGCGGAACTCGTCCCAGCCGCGCGGATCCTTGTTCTGGAACTGCACGCGCGCGGCGCCAAGCGCATAGCCCTCCGCCACCTTTTGCGACCCGTCCGACCTGAAGCGCGCGGCGGCCGCCTCGGCCTCCTGCTGGAACTGCTGGCGCTTGCCCGGCTCGGCGCCGTAGCCGCAGCCGGCCACGGTCAGCGACACGGCCATGTAGGGATAGGTCAGGCCGAAATGCAGCGTTGCGAAGCCGCCCATGGACAGGCCGACGACGTGCGCGCGGTCGATGCCGAGATGCTTGAGCACGTCGCGGATGTCGTCGGCTGCGCGAGCCTGGGAATAGAACGACACGTCCTCCGGCACAGCCGAAGGCGGGTAGCCGCGCGCATTGTAGGCGATGCAGCGATAGCGCCGCCCGAAATGCCGGAGCTGCGGCTCCCAGCTCCGATGGTCGCCCGCGAACTCGTGGACGAAGATGATCGGCAGACCGCTGCCGGTCTCCTCGTAGTGGAGGGTGACGCCGTCGGACGCTTTGGCGCTCGGCATGTTCGGACTCCGCCGGTCAGTGCGGCCCGTGGGTCGCCGCACCGCCATCCACGGTGATCACCGTGCCGTTGATGTAGCCGGCGCGCTCCGAGCAGAGGAAGGCGACGAGACCGGAGATCTCCGCGGTCGTGCCGGCGCGCCCGAGCGGCATGCCCGCCGCCAGCTCCTTCCAGCGCTCGGGATCGCCGAACTTGTCCTGCGCGCGCTTGCGCTGCAGCGTCACGTGGCGGTCGGTCGCGATCGGCCCGGGATTGATGCCGACGACGCGAATATTGGACTTGATCGCGGATCCACCGAGCGCGCGGGTGAAGGCCATCAGACCGGCATTGGCCGTGCTGCCGGCGATGTAGAGCGGATCGTGCCGCTCGCCGGCGCTGCCGATGATGTTGACGATGACGCCGCTCTTGCGCTGGCGCATGTGCTTGAGCATGGCGCGACACATGTTGACGTAGCCGAACAGCTTGAGATCCCAGGCCTCGCGCATGCGCGCCTCGTCGACCGTGTCGAGGTCGCCGCCGGGAATGGCCCCGGCATTGTTGATCAGGAAATCGACGCCTGCGCACGCGGCCACGAGCTTCTCGGCCGCCCCGGGCTTGCCGATGTCGACCGGATGGATCTCGACACGCACCTGGCGCTTGGCCCGGATCATCTCGGCCGCCGCACGCAGCGTCTCCTCGCTGCGCGACGCGATGTGGACGTCCACCCCCTCGCCCGCGAGCTCCTCGGCGACCGCGAGGCCGATGCCCTTCGATGCCCCGGTGATCAGCGCGCTGCGGCCGGCAAGCTTGAGATCCATGGCTGCTCCCCTGACGATGCCGGCCAGAGTGTGGAGAGCAGCGATGCAGCCGTCAACGGCCGCAGCATGCGGGTCATGGGACCTGCACCGGCGAAATCTGCGGGCCTAGAAGAACGCGAAGACGCGGATCTCGATGCTCTCGCGCGGCGCGGCGTCGGGCGGCGAGGTCGGGTCATCGAAGGACGAGTGGAGCGAGAAGCGCGCGCGTCCGTCGAGCGCCGAATCGTAGCATTTGATGATCACGGCCTCGTGCCGCTCCATCGCCGGAAAGTAGAGCCAGCGATGAGAGGGATTGTAGACGCCGATATAGATCTCGCCCGTGCGCTTCTCGTAGACGAGGTCGCAAGCGGCCAAATCCTGCGGCGCGATGCTGCTGGCATCGACCAGCGCCAGCGGCCAACTCTCGACTGGCCCGCTGATCGGGCGCCAGAGGTTGAATTCGGCGAAGCGCCGCTTGAGGCGCGCCTCGGCCTCGTCCGGCGCCAGCAGGTCGCGCACGCGCTGGGGCCCCGACCTCTCCGTGTAGTCGTTGTGCACGCTGCGCACCGGCGCGCGCAGTCCGCGCTCGACCGCGCGGTCGGCGACCCGAATCGTGTGATCGAACACGACGACCTTCTCCGCGCCAGTCGTCTTCCGAATGAACGCCTCGACCTCGGGGTAGTAAACCCGGCGGATCTCGTCCGTGTCGAAGAAGTTGCGCACCTTGGTGTCGTGGCGCGTCAGAATGAAGGCCTCGCGGTCGAGCGACAGCTCCGCTGCGAATGGGCGCGCGTTGCGCACGCGCACCGGGAAGTAGCCGTAATTGCCCTCCCGCGTCGGCATGCCCGTGCCTTCGGGCGGGTTGTACGTGACCGGCTTCACCGCCATGTCGGCGAGATAATACATCTGGGCGCCGACCGTCTCGGAGCCGTCCGCCCTAGGGCGTTCGCGGGTAGCGGTGCGTGCGGCGATGCTTGGCATGACGACCTGCCCGGTCAGTTCGACGATGGTTTCAATATGGCCGAATCTGGTTTGCCAGCAAGCCTCAGAAAGCCTGGTTTTCACGATGATTTCTCATGCGTGAGCCCTAGATTTTCTCATGCGAGAGCAATCGATGGGGCGCCCTAGCCTTCCAGCACGGAGCGGATGGCGCGCACCAGCTCGTCGCGCCGATAGGGTTTGGCGAGAAGCGGGAATTCCAGCGGTGCGGCGCCATCGAGGCGCAGCGTGCTGCCCGGGAAACCGGAGGTGAGCAGCACCTTCAAGCCCGGCCGGCGCTGCACCGCCACCTTGGCGAGATCGTAGCCGCTCATCGGACCGGGCATGACGATGTCGCTGAACAGCAGATCGACCCTGAGGTCCGGCCGATCGAGTGCGGCCAATCCGCTTTCGGCGTTGTCGGCCTCGACGACGTCGTAGCCGAGCGAGCGGAGCTGGGCGCAGGCCGTGCGCCGCATCAGCGAGTTGTCCTCGACGACGAGCACGGTTTCGCCGCGCGCCTTGTTCGTCACCGCGGCGGCGGGCGCTGCCGATGCGGTCGCGGGTGCGGCTTCGCGCAGGCGCGGCAGGTAGATGCGCACGCAGGTACCGTGCCCGACCTCGCTGTAGATCTTCACGTGGCCACCCGATTGGCGCACGAAGCCATAGACCATGCTGAGCCCGAGGCCGGTGCCGTGGCCGGGCGCCTTGGTCGTGAAGAACGGCTCGAACACGTTGGCGAGCACGTCGGCGGGAATGCCATGGCCGGAATCGGTGACCTCGACGACGGCATATTGTCCCGGCTGCACGTCGGGCTCGGTCGCGGCATAGGCAGCGTCGAGCTCGGCGTTGCGCGTGCCGATGGTCAGCGTGCCGCCACGCGGCATGGCATCGCGGGCATTGTTGGCCAGATTGACGATGCAGCTGTCGAACTGTGCCCCATCGATCATGACCGGCCAGATGTCATCCGCGAGCTCGGCCTTGACCGTGATGTCCTCGCCCAGCGTGCGCTTCAGCATGTCCATGATCGAGGCCAGCCTGCGGCTGATATCGGCGCGATCGGGATGGATCGACTGCCGGCGCGAGAAGGCGAGCAGGCTGCGCGTCAGTTCGGCGCCGCGCATGGCTCCATTGAGCGCGGCCTCGATCAGCGCCGGCGCCTCGGAATCGGCGACGCCATCCTCGCGCAACAGATCGAGGTTGCCGATGATGATGCCGAGGTAGTTGTTGAGGTCGTGGGCCAGGCCGCCGGTCAGCTTGCCGATCGCCTCCATCTTCTGCATGGCGCGCAGCCGCTCCTCGGAGCGGAGCCGCTCAGTGATATCGGTCAGCGTGCCCATGTAGCCGGTCACGACGCCCTGGGCGTCGCGGATCTCGACGGCCTGGCCGATTACGGAGCTCACCGTGCCGTCCGGGCGCTCGAAGCGGAACTCCGAGCGGAACGGCACGGCAGCCCACACCGCGGAGGACCATTCCTTCTCGACACGGGCGCGATCTTCCGCGTGCAGCGCCGCCAGCCACCCGCTGCCGCGCGCTCGTTCGGCCGACATGCCGGCGATCTCGCTCCAGCGCTGGTTGACGTAGAGACAGCCGCCCTGCGCATCCGTGCGGAACACGCCGACCGGCGACGAGGTCGCGAGCGATTCGAAGATGCGCTCGCTGGCGGCGGCGCGCTCCAGCGCGGCGCGCACGGTCGTCACGTCATTGTGCACGACCACGACGCGCATGGCTTCGGTCGGACCGAAGCGCGTGACACGGCAGAGGAACCAGCGCCGCCCCTCGGCGAGCGGTTGCACGTATTCGACTTCGAACTCGGCGCGCCGGCCGGCCATCACGTCGCGAATGCCCTCGGCCACCGCGCCCGCACCATCGACGCCGGCAGCGGCGGCATGGACACAGACGTCCAGATAGTCGGCGCCGTCCTCGGCGGTCTGCCAGGGCAGGCCGCCGGCGGCCGCGGCGCCGCGCCAGGCCGAGTTCGACGCGATGATCCGGCCCGAGCCGTCGAGCACAGCGAGCAGCGCCTGCATCGAGTCGATGGTGGCGCGGTTGAAGCGCTCGCTCTCGGCCAGTGCCGCCGTGCGCTCCGTCACGCGCTGCTCGAGCTCGGCGTTCAGGTCGCGCAACGCCCTCTCGGCGCGGCGGCGCGCCGTGATATCGACATAGATCGTCAGGAAGCCGCCGCCTGCCAGCGGATTACGCCGAAGCTCGATGATGCGTCCGTCCGGCCGGGTCCGCTCGGAGATGACGGACTGGACGTTCTTCAGAAGTTCGAGGCGCCGTTTGGTCTCGGTTTCAGGATCGCAAGGGCCGAATTCGCCCCTGCGTGCCTGGCTGAGAAGGATGTCGCGCAGCGGCGTGCCCTGCCGCGCGATCGCCGGATCGACGCCGGTCAGGTCGAGAAAATGCTGATTCCAGCCGACCAGCCTTTTGTCCGCGTCGAATACGGAAATGCCGTCGCCCATGTTGGCGACGATCGAGTTCAGGAGATCTGCCTGGCGCCCAATCTGGAGCTCGCGCCGCTTGCGCTCGGAGATGTCGCGATAGATGCCGATCCAGCCGACATCGGGAATGCGCAGGCCGTCGACCTGAATCCACGGACCATGCTTCATCTGGCGCTCGTAGTGCACTTCCGGCTGCTCGACCAGGTCGAAGCGCGAGCGGGCGAGCTCCTCGGGATCGCCCGGACCGTATTCGCCTCGGCGCGCCAACTCGCGCGCGATGTACCAGCCCGGATGCTCCGCTGCGAGTGCCTTGTCCTGGTCGATACCCAGCAGTTTGAACAGCTTATCGTTGGCCGTGATCAGCTTCAATTTGGAATCATAGATCTGAACGCCGTCCGGCAGCGCGGCCAGCATGGCGTCGAGGATGCGCGTCTTCTCGATGAGTGCCGTCTGGCTCGACAGCTCCTTGGTGCGATCGCGCATCGAGCCGCGATAGCCGAGGAACCGGCCGTTCTCGCCGTAGACCGGCCGTCCGTTGATGGAGATCATACGCAGCGCGCCGGAACGCGTGCGACGGCTCTGCGGCACGTCGCGGAACTCCTCGCGCCGGGCCACTGCCGCCTCGATGCGTCGCCAATGCTGCGGATCACCGCCGAAGATCCGGTCCGCCTCAGCCAGCGTCTTGCCGATGACGGCGCGATCATCGGGCGCCTGGACCTCGTCCTCCTTCGCCTGCCGACCCGGCGCGGAGAGATAGATCACGCGGCCCTGTGCGTCGCTTTCCCAGATCCAATCCGTGGAGATCTCCGTGAAATCGCGCAGGCGCCGCTCGCTCTCCCTCGAGATCGCGCGCATGGCCGGTCGCCGCGACGCGCAACAGCACGCTGTCGCGCAGGCTGCTGTAGGCGTCGCGCAGGCTGAAGGTGATGTAGGCGAAGAACAGGATCGCCATCGCCGCCATAGACAGGCCGAAATTGCCGCCCTCGATGAAGAGGCGAGCGACCAGCGGAATCAGGGTCGGCACCGTGAAAACCATCACCGACACCCGGTCGACCGCGAGCGAGGCCGTGGCGCCTGCCGATACGCCGCCCAGCGCGAAGGCAAGCAGAGCCTGGTGGGCGACGTTGTCGGCGGGGAAAAGAATGAGGCTCGCCGCTCCCCAGGCGAGGCCGGTCATCGCCGCGCCGATGCGGAACAGGAGCAGCCATTTCCGGTCGTCGCGCCCTTCCGGCGCCGTGCGTCGGAAGGCCAGCGCCGTAGCCGCACGCAACGCCAAGGACAGCGCGAGCAGCAGCAGCCAGACACCCACAGTCGACGATCCGACGACATGCCACTGCAGGAGGGAGACCAGGCCGGCGACACCGATATTGCCGGCGATCGCGGCCGGAAACCCCCGGTAGAGAAGGCGAGTCTGCTCGGCCAGAAAGGCGGCTTCGGCATCCGCCGGCGCGGAAGGTGCGGAAATGCTCATCCCTGGCCCGAAGAACAGTTGGAACGGTCAGTTTACGTTCGATTTGCCAACGAAAGAATGCCGGACCGGCCGGCCGGCGGCAGTGCCCCAATCGTATAGAAATAGCGGGTTTCTTCCGGTGCGACATCGGGGCCCCGAGCGGGCCGGCCCAGGATGTTTCGCGGCGGCGCACTTGGCCGTCAAACCGGCCTCGCCTAACATGCACCGTCACCCGCGTCGGGAAGCGCCAACCATGGCCGTCGCCTTCAAGCGTTCCGCCTGCCCCCATGACTGTCCGAGCGGCTGCGCGCTCGAGGTCGAGGTGATCGACGGCCGCCGGATGGGCGTCGTGCACGGCGCCAGAGACAACAGCTACACGTCCGGCGTCGTCTGCGCCAAGGTCGGGCGCTACGCCGAGCGCACCCATCATGCGGACCGGCTGGCGCAGCCGCTCCAGCGCGTTGGTGCCAAGGGCGACGGCAATTTCCGGCCGATCCCGTGGGCGGCCGCACTCGATGAGATCGCGGCGGGTTTCCGGCGTGCCGCCGAGCGGCACGGGCCGACCACCGTCTGGCCTTATCATTCCGGCGGCACCATGGGCATGGTGCAGCGCTACGCTATCGAGCGGCTGCGCAACGTCATGGGCTATTCGCGCCAGCATTCGACGATCTGCATGACGCCCGCGGAATCGGGCTGGCGCGCCGGCGTCGGCAAGCTGATCGGCAGCGACCCGCGCGAGATGGCGGAGGCCGATCTGATCGTCATGTGGGGCGGCAATCCCGTGACGACCCAGGTCAACGCCATGCATCACATCGCGCGCGCGCGCAAGGAGCGCGGTGCCAAGCTGGTGGTGGTCGACGTCTACCGCTCGCCCACGGTCGCGGCCGCCGATCTGGCGCTGATCGTCCGGCCGGGGACCGACGGCGCGCTGGCGCTTGCGGTGATGAACGTGCTGCTCGCCGAGGGCATGGCCGACCGCGACTACCTGGCACGGCTGACCGACTTCTCGCCCGCGATCGAGCGCCATATCGCGACGCGCACGCCCGCCTGGGCGGCGGCGATCACCGGTCTCGACGCGCAAGAGATCGTCGCCTTCGCGCGGCTCTACGGCAGCACGCGCAAGAGCTTCCTCCGCGTCGGCTTCGGTTTCACGCGGGCGCGCAACGGTGCGGTCAACATGCACGCCGTGTCCTGCCTGCCGGCGATCACCGGGAGCTGGCAGGAACGCGGCGGCGGCGCCTTCTTCATGACCTGGGAGCTGTCGGGCCTCGACACCACGCTGCTGCGCGGCCTCGACCGGGTCGATACCTCGGTGCGCGCGCTCGACCAGTCACGCATCGGACCCGTGCTGGTCGGCGACAAGGACGCGCTCATGGGCGGACCGCCGGTCACGGCCATGCTGCTGCAGAACGCCAACTCGGCGACCGTGGCGCCTGATTCGCGCGCAGTGCGGCGCGGCCTGACGCGCGACGACTTGTTCCTCGTCGTCCACGAGCAGTTCATGACCGCGACGGCCAAGTGCGCCGACATCGTGCTGCCCGCCACCATGTTCGTCGAGCATGACGACATCTACTGCGCCTACGGCCACTACCACATCGTCATGGGCCCGAAGCTGATCGAGCCCTATGCCGAGGCGCGCCCCAACCACGAGGTCATCTCGGGCATCGCGTCGCGCCTGGGTGCGAAGCATCCCGGTTTCGACATGACGGCGTGGCAGCTGATCGACGCCGCGCTGCGCAGCTCGGGCCTGCCCGATGCGGAGACCCTGCGCCAGACCGGCTGGATCGACCATGCGCCCGACTTCCGCGCCAGCCATTGCCTCGACGGCTTCCCGCAGGCCGACGGGCGCTTCCATTTCAAGCCGGACTGGGCTGCGATCGGGCCCGATCACGCTTGCCTGCCGGCGCTGCCCGATCATATCGAGACAAGCGAGTGGGCGACGGCCGAACGGCCCTTCCGCCTGGTGACGGCGCCGGCGCGCGGATTCCTCAACTCGACCTTCAGCGAGACGCCGGGTTCGCGCAGGCGGGAGAGTCGGCCGACCCTGCAGATGCATCCGGATGATGCGGCGGCGGCCGGTCTTGCCGACGGGAGCAGGGTGCGCATCGGCAACGCGCGCGGCGAGGTCGTGCTTGCGGTGCGCTCGGCGACCGGGCTCCGGCGCGGCACAGTCGTTGCCGAGGGCATCTGGCCCGCGTCGGATCACGAAACCGGCGAAGGCATCAACACGCTGGTCGGCGCCGACCCGGTGCCGCCCAATGGCGGCGTCGCCTTTCACGACACCTCCGTTTGGCTCCGAGCTGAGCTATAGTTGCAACAACCGACCCATCATCCGCCCGCCCCTCATCCGCCCGACCGGGAGAGTGACATGACCATCCGCATGATCGACCACATCAACATCGATACGCTCGATCTCGACCAGACCGTGCGGTTCTACAGCGACGTGCTCGGCCTGAAGCTCGGGCCGCGGCCGCCCTTCTCCTTCCCCGGCGCGTGGCTCTATGCGGGCGACACCGCCGTCGTGCACCTCAACCACATGACGGGCGAGCGCGCCAAGGCGCGCGCCAAGAAGCCGCCGAAGGACACCGGCGCCTTCAATCACTTCTCCTTCGCCAGCACCGGCTATGACGACCAGGTGAAGCGCCTGAAGAAGCACGACGTCGACTACGAGACGCGCGACGTGCCCGATCGCGAGCTGCGCCAGATCTTCTTCCTCGACCCCAACGGCGTGCGCATCGAGCTGACCTTCACCGGCGAAGGCAAGGACAAGCCGACCAAGAAGGCGAAGGGCTTGGCCTACGTGACGGCATAAGCGCCATCGGCAGGCCGGCGCGCGACGGGGCCGATCAAGGTACGAAATTCCGGGCCATCGGGACCGCGCGAGCGGTCCTGGACGCGCCGACGCGTGATCGGCTAGGTTGCGATTCCATCCTTCGGGCGCGTATTGCGATGCGCGCCGGTCTCAAATGCAGCAAGTGGGGGAGTCAATGAGTGGTCGTCTGGTTGCGCTTTGTCTGGTCCTGGGAATGTTTGGCGCGGTCGGCGCGTTCCCCGCGGAAGCGCATGTCTTCGGAGCCGGTGGCGCCGGGTTTTTCCAAGGACTGGGACATCCGCTCTCCGGCATCGATCACGTTCTGACCATGGTCGCGGTCGGCGTCTGGGCGGCACTGATCGGCCGCTCCGCCTGGTGGATGCTCCCCGTCGCATTTCCGATCGCCATGATCGGCGGCGGCTTGCTCGGCGGCCTCGGCGTGGCGTTGCCGGGGGTCGAGACCGCCATCGCCCTGTCGGTGCTGGCGCTCGGCCTCTTGATCGGCTTCGCATTCCGGCCGGCGCTCGCAATCGGCATCGCGCTGGTCGCCGTCTTCGGCATCTTCCATGGCCACGCACACGGCGCGGAGCTGCCCGACGCCGCCTCGCCGCTGTTCTATGGTCTCGGCTTCGTGCTCGCGACCGCGGCGCTGCATGTCGCCGGCCTTGGACTGGCATCGTTGGCGACGCGACACCGCGTCCAGTTCGTCATGCGCGCCGCCGGTGCGGCAATCTCGGTTGCTGGAGTCGTCCTGCTCATTGCGTAGGCGTGACGCAAGCGACGACGGGAGTTCGAATCTGAGATCCTGGCAGGGCCGCTGACGGCGGACCCTTCAAGACGCCGCCAGAGTCTCTGCTTCACGCTGGAAGACAGCGTAGATCGCCTTGCCGATCAGCGAGGTCTCGGTCGACCCACACTTTTCGTAGACCTTGCTGCGTGTCGTCTGAATCGCTCTGTCATGCGGCGCGGCACTCCCGGCGAGCTCGGCGAGATGGGCCGCCAATCGGATCCGCCCCTCGGCGGCAAGAGACGCAGCGCGCTGCGCCAGCCGGTCGGCGCCGCCGGCGAGAGCAGCGAGCTCCGACGCCAGCTCGGCAGTCGGTGCCGGCTTGAGACCGGCAGGGTTGCCGTCGAACCAGCCGGCAAAGAGATGCCAGATATTGCGGACGACGAATTCCGGGTCGTCGTATTTCGGCAGCAGGTACGGCTTCGCCAACAGATTCGCGGGCGCGGCGACGGAATGCAGAATTTCGTTCAGCGACAAACCCGCGTTCAAACGTTCCAGGGTCTGCCGGGTCAGGCTTTCCAGGACCTGGGCGCCGTCCGCCAGAATCTGGCTCACCCTCGCTTCGCCCGACACCGCCGGTCCATGTCCGGGTATGAGCACCTCGGCGTTCAGCGTCTGCATGCGGCGCAGCGTGGCAGCCCAATCCGGCGCGAAGCGCTGGACCTTGCGCGGGTTGCCGGCATTCGGAAAGGCCCAGATCACGAAATCGCCGCTCACCAGCACGCGCTGCTCCGGGAGCCAGACGAAGGTCGCGTCGTCGGTTTCGCCGCGCCCATGCGCCAGTTCGATGCGCACGCCGCCGATGGTGAGCGCGAGCTGATCGTCATAGACCTCGTCGGGGCGCCGATGCCCATCCGGAAAGACATAGCCCGGCTGGTTGAACTGTCGTCCCATGACGAGGCTGTTGAGCCCATGCGTCGCATCGTAGCGTTCGAAGCGATAGAGCACGTTTCGATGGGCGATGATGCGCGGCCGCGCGGTGCTTCTCGCGTCGGCCTCCTGGTCGAGCAGCCTGGCTCCCCAGCTGTGGTCGATATGCCCGTGGGTATAGATAACTGTGTGAACAGGGCTGTCGTCCCAGCGGCGCAAGGCGGCGAGGGTTTGGCTCGCGGTCTCCCGGCTGCCCGAGTCCACAAGCACCAGCCCGACATTGTCCGGATGGCCGCCGCGTTGCCGAAAAAATATCCCGTGTGGATGGCGACGACACCATCGGCGACCGGCTTGATGGCTCCACCGGACACCGTCCGCGTCCACTCCTCCATGGGCGCGGCACCCGTCCAAAGCCGATCGAAGAGGTCATCATGTTCCGTCATCGTGTCCCTCGTGGCTCCGAACGCGCCGTCCGGACGGCCATGGATCCGCGACACATGCAATGTGTCCACCGCGCGTCTGCGAATGCAACTATAAATCAGAAAGGGAAAGTGGTGCCCAGGGGCGGAATTGAACCACCGACACCGTGATTTTCAGTCACGTGCTCTACCAACTGAGCTACCTGGGCGCTCCAGAGCGACGCCGCTTATAGCTTCTTGGGGCTGAGCTGTCCAGCCTTGCGGGCGCCCGCCGGAGAGCTGCCGGCTAGCGCGTGCGATCGGGCGGCGGCGGTGTCTCGCCGTCCTCGGGCACCTCGTCCGTCTCGACGCGATAGGTGCCGCCGAGCCAGCGGCCAAGATCGATATTGGCGCAGCGCGTGGAGCAGAACGGCCGCGTCTTGGCCGCAGATGGCTTGCCGCAGATCGGGCATGGCGCCGCCTTGCGGCCCGTCTCCTCATCGGCCTTGTTCTCGCGGTCGCGCCGGTCGAGCTTGTGCACTTCTCCCATGTCCGCTCCTTCAGACCGCGGCGATCTCAAAGCCGTGGACCGAACGGCCGGGCTCGGCAACGAGCTCCGGCACTGCGCCGAGCCGACGGCCGGCCGCCTCCAAGGCGCCGCGCCCCTCGCCTTGAAGATAAGCCACGAGCGCCGGCGCGGCGAGCACGCGATAGCGCCCGGCCGGATGACGGCGTGCGGCCGCGAGCGTCGCGCGCAACGCAGCATGGGCGGCAGACACAGCGCCGCTCATCGTCTCGGCCAGCGGCGGGCGATCGCGCGGCCGGGTCAGCTCGACAAGGCCGGCGCGCGTCCAGCCCATGACTTGCACGGGCACGCGGTCGTCGGCGCAGGCTTCGATCAGCGCCTCGAACACGGTGTCGCGCTCGTCGCGACCGCGCGGCCGCAGGAAGTCGACGACGATCAAGCCGCCGAGATTGCGCAGCCGAAGCTGGCGCGCGATCTCCTGCGCGGCGACGAGATCGACCTCGAGCGGGGTGCGCCCCGAGCCGCCGCCATTGACATCGATCGCGACCAACGCCGCCGTCTGCTCGATTACGAGCGAGCCGCCGCCCGGCAGATCGACGCGCGGATCGAGAGCCGCCTCGATCTCGCTCTCGACGTCGTGACGCGCAAAGAGCGGCTCGTCGGCGCTGTGCAGCGCCAATTGGCTCGCCAGATCGGGACGCCATTTCCGCGCATGGTCCGCAAGATCGTTGAGCAGTGCACGGTCATCGACGACGATGCGTGCGCCGTCGGGCGCCTCGCCGAGCGCCAGCGCGGCAGCACCCAATGGCCGCAGCACGACAGATGGCGTCGCACCGCTCGTGTCCAGGCTGTGCCAGATGCCGATCAGCCGTTCGATCTCGTCGAACAGCCTGTCGTCGTCGACCCCCTCGGCCGCCGAGCGCAGAATGACGCCCATGCCGCCGGTCGCCTCGGCGGCGATCTCCTTGAGCCGCTCGCGCTCGGCGCGGCGATGGATCCGGCGCGAGACTGCGATCTCGTTGCCGAGCGGCATCAGCACGGCGAGCGTGCCG
>Ga0194120_10008732_pt1 | contig 13210 bp, 7 predicted proteins | sample TA2MahCa65mmetaG_FD_148642 | JGI IMG/M metagenome (GOLD analysis project Ga0194120, IMG submission 148642) | Freshwater microbial communities from Lake Tanganyika, Tanzania - TA2015019 Mahale Deep Cast 65m | ecosystem: Environmental > Aquatic > Freshwater > Lake | place: Tanzania: Lake... | reverse complement strand
TCCTGTTGAATTTCATGAGGAAGACTTTAGGCTCAAAGATTGGAATAAGGATCAATTAAAAAATATTTTTTCTGCACTTGAGTTCAGAACATTAGGCAAGCGATTATTAGGGGAGGATTTTGTTCCGCCTCCACATCCTCGTTCAGTGATTGAAAAGGAAATACCACAGGGTGTTCAAACTGATTTGTTTGGCAATATCATTGGAGGAGATCCACAGCCACTTCCACGCGCTCAGGAAATTATTGCAGAGAAGCAACCCCTCTTTTCTATGGAGGAGGACGCAGATTTACCAACAGGACCTGCCGATAAAAATATTCATAACACTCCTCATCATTATCAAGTGGTGGAAGGAGAATTGGCTATAAAAAAACTGGTACAGGAATTATCGGCTCACAAGGAAATTTGCTTTGATACCGAAACAACCGGGATAGATGCAAATTTGGCCGAGCTTGTGGGCTTGAGTTTTTCGGTAAAATCAGGTGAAGCCTGGTATGTTCCTTGTTCTGCTGATCGGGAAGCTGTTAAAAAACTACTCTCTTATTTTGATTCATTGTTTACGGATGCTACCAAATGTTGGATTGGTCAGAACTGTAAATATGATCTGCTTATCTTAAAATGGTATGGTGTAGAACTAGCAGGCTCAATATTTGATACGATGCTGGCGCATTATGTAATTGAGCCGGAAGGGAAGCGAAGCATGGATATGCTTAGTGAAAAATACCTGGGGTATATTCCGGTTTCCATAGAGGAGTTGATCGGGAAAAAGGGAAAAGGACAGCGCACCATGCGAGAAGTTGCCATTGAAGAAATTAAAGAATATGCCGGCGAGGATGCGGATATTACACTTCAGTTAAAAGAAAAGTTTGTTCAACTGATCAAGAAAAAAGAAGTAGAACGTGTTTTTGATCAGGTAGAATCTCCATTAGTAAAAATATTAACAGCTATGGAGTTCGAAGGAGTTAATGTGGATGTGAACTTCCTAAAGGATTATTCGGTTGAATTAGAAAAAGAAGCTGATCGTGCAGAAAAAAATGTGTACGAAAAAGCCGGTGTCCGATTTAACCTAGCCTCGCCAAAACAATTAGGAGAGGTGCTATTTGATAAATTACAACTGGACCCTTCTGCTAAAAAAACAAAAACAGGGCAATATCAAACAGGCGAGGATGTATTATTAAAATTAGCAGCCAAAGGTCACGAGATAGTAGCTGACATATTAACTTTTCGTCAGCTCACTAAATTAAAATCTACTTATGCAGATGCGCTACCTGAATTAATCAACCCTAAAACAGGACGCGTTCATACTACATATGGACAAGCTGTTGCGGTAACAGGCAGGCTGGCCAGTAATAATCCCAATCTTCAAAATATTCCTGTTCGTACGGAACGAGGTCGAGAAATCAGAAAAGCATTTATTCCCCGCGACAAGAATCATGTATTGCTTTCCGCAGATTACTCTCAGATTGAATTACGTATAGTGGCAGCAATTAGTGGTGATGTAAATATGTGTGCGGCATTTAAAGAAGGGAAAGATATTCATACGGCTACGGCGGCACGAGTTTATAATGTTTCAGAAGCTGAGGTAACCAAGGAGATGCGCTACAAAGCCAAGAGTGTAAACTTTGGGATCATCTATGGGCAGGGGGCTTTTGGTTTAGCTGATAATTTAGGGATATCACGCACGGAGGCCAAAGAAATTATCGCTAATTACAAGCGTGAGTTTCCGGGTATACAGCAGTACATGGATAGCACTATTCAATTTGCTAAAGAAAACGGATATGTAGAAACCTTGTTGGGGCGTAAACGTTGGTTACGCGATATCCTTTCTTCTAATTTTACAGTGCGTGGATTTGCAGAACGTAATGCTATTAATTCGCCCATACAAGGAACTGCCGCTGATATGATAAAATTAGCTATGCAAAAAGTTTATCATGCCATACAAAAAGCAGGACTTAAAAGTAAAATGATTTTGCAGGTGCATGACGAATTGATCTTTGACACTTTACGTAGCGAGGCAACTATATTAAAACCATTAATTATTGCCTCAATGCAAGAAGCACTTGAACTTCCCAATGGAGTTCCTGTTGTAGCAGAATGTGGCCAGGGCGAAAACTGGCTTGAAGCACATTAAAAATTTCGATTAATTACCACTTCCCCGTCCATTGCCAGCTCCTCCGCCAGCTCCAGCGGGACGCGCCGGACGCAATGAGGGTAATAGTTGCTCTTTCCAAATGGTAAATTGTTCTGAGGTAAGTACTGCTTTAAGAATCTCCTCCTGTGCACTATTCCATTTTTGCATTTCCTCACGTATCGCTTCCCTATCTATACTTTCTCCTCCGTTCATCATCATTTCTCTTACTTCCTGCATACGGACTTCCTGCTTTCTGTATAGCACCGTTAATGCGGTATCAATTAGGGTTAGCTTAGCCGCATCTAATTTAAAAGCGCTATCTAACTTTTGATGAACTAAAGCTGCACGCTCAGCAGGCGTACGACGTTGAAACCCACCGCCTCCTCTAGGAGGTTGAGCAATAGCAAGTGCACTGCAACTGATCAGGAGGGCAAATAGAGTTATTTGTTTCATATACTACTAAAGGTAAGTATTTGGGTGTAGTCAAGTATCTTTGCACCCTTATCATTTATAAAAAAATGGGATACAATCAATTAGTTGCCGTTAGTGGCTTGTCTGGGTTATTTGAGTTGGTAAGTAGTAAACCCGACGGAGGCATAGTGCGTTCCTTGGAGGACGGTAGTACTCGGTTTGTTTCTACACGAGTTCATCAGTTTTCCCATTTGGAAAGTATTGAAGTGTACACGATCCGAGAAAATGTAAATCTGGTAGAAGTATTCATGGCTATGGAAAAAGCATCTCAGGACTTACCTGCAGAAAAAGATGCTGCCGCTGTTAAACATTACTTTAAACAAGTTTTTCCTGATATGGATTTTGAGCGGGTTTATGATAGCGATCGTCGTAAAATGGTTAAGTGGTTTACACAATTAAAGAGTGCTAACATAGCATTAAAGCTTTCTGAGAAAGCTGAGTAGATAGCCTGGTTATTATGTATACCGCGGATATTCAAAAACTTCCTCGTCATTATTTGCTAGCAACATTTGAGTTGACTGATTGGAATGGGTTGGCGCCTTTTTTTGAAGAACTGGATGGGCGAGAACTTTCCTCACTCACAGCATTGGAACAATGGCTTAAGGATTTAAGTGAAGTAGAGTCGGTGATCAGCGAAGATGCTTGTTGGCGCCAGATCCGTATGACCTGCGATACGGAGAATAAATCGCTGGAGGAAGCGTTCAATTATTTCATGTTGGAAATTCAACCACAGATTCAACCCTGGTCTGATCGATTGAATAGAAAATTAATGGCTTGTCCATTTACTGCTTCACTTGATACTTCTACTTATTTTACTTTTCTGCGCAGTATTCGTAAACAAATTGATCTTTTTCGAGAAGCCAATATTCCGATAATCGCATCGCTGAATGTATTACAGCAACAATTTGGGGTAATCTCCGGCAAAATGGCTATCACTGTAAAAGGTCAGGAGTATACTTTACAACAAGCAGCCTTATTCTTAGAAGACGAAGATCGATCCTTACGCGAGGAAGTGTATTTAAAAATAGCAGAACGTCGTTTTCAGGATCAAGCAGCTTTGCATGAGTTGTTTGATCAATTGCTCGAACAAAGAAATTTAATTGCCAAACAAGCCGGGTTTACAGATTATAGGGCCTATCGATTTATGGAATTGGGTCGGTTTGATTATGACCATACTACATGTGAACAATTTCACGAAGCTGTTCGTGACCATGTGATGCCCTTGGTCAATCAATTGTACCAGCAGAAGTTAAAAAAATTAGGAGTTGAGCAACTGCGTCCTTGGGATTTAGAGGCAGAGCCTGCTGGAACCAAACCACTTCGTCCTTTTTCCAATGCTACGGACTTAATGGAAAAATCTATTGCTTGTTTAAATGCGCTCGATCCTTTTTTTGCCGCCTGCTTAACTCGTATGCAGCAATTAGGACATTTGGATTTAGAGAGCAGAAAAGGCAAAGCACCGGGAGGCTATAATTGTCCGCTTGCTGTAAGTGGAGCGCCTTTTATTTTCATGAATGCTGCAGGTACATTGGATGATGTTACCACTATGGTACATGAGGGCGGACATGCTATTCATTCTTTTTTATGTCATTCGCTTGCGCTGAATGGGTTTAAAGAATATCCCACTGAAATTGCTGAAGTAGCCAGTATGTCTATGGAGTTATTTAGTATGGATCATTGGAATCATTTTTTTACTGACCCCGTTGAACTAAATAGAGCAAAAGAACAACAATTAGAACGCGTGATCACTATCTTCCCTTGGGTAGCTACTATCGATAAATTTCAGCATTGGATCTATACTCATCCTGATCATACACATAGTGAACGGGAAGAACAGTGGATGCGTATTGCTCAGGAATTTACTTCACCTCTTATTGATTTTACTGGCCTTGAAAAATACAGGCGCGTACTTTGGCAACGACAACTTCATTTGTTTGAAGTGCCTTTTTATTATATCGAATATGGCATTGCACAATTAGGGGCTATTGGGTTATGGCAGCAATACAAAAGAAACCCAACTACGGCTTTACAAAATTATTTACAAGCACTTGCCTTAGGAGGTACGCGTACTTTGCCTCAATTGTTTGAAGCAGCCGGTTTATCTTTTGATTTTTCCGGAACTCGTATTAGTGAACTCATGCAGTTTGTTAAAGCAGAGTTGGATCAAATTACGGTCACTACTTCTTCATAAGGAACTCGAAAACGAGGCCACCAAATTCCTTCAGGGGTACCTTTGCCCACTGCAATAATCATATTGATCTCTGCACCAAAAGGCAGGTTTAATGCCTTTTTTACTCGTTTAGCATCAAATCCTTCCATAGGGCACGAATCAAAATCGGCCGCTGCTATTGATAACATAAAATTTTCGGCGGCCAGTGCACAGGATTTGTGTGCAACAATACGTCTGTCTGCTCTACCACCAAAACGATAAAAAGGTTTTTGAAGTCCAGCAAAAAAACTAACCATTCTTCTGATCAGTGACAGTATTCCAAAGCTATCATTGGTATAGGCAAGCGGGATTAGCTTAGTGTAATAATCCAGTCCCTTTTTTTGCATTTTGGTAGGATTTCCTACTACGCTCTGCTGAATCAGTTCCTTATTCCATCGTGCTCTTTTTTTCCAGAGATCGACTCTTGTTACAAAAACAACCAAATGCTGTGCAGATCTTCCGGCGCCTTGTCCAAGACAATACGAAGCAAAAAGTTCTTTTTGTTCAGTAGAACGAACCCAATAAAATTCCCAACATTGCATATTGCTGCTGTTCGGCGCCAATATTGCATGTTGTAATGCTTTTTCAATCACCGCATCTGGAACGGGGATATGCTCAGCAAAGCGTCGGTTGGAACGACGTCGTTCAATTATTTCATGAAAAAAAGAATGTTGAATTGATTCCATTTATAAATGTTGAATAAAAGGTAAAAAAAAGAGGCTGTCTTTTGGACAGCCTCTGTAATGATATGTGTTTGATTAATAACCGCTATTCTGTGCAACAATACTTCCGCTAGTTAATACTTCGCGTTGTGGAATTGGCCATAAAGATCTGAACGCCTCTGTGATACCCACAGCACTATAGTTGTTGTAACGACGCAAGTCAAACCAACGATGGCCTTCGTGCGCCAACTCAATCCTTCTTTCTTGCTGAATGGCAAGAATTAAATCTGCAGTTGTTGCCGCTGTTGTTGGTAAAAGGCCGGCACGCGTTCTTATTACATTTAAATCTGCTTGAGCACCAGCAATATTGCTTGGTGTTTTTCTGGCACGAGCTTCAGCCCGAATCAAATACAACTCTGCTAAACGAATAAGGATAACGTTATCATCACCTGCTGTACGAGAAAACTTTCTGGTTTTGTTAGCAGGAATGCCGGGAGCCGCAACGGTTACATTGATATTCCGGCGTAAGTCACCTGGCTCGTGAGCTAAAGCCAATGAACTAGAAGAAGTGATTTCGTTACGACCTCCGTTTGCACCGGGATAATAGTAGAATGCGCCAAAATTTCTGTCGTCGGCATAATATTGCAATTCCCAAATACTTTCAGGGCGTACATTTTTTGAAAGCCAAAGATTTGCATAATCAACACCGGCAACCAAGCCGCCATTAGGTTGAGCTGCAAATTGGTTGATTACGTTGGTAGCCATTGTTTCTGCAGCTGCCCATTGTTCTTGGTATAATTGCACGCGAGCCATCATGGCCAGAGCTGCATTTAGGGTTAAGCGACCGCTTGCGGCAGAAGCGGGCAGGTTCAGGATTGCAAAATTTAGATCAGCAAGAATGCTGGCATAGATTTCTGCCTCTGTGGAACGTGGTTTTGGTGTTCCGTTTGCAGGAGAAAGTGTAGGCTGTGTAAATAGAGGAACGCCAACACCACCTGGTTTTCCATAACCCTGAGTGCCACCTCCAAAGAAGCGAAGCAAGTCAAAATAAGCAATGGCTCTTAATGCCCTGGCTTCTCCAATAGCGGCTAATTTGTTAAAAGCAGGATCGTTTAATTTTTCTGCCTGTACAATTAGATTATTAGCGCGATTAATGGTGTTGTAGATAGTATTCCACATTCCATTAATGTTGGTGTTATCGGTCAACAATTGTTTGTTGGCCATTTGAGCAAAAGTGGGGAATGTTCCAGTATGGGTCAGGTTATCTGCATATAAATCTGCATAGATCCAAACGGCCAACCCATAGTAATCGCCACTTTGAAAACCATCATAAATACCCAAAAGGCCTGCTTCTACACCTGTTCTGGTAGAGAAAGCCGTTTCTGGACTTAATGAAGCTTGTGGTTGTTGGTCAAGCACCTTCGAGCAAGCGGTTAGGAAGAGTGCTCCTGAAATAATCAGTAAATTCTTTATCTTATTCATACTTGACAATTTTTTTGATTTAGAGGGTGACGTTTACACCAAAGCTGAAAGTTCTGGCCTGGGGATAAGTGAGAAAATCTGTACCAGGAGCTGTGTTGGTGATACTGAATGTACTCACCTCGGGATCAAATCCTTTGTACTTGGTCCATGTTTTTAGATTCTCTGCCTGAATAAACAAGCGAGATTTACCAACGGTGTAGGAAAGAACAATATTCTTAAGACGAACAAATGAGCCATCCTCTAACCAACGTGTAGAAACACGGCGATTGTTGTTTGGATCTCCAAAAACTGCACGAGGCATTGTTGTGCTTGGGTTAGTTGGAGTCCAGCGATTCACGGTAGAAGCAGCCTGACCAAACACCGAATTCATTCCTTCTGAAAAAGCACGGGTGTTATTATACACGTCGTTTCCTTGTACAAACTGAATAAACACATTCATTGAAAACTTTTTGTATCTGATATCGTTAGTAAAACCGCCAAACCAATCAGGAACTGCGCTACCTATTATACGCTGATCGTCTGAAGTAATACGGCCATCTTTATTAAGATCCTCAAACTGTACATCTCCAGGGCTGGTAGCAGCGGATTGAGTAGGAGCCGCAGCAATTTGTGCAGCGTTTTGGAAAATTCCTTTTACTACAAAACCGCGGAAAGAACCAAGGTCTTGTCCTTCTTGTACCCAGCTAGCAAATCCTGCAGCAAAGGGAACACCATCAAAGAGTTTAATTACCTTATTGTCTGGGAATGTAACGTTGAAGTTTGTACTCCAGGAGAAGTCTTTCTTACGGATCAGATCACCGTTGACAGAAATTTCAACACCTTTATTTTGAAGCTTACCTACGTTTTCTGTTACAGAAGTAAATCCAGAAGATCCAACTAGTGGTTTAGCCAGCAAAAGGTTGTTGGTGTTTTTTACATAATACTCTGCAATCACGTTGATTTTATTGAACAATTGAAACTCCAAAGCAATATCCGTCTGTTCTGCTTCTTCCCAACCTAGATTGGGATTACCCAATTGTGAAGGAGCAAGACCGGCACCTTGAATGTAGTTGGCGCCTGCTCCTACTAATGGAAGCGAAGCAAAGTCAGCAATGTTTGCATTACCGGCTTTACCATAACTGGCACGAATCTTAAGATCCGTCAGGGCTTTAACATTTGAAAGGAAACTTTCCTCTTTCAATCTCCAAGCTCCAGAAATAGAAGGGAATGTTCCCCAACGACGATTGGCTCCAAAACGAGAAGAACCATCACGACGCAAACTAGCGCTAAACAAGTAACGTCCTTTGTAAGCGTAGTTAACACGTCCTATGTATCCGACCAATCCCCAAGAAGATCCAGAGGAACTTGCCTGCACACGTACTGATCCTGCAGAGATTCTTCTGATTTGATCTCCAGGAAAGTTTTGTGCTTGACCAAGCAATGACTCAAAATCAGATTCCTGATAAGAAGCTACTCCAGTAAAGGCCAGATCGTGCTGGTTCCAGCTTTTTTTATAGGTCAGAATGTTTTCATTGATCCAGTTTAAATCCTGTGAGTATCCTTCGGTTCCATCACCGCGTACACCGGCACCTTGCAAGTGCGTGCTGGGTATGTAATATTGCTCACGAAAATTCAAATAGTCTACGCTGAATTGTGAACGAAAACTAAGATTATTACAAAGTTGATAATCTACTCCAATGTTTGCAAGCACACGATTATTACGAACAGCATTGCTTACTTCAATGGCGTTTGCCAAAGGATTTTCGATTGAAGCATTTGGATCACGTCCGTATGTTCCATTGGGGTTATAAGCAGAGAAATGTGAACCTAATAACATAGCGGTACTCACTACTCCATAAATGTTATTGTCGTTACGCAGACGATTGCTCTCAGAACGGCTCAACGCAATACCACCCGTTAATTTTAATTTATCTGTAATGGTATTATCCAGGTTGATACGGAAATTATAACGCTTGAAGTTAGAGTTGATTACAATTCCATTTTGATCAAACACTCCACCCGAGATAAAGAAACGTGTTTTATCATTTCCGCCTTGAGCGTTAATATCCGTACTCTTTATAGTGGCTTGACGGAAAATTAATTCCTGCCAGTTTGTAGAGGGGTAAGTGCTGGGCGCATTGTTCAAGCCAGCCAGTCCAAGTTGAGAAGGAACTATGGTTGCCCCAAATCTATTACGTACGCCTTCCTGAAGTAATGCAACGTATTGCGGGCCGGTCAATACAGGAATGGTGTTATAAGCATCAGCGATACCATAGTAGCTGTTTACGCTAAGTTTTGTTTTTTTGTTGGTCCCTCTTTTGGTGGTAATCAAAACCACCCCGTTAGCCGCACGGCTTCCGTAAATGGCAACTGCTGCTGCATCTTTCAATACCTCGTAAGATTCTACTTCGTTAGGGTTAATATCTGCAAGGGAGTTCAATGTTTGTCCACCCACGCCTATTTGAGAGTAGCTGCCCATATTCAAAGGAATACCATCAATTACATAGAGGGGTTGAGAACTTGCGTTGATAGATCCGGTTCCACGAATACTTACGTTAAGACTCGCTCCTGGCGTACCTGAACTTTGCGTAACCGTTACACCTGCAACCTGCCCTCTCAAGGCCTGATCTGGTCCTTGAATGGGACGATTCTGTAAGTCCGCGGTCTTTACTTGTGTAACAGATCCTGTAAGATCTCGTTTACGCTGTGTACCGTAACCCACTACAACTACTTCGGATAATGCTTTTTCTCCTGAAACAAGCGCAACATTGATTACTGATTTAACACCAATAGCCACTTCGGTTGAGGAATAATCCACAAAACTGAAAACAAGTGTGGTTGCTCCGGCAGGAACATTGATACTAAACGATCCATCTTTGGAAGTGGAAGTTCCAATATTGGTACCTTTTACAATAACAGAAACTCCACCAAGTGGAGACCCGTCCTTTTCATCTGACACCTCACCTGTCACAACCCTGCCCTGTGCAAACAATTGTGCCGCATTTAAGGTAAAAGCAATCAAGAGTAACAACAATTTTCTCATGCTAGTTAATTTTAGTTTTTTAGCGTAACGGAACCCCCGGAAAAACAGGAGAAATTCCATTAAGCAAATTTGCGCAATTATTAACAAGAAACAAAGTTGAATTTTAGGGCATTCGCTTAGATTCGTGGCTAAAATCAACGGAATTTTTTCCAGCGAAGAAAAACTCTTGTATATTTATGAAAATCAAACACTTATACATGAAAAATGTAGCACTGGCCGGATTTTTGCTATTATCGGTTTCTCTTCAGGGGGTAATGGCTCAAGACGCCAGCAATCAGCTTTTACCTCAGGATCCCGGGGTAAGGAAAGGAAAATTAGAAAATGGACTAACCTATTACATTCGTTCTAATAAAAAGCCAGAAAAAAAAGTGGAACTCCGTTTGGTAGTCAATGTGGGGTCCATAATGGAGGATAATGATCAACAAGGCTTGGCACATATGGCGGAGCACATGGCTTTCAATGGCACCAAGAATTTTAAGAAAAACGATATTGTATCCTACCTGCAAAGTATTGGAGTTGAGTTTGGCGGAGACTTGAATGCCTATACCGGATTTGATGAAACCGTATACATTCTTCCAATTCCAACAGATCAGCCGGGGAATCTGGACAAAGGTTTTCAAATTTTAGAGGATTGGGCTCATCAGGTTACGTATTTAGATGAGGATATCAATAGTGAACGTGGCATCATATTAGAAGAAAGCCGTCTAGGAAAAAGTGCGGACGAACGCATGTTTAAAAAAGTATACCCCGAGCTTTTCAAGGGATCTAAATATGCCAATCGTTTACCTATTGGAATCGATAGCATCATTAAAAACTTTCCACCTGATGCCATTCGACGTTTTTATCAAGATTGGTATCGCCCGGATTTGATGGCTGTGATAGTGGTGGGAGATATTGATACGGAGGAAGCGTTTAACTATGTTCAAAAACATTTTTCAGGGCTTAGAAATCCTGCCCAATCGCGTGTTCGTGATTATGCAACAGTGCCCGCTTATACTTCTTCTCAAGCAATGGTTGTTTCCGATAAAGAGGCCACCGGATTTGAATTCAGTGTTAATTTTCCTGCCAGATCCATTAAACCCACTGTTACATTGGGAGAATATCGGGCAGACATCATTCGTAATCTGTATGTGTCTTTGCTCAATAACCGATTTCGTGAATTAACACAACAAGCGGACCCACCTTTTGTTTTTGCCGGTGCAGGTTTTCAAAGCTACGCGCGCTTCCACGAGTCCTTCAACATTTCCGGATCAACAGGAACACAGGATGTGCAAAAGGGATTGCAAGCCGCAATGAAAGAAGTGGAAAGAATAAAACGATTTGGTTTCACCACTGTTGAATTAGAACGGGCCAAGAAAAACACCTTGTCTGCCTATGAGCGGCAATGGAACAATAGGAATAAAACAGAATCGGCGGATTATGCGGAGGAGTACATTCGCAACTTTACAGAACAAGAACCCATTCCAGGCATCGATGCAGAATTTACCTATGTAAAAGAAATGCTACCCGGTATTCAATTAGCAGAAATAAACGCGCTGACCGATCTATACCGAAACGAAAAAAATACGTTTGCGTACATCACTGGCTTGGAGCAAGATGAAAAATATAAACTTCCTGCTGTTGCTACTATTAATTCTGTATTGCAGGGAGTAGAAAAGGATGCTTCAATAAAAGCTTACGAGGAAAAAGTGATTGCCAGTAATTTGATTACGGTTACTCCAAAGACGGGCAAGGTTTTACGAACCTCTCGTAATGCACAGTTAGGAACAACCGATCTTACTTTGTCCAATGGAGTCACGGTTACACTGAAATCTACCGAATTCAAAAACGATCAAATTTTATTTTCTACTACAAGATATGGTGGGCTAACGGCCTATCCACTTGAAGACAAATACAGTGCTGAAAATGCAACTGCAGTGGTGAGTAGTATGGGATTTGGTGCGTTTTCTCCCACTGATATGCGTAAGGTACTGGCTGGGAAAAGCATAGCGGTGAACCCGGTAATTGGTCCTTACTCAGCAGGGTTTAGTGGCAGCAGTAGTAAAAAAGATCTGGAAACCTTTTTCCAACTTTTTCGATTATCGATAACCGAACCCAGACAGGATAGTGCGTTATTTAGTTCTTTCATACAACGCAGCAAATCGCAGGTGGCCATGTTGAGTGCCAACCCGCAAGTTGCATTCATCGACACACTCTATCAAGTGCTTTTTGAGAACAATCCATTAGCACCAACAGCTGTTCCCCGTGCAGCTAATTTTGATAAAATTAATCTGGGCCGTGCCGTTGCCATTTATAAAGAACAGTTAGGAGACGCTGCGGGAATGCATATTACTATGGTTGGAAGTTTTAATGAGGATACGGTAGTTGCATTGCTAGAAAAATATGTAGCCAGTTTGCCTGCATCAAAATCTCGAAACTACTTCGATAATAAAGTACGTCCTTTTAAAGGGCAGAAGGATTTTCAATTTAAAAAAGGAAAGGAAGATAAGAGTTTGATTCTGGGTGTTTTTCATGGAGAAGTTCCTTACAATGCCACCACTGAACTTCAGTTAGAGGGGCTAAGTGAAGTGATGAATATATCCATCATTGAGGAAATGCGAGAAAAGATACAAGGGATTTATGGAGGCGGCACTCAGGTGCAGATCGCAAAAATTCCTATGGGGAACTTTCGCTTCATCCTGCAACTACCCTGTGGCCCTACAAAGGCAGACACGCTGGTAAAAACATTCCATAGTCAACTTCAAAACTTGGCAACTAATGGAGCGGATACCAGTTACATTGCTAAAGTAAAAAAAGCTTGGATTGAAAAATATCGTGTAGACAGTAAGAAAAACGAATATTGGTTGTCGGCCTTGCAAAAAGTAAAACTGGGAGAACGTAATGCCGATCAGTTATTGAATGCAGAAAAATATTATAATGCATTTAGTGCTGCAGATGTAAAGAAAGCGGCCCAAATATTATTGACTGCAAAAAGTAGAATGATTGCAGTACAAATGCCGGCCGAAGTGAAAACAGAAACAAAACCTGAGCCCAAAGGCTTCTAAATAATAGGGTGATCAAATTGATCAACACCTATTAATTATGTAATCTTGTAGCTTATGCAATCTGCTATGCCACTAACACCTGCATTACGTCAACAGTTTTTGTTACGGCCGGATATTACCTATTTGAATTTTGGTTCATTTGGCGCTTGCCCACGTCCTGTTTTTGAACAATATCAGCAATTTCAATTAGCA
>Ga0194120_10008724_pt1 | contig 13226 bp, 8 predicted proteins | sample TA2MahCa65mmetaG_FD_148642 | JGI IMG/M metagenome (GOLD analysis project Ga0194120, IMG submission 148642) | Freshwater microbial communities from Lake Tanganyika, Tanzania - TA2015019 Mahale Deep Cast 65m | ecosystem: Environmental > Aquatic > Freshwater > Lake | place: Tanzania: Lake... | reverse complement strand
GCGTTCCCTTCAATCGCTGTAGCTGGCGCGCATGGAATTCTCGGCAGTGGCTACCGAGCAATTCGAGTCGATGGTGCACGGTGCCGCGATTACAACGCAGCAGTCGCGCCGTCTGCCGATGCGTGACCTTGGAGGCGAGCATCCAGAAGACGGGCTCGGTGAGCATGGGTTTGCGCAGCCGATAATCGAGTCGGAAGCTCTGATCGGAGAAGAACTTGCCGCAGACGCCGCAGCTGTAGCGCTGGACGAGCCGATTATCGAGAGCGCGGTGGAAGGACCCGCGACACTGGTAGGTGAACGGCTGGCCTTGGTGGGACGAGCAGAGGGGATTGGGACAGCAGGGGGGTGTGAACATCGAGGGCCTCCGGGTATGCGCTGGATCGGGGCGTATGTGACCCCAGCCCTGGATGCACGCAACCCGGGGTGGTGGCGCGGATTCCCCAATTCCCCGCGCAGCCAGCCAGGCCAAGGTCCATCCCGGCCGCGCTCGCTCAAGGCTGTTCCGGATCCGCGTCGCGCCTGCGCCGGATGGCCGTGCCGGCATCCCACATGCCCTGACCGAGCGACGCGCCGCCGTCGATCGTCACGCATTCGCCATTCACGTAGGAGCTGCCCGGCGACAGCAGCCACAGGCACTGCGCCGCGACCTCGCGCGTGCCCGCGAAGCGCTGCAGCGGGATGCGCTCGCGCAGCCGCCGCTCGTGCTCGGCATCGGGCCACAGGTTCGCGCGCGCGCCGTCGGAATCGAACGGTCCCGGCGCGATCGCGTTCACGCGGATGCCGTGGCGCGCCCACTCGACGGCCAGCGTGCGCGTCATCGCCAGCACGCCGGCCTTCGCGCAGGCCGAGTGCAGCACGCCGGGCATGCCGGTCCATGCGTAGGTCGCGAGCACGTTGAGGATCTGGCCGCCGCCGTGCCCGATCATGACGCGGCCGAACTCGCGCGAGCAGTAGAAGCTGCCGTCGAGCACGATGCCGAGCACCGCGCGCCAGGCGCGTTCGGACAGGCGCTCGGACGGGCACACGAAATTGCCGGCGGCGTTGTTGACCAGGATGTCGCAACGGCCGTGCTGCGCTTCGACCTCGCGCGCCAGCGCGCCGACGGAGGCGGGCTCGCGCACGTCGAGCACGCGCGCCTGGCCTTTCCAACCGCGCGCCGCACATTCGTCGAGGAACCCGCGATGGTGCTCGACGCTGCGGGAGGCGATCCACACGTGTGAGCCGAGCGCCGCGAGTCCGCGGCTGATCTCCAGGCCGAGCCCGGTGCCGCCGCCGGTGACGACGGCGACGCGGTCGCGCAGCGGGTGCGGAGCGAGCAGGTCGGCCGCGGTGGAAGGGTGTGCAGAAGGGGGCGCGTCAGTGCTCGTCATGGCGCTGCCCATCCTGCAGCACCACGTCGCGAAACTCCACGCGTGCGCCCGCGGGCAGCTCGAGCGACGCGAGCTGCTCGCGCAACGCATCCTCGAGCGCGGTCACTTCCGCCGTCGAGCGGGTCGGCAGCCGGAACGACCAGCGGGCCGGCCCGTCGGAGTCGGGCGGCCGATGCACCACCAGCTCGGCCGACTGCCCGCCGACGCGCTCGACCAGCTCGCTCAGGCCCGGTCCCGGGTCGCCGTGCACATCGAACCGCAAGACGAGGCCGGGACCCTGCGGCAGCGCCGGGCCGCCCGGCAGCTCCTGGCCGAGCTCGTCCGCGGCTTCGCGCGCGGCTTCGCGTGCTTCGCGCAGCGCGTCGGCTGCTTCTTGCAGCGCCGCGCGCAGCTCCTGCTGCACTTCGCGGCCGGCATCTTGGGCACCCCGGAGCGCCTCGTCGTAGGCCTGTTCCGCTTCGCGCATCGCCGCCTCGAGTTCCTCGCGCAGCTTCGCGGCCTCGCTCCCGCGGGGCCGCTCGGAGCCGGGTGCGCTCGGGACATGCCGATCGATCCGTTCGAAACGGCTCTCGAGGTCGTCGATCAGGTCGGGACCGGCGGCGACGCCGATCGCCACGACGCCGGCCGAGAAGGCCAGTAGCGCGAGGAACGCCGTCAGCAGGCCGAATCCCAGCGCGAGCAGGCAGCCTGAGCCGCCCCCCGCGCCTTCCTTGCGGGCGCCCGTCACGAGCGTCACGAGCAGCGCGCCCATCGCGATCAGGAACGCGACGAAGATCAGCAAGACGATCAGCGCCACCAGCGTGGGGCGACTGGTGGAGGTCAACGGTACGAGGGCCGGGATCATGCTCGAGCAGCGGGTGCAGAGGGGGAAACCCCCCTCTACGCTCGACCTGCCCGAACATTGAGATCGCAACGGCCGCGCCGGTCAAGACTCCCGCACCGGGGCTGGCCTGCCAAGAGGCCCCGGGCCTGCCGCACGGGAGCACAAGCCGCGCCACGTGGTGCCGGGCCGGGACTCAGAGCGGCAAGGCCTGGCTCGAATCGCCGATCCTGTCGCAGGCGACCCCGGCCTTCTCGAGCAACGCGACGTGCAGGTTGCACAGCGGCGTCTCGCGCTCCGACACGAGCACGCGCCCGCCGCCATGGCCGAGCGCGCGGCCGCCGACGACCAGGGTCGGCAGGTCCTCGTGGTTGTGGCGGTTGCCGTCCTCGAGACCGCTGCCGAAGCAGACCAGCGTGCGGTCGAGCAGGCTCGCGTCGCCTTCGCGGGCGCGGTCGAGCCGCTCGAGAAAGCGCGTCAGGCGCTCGACGTGGTAGTGATCGATCCGCGCGAGCTTGTCGAGCTTGTCGAGTTCCTTGCCGTGGTGCGACAGGTCGTGGTGTCCCTCCGGCACTCCGATCGCCGCATAGGAGCGATTGCTGCCCTCGTTCCCGACGAGGAAGGTCGCCACGCGCGTGCAATCGGTCTCGAAGGCCAGCGCCAGCAGGTCGAAGAGCAGGTCCACGTGCTCACGCGCGTCCGTGGGGATGCCCTTGGGACGCAGCTCGTCGGGGACCGCGTCGGCCTCGCCGCCGAGCGCGAGCTGGATGCGCCGCTCGAGGGAAGCGAGGCCGCCCTGGTACTCGTCGAGCCGCGCGCGGTCCGCGCTCGAGAGCTTGCCTTCCAGGCGTCGCGCCTGCGCGCGCACGAGGTCGACGACGCTGGCGCGCGCCTTCCAGCGCGCCGCGCGCTGCTCGGGAGTTTCCTCGCCGCGACCCTCGCGGAACAGGTGATCGAACACGGCGCGCGGGTCGTATTCTTTCAGCGCCGGCACCGTCGGCGAGATCCACGAGAGATTCGACGAGTACGCGCACGGGTACCCGGAGTCGCACTGACCGCCCGGCACGGTCGGCTCGCATCCGAGCGCGAGGCTGGCGCGGCGCGTGCTGACACCCAGCGTGCGCGCGGCGAGCTGGTCGGCCGAGACCCCGACGCCGAGCCTGCCATCGGGCGCCTTGAGCGGCTGCACGCCGGTCAGGTAATTCGCGCAGGCGCGCGCGTGATCGCCCGGGCCGTCGCCGTTGGCCCGGCCGCGGTCCTGCGCGAGCCCGCGCAGCAGCGTGGCCTGCGCCGCGAGCGCGCCGAGCGGCTTGAGCGTCGCGGGCAGCTCCTTCAGCGGTCCCGCCGCGGACGGCGCGAGCTTGTCGACGCGCATGCCGTTGGGAACGTAGACCCACAGCAGTCGTGCCGGAGGCCCGGCATGGCCGGGAACGCGCGACATGCCGGGCAGCATTGCGTCGAGCAGCGGCAGCGCGAGGGCGCAGGATCCCGAGCGCAGCAGCGCTCGCCGTGGCAGGAGCTTCATGGCGCTTTCTGCTCTCCGATGCGGTGGCGGAAGGCATCCATCGAGACGACGGCCTCGATCAGGTCGGACAAGCGCAGCTCGCGCCGGCCCTGCGCATCGAGCCACGCGCGCAGTTCGGCGGCGTCGGCCGGCGCCAAGGCACGTCCGAGCGCGTAGCCGGCCAGCTTCTCGGCGAGGTTGCGCACGAAGCCCGGATCGTCGGCGATCAGTCGCGCCAGCTCCTCGGGGCCGTCGAAGCGCCGACTGCCCAGCTCTCCAGCGGCGTCGATCGGCAGCCCGTTCTCGCGCTCGCGCCACGCGCCGATCGCGTCATAGCGCTCGAGCGCGAAGCCCGGCGGATCGAGCCGGTCGTGGCAGGTCGCGCAGGCCGCGTCCTTGCGGTGCAACTCGAGCTTCTCGCGCAGGCCGCGCGCCTTGCCCGGCGCATCGTCCTCGTCGAGATCGCCGACCCCCGGCGGCGGCGGCGGTGTCGGCGCTCCCAACAGCGCCTCGAGCACGAACTTCCCGCGCTTGACGGGGGAGGTGCGGGTCGGATTGCTGGTCAACGCGAGGATCGCGGCCTGCCCGAGCAGTCCGCCGCGCCGCGCATCCTCGACGCGCACGCGGCGCAGCATCTCGCCCTCGACGTGGTTCCAGCCGTACAGGCGCGCCAGGTCCGCGTTGACGAAGGCGAAGCCCGGCAACAACAGCTCGCGAACCGGCCGATTCTCGCGCAGCACGCACTCGAACAGCGCGAGCGTTTCGGCGCGCGCGGCGCTCGCCAGCTCCTTCGTCCAGTCCGCGAAGCGGGTCGGGTCGGGTGCGAACGAATCCAAGCGCCGCAGCCCCAACCACTGTTCGGCGAAGTTCTCGGACAAGGCGCTCGCGCGCGCGTCGCGCAACATGCGCGGGACCTGTGTGCGCAGGCCTCCATCCTGCTCGAGCAGGCCCTTGGCCGCCAATCCGAGCAGCTCGTCGTCCGGGGCGGAGCTCCACAGGAAGTACGACAGGCGCGTGGCGATCTCGTAGCCGTCGAGCTTGCGCCGACGACCGCCGGGCGAGTCCGGCTCGATGCGCAGCAGGAAGTGCGGCGAGGCGAGCGCGACCGCGCAGGCCGCGCGCAGACCGGCCTCGACGGTGGGGGCGCGCGCGGCCAGCAGCGTGAGCTCGTCGAGCTCTTGGGCGCTCGGCGGCCGGCGCCACAGCCGCAGCAACAGCTCGTCGAGCACGCGCCGCGCGTTCGGCTTGCCGAGCGCGAAGCGCGCCTGGAAGGACGCGTGCCGGGGCGCGTCGAGCGGACCCTCGACCTCCAGCCACTCGACGTGCAGATTCCGATCGCGCTGGGCCGGGTCCTTCGCGGCGGCATCGAAGAAGTCGTTCAGGAACGCAATGCCGAACGCGTGCGAACCTCCGCCGACGGCGGCGCTCGTTTCGATCACGACCGGGCCGGACTTGGTGGCCGCGACGTCGAACAGTTGCAGCGGGTGGCCGTCCACGATCAGCGCGGCCTTGCAGGGTTCCGCGCCCGCCTGCCTGCCGTACACGCGCGCGCGCAGCACGTACTCACCCGGGCGCGGCAGCTCGCGGCGCAGCGCCGTGCTGCCGTTGGAGAACAGCACGTAGGTGTCCCCATCCGCCTTGCCGCCCGGTCCGCGATACAGCTCGGCGCCGCGCATGCGCTCGCGCACCGGGCCGGTGGCGTCCGGGTCGAGGAAGGCCGCGGCGGCGACGTCCTCCGCGGCCAGCAGGTAGCGCTCGAGCAGTGCATCGGACATGCCCTGCGCGGCGCCATTGTTGTCGAAGGAGCCGGCGACCTCGTCGGGCGGCAACAGGCTGCGGGCATCGAATTCGACGCCCAGCACGTCGCGCACCGTGCGCTCGTACTCGTAGCGCGTGAGTCGCCGCAGCAGCGGGTCGCGCGCGCGCACGAGCGCGCTCGCGCCGGCGCGCTCGAGCCAGTCGACGAAGGCGGCCTGTTCGGCCGCCGGCGGGCGCGGCCGCTTGGCCGGCGGCATCTCGCCGCTGCGCACGCGCTGCGCCATTTCGGCCCACAGCTTGGGCGAGCCGAGCGCGGTCGGGCTCTTCGAGATCGCCGCGAGGTCGAGCTTGGCCTTGGCCTTCGGGCCCGTATGGCAATCGAGGCAGTGCGCGCTCAGGAACGGCGCGACGAGGGTCTCGAACTCGCCGCGCGTTTCAGGCGACATCGAGGCGATCGACGCGAGCCAGGGAACAAGGAGCAGCGCGTCCAGCATCCTTGCCAAGCTTAGCGTGGGCGCGCGGAGCTCAGGTGAACCATCGTTCCGGCGATTCGGCGAAAAACTCGTCGAGCGGTATCCCTGTGCTGCCGACGATCCATGTCGCAGCCCGCGGGTAGCGCCGTGCGAAGGCCGCGAGCCCGCTCGTGCGACCTCCGCGACCGCTCTTCACCTCGAGGGCCCACGTGCGCGAGCCGCGCGACACGACGTAGTCGACCTCTGCATCGCCTTCGCGCCAGTAGGCGATGTGCCACGGCGCACCTTGCAAGTGATTCGAAAGGTGCGCGCCGACCGCATTCTCGACGAGCCTGCCCCAGTACGATCCATCCGCGCGCGCCGCCTCGAAGCCCAAGGAGCCGGCTGCGTTGACCAGCGCGTTGTTCCAGAGCACGAGTTTGGGGCTGCTGCCGCGCCTGCGGGCGATCCCCTTCGTGTAGAGGGGCAAGCCCGAAGCGAGGAATGCGGTTTCGAGCAGCGACAAGTAGTGGGCGAGCGTGACCGTGTTGCCCGCGTCCTGCAGCTGCCCCAGCATCTTGTTGAACGACAGGATCTGCGCCGGGTACTGCGCGGCCAGCGCGAACAGCTGCCGCATCAAGGCTGGTTTCGCGATCGCCTGCAATTGGAACACATCGCGCGCCAGCACCGTTTCGACGAGCGAGTCATTCACGTACCGGCGCCACATCGACTCGTCGTCGATGAACGATGCGGCACCGGGATATCCGCCGAAATAGAGCCAGCGATCCAGGTCCCAGTGAAACGACGCACGGCACTCGGCGAAGGACCAGTGCGGCGCGCGGTGCAAGAAGAAGCGGCCCGCGAGACTCTCGGTGAGCCCACGCTGCACGAGCAGCGAGGACGAGCCGAGCAGCAATACACGCAGGCCGGTGCGAGCCTTCACGTCCTCGTCCCACAGTCGCTTCACGATCTCGCTCCAGCCGCGCACCTTCTGGATCTCGTCGAGCACGAGCAGCGCACGCGGGTTCGTCGTCGACAGGCGGCGGCGGGCGAGCTTCCAGTGCGTTTCGATCCATTCCGGCGGGTGGGGCAGCGGCGCGTCCGCCGTCGCTTCGACGAAGGGCCAGTCCAGTTGCTGGCACACATGGCCAGCTGCGGTCGTCTTGCCGACCTGTCGCGGGCCGATCAGCACATGCAACAACGGCTTCTCGTGCTGCAGGGCGGCGAGCAGTGTGGTGACCAGCGGGCGCGGAGCGGGAGGGGGAGCCAACGGAACTCTCTGATCGAGTAATATTACTCATTGGATGAGTAAATGGTCAGCAACGGACTCATCGCGCCGCGTAATTACCTCATAATATCTTACCTTCAAACGGTTTATAGATTCGCCATCGCCGGCGGTCGTGCGCCGGCTGCCACCTCAGAGCTACGCTGCCGGACGCGTGGAGCCTGCTCTAAGCCATCGACGTCTGCACCCATTGCTCGGCGTTTTCCTGCTGCTGCTCGGCCTCTACACAGCTTGCTTCGTCGGGCTGCCCGACAATCCCGACGCCGAGGTCGAGTTCCAGACGGCCTCGAGCCTGTGGCGCCGGCAGACCTTCGCGCTCGGCGGCACCAACGAGGCCGAAGCGCTCATCGCCGCCGACTTCGGCATCGCCCCCGGCGGCGCGGGTCGCGAGCACGAGCGCTTCTCGTGGTTCGGCGTCGGCCAGGCCTTCGTCGCGCTGCCGTTCTACGGGCTGGGGCGCGGGCTCGCCGCGACCTTCCCGGAGGTCCAACTGGCGGCGGCGAGCCTGAACGACTACAGCGTGCGGCGCAGCGAGTACTTCGAGCACCTCGCGGTCGGTTGGCGCAATGCGCTGCTCGGCGCGTGGACCGGCGCGCTGGTCGCCGCGCTCGCGCTGCGTCTTTGCGCGAGCCGCGGCGCGGCGCTGCTGGCCGGGATCTCCTACGGCCTGTGCAGCTTCGCGCTCGCGCAGGCGCGCTCGACGCTGTCGGACGTGCAGGCGACGTTCTTCATCGCGCTCGCCTTGCACCAGCTCGTCGTCGCGCGCGGACGGATTGCGAGCGGCGAACGCGCGCTCGCGCCGGCACTGGTCTGCGGCCTCGCGCTCGGCATGGCCGTGCTGACGCGCGTGGCCGTGGCTCCGGCCGTCGCGTGCCTGGGCCTTGCGGCGCTCGTCGCGCTGCGCACGGCCGGCGCGCGGACGGCGCTCATCGCACCGGTCCTCGCCTGCGCCGCCGTGTTCGCCTGGACGAATCACGCGCGCTTCGGACACTGGCTGGAAACCGGCTACGGAGCCGGCGTCGGCGCCGGGTTCTTCTCGTACCCGCCGTACCTCGGACTCGCGGGCCTGCTGGTCGCGCCGAGCAAGGGCCTGTTGTGGTTGGCTCCGGCGGCCCTGCTCGCGCCGTTCGCGTGGCGCCCGCTCGTCCTGTGCATCGGGAAGCCCGCCGCCGTCGGCGTCGCGCTCGCGCTGCTCGCCGTGCTCGCACCGGTGTGCCTGATGCCGGGCTGGCACGCGGCCTGGACCTACGGTCCGCGCTACCTGCTGCCGCTCTTGCCGCTGGCCTGGCTCGGCGTCGCGTTCGCGCTCGAGCGCGCGCGCGCGGGCAAGCTCGCCGGAGTGCTGCTCGCAGTCGGCCTCGCCACGAACCTGCCCGCCGCGCTGGTCGACACGATGACGCACCACGACTTCGCGCTGCAGAGCGCGCGCGTGCTGTGGCCGCTGCCCGGCTGGGACGAGCGCGAGGCCGACGAGCAGCGCTTCCTGAACCTGCAGTGGGAGCCGCGCTACGCGGCGCCGCTCGCGCACGCGAAGCTGTTCGCGTGGCGCATCCGCGGGCAGGAGCGCGAGCCCAGCGGTGACGAGCTGTATGGCGTGGGAGGCAGCGAACCGCTGGTCGTGCACCACGAGCGCGACCGCGGCTTCCGGCACCTGGCCTGGGTCAGCCAGCGCGAGCAGCTCGGCGTGCGCGGCGCGCCGGTGTTGTGGCTGGCGGGCCTGCTGGCGGTGGTGGGGGCCTGGTTTCTCCGGCGGACCCAAAGCTGACCTTGGCCCGGTCGACTGCGCGCCCTGATCATCCCCCCAACGGCTGGTGGTCGGTGGGACCGGCGGACCGCAACCCGTCCGGCCCGCGCAGTCAAGCGGACCAAGGTCCCTCAAGCTCCCGTCGCCGACGGTCGATAGCCGGGCCGGAAGGATTTTCCATGCCGCTGGCATCCCTGATCTGGAGCGCGGGCCTGGCCTGCACGCTGGCCGCCGAGCAGGCGCCCGCTCCACAGCCGGCCGCCCCCGCGCCGCGCATCGAATACTTCGCGCTCGTGGAGGAGCCGCGCCGCATCGTCGGGCTCGCGCGCTTGCTGCGGCGCGACATGCCGGGCCCTGCCGGCGCGCTCGTGCACCTGGAACTCGAGCTCGAGCATTGGAGCCTCGCGACGACCGTGCGGCTGACCGAGGCGCACGGCGTGCACGAAGGCGTCGCGCGCCACGAACTCGTCTGGCGCGAGCAATACGGCCAGCCCGGCCAACCCGCCGGCCGCTGCCTGGTCGCGCGCTGGACGCCGCGCGGCGAGTTCGAGACGCACCAGTGGGGCGCGTTGGAACCGCTGCGGCGCGAGCGCGAGCTCGTGCGCCGTCCGCTGTTCCCGCTCGAAATCTGGGAAGCCGAACGCTGGGGCTGGCGCGCTGACGGCGAGCGCTACGATCCGCGTTCCGATGCGCTCGAGAGCAGCCGCCGCAGCCCGCTCGGCGCGATCCTGTCCCGGCGCTGCGCCGGCGTCCGCGAGGCACTGGGCGACGCGACGCCGGAACTCGCGCGCCTGTGGAGCGGACCGCTGTTGACCGGTTTTCGCTTCGCGCCCGGCTCTCCCTGGGCGCTGGCGATCTCGGAGCAGCGCTGGTCCGAGCTGCGCTCGTCCCGAAAGGCAGAGAATGCATCTGAAATCGGCTGGGTTACGAACCCGTTGCCGACACGGGACGTACCCGACGATTACTCTGGGGCACTGGCCGGTCGACCGCTGCCCCGCTAGCCTCTCGGGGTTCGGTTCGGGCCGTTACGGTGCCGCGGGCCTGCGTTCCTCCATGACCCCGTATCCCGCCCGCCTCCTGGCCTGCGCAACGACTGCTGCGCTGCTCCTGGCCGCCTGCCAGAGCCCTGCCGACCACCTGGCGAAGGCCGACCAGGCGGCTTACGCGATCGTGTCCGCCAAGCGGGCCGATCTGGCGCGCGACGCGGAGCGCTTCTCGATCGAGCCGCGCGCAGACAGCCTGCGGCTGCGCCTGTTGGGGGGCACCGGCGTGGCGGAGGAACTCTCGCTGGTCGAGTGCCTGGCCATCGCCGACGAGACCAACCGGCAGTGGCAGGACCGGCGCGAATCGCTGTACTTGCAGGCACTGGATCTCGCGCTGGAGCGCTGGCGCTTCGGCTGGATTCCCGAAGGCGGGGGCGCGGCCGAACTCGACGGCGACGGCGACGGCGCGGACACCGCGACCGGCTCGCTGGGCCTGGAGCTGTCCAAGGTTCTCGGAAGCGGAGCGCTGCTCTTGGCGGACCTGGGCCTCTCGCTGACGCGCGATCTCTCGACCGGGGACGCGTGGACCACGACCGGGGACTTCGGCTTCTCGCTGACGCAGCCGCTGCTGCGCGGATTCGGTTCGGCGATCACGCTCGAGCCGCTGACGCAGGCCGAGCGCGACGTCGTATACGCGGCACGCGACTACGAGCGCTTCCGCCGCACGCTCGCCGTACAGGTGGCCGATCGCTACTACCGGATCCTGCAGCAGGCCGACGAGTTCGACAACGAACGCACGAACTACGAGAACCTGATGAAGTTGCGCGAGCGCAACGAAGGGCTCGCGCAGGCCGGTCGGCTCTCGGACATCCAGGTCAATCAGGCGCTGCAGGACGAGCTGCGCGCCGAGAGCCGCGTGCTGCAGGCCGAGCAGCGCCTGGCCGGGCTGCTCGACGACTTCAAGGTCTTCCTCGGCCTGCCCGTGCACTGCGCGCTGTCGATCGACCGCGCGGAACTCGCGCGCCTGGCCGAGCGCGGGATCGACGACCTGCCGATCACCGAGGAGACCGCGGTCCGCTTCGCGCTCGCCGAGCGGCTCGACCTGGCCAACCTGCGCGGCGCGATCGAGGACGCCGAACGCGCGGTGCGCATCGCGGTGGACGACCTGCGCATGGGCATCGACGTGATCGCCTCGGGCGGCGGCACCTCCGAAGACGACCAACCGCTGAAGTTCCAAGACGGCGGCATTGATTGGGCGTTGACGCTGGACATCGACTTCGCGCTCGACCGTCGGCCGCAGCGCAACGCGTTCCGCGCCGCGCTGATCGCGCTGCAGGCGGCCGGCCGCGCGCGCGAGCAGCTCGAGGACCAGATCACCGCGGACCTGCGCGATCTGTTGCGCACGCTGGTCCAGCTGCGCGCCGAGCTGGAGATCCAGACCAATTCGGTCGGACTCGCCGAGCGCCGCGTCGAGAGCACGCGCCTGAACTTCGACGCCGGGCGAGCCGAGACCCGCGATCTGCTCGAGGCGCAGGAAGCGCTGGTGACGGCGCAGAATGCGGCGACGCGCGCGCGCATCGACTACGAGCTGGCGCGCCTGGCGCTGTTCCGTGACCTGGAAGCGCTGCGCGTCGAAGAAGGCCGCTACGATGTCGATGACGAGTTCGCGGCCCGCCTCGAGCGCATCGACCCTGCACCCGCCCCGGAGCCCGCACAGGTCCCTCAGCCATGACGACCAACAAGAAGTCCAAGCAGCCGCTCGTGTTCGGATTGCTCGGCGTGATCGCGCTGGCACTGCTCGGTTACGGGATCGGCCCCGGCAATTGGTTCGGCGACTCGGACAGCGGTTCGATCGAGGGCGCTCCCGTGCGTCGCGGCCCCCTGCGCATCAGCGTGATCGAAAGCGGCAATCTGAAGTCCAAGGATTCGATCTCGCTCAAGAGCGAGCTCGAGGGGCAGAGCACGATCCTGTACCTGATCAAGGAGGGCTCGCACGTCAAGGCGGGCGAGCTGTTGTGCGAGCTCGACGCGACCAAGCTGGTCGAGCAGCGCGTGCAGCAGCAGATCACGGTGCGCAACTCCGAGGCCGCCTGGGTCAAGGCCAAGCAGAACTACGAGATCCAGCTCAGCCAGAACGAGAGCGACATCGCCGCCGCGCAGCGCAAGAGCGACTTCGCGGGTCAGGACCTGCAGAAGTACATCGAGGGAGACTGGCCGCAGAAGAAGAAGAGCGGCGAAGAGGCGATCCTGCTGGCGGAGGAGGAGGTCAAGCGCGCCGAGGACAAGCTCGAATGGTCCAACAAGCTCGAAGCGAAGGGCTTCCTGACGCGGACCGAGCTCGAGGCCGACAAGCTCTCCGCGACCAGCGCCGGCATCAAGCGCGAGCAATCGCGTCGCGCGCTCGAGTTGCTCGAGCAGTACGACTACCCGCAGCAGCGCAAGAAGCTGGAGGCGGACAAGCTCGAGGCCGATCGCGGGCTCGATCGGGCCAAGCTGCAAGCCGAGGCGCGACGCGTCGATGCCGAGGCCGCGATGGTCACGAGCAGTGACAAGCTCGGCCTGGAGAAGGAGCGGCTGGCCAAGCTCGAGAGCCAGATACAGAAGGCGCGGCTGCTCGCGCCCGTCGACGGCATGGTCGTCTACGCGCAGCAGGAAGGCGGCCGCTGGGGCGGCAGCGATCCGATCCAGGAAGGCACGGTCGTGCGCGAGCGGCAGGAGATCATCACGCTGCCGTCGGCGACCACGAAGATGGTCGCGGAGGTCTCGCTGCACGAATCGGTGCTCGAGCAGGTGCAGCCGGGGCAGCGCGTGACGATGACGGTGGACGCGCTGCCGGGGCGCACCTTTGCCGGCCTGGTCGATTTCAAGTCCGTGCTGCCGGACAAGAACGCGTGGTGGGCGAATCCGAACCTGCGCCTGTATCGCACGCAGATCGAGCTCGACGAGGCCGATCCCGCGCTGCGACCGGGCATGTCGGCCAGCATCGAGATCCTGGTCGAGGAACTGGCCGACGCGATCTACGTGCCGGTGCAGAGCGTGTTCCTCGACAAGGGCAAGACGGTCGTGTTCCGATCCTCGGCGACCGGTTGGAACAAGGTGCCCGTCAAGGTCGGCAAGCACTCGGCCAAGTGGGTCCAGATCCTCGAGGGCGTCGCCGAGGGCGAGACCGTGCTGCTCGCCCAGCCGCCCGGTTCGACGCTCGAGGCGGCCTTGCAAGCGCCCGCGGCCGCTGGTCCGGGTGCGCAACCGGGGGCGCGTCCCGCCGCGAGCGGCGAGCGCGGCGCCGAGCGGGCCGGTACGGGCGCTCGTC
>Ga0194120_10008723_pt1 | contig 13228 bp, 5 predicted proteins | sample TA2MahCa65mmetaG_FD_148642 | JGI IMG/M metagenome (GOLD analysis project Ga0194120, IMG submission 148642) | Freshwater microbial communities from Lake Tanganyika, Tanzania - TA2015019 Mahale Deep Cast 65m | ecosystem: Environmental > Aquatic > Freshwater > Lake | place: Tanzania: Lake... | reverse complement strand
ACCCGCTGGTTGAACGGGTTGATGCCGGCCAGCACGCGCTTGATCCAACCTTCGGCGAGCTGAGGCTCGGACCATTCGGACCACTGGTTGTAGAGGGGGTGGCTCGCGTTAATCGGCCGGTAACGCATGATCACATAGTTGTCCACGAGCGCCTGGATGCCAGCGCCGCCCACCAGGAAACGAGGCAACCCCGTGCCGTCAACTGACACGGGAAGCGAGTTGAAATCCGGCGGCAGCCCATCCACAGGCGGTGCGATCTTCCATTGATACTGGTAATCGTCGAAGCGGCCCGCCAAATCCGCCGTGTGCTGGAAGGTGACTTGTTCATCCAATGGATTGGTCGAAGGAATCACCTTCACTTCGCCGCGGTAGAGGGGTGCCGTGGTTCTGAGGATGTGCAGCGAAACCGGCGCGCCCGCCGGCGTGGAAGCCGGCAGACCGTTACCGGAGATCAACGTGACGTAGCCCGTGCCAGGTCCTGAAGCGCTCAGGGCGTACGAATCGACGGCGGTGTCGTCGTCCGGCACCTCCGTGAGATCGCCAATTCCCTTCGTGAAGGTCAGCGTCGGGTTGGGGATGAAGGTTCCCGGACGGGCGGGGTTTTCGTAGAACGTCTCGACGGCCGTGGCCAATCCCGTGACTGCGGCGTCCCATTGCGACTTTTTCGGATCCGCGTTTGGACAAAGGGCTTTGACCTTGTCCAGATCGGTTCCGACCAGGACGTTCAGCAGAAGATATTTTTCGCCCACGGGTTCGTCCTTGAACTCGCCCTTGAATACGAGGTGGCCCTTGGTCCCGCGAGTCGGATCGAAGAAAAGCCGTTGCGCCAGATGGGGCGGCAAGTTGGGGAAATAGGTCTTGCCTTGATAGGTGTCGGTCCGGATCCCGTCGGGCAGCTTCTCCAGGCCCTGCTGGGCGATGCTGAAAGATTTCTCGCGCGTCGGATCGTGCAAAATGGCGCTCACTTTGGGGGCGGTGATGTCACGCGCAATCGACTGCTGGTAGAGCAACTGGATGCTGCTTTGGCCGCGCACGGCCGGCAGGCCCGTCTTCGGCAGGGTCAAGGTGTCCGCGTACCGCAGCTGCGGTGTTTGCACCGGCCACACGGGCCGATAGACAATGTCCAGCGCAGGGGTATCCCTCGAAGAAGCTTCGCCGACGAACTCGTTTTGTGAGTTTTTAGGGGGAAGATAGGGCACGATCGCGCCGACTGCGGGCGGGTTCGCGTAGCCCGGCCAGGAAAAGGCCGCCTGGTTCTTGTAATAAAACCGCATCGTGAAGGAGTTTGTCGGGACCGGCGAATTGGCCAGGTAGGGAGGCCGTCCGACATAGCTCACATTTCCTCCGGCAAAAGTGTTATTCGAAACAATTTCCAAAGGGCCCTGTGTGACGACGTTTCCGCTGGCGGCAACGGTCAGCGCCAAACTCCTGGTCACACTGGTGCCGTCATCGATGGCCGTGATCACCAGCGAAAGCGTGCTGGATCCGGTCTGGCCCTCGAGGGGCCGGCCTTTGAGAGTTAGCCCATCGATCGTTAGCCAAGCCGGCAGCGCCGCTTGGACGCTGAGGCTTTCAGCGCGCCGGGAGGCATGAATCGTGTACCTGAAATCCTCGCCAATCACGGCCGTCGCCGCGGGCAAGGTCTCGAACGCACGAGTGGAAATGTTGAATCTGCCGGCCTCCAACGCCGGCGCTCCTCCGTGAAGCCCTCGATAAACCCAAAAGTTGTCTTTACGGTCGCGGTAGGTGAACTTCTTGTAGTGGCCGAACGGACCGTTCCCATGCGTCGCCTGGTTCCAATTTACCGGCAGATCCCCATCGACCCCGCCGGGTTCGGTGTTGTAATTGATCGCGCCGGCTCCCGAACCTACTACCGGAGGCGGCAGGAATGGCAAGGGCATCGGCGCCTGGAGAATCAAGCCGGCCTCGGTGATGTAATCGAACACGATCCCGTCCCCGGGCTTTTCCCGCAGCACCTTGAACGCCGCCACGGCGGGCCGCCCGTCCGATTCCGTGTAGTCCACCAGCACGAAAGCATCGGAGGAATACTGTTGGCCTGAAGTGATATTCAGGTCGTCTCGGAGTGCGTAGGCTTGTCCACCCAGCATCAAGGCGTGTTCTTCATTGGGATTGTATCCAGGGCTGGAACGATTGTCCTGTTGATAGATCCTGCCCTTGGCTTCGAGACTCGCCAGCGGGCCGCTGCCGTCGTTTCCAGCCAGCACGATCTCACGAGGATTGGATGGCCATTGCAGCGTGTACCGGCCAATGGCGGAAGGCCAGTAAATCGGCCTGAATCCGCGCGAGATGTCGGTTGGATTCTGCCGGAACCACCAAACCTCGAGCCGGTTTGTTCCGGGAATGGCGTTTACTGGAATGATGGCTCCCCTGTTGGCATTGGTGAATCCCCCTGCGAACGGGTTGACGTAGGCGGACGGATGAAATGAGTTGCCCTTGTCCTCGCGAATAAATCCCGACCAATAAGCCTCGCTCGAGGACGAACCAAGTTCGCGAACGGGCGCGGAGATCCGATTCCCAACCGGGGCGATATCCTCCACCACACGCGGCATCCGGACATCATTGGTGAAGGTCAATTTCTCAGTCTGCGGATTCCAGGCCAGGAGTGAGGTGGCGATCGTGTCGGCGAAACCGACACCTTCAGTCATGCCGGACGTATTCAGTGTGAGCCTGTCTTCCAGCCAGGAAAAGACGCGCTCGAAGAGGACACTCTCCCCGGACGAAAACCTCAAGAGCGTCCGATGCGCCGGGAACGTGGGATCCAGATGAGTAAAGAACTTGAGGTCCTCGGTCAACTTGGCGCGCGGACGGTCCAGCGGATCCTGATAAGCGATCACCGGGGTGTTGTCAGTGGGCAGGGGGATCGACGTCGCCTTGGCTTCGGCTTCGGACGTCACCCGCTGGCGCAAGTAATGGCTGTATTTGGCCGCGTCCTCCGGCCAGGCGAGGCGATAACGGACGAAGCGGGCCGGCCAGCGCAACCCCAATTGCCCTTCCTCCATCCAGTGAATCAGGAGATCGTTCAGATTCAGAGTTTCACGGATGGCGTAAAGTTCGACTCTCGACCCTCCCTGACTGCTTTGCGACACGGCCTGGGTGTTCCACTCAAAATGAAACGAAGGCCCGTTCCCCTGGGTGAGCGGCTCGGGATGGAGAGCATCGCCGCCGAAGAAGCCGTCGAACGGAGTGATCCGTTCTCCCAGATCCGTGGTGATATCGATCGGGGTCGTCTGCTGGCGCACATCGATAATCTCGTAACCCAGGTGCCTCCGAGTAATCCCATCCTCTCGGGGGTCGCCGAGCAATTCCATGAACACGCGGCCTTCCCGGTTGTAGGCGTAGATTTGCCCGAGTTGCCCGTCATACCATAGCGTCCGGGTTTCCTCCAAGCGGTTGGTCTGAGCGAAGAACGTCTGCCCAGGCGCGCGAAATTCCTCGGTCACCCGCTCGGGAAAGTTGTTGTTGTACACGAATTGGATCGCCCCGACGCGGGCGGCGGGAACGGTCACGGGTTTGCTGATCCGCCGGAAAGTCCCCTCGGTCCAATAAATCTTCCGGGCCGTCTTGACCGGGCTGCCGGAGACGACATAGGACGCGGTGAACAGCCGATAGTAATTCCCAGCTTCGAGCGAGTATTGGCTCGGATTGGCGTCGTAGTCCGCCGGCTTGATCGTCGTTGGATTATTTCGCTTCCAGGTGATGCTGATGGGCCCCGGCTGAATGGCAAAAACCGTTTTGGCATGCGAACTCCAGTAATAAGGAGCATTGGCGTGATCGTTGGCGGAATGCGGCTCGGCCAGCCAATAATCCTCACGGAGAATATTGCCCGGGAGTAATTGCCCGTTCTCGTTCGTGTCCGGCACTGGAATGATGCTGCCGAAAAGGAACGCCGTGCGGCGCATGACGAAGGGCGCTCCGACTTGCGCCGAGGTCATCACGACCACGATGACGTTGTTCGACCGGCCGCGAGGCAACTGCACGGCCTGAGAGTTCCTGGCCAGGTTGAGGTTCGAGTTCAGATTCAGCGGCGTTCGAGGACGGACCAAGGCGCCGTACGACACGGACCCTTGAAACTGTCTGATCGTGGGCACGGTCGTGGGTAATCCGACGTCGCTCTGTTGCGTCACCGTCGGTGCCCGGCCGTCCGAGCCTATGGGGCTGTTCACCGTCGTGGAGAGCGGCGCTCCTCGGGGTGATTGGAAATTGTACGGCGTCCGTTGCTGCTGAATCTCCAGCGGGAACGTTTGTGCTGAAGCCAGATTCCCCAGGAATAAGACGCCCGGGATTGCCAGCCAGCTCGCACATCGTAGCGTTCGCATAGGCTTGATCTCCAAGTGGTCGATTCGAATGATACTCGATTACTGGACGCGCATGATGTAGGCCAGCGCATAGTAAGGCGGCAGGATCGAGAAGGCATGGCCACTGCCGGTGTCGGCGGTGTTATACGTTTGAGATTGGTTATTCCTCCCATTGTTGGGAGCCCCAGTGGCCTCGGCACTGCTATTGTAGCTCGAGGAATAGCCCACCGTTTTCACCCCGACCGCATGGCTGTGAGCCGGGAGGTTGTTGACGGAGAGGGTCGCCGTACTGCTTCCGGCTGCCGATCCAACACCGTAGCTCGATCCGGCTCCGACAACGAATCGATTTCGCAAATCCGGTGTTCCGCCACCGCCGTCGCACAAGCGCCAGCCCGCAGGTATCGCATTGATCGCTCCCGACCACATGATGATGCCGCCCACCGGAATCGTGCCGGTGGCGGTGAACGGACCGTCCACTCGGAGTCCGCCGCTTCCCACGACGACAAGGCCACCGCTCGGATTCAATCGGAGTTCGTTCGGAGCATCGTTTCCGACCGACTGGATGACCCCAGACCAATAATTGTGGGGAATGTGGTGAAAACCCAGCCGCAGCCCCGTGGCGCTGCCGGAGCCTTGGTCAGTATCGGTCACGAGCAACTGTCTGGCGCTGGCAAGATCCCGCGCCGGCGCGCCCGAGACCGCCGTTCCGCCGGATGCCCGGACGCGGAATTGGTTGGCCGCGCCGGAGCCGTAGTCGGTGTCCGTGTTGTCCGCCCAGACAAAACTGCCATTGTGATTCGCTTTCGCCCTCCGGCCTGCCGCAAAGCTGGCCAGCCCAGCAGCCGTGTTCAAATACCCGCCAGGAACAACGCTTTTTTCGCCGCTGGCTACGTTGCTCACGCCGCCGCCAACCGTCGAATCCGTGCCGGAAGCAGCGTTGGAAGAGCCGCCGCCAATGGTGCTCGTCAAACCGGTCGCATTGTTTTGGAGTCCGCCTCCGACGATCGAATTCTCACCACTTGCCGTGTTCGAGGCGCCTCCAGAAACCGTCGATTTGGACGCCGTAGCCGCGTTGCTTTCTCCGCCCGCGATGGTGGAAGACCTGCCCGCCGCCCGGTTGTTGAACCCGCCGCCGATGGCGCTCGTTTCACCCGAGGCCACCCGCGTCGGCGCCCCGGCGTCCGTGCCGCGTCTGACCTGCAAATCCACCGCGCCGCTGCCGCGCGTATTGCCACCGGAACCGGTGCTTTGAATCGGAGCGCTGATCCCAATCGCCGCGAGCGCGCCGGAAGAGATGTTCACGAACGGCGTTCCTTGATCGTTCACCAGCGAGACGGCGTTTCGCGCCAGGAAGGAGTACGGCGCGGCCAGCAGTTGCAGCCGCGGCGCAATCTCAACCGGCGTCTGGCCGCTTATTCCTGTGACCGTAATTCCGATATAGCGTTCCGAGGCGGAGTTGCCGGTAAAGATGCCCGACAGGCTGGCGTGCGGTTCCGTTCCCACCACACTGCCCTCACCCAGCAAGACGCTGAAATAGCCCTTGTCCACCGTGATGGTCTGCTGTTCGGTCCACAGCGTGGCTCCGTCGGTGGCCACCGAGTAAATGCGAAAGACAGCGGTGTAGTTGCGCGGGCTGTCGTTGCCCAAGACCACGCCATTCGCGTCCGCCAGGAAGCCTTGGTAGCTCATGCGCTCGGGTGGATTGGCGTCCGCCGCACGGCTCCAGGGAACGGCCAGGAAGCAGGTGAGCAGGAGGGTGATGGTGGCCCGCCAGCAAGCGGCGCGGTGAGGGAGTGAGTTCATAGGCTGAGGCTTCATGGTGTTGTGATGAGTCGCTAAATCGATTGGCTCAAGGCGCGGTTAGAAATGGGATATCGGTAATCCGGCTCAACGCGAAACCGCCGCGAACGTTGAATCGGCGGACTTCGCCCGGTCTCCCGGCAAGCGTAATCACTTCCTCGTACTCCCCGATCAGCGAATTGCCGCCGACGGTCAGGTTGGCGAAGTCATCCAGCGCCGGGGGCGTGACTCGAAGGATGATCTGCCGTTCCACGCGGTAGGACTCGATGCCCTGCGGCAAGGCCACATCGAAAGTCGCGCTGAGATTGTCATGGTCCGGATGGTACGTGTGAACAAAAGGATTCGACGCGTGATCGGCGTAGTCCAAAACCACCGTTGCCGTGAGGTTCGTGCCTTGTTTCAGCTCGCCTTCGCACTGCCAGATCTTGTTGGTTTGCGAGAACGGCAGGTGCGCGGCGCTGATCCGGAAGGCGTTCACGATTTCGTCCCTTTTCAGGGCGGTCTCTCCCCACGAGACAACCGGATTCACATACCAACGCGTGACGAATGCATTGGTCACGTTCCCGGTTCCGTAGAAGACCCGCTGCAGCAAGTGGACCTTGCGCTCCGCCTCATTGTTGTGAAAGACGAGCCTCAACGGGAAGGACTTGGCCACCCTTCCCAGATTGGTGTTTACCGCGGTCGCGACATGCCTTCCATTGGCTCCGGTGACGGCGCGGCCGGATGCGTCCCTTTGGTACGAAGTCAGGAAATGGCCAACCTGGGCCACATTGGCTTGTCCCACCCACAATCCGGCCTTGGATGCGACCACCGCCGACACGGGAAGATCAACCTGGGAAAGGCCGAAGTTGTCGGTCAAGCGAAGCACGGCGGCATAGAGGTCGCCCGGGTTTCCCGCCATGCCGGATCGATTGATCCCCAGCACGATTTCCGCCTCCGATCCGACCTGCCCTTTCGCAGTCAAGGTCCACTCCAGCGGGCCGGCGGAAAAATTTGTGTGACTGTGACTCAAGGTCGAAACCTTGAGTTCGCCGCGCACCAGCAGGGGAGGAGCTTGCACAATGGCTTGCTGTCCGGCCGGGGGCGCTTCGGAATTCCGCAGTTCCAGCCGCACGGTCAGCGGCAAAGTGGCGAGGTTGCGGATTCGAAGTTGATAGCGCGCCATCGAATCCCCGAAGTGCGCGCCCCGGCTGTCCTGCAGGCTGAGTTCAAACGGACCGAAGTAGCGGTTGAACGTCGTTCCCGATCTCATCCAGAACGCCTCCCCTCGCCGCACCGAGGCGGTCCGCAGCCCAAGCACCCGGACCGGATTGCCCGCGCCTAGCGGCCCACCGGGATACCGGTAAATCTCCGCGTTCTGCTGGATCTCAGGTGCGGGACTCAAGAAGGATTCAAAGGAGGGCGGGGCCGCCGCCGGCGTGGGAAATCCCAGGAAGTTGAGGCCCGTCGTCGTCCACCGGTATTTCGGCGGCACCGGCTTGCCTTTGAGGTTCCAGGTGAAGGTCGGCATGGTGTCGCTCACCCGCACCAAATACGCGGCATTGGCCGCCAGACGCTGCAAGGGCGAGGAGCCGCCCAGCGAGCGGCTCCAGTTGTACCATTGGCTGCCTGTCGTCGTCGGAACTTTGGGGTTATCGACGAATTGCGACGTCGTCGGTTCCGCCCGCCACAACCAGACCTCCTGAATCGGATTGCCCGTGACATCGATCAACTGACTCAGCGTGGCGTGCGAGGCGTCCACGTGCAGATAAACCGCGTTCCACCCGGCCTTCAGCTCGATTGACTGCGTCAGCCACTGGGCGGAGCCGGAGGCCGACGACAGCAGCAGCACCCCCAAGGCCAGCATTCGCACGGGCGCGCCTTGCAGCGCAAATCTCCCGGGAGGGCGAGACTCCCGTCGAGCCCCGACTCCTGGCCGTCGAAGCGTTCCAGGGTTCGGCGGAAGCCTCACCTTCCCACGGGGGTTGCGGGCCGGCCGATGGAAAACCCGCGCGACGCCAGAGAGAGTTCTGCAAATGATTCCATTCATGGCTTGCGATAGAGATACCAAGTGGGCTGCGGATTCAGGCGCTCCAGGGCGCTGACCGGCTGCGAGCCGTTTCGCCCGCCAAAGACCAGCACTTCCGTCCCCGCCCAGACCGCGCTCGCCACGGCCCGCGCCTGCGGATTGCCCCCCGTGCTGATCGACCGCCATTTCCCGGTCGCCGGATTGAACGCCGAGCCCGAGGCCACCGCGCCGAACGCCGTCTCCCCGTACAGAATCAGCATCTCCGTCCCGGTCCAAACCGCGTTGTGGCCGCTCCGGGGCGCCGGCGCCCCGCTGGCGGGAACCGGCTCCCAGCTATTCGCCACCGGATCATAAATCCCTCCGTCTCCCAAAAAAACCCCGCTTCTCTGCCCTCCCCACACGATCAGCCGTTGCCCGGTCCATATCGCCGTGTGCCCCGTCCGACCCAACGGCGCGTTCACCGTGCTCACCGCCAGCCACTCCGTCGGCACTCCGCTGGTAAATATCAACCGCCCTCCCGTTCCCAACGCCCCTTCACTCCCTTCCCCTCCCCACACCACCAGACGCTGGCCCGTCCAGACCGCCCCCGCGCCAAACCGCGCGGATGGACCGCCTGCCGCCGACACCGCCGTCCACTGGTCCGCCGCCGGATCATACAGGAAACAATCCCCCAAGGGGCCCTCCGCGTTGCGCCCTCCCCAAACCACCATCCGGCTTCCCGTCCAGACCGCCGCATGGCCTTCCCGCTCGGCCGGTGCTCCCGTGGCACTGGTCGCGGCCCACGTTTGCGTGCCCGGGTTGAATCGCCCGCCACTTCGCAAATATCCGCTCCCGGAGAACCCTCCCCAAACGATCAACTCTTGACCGGCCCAGACCGTCGAGTGGCCCGACCGCGCCACCGGCGCCGCGTCGCTCGCCGTCGCCCTCCATTGATTGAGATCCGGCCGATACATCGATCCCGACCCCAGATATTGCCCGGGCACCGAAGTTCCTCCCCAGACCACCAACTCCTGGCCGGTCCAGATGGCGGTATGCGAATACCGCGCGGAAGGAACGTCGGCGGTCGGACCGCTGACCCAACCGGGCGCCGCAATGGACGTGAAGGGCTGAAACCCGCGCGTTACCAGTGAGTCGTTTGCCGCTTCGGGCGAGGCGATCGTGAGGCCGGAAGGAATCAGCGCTTCGATGGCGTTCAACCGGTTCGACAGCGCCGTGAACACCTGCAGGGCGGCGGGCGCAAATTTCTCAGGCGTGATGGCGCCGTCCGGGACCGCCGCAGCCATCATCGCGTAGCCAACGGACACGACCCGTTGGTCGGGCGCCAACCGCTGCAGACCGTTCGCACCGTCATCGAACCAGACGCGAAGATAGACCACGTTGTTGCTGAAGACCCCCAGGTTAAGCGGCGCCATGTTGGGAAGCGTGGTGTCGCCGAGCTGGACAGAGAACAGGCCTCGACTCACGGTGAGCAAGACCGAACTATCGGGCACGCCGTCGCTGTTGGAATCTGCGGCGTTGCGCCAGTACACCTGCGAACCGTCGGCGTTGATGAGAGCCAGCCTGAAGTTCCCTTGACCGTCGAAATCCGTTCGACCCACGGCCACGCGGCCCTGGTAGTTGATCAGCCCCGGGACCTGAGCTTCAGCCTCATTGCACTCGAGGCAGGCCAGCAACAACAGCACACCACAAACCAGCCGCCGTGTCGGCGAGCCGCGCCCCACAACGTTCGACTTTCGCCACAGCCGAACGCGCTCGGATGCAGCGGCTTTTGGTTGGAGTTGCGGAGGACTTGGAACACCGCCTGCCAACCACCAAACCACGCAACGGACAGGATGCGATACACCACCGCGCGTGGCAAGGCTTCGGAGGGTAAAATGGAGTTTAGTATTTGACGGTGGCATCGATAATATCCCCACAACGATCAAGGCGAAGGGATTTGTCTGTTGCGACTCGTGTTTAGATTGGCGCGGAGGCCAGGTCAAGTTCTTTCACGATAATACGATAATTGGCCGGAAGTTTGCGTTGACCCCGATCAAAGAAGGAGTGCAGCGGCTGTTTCATATTGCGAGGCACCATGCTCCGAACCATTCCGATCCCCCTGCTCTCGCTCTGGGTCGTCTCCGCCCTCGCTGAATCCGATTCTGCTCTCCAGCCTCTGTGGCGCATTGGAGAACCGGACAATCGAACGTCCGAATTCGCCCTGGCGCCGGCCGATTACTCGGGATTCACCGGACCATTCGGCGATCCAGACGATCTCTACTTCATCGGGCACTCCACCCCGAAGGAACACTGGAAACTCGAGCTGGCTTGACGGGCTGATTTTCGAGGAATAGGCTTGAGACTAACTGTTCAAGCCAGACTCAATTCCCAAGCCATGAAAACGCGCTTCTCTCTTCCTTGGTTTCGATTTACTCCGACAGTCGCCCTGTCACTGGTGGCATTGGTCACCGTGATCGCCGTGTCTGTGCAGGCCGGGCCGAAGGGCCGGATCACCGTCCGCCCGCTCGGCGGCACCTCGATCAAGATTGACGGCGACTTCTCCGATTGGCCGCTCGACAAGTTCACCAAGCTGGCACAACAACCCGTCTTTCCCCAAGGCCAGAACGCCACCTCCACCGACGCCCTGGGCGATCACATCTCCTTTGACCGCCAGCGGATCGGCCGGTTCAACTCCACCACGGCGGAGGCATTCCAGGCCGGTCTGTCGGACTTCGGCTCGACCATCTACTTCGCCTATGATTCCGGCTTCCTCTACCTCCTGGCCGTGTTCATCGACGACACCCTCCGGGACGATCGGGATCCCAGCTTCTGCTCGGACGGCGCCACGCCGGCCGGCGCGCAAGGGTATCTCAATGATGGCTTCGAGTTCTTCATCGATGCCAAGGGAGACACGAAGGACTGCATCGCCGATACGGCCTTTCCCAACATCGATACCGCGGCTCCTAATGTGGATGATTTCCAGGTGACGGTGGCCCTGAACGCCAACTTCCTGCCGGCGAACTCGCCGGACAACTTCTTGGGCGCGCGGCAATCGATCGAGCGAGCGGGCAACGCTGATTTCCTGGGCGCGGAAAAGGGCTGCAGCGGCAAATTCCGTGAGGTGTTGAACGTGTTCAACGCTCTGAAAGCCCCGGACATCGCGGCCCGGAAATACGCCAACCTGCGCACGGCGGGAGCGCGCAACCCGGAGATCCTCGCCAATCCCGGCGCCACCTATTCCGGTTACGCCATCGAGTTGCGGATACCCTGGGGCCAGTTCGAAGGGTTCACTCCGGATCACGCCATGGGCTTCGAACTGTTCTGGCGCGACGTCGACGCCGATGACGATGTGGGCCGGGGCGGCGGCGGGATTTCGTGGGCGACTTGGGCGCAGAGCACCGATGTGGCTTGCACTAATCCCAAGGTTTCTCTTTTCCATGGTCAGAACTGGGGCGAACTCGTCTTCGACACCAACCCGCTCACCCCGCGGCACACTGGCGGCGGTCCGAAAGGCAAGATCACGCCGCGCCCATTGACCTCGGCCATCACCATCGACGGCAGTCTCTCCGACTGGCCGCTTGACAGTTTCACCAAGGCGGCCCGCCAGCCCGCCTTTCCCCAAGGCCGGGATGCCGCCGCCACCGATGCCGAGGGTGACCACCTGGTGTTCGAGAAAAGCCGCGCCGGCCTCTTCAATGGCACGACGACCGAGGCGTTCCAGGCGGGTCCGTCCGATTTTGGGTCGGCCATCTATTTTGCCTACGATGCGAAGTTTCTTTACCTCCTGGACGTTTGCATTGACGACATCTATCGGGATGACCGCGACACCACGGCCTTCGGCGCACAAGGCTATTTGAACGACGGATTCGAGTTTTTCATCGACGCATTTGGCGACAGCACTGATTGCGCTTCGGAACTCCTCTTCCCCAACTTCGATGCCGAGACGCCGAACCTCGATGATTTCCAGGTGACGGTCGGCTTGAACAGCACCTTCAAACCGACCGGCGCTGCGGCCAACGTCTACGGCGCTCGACAGACCATCGAACGCGCTGGCAATCCGTATTTCGTCGGAGTGGCGCCAGCCGAGAAGGGCGGGCCGGGCGGCATTTACCGAGATGCCTTGAATGCCGCCAACGCGGCGGATGGCGGCAAGGACATTGCCGCTCGGGTTTACACCGATCTGCGCGCCGCCGGCGCCAAGAACCCGGAGATTCTGGCCAACCCGGGTGTCACCTACACCGGCTACGCCATCGAGCTGCGCATTCCGTTCGGCAAATTTGCCGGTTTCACTCCCGACCACGCCATGGGATTCGAGCTGTTCTGGCGGGACGTGGACAGCGACGACGATGTGGGCAAAGGCGGCGGCAACATTTCCTGGGCGACCTGGGCGCAGAGCACCGATGTGCCCTGCACGGACCCGAAAGTGGCTTTGTTCCGCACCGCGAATTGGGGAGCGCTCATTTTTGCTCCCACGCCAGTGAAACTGGACTGGCTGCGGCAGGGCAACGACATCGTCCTGACCTGGAGCGAGGCCAGCGCCGTCCTGGAAACCGCCAGCAAGGTGAGCGGACCATGGTCGGCGGTCAGCGGGGCCAAGAGCGGCTATCGGGCCCCGACCTCGACCGGCGAAGCCTACTTCCGGCTCAAACGGTGAGAGGAACCCGCCCTGCGGACCAACTCGCCGCCACTCATCCGCGATTCGAACGGCACCGTCGGTCTGATGCCGCTCGACCTGCCTGCCGGCAGGCAGGTGAAGGCGATGATTTTCATCTCCGTGCCACACTGGGGACAGCGAATTGGGTCCGACGCGTACACCTGTTTGATCAGCGCCGCCCAGCCTTTGCGAGCCTCCCGCGCCGAGGGGGAACGGGCGGGAATCCCCGTTCCGCCCGGCGTCGGTTGCCGTTGCGCCCGCTGGCCCCGCGTCTTGTTCGAGTACCCTCCGTAGTAGCGCACCAGATGGCTGCCCGGGTCCGGGATGTGTTGGGTCACTTCCGCCAGGAAGTCCAGCGGATCGAACACCTGGAAGTTGCGGGAGGGGCCGGCCAGGAGTTCGTCGTCCCCCGGTTCGGGGAAGCGGCCTACGGTGTTGTGCTCGGTCTTGTAGATCACCTTGCCGGCCTCC
>Ga0194120_10008720_pt1 | contig 13232 bp, 8 predicted proteins | sample TA2MahCa65mmetaG_FD_148642 | JGI IMG/M metagenome (GOLD analysis project Ga0194120, IMG submission 148642) | Freshwater microbial communities from Lake Tanganyika, Tanzania - TA2015019 Mahale Deep Cast 65m | ecosystem: Environmental > Aquatic > Freshwater > Lake | place: Tanzania: Lake... | reverse complement strand
TCGCCGCGCCCGAGCCGAAGCCCTTGCTCGCCGCGCCCGAGCCGCCGGGCCTGCTCGGCGCGCCCGCCGGCGGAACGCTGGATCCGGCCGCCATCGACGCCGCCCTCGACCAGATGCTGGGCGAGGTCGAATCGGGCGCCTCGAAGGTCGTCCCGGCCGTACCCGCCGACGACGAGGGCGACGGCTTGCTCGCCCGCATGCTGGCCGACGAGGAGCTCGGGTGAGCTCGTGGACCGCCTTCCGCGGTAACGGGGCGCGGACCGGCCTGACCGCCGGACCGACCCTCTGTGACCCGCCCGATCTCGCATGGACGCGATCCCTGGGCGAGGGGATCGTGGCTTCTCCGGTCGCCGCGGGGGGCCGGGTCTACGTGGTCGGCAAGCTCGGCCTGGTCGCCGCGTTCGACCGGGAGGGGGAGACGCCCTCGCTGCCTGGCTGGCCGGCACGCGTGGCCGGCACCGTCGCCAGCACGCCCCTGCTCTTCGGCGGCCGCCTGTACGTCGCCACGCTGGAAGGGGCGATCTGCGCGTTCGACGCCGAAACGGGGCAGAGCGTGGCGCAGGTCGCCGATCTGGGCGGCATCGAGGCCTCGCTGGCCGCCGACGAGGAGTCCGGGCAGGTGGTGGCCGTGACCCAGCAGGGGATGGCCTTCGGCTTCGATCGGGACCTGGCGCCGCGCTGGCGCTTCCCCGATCGCGGGGAGAGAACGGTGGCGGGCGGCTTCCGGGCCTCGCCGGCCGTCGCCGAAGGCGCACTGGTCGCCGTGAGCGAGTCGGGCGAGGTCGTCGTGCTGGATCAGGCGTCGGGGCACGTGCACGAGCGCTGGCGCGCCTGGGCGCCCGGGGAGGTGCTCGCCACGCCGGTCATCGCCCGCGGATTCGTGTGCGTGCTGACCAAGGGGGCCGAACTCACCACCTACCGCCTGGGAGATGGACGCATCCACGCCCGTGGCGCATGCCACGGCGCCGCTTTCGTGGCGGCATCGCCGGCGCTGATCGCCGCCGATCGCGCCATCCTGGTCTTCGGCTCCGCCGACGGCCGGGTGCACGCCATCGACTACCTGTCGGGACGCTCGGAGCCTCTGTTCCCGCTGGATCCTGGCTTTCCCGCTTCCGAGCCGATGGTATCGAGTCCCGCCGCCGCCGGCGGCCTGGCCGTCCTGGGCACCGACGCCGGCCACCTGCTGGCGGTCGACGCCGCCAAGGCAAGGGTCGCGTGGAGCTTGCCGCTCGCCGGCCCCATCCGCTCGTCGCCGGCCCTGGACGGCGACAGGCTCTACGTTTGCACCGAGGACGGCACGCTGTACGCGTTTTCGCCCGCTGCCGGCTAGACCGCGGGAGACCGGATCCGGGCGTCTACCAGGTCGCTTCGAAGATCTCCAGGAAGGCCGCGGCGGCTTCCTGCTGGGCCTGCAGCAACTCCTCGGCGGTCCGTTCGAGGCCCCCGACGAGGGTCTCGTCGGCACCGGCCGCCTGCGCGTACTCGATGACTTCCTCGACCTTGCTCACGAGCAGATCGAGGCGCGCCACCACCGAGTCGGCCATCCCCAGGGCCCGGCTCGCGTCGCGGACGCCCGGCGCCAAGGCCGCCAGGCCACTCTGCAGCTCGTCCTTGCAGCGCAGCAACTCGGACTGCACCCGGCCGAGATTGGCCAGCACCGCATCCTCTTCCGGATCGGCCGCCACCGCGCGCCGCTCGCGGATGCGAATGAGATCCTCGGTCAGATCGAAGGTCAGATCGAGGTGATCGCCGAGTTGCCCTAGCGTGTACAGCGCCATGCCGGCCGAATCGCCGGCCACCTTGTCCAGCAGGCTCTCGGCCTGGCCAAGCACGTCGGGCAGGCATGGATCGAGCGGGCTCAGATCGAGCGATTCGAACGGATTCGGCAAGTCGCTGTCCGGCGCTCCGCCGGATTCGGATCCCTGCCACACGAGCTCCCCGGACTTGGCCTTGCCCATAGAGACGCTAAAGCCCCTCTCCCCCTGACGAATTACCAGCCGCTATCGGTGTTATGTGAAAACAGGCCGAATTTCTAACGTAAAGAACTATTGCCCTCCTGCGTCCCGCCGCGGCGAATCGCTGTGATAGGCGTCACGCCAGGATTCCGGCTTCGGGAGCACCCTTAGCGAAGAGGATTTCATTCCTGGTGAGGTGAGCAATGCCGGAAGACGCCATCGCGAGGGCGATCGCGGAGCAAGCGTCGCGCAGTCCGCAGGATCTCGGGGCCGTGGTGCCAGGCGTGGTCGTCGGCTTCGGCGAGACCGGCCTGGCGGTCGCGGCCGCCGTGCAACGGCTTCTGTCGGGATCGGCGGCGGCTCGCACGTCGCGGGCCGCCCTGCGGCACGTGGTCCTCGCGCCGGCCGGCTCCGGCGCGCCCGCCGATGAACAGGTCGCCGTCGTGGGCCTCGCCCCCGAGTGGCGGCCGGACCGCGTCCGGTTGCGGCACGTCGACGAGTGGCTGAGTCCCGAACTGGCCCGTACGCAGCCGGAGACCCTCAGGATTCGCCAGGTCGAGCGCCTCGCATACTTCTCGGTCCACAGCGCCATCCGCGAGCGCCTGCAAGTGGCGCGGGACACGGCCCTGGCCGCGGTCCCGGACCCGGCCGCCCTCACCTTCTACCTCGTCGCGAGGCTCGGCGAGGGCGGGGGCTCGGGCTGCGTCTTCGACCTGGCGCACCTGGCATGGCAGTTGCTGGCGGACTGGCCGGACGGCCGGGTCGTCGGCTACCTGCTGCTCCCCGGCGCCGATGCGCCTCCGCTGGCGCGAGCCGGCGCCTTCGCGGCGCTCAAGGAACTCGACTACTTCAACGCCGGCGGCGAACTCGCGGTGCGGTATGCCGCGGGCGCTCCGGCTGAAACCCTCGCCAGCCCGCTGTTTTCGGCCTGCTACTTGCTCGACGCCCCGCGGCCCGGTGGGAGCCGGCAGGGTGACCCGGCCGCTTCCGACGTGGTGGCGCTCCACATCCACGCCGATTTCCTCACCGGCGGAGTCGGCTACGCGAACCGCGCCGTCCGGGAGCGCCTGGGTCGCTTCGCCCGGGCCGGCAAAGAGGACCGGGAAGGTTGCCAGACGGCGTACCGCGCGCTCGGCGCGACGCGGTTGCACATCGACGGCGACCGCCTTGCCCGCGCCTGCGGCCTGGCCGTCGCGGAACGCTTGCTGGCGCGCGTCCTCGAGGCTGGGCAAGACGATGCCGGAGCCAGACTCTCGCGATTCGTCACCCCGTGGTCCCCCGGGGACCATGGCAGCTCGCTCATGAGGCGCCTCGGCTCCGCGGACGCCCAGCGGCAATTCGCCGATCTGGCCGGGGAAGCCGTGCGCGACCTGGCTGCCCGGATCGACCGCGAAGCCGATCCCGCCCGCGTGCGGGTCTGGCTGGAAGCCCGGATCGACGAGCAGGTGGCCGCCCTCCAGCCCTGCGGCGACGGAATCTGGCCGGCGGTGCTGGTAAACGTCGCTGCCGCCGGGGAAGCGTTCGCCGCCGATCTCGATCGCGAACTCAGCGATATCGGCAGTGCCGTCCGCACGGGCGCCTGGTTCGGTCCTGCCGAGCGTTTCCTGGCCGCGTACGCCGCTCGCTTGCGGCTTCATTTCGAGCAGGCGACCGACGGGCTGGAGCAAGAGGCCCGGATCGCCGAGAGCTGCGAGCAGATGCTCGCCGGCCACCTCGACGAGGTCATGAGGGCGTACGCTCACCCGCTCGCGAAGTTCGGCGCCAGCCGCAAGGTGGTGACCGAGCGCCCGCTCGCCGCGCTCTGGCGGACCCTCGAGGAGTTGCTGGCCGTGCGGGCGCGCATGGCGATCTGGTCCGCGGTGCCCGCATTCCTGGAGGCCGCCGGGCTGGCGGTCGAGAGGCGCGCCGGCGCCCTGGCCCTCGCGGCGACCCAGGTGGCCGAAGCGCGCAAGCGCGTTCTGGCGGCGCACCAGCAGGTGCTGGGCGATGCGGCCGCCCCCGGAGAGCTGTTCCATCCGGCCTGGCTGGAAGCCGACGTGAACGCCGTGCTGTCCGCCAGCGCCGAGGATCTCCTCGGGCGGCTTGCCGGCAGCCTGCTGGAACGCTGCGGCGTCGCATCGCCGGTCGACCTCGCGGCGGCCGGCCCGGCCGAGGATCTGGGGGTGCGCCTGGCGGCCGCCCTGCGCGAGGTCGCCGACGAGGCGGCGGCGCTGGCGCGGCCGCACACCGCCGCGGATCGCTTCTCGGCTCTTGCCCCGACCGAACTCGAGCAGCGCCAGGCGCTCATGGCCGCGCTGCAGGCGGCCGCGCCGCGACTCGACCTGGCGCCGCGCGCCGGAGCTGAGCTTCCCGGACCCGAGGCGACGACGCTCCTGGTGGGGATTCCCGGCGGGCCCGCCAATCCCCATGGCGAGTTCGCAAGCATCCTGGACCTCCTGCTGCTGTGCGTCGACGAGATCCAGATCGGGGCCCGGATCGGCATTGCCGACCTCGCCGGGCGCGCCGACCAGATCCTGCTGCTTCGCGAGGTGGCGGGCTTCCCCTTGCGCTGCGTCGCGGCGATCGACGACCTGGCCGGCCGCTATCGCGAGTGGACGCGGCAGCCCAAGGCCGAACCGGTGCACATCGCCAAGGACCCGGGCGCCTTCGAGACCATCCCGGGCATCTTCCCGCCGGACGAGCGCACCAAGCGGCGGGCCCTCGAAGCCTTCGTCGTGGGAGTGCAATGGGGCGTCTTCGAGATCGAGAACGGCATCGTCCTGCATCGCCAGAAGCTACCCGGCATGACCTTCCTCGATACGCGCATCATCGGCACGCTCGACCGGCCGCTGCGCGCCGTCAAGTACCTCGTGGACCATCCCGACCTGGTCCAGTTCGCGCACGGCCGCATCGAGGAACTGCTGGCCGAGGCCCAGGCCGATCCCGCCGTCCGCCAGGATCGGCTCGGCCGCCTGGAGCGCTACTACCTCCGCATTCTCGAGGAGTGCCGCGGCGCGGTGATCGCCGCCGACCTGGGCCTCGGCGACGACGAGGCGGCCCAGGAGGAAGTCATCCGGCACCTGCCGCTCTGGGAGCTGGCCGAGGCCATCCTGGCCTTCAACTCCCGCCATGCCCTGACGGCGGCGGGGCCGGACGCCCTGCCGGAAGCGGAGTCTGGTGCCTTGCCCGGCGAGGAATCCGCTGCCTTGCCGGGTGCTCGGTCGGCCATGGTGCCGGGCGGAGGATCCGGCGATCCGTCGCCTGCCGGCCCCACGCTCCTCCCGCCGTCCTCCGGCAGCGACGACGTCCAGTGCCGCCGGTGCGGTGCCCTGTCCCCCGCGCGGGCGAAGTTCTGCGGCGAATGCGCGGCCCCGTTCGGCCGGCCGGACGCGTGCCCGGCCTGCGGCGCGCAGGCGCCCGCTGGAGCCCGGTACTGCATCGAGTGCGCCACGCCGCTCGGGGATGCCAGATGGGAACCCTCGCGTCCTCTGCCCTGAGGCCGCGCATCGGCCGCATGACCCACTACGAGCTGCTCGGTCTCCGGCCCGAAGCCGGGCCGGAAGAGGTGCGCGAGGCGATACTCGCGGCGCGGGCCAGCTGGGAGCGGCGGCGCGACGCCAGCGCCGATCCGGCGGCGGGCGAACGCGCCGGTGCGGCTTTGCGGCGCCTGGCGGAGGCCGCGGCCGATCTCGGCTCTCCCGACCGGCGCCGGGCCTACGACGAGGCGACCCTCCCGCAGGAGGTTCTGCGGCGGATCCGGGCGGAGGCGCCGCAGACGCCAGCTGGCGCCGACGACCAGGCTGCCGAGCGCGCGCGCCTGGAAGCCGAGGAGGCCATCCGGGCGGATGCGGAACGCCGCCGCGAGGCGCGTCGCCACCAGGAGGAGGTCGAGGGCGCGGCCCGGTCTCCCGCGCCGGAGCCGCCTGCCGAGCCGCCGGCTCCGGAACCGATCGCCGCGGCCTACCGGCTTCCGGATCGCAAGCCGCGGGGGCGCACGGCAGGCCTCCCGCTGATCGACTGGCGCGCGGTCGGCTTGCTGGCGTTCGCAACCTTCGCGGGGGTCTCCATCGCGCTGATCCCGGTGGCGCTGGTAACTTCGCGGGTCTCCGCGCCGCCGGAACCGAATGCCGCGGCCGGAGCGGCCGCGCACACCCCGTTGCCGCTGGCTCCGGAACGGGTGGGGCCGGCCTCCGTGCCGGCCTCGCAGCAGGCCACGGTGCCTGCCATTCAAGGCGCCACCGATCCCGCCGCCGCAGCGGAGGCGGCGAGCGCGGCCCTGGCCGCCGCCCTCTCGGAGCCCGCTTCTGACGCCGCGGCGGACGCCGCTCCCCCGCTCACGCGCCCGTCCACCGTGGTCGTGGTGGTGCAGCAGCAGGCGCCGCCGACTCCCGCGCCCGCGGCGCCCGACGCGCAGGTCAGCCTGCAGCGCGCCTACCAGGCCTACAGCGCCGGGCGCTATCACGAATCCCTCGCCATCTACGATCTGGTCCTGGCGCAGTGGCCGGACGATCCGATCGCCCGGGTGGCCCGTGCCCTTTCGCTACTGGCGCTGGGGCGGCCGCGCGACGCCGAGGCGGAATGCCGAAAGGCCCTGGCCGTGCAGCCCGACTTTCCGGAAGCGCACTTCAACCTGGGGGTCGCCCTGCACCGGCAGAGGCGCGACGACGAGGCCGTCCAGGCATTCAGGCGCTTCGTGGACCTCGCCCCGGAAGATCGCGCCGCTCCGCAGGCCCGCGGGTTCGTCGCCCGTTATAACCTGGCCCGCCAGCGTGCTACCATGGCGCGTCCCGCAACGCGGTAGGAGGTTTTACTCGTGGACAGATTCTGGAGAAAGGGCGCGCTCGCGCTCGGGTTGGTAGTTTCGGCCTACACGGTGACGGCCTGCCCGGCGCTCCAGAGCGTGACCGGCGAAATCAAGGGCACCATCTCGGGCAAGGTCGTCGATCCCGACAACAACGGGCTCAAGGACGCCACGGTGCAGGTTTACACCAACAAGGAGATTTCCGACGTCATCAATAGCGACGGCGTTGTCGATCTGGAGAAGCTCGCGGCCAAGGCGTCCGCCCGCAAGACCCAGACCGATACCAGCGGCGCGTTCAAGTTCGCCGACCTCAAGGTCCTCGAGGGCCCGTACGTCATCGTCGCGGCCAACTCCCGCGGTAAGGACTATCGCGGCGTCGACCGCGACAGCAAGAAGCTCTTCGAACTCAACCTCAAGCCCGGCGAGGCCATTCCCGAGTTCAAGACCGAGAAGATCCTCTTCCCGGATCCCACCAAGGAAGTGACGATCGACTTCCAGCTCCCGAATGACACGCCGCCCGCGCCGCCCACCACCAGCGAGGCCGCGCCTACTCCCGAGCCCGTGGCCACCCCGGCGCCCGCCGCGACTCCCACGCCGACGCCCAAGCCGGCCGACTCGGTCCTCGACCAGTCGCAGCTCTCAAAGCCCAAGCAGGCCGCGGTCGTGTTCGGCACCTTCGCCGCCGCCAAGCTGGGAAGCGGTATCGATCCCGCCGCCACCACCGAGGACGGGAGCGACGGCTTCAAGGTCTACAAGCTGTCCGGGACCGACCTGGCCGACACCGCCAAGAGCAACAAGATCCTGCTGACCGCCTCGGTCACCTCGGGGACCATCACCGAGGGCGTCCTCAAGATCTCGCGCATCAAGCCCGGCAGCACCGACAAGGGCGTCGTCGCGGAGACCAAGGTCAAGTTCTCCGGCGGCAAGCTCGTGTCGGACAACTCGGGCGGCTACGTCTTCGCCATCCCGCGTGACAAGGCCAAGTACGTGCTGCAGCTCAAGGATTCCGCTTCCGGCGCCCTGAGCAACGCCATCGCCCTCGACGCGTCGGCTCTCGACGAGTCCAAGATCCGGCCGTTCACCGTAATCCTCACCTGGGACAAGGGCGACGGCACCGACGTCGACCTGCACGTGTACGACACGGTGGCCCGCAAGGAAGCCTGGTTCGGCAACTTCACCATCTCGGCGGGGAGCCTTGACCTGGACAACACCGAGGGCTACGGGCCGGAGACCTTCACGGGCGGGAAGACCACCTACGCGGTCTCGGTCAACTACTGGTACGGCACGAGCCCCGTGGGCTACAAGGTCCGCGTCATCACCAAGGACGACGACAAGACCTACACCGGTACCCTCCAGAGCATCGGCAAGTGGAAGGACATCGGCAAGTTCGAGATCAAGTAGTCCCTTCGGGAAACTACGTAGGGCCCCGCGCTTCCAGCAAGCGCGGGGTTCTCGTGTTAAGATGGCACTGCCGATCTAGCCAAGACCCGGTAAACAACTTCATTAACGAGTTTGAGAGGATTTTGAGAAATGGCTCTCGAAACCGCCGTGCCGCTGACGGGCACGCAGGCGACGACGCCTGAAGGCGAACCGCTCGTCAACGACTGGAGCATCCAGGTCGCCACCGTCAACGGCTCGGGCTCGCAGTCGGCCAACATGGTCCTGCTGCGGACGCTCTTCCAGATGGGGATCCCCGTGAGCGGGAAGAACCTCTTCCCGAGCAACATCGCCGGGTTGCCCACCTGGTACACGATCCGCGCCAACAAGCGCGGCTACGTCGGCCGCAAGCGCGACGTGGACCTCCTGGTCGCGATGAACCCCGAGACCGTGGACGAGGACCTCGCGGCCCTGCCGCGCGGCAGCGTGGCGATCTACAACTCCGACATGCGCCTGGGCTCGCCGCTCCGCGAGGACATCGTGGCCTACGCGGTCCCGTTCAACAAGCTGGCCGGCGAGATCAGCGGCGACGTCAAGCTCAAGAAGCTTCTGGCAAACATGGTCTACGTCGGCGTCGTGGGCTTCCTCCTCGATCTCGACCGGGCGGAAATCGACAAGGCCATCAATCGCCAGTTCCGCAACAAGCCCAAGGCGGCCGAACTCAACAGCCAGGCCGTCGAAAAGGGCTGGCAGTACGCCGCCGGCAATCTGTCCAAGCGCGATCGCATCAAGGCCGAGCGCATGACCATGACCGACGGGAAGATCATCATCGACGGCAACGCCGCGGCCGCCCTCGGCTGCGTCTTCGCCGGCTGCACGGTCGTGGCGTGGTACCCCATCACCCCGTCATCCAGCCTGTGCGAGTCCACGATCAATTACCTCCAGAAGCTCCGCGTGGAGGAGTCCGGAAAGGCTTCCTTCGCCGTCATCCAGGCCGAGGACGAACTCGCCGCTCTGGGCATGGTGATCGGCGCCGGCTGGGCCGGGGCGCGGGCCATGACCGCGACGTCGGGCCCGGGCATCTCGCTGATGGCCGAGTTTGCCGGCCTGGCCTACTTCGTGGAGGTACCGGCCGTCGTCTTCGACGTGCAGCGGCTAGGCCCGTCGACGGGCCTGCCGACGCGCACGTCGCAGGCCGACCTCTCGTTCGTGGCGTTCCTGTCGCACGGCGACACCAAGCACATCGCGCTGATTCCGGGCTCGGTCGCCGAGGCTTTCGAGTTTGCCGGGGCCGCGTTCGACCTGGCCGAGCGGTTCCAGACCCCGGTATTCGTCCTCCTCGATCTGGATCTCGGCATGAATTACTGGATGAGCGAGCCGTTCCGGTATCCGACCGCCCCCGTCGACCGGGGCAAGGTGCTGGCTGCCGCCGACCTGGAGCGCCTGGGCGAGTTCGCCCGCTACCGCGATGTGGACGGCGACGGCATCCCGTACCGCACGCTCCCGGGCACCCCGCATCCCCTGGGCGCCTATTTCGCCCGTGGCTCGGGCCACAACGACGAGGCGCGCTACTCGGAGAAGCCGGCCGACTACAAGAACCTGATGGATCGCCTTGGCCGCAAGTACGACACCGCCCGGGACGCGGTGCCGGGGCCGGTGGTGGACGGCGGCGGCAGCAAGGTCGGGCTGATCGCCTTCGGGACGACCGACGCGTCGATGAGCGAGGCCCGCGATCAGCTCGCCGCGGAGCACGGCATCGCGACCGACTACCTGCGGCTCCGCGCCATGCCGTTCTGCCGGGAGGTCTTCGACTTCGTGGCGGCGCACGACCGGGTGTACGTGATCGAGCAAAACCGCGACGCGCAGCTCAAGGGCCTGCTCAAGCTCGAACTGGCCCCCGAGCATGTGGGCAAGCTGCGGAGCGTCCTGATCTACGACGGCTGGACCGTCGATGCCCGCACCATCAGCGACCAGATCTCCGAGCAGGAGGGCAAGTGACGATGGCCGTCAGCAGCGAACCCAAGAGAAACGTCAACCATATCGGCCTGACCAAGGCCGACTACGCGGGCGGCCCCTCGACGCTCTGCAACGGCTGCGGCCATGACTCCATCACGAGCCGCATCATCGAGGCCTACTACAAGATGGGCGTGCCGCCGCACATGGTCGCCAAGCTGTCGGGTATCGGCTGTTCGTCCAAGACGCCCGCTTACTTCCTCAACCGCGCCCACGGCTTCAACGGCGTCCACGGCCGCATGCCCGCCATCGCCACGGGCGCGATGGTCGCCAACCGCCAGCTCAAGGCAATAGGCGTCTCGGGCGACGGCGACACAGCGTCCATCGGCCTCGGCCAGTTCTGCCACATGGTGCGGCGCAACGTCCCGATGGTGTACATCATCGAGAACAACGGAGTGTACGGTCTCACCAAGGGCCAGTTCTCCGCCACCGCCGACATGGGCAGCGCCTCGAAGGGCGGGGCCCACAACGAGATGCCGCCCATCGACATGTGCATGCTGGCGCTCCAGCTAGGGTGCAGCTACGTGGCCCGCGGCTTCTCGGGAGATCCCAGGCAGCTTTCGACGCTCCTGCAAGGCGCGATCGCGCACGAGGGGTGCGCGATCCTGGATGTCATCAGCCCGTGCGTTACCTTCAACAACCACGAGGGCTCGACGAAGAGCTACAAGTACGCCAAGGATCACGAGATCCCGCTGCATGAGCTGGATTTCATCCCGTCCTTCGAGCCAATCGAACTGGTCGGCGACTTCGATCCCGGCGCCATTCGGGACGTCAAACTTCACGATGGCTCCGTGATTCGCTTACGTAAGACCGATCGTGACTACGATCCCGGCAGCAAGTCCCAGGCCATGCTCACGCTGCTTCAGGCTGAAGAGAATCAGGAGTTCCTCACTGGCCTGATCTTCCATGATCAGACGCGCCGCAACTTGATCGAGCAGCTCGACATGGTCGATGATCCCCTGGCCACGCTGCCGCTTGGACGGACGCGGCCGCCCCGCGAAGCTTTCGAACAGGTCATGCACGCCTTGATGTAGCATTACGTTCGGTAAAGATCCGTAAAGGTCAGTACTTCGCGACGATATAACTTCTCAAAGTTCGGGCAGATAGTGTATTAGCCGAGCAAGGACGAAGGAAGGAGAACCTACAACTCCTGTGAGGCGAGCGAATCCAGGGAAGGATTCGCCAAGCAAACTGGAAGGGAGTCCAGCCATGTTCCGTCTCTCCATCCTGGGAGGGGACCCCAATCGGGTCGGCCCCCGCGATGCGGGCGGCAGTGGTGACAATCGGGCCCGGCAGGCCGGCCCCGCCGATGCAAGATCATCGCAAGTAGCAGGAAGCATTCGCGTGGCGACGCACACGCTGGTTCCGACGGCCGAGTCCATCGCCGCCGGGGCCATCGCGGAGATCTCGGCCGCCGGACGAATGGCGGCTCAGCAGGCTTCGGCGAATCTGCCGGCGCCCGCGGCCGCCAGGCAAGCCAGACCCGTCGCCGACCTGGCCCGCGACGCCAAGCGCGAGATCCGGTTCCTCTTCGAGCAGGGTCTCGTGTTCTCCGACAATTTCGCCGCCAAGCAGGCGGAAATCTCGGAGAAGGTCAGCCAGGAAGCGGCCCCGATCGTCGCGGCTGCCAACCGGGCCGCCGCCCTGCAAGCCAACACGGCCAGGCAGTCGGCCGAAGACGCGGCGCACCTCCTGCGCTACGCCCAGGCCGCCTGATTCGTTTCACGTCGCGGCAGTCCCGCCGGCCGGGCCTGCCCCGGCGGCGCGCCCGCGGGACCGGGGGAGGCCCATCGGCGCGATGCGCGTAGGATTCCCGCCCTCCGGGTATCAATCGGGCATGACGGCAGGCAGGAGAATCGCCCTTTCGCTCCTCGTGGCCGTAGTGGCGCTGGGCGCCGCGGCCACGGTGCCGGTAGACGCCCGCTCGAAGCATCGCGCCGCGGGCGTCGCGAAGGCGACCCCCAGGGCGACCGCGAAGCAGGCGCCAGGCGCCAAGGCTTCGCCGGCGCCGCGCGTGATGGCCCCGCCCCGGGTCGTCGCGGTTCCGCGCCCTGATCCGCTGGCGCCGGCCGTGCGTGCCCACCTCGAGGGCGCGGCCGCCACCCGGGCCGCCCGCAACGACCTCCTGACCAAGGTGCGCTCGGTGACGGCAGACCCGCGCCGCACCGTCCCGGGGTTGGCCGCCGCCGCCCGGGATCAGGACGCGCTGGTCCGCGCAAACGCCGCCTTCGTCCTCGGCCGCTTCGGCCCCGAGGCCGCCGGGGCCATGCCCGCGCTGCGCCACCTGCTCGACGATCGGGGGGGAGACGTTGCCGCGCACGCCGCGGTGGCGCTAGCCCAGATCGGGTCGGAAGTCTGGGCGGTCGCCGACTTGCAGCGGGCGTTGCTCTCGGGAGATCCCGCCCTGCGCGCCATGGCGGCCGAGGGTATCGAGCAGCTCGGCCTGCTGGGCCAGCCGGCGGCGCCAGCCCTGGCCCGCGCCACCCGCGATCCGGATCGGCTGGTGCGGAGCGCCGCGGTGCGCGCTCTGGCACGGGTGGGCGACCGCAGTCCCGCGACGCTGGCCGCTCTCAGCCAGGCCTTGAGCGATCCCTTCGAGAATGTCCGTTCCAACGCGGAACTGGCCTTCGCGTTCCTGGGCCCCGATGCGGGCCGGGCGTTGCCGCTCTTGATCCGCAACGTGCGCGACCGGGACGAGGCCGTGCGGAGCAACGCGTGCGTCGTGCTCGGGCGCATCGGCTACCAGAGCCCCGACCAGGTGCAGGCCCTGCTGTTCGCGCTGCGGGACCGGTCAGATGCCGTGCGCGCCGCGGCGGCGACGTCGCTTGGCGAACTGGGCGGCCCTTCGGCCCTGGCCCTCCCCGACATGGAGGCGTTGCTCTACGACCCGCGGCCGGAAATGCGCGAGGTGGGCGCGCAGGCGATCGCCAACGTCAGGAATCCGCTGCCCCAGCCCACGCGCGCCGTCGGACCGCTCACGGTAGCCCTGCGCGACCGCTCTCCCCTCATCCGGGCGCGGGCGGCCGTCGGCCTGGGGCGCGTCGGCCCCGCCGCGGCCCTGGCCACCCGGCCCCTGATGGCGGCGCTGACCGATCCGTATCCCGAGG
>Ga0194120_10008718_pt1 | contig 13234 bp, 10 predicted proteins | sample TA2MahCa65mmetaG_FD_148642 | JGI IMG/M metagenome (GOLD analysis project Ga0194120, IMG submission 148642) | Freshwater microbial communities from Lake Tanganyika, Tanzania - TA2015019 Mahale Deep Cast 65m | ecosystem: Environmental > Aquatic > Freshwater > Lake | place: Tanzania: Lake... | reverse complement strand
TGAAGGGTTTTCCACAAATCCACAGGCCCGGTGTCGTCCTGGCCCCGGCGCTCCGTTGGTCCCTGGTGGTTGGCGCACGCCAGCGGCTGCGCGACGACCGCCGCGCGTCAGTTGGATCGATGAACCCGGTCTTTTGATCGGTCCCTCCTGGCCCTGGCGCGCGCTGGGCCCGTCGCAGCTGGCGCGAAGGACCGATCGCTGGCCCCATGGTCTTGGCGCGTCAGCTGCTGCCCGACGACCGCAGTGCGTCAGTTGGTTCGATGAACACCTTTCTTCTGATTGGTCCCGTCGCACGCCTGAATTCGGTCCTCGCCCGCCGACGCGCCGGCGCGCCGAGGGGCTTTTGCAGCTCGCCGGGTTCCACTAAACTACCGTCCCCCGCGCGGGACCGCCGCGCCGAGGTGTCGACGTGACCTTTCAGGCCGCCAGCCCCGCCGCTCCCGATCCGACCGAACCGCCGGCCGGCACCGCGCCGCGGCAGTGGCAGCCGCCCGCCGTCGACGCCGCGCTCAAGATCCGGCTGCATGACCTCATGGTCAAGGGCCGCGCGACCGAAGAGATGCTGATCCGCATGATGCGGACCGGCCACGGCTACTTCTGGATCGGCGGGCCGGGCGAGGAGGCGTACGGCGTCGCGCTCGGGCTGCTCGTCCACCGCGGCCATGGGCCGGCGTTCGACTACCTCCACCTGCACTACCGTTCGTCGGCGGTCGTGCTCGCGATGGGCGGCGAGCCGATCGACCTGCTGCGCCAGATGCGCTCGACGGTGACGGATCCCTACAGCAAGGGCCGCAATTTCGTCAATCATTTCGCGATCAAGCCCTGGAACGTCGTGCCAGTCACGCCGACCATCGAGACCCAGTACGCGGTCGCCCCGGGCACGGCGTTGGTCCAGCGCCGCCACGGCGGGATCGGGATCTCGATCGTCACGGGCGGCGACGCCGGATCGGCCGAGGGCGACTTCTACTCCGGCATGAACTGGGCCACCCGACCGGGGCGCGAGCTGCCCGTCCTGATGCTGATCGCGCAGAACGGCTACGGGATCTCGACGCCGGCGCACACGGTCCAGAACACCCACAACCTCAACCAGCGCGCCGACGGCTTTCGGATCCGCAACGCGTCCGCCGACGGCAACGACCCCATCGCCAGCTGGCACGCCCTGTGCGCGGCGATGGACCACGTCCGCCACGAGCGCCGCCCCTATGTGCTGCAGTTCAACGTCAGCCGGCTCAACGGCCACTCGTCGAGCTCGGGCGCGGCGCGCAGCGATGAGCCGTGCTGCCTCGCGCTGTACGAGAAGCGCCTCGCCGCCGAGGGGCTGATCGGTGCGGCTGAGATCCGCGCCGTGTGGGAGAAATGGCACGATCAGCTGGCCGACGCGCTGCGAACGGTGGCGGCGGAGGCGATGCCAGACCGCAGCAACGTGCTGGAGCACACCTGGCACCGCGGGCAGTCCGGCAACTTCGACCCTGCGCTCGCGGCGCACGGCGCGCACGGGCGGGGGTGAAGGACCATGGCCAACCTCGCACAGGCGATTCGGCTCGCGCTCCACTACGCCGAGAGCCACCTGGGCGTCACCGACGTGTTCGGCCAGGACGTCGGCGCGCCGCTCGGCGGCGTGTTCACCTGCACCCAAGGTCTGCGGACGGCGTGGAACGCGCCGCTCGACGAGCGCGGCATCATCGGCACCGCGCTCGGCATCGCCTACGCCGGCGGCAAGCCCGTCGCCGAGATTCAGTTCTGCGACTATATCTACAACTGCATTGACCTGTTGAAGCTGTGCGGCAACGCCTGCTGGTCGTCGGCGGGCGAGTACCATGTGCCGTTGGTGGTCATGTCGCCGTGCGGCGCCGGCATCCACGGATCGATGTACCACTCGCACAGCTTCGAGAGCATCGCCAGCCACATCCAGGGCTGGACCGTCGTCATGCCGTCGAACGCCCGCGAGGCCTACGGCCTCTTGCTGTCCGCCATCGCCGACCCCAACCCGGTGCTCTACCTCGCCCCCAAGGGCCTGATGCGCGCCAAGGGCGATGAGCCGATCCCCGGCGAGCCGGCCGACGACAAGACGCTGCACCACATGATCGACGCGCCAGTCGGCGACCGCAGCGGCTGGCAGCCGCAGTGGCCGCCGGTCGAGGACTTCCGCGTGCCGCTCGGCCAGGCGCGCGTCTGCCGGCCCGGCGCCGACGTGACGGTGGTGTCGTACGGGCGCCTGCTGCCGATCTGCGTCCACGCCGCCCACGATCTCGCCGCCGCCGGCGTCGACGCCGAGGTGATCGACCTGCGCACGATCATCCCGTGGGACGAGGCGATGGTGTTCGCCAGCGTCGCCAAGACCGGGCGCCTGCTTGTCGTCAACGAGGACACCGAGATCACCAATTTCGGCGAGCACGTCATCCGGCGGGTCGTCGATCGCTGCTTCTACGACCTGGTCGCGCCGCCGCGGCTGCTCGCTGGCCTCGACGTCCCGGGTGTCGGCCTCGCCTGGGCCTACGAAGAAGCCAGCATTCCCCAGCCCGCCGACATCGCGCGGGCGATCGCCGAGGTCGCCGCGACGGCGCCTTGAGGTCGGCCGGCGACCGCGACGCCCCCGATCCGCCGCTTCCGGCTCCACCCTGCGTGGTCGAGGGTCCACCAGACCCTAACGTGGTCGTTCGCCTCCCGGCGCTGTCCCGACGTGCGCCTCGGTCGGCTCGTTCTTGCGCGTTGATTTCTATATGGAATCGTCGTCAGGAGCGGACTCAGGCGCTGAATCCTGGGCGCTGCCCAATCTTGACAGCGCCCGGCGATCGGCAACCATGGGGCCCGGCCGCGCCGTCGGCCGCGAGCGTCTCATGCGCACCGTCGTCTACGTCGCCCCGTTCCCGATGGACGCCACGCTGCGCTTCGCGCGGGGGCTCGCCGGGCTCGCCGACGTCCGCCTGTGCGGCGTGCTCCAGCAGGCGCCAGCGCCCGACGCGAGCCCGTTCGACGACGTCACCCTGGTCGACGACGCCCTCGACGCCGGCGACATCGCGGCGGCGTGCGACAAGATCCAACGGCACTTCGGCCCCATCCACCGCCTGACCGGCATCCTGGAGCCGCTGCAGGTCCCGCTGGCCGAAGCGCGCACCGCGCTCGGCATCGCCGGGCCGGACCCGGGAACGGCGACCAAGTTCCGCGACAAGGCGCTGATGAAGGACGAGTTCCGCGCTGCCGGGATCCCGTGCGCGCGCCACCGCCTGTGCACCTGCGCTGACGACGGGATGGCCTTCGCTGCCGAGGTCGGGCTGCCGATCGTGCTCAAGCCGCCGGCCGGCGCCGGTTGCCGCGGCACGTGGCGGATCGACGACCAGCGCACCCTCGCCGAGGCCCTGCGCGACATCGCGCCGTCGCCCCACCGGCCGGTCCTCGCCGAGGAATTCCTCCGCGGCCAGGAGGGTTCGCTCGAGATGGTCGTGATCGGTGGCCGCCCGGTCGCGCGGTCGCTGTCGCGCTACCTGCCTGGCCCGCTCGAGGTCCTGCGCAACCCCTGGATGCAGTGGGTGTGCTGGCTGCCGCGCGACCTCGGGCACCCCTCGACCCAGGCCATCATCGACCTCGGCGCGCAGGTGGTCGACGTGCTCGGGCTGCGCGACGGCATCGCCCACCTCGAGTGGTTTCGCCGCGATGACGGGTCGCTCTCGGTCGGGGAGGTCGCCGCGCGCCCGCCCGGCGGCCAGCTCTCGCTCATGACGGGGATCGTCCACGGCGCCGACATCTACCGCACCTGGGCGCGCGCCGTGGTCGATGGCTGCTTCGACGGACCGTGGCAACGCCAGTTCTCCGCCGGCACCGCGTTCCTGCGCGGCCTCGGCGCAGGCCGCGTCGCGCGCGTCGATGGCCTGGACGAGGCCTGGCGCCGAATCGGCGACCTCGTGGTCGAGGCCCGCCTTCCGCGCGTCGGCGCGCTCAAGGGCGACTCCTACGAGGGCGATGGCTACATCGTCGTCAAGCACGAGGACGAGGGCGTCGTCCAGGCGGCGCTGCGGGCGGCGATCGAGACCATCCGCGTCCGCTACGCGTAGCCGCGATCGCTGTACGGCCACCTTCGCCGTCGACCGGGTTCGTTCGGTGGGGCGGCGCAGGGCGCGATCGGCGCCGCCGCGGTCGGATCGCGCGCGATCCGTCGACCGACCGACCCACCCGATGGGCTCCAGGGCATCTCCTCGATCGACCTGATCGCGTTGTCATGGCGCGCGCCCCGCCGGGCGCGGATCGCTCCAACCTGACAGGCGTGTCATGGCATAGTGGCTGAAATTGGGACGAACCCGCGAAGCCCCTACGCTACATTCGCGGGCCGCAGCACTTCGCCGGCCCGGAGGGCACGGGCGATGGGCACACGGTTTCAGCGGGTGACGACCTCGATCGGGCGCCGCGCGGTGGCGGCGCTCGTCGCGGCCATGTCGGTGGCAGGCGCGTCCGCGCGGGCGTCGCCGCCGGCCGAGCCACCGGCCGCGCCGCCGTTCGAGGCCTGGGTGGCGGACGACTACGGCTTTGTTCGCGCCCGGCCGACCCACGCCAGCCGCCTCGTCGCCCTGCTGCGCACCGGCGACACGGTCCGGGTCGTCGGCTGCCAACCGACCTGCGCCGCGCGCGGCGCCTGGGCGCTGATCGAACCTCAGGGCGCGATCCTGGTGCGCCAGCTGCGCGCCGGTGCGCCGACCGACGCCGCGCGGCGCCTGGGCAGCGCGGCGACCTACTTCTGGGGTCGGGTGCCGCGCGGGCGCACGCCGGTCCACGCAGCTCCCGATCCGCGCTCCAAGGTCGTTCGCCGCGATCGCGCCGAGTACCGCGTCGCCTTCGTCCCCGATCCCCACCTGAGCGAGACCGGCTGGCTGCGGCGGCCCGACGGAGGCTACATGCGCATGGCCGACGTCAAGCTGTTTTCGCCCAGTCGATTTACCGGCGAGCGCGACCCGCGCGCCCCCATCGCCTTCGTGCGGCGCAAGGTGGCGCTGAGACCCGGTGAGGACGCCAAGGCGCCCAAGGACCCCGCCGCCGTGACGTGGTTCGAGCGCTATGACCGCCTGCCCGTCGCCGGCGTGTCGGGAGGGCGGGTGCGCGTCGCCGGCGGCTGGCTGCCGAGGAATCGCGTTCGCATCGCCGCGCCCGTCGAGCGGCCGCGCGGCGTCGCCCCCACCGACCGCTGGCTGCACATCGACCTCGGCGACCAGGTCCTCGCCGCCTACCAGGGCGACACGATGGTGTACGCGACCATGGTCTCGACTGGCAAGAGCGGCCGGCGGTCGACCCGCACCCACGTCGGGCGCTTTGCCATCTACGGCAAGACCGTCCACGGATCGATGCGCGGCAAGCCGTGGGACGACTACTACGCCGAGGAGGTCCCGTGGGTGATGCATTTTGACGGCGGGCGCGCCCTCCACGGCGCGTACTGGCACGACCAATTCGGCGTCGAGAAATCACACGGGTGCGTCAACCTCAGCCCGGCCGACGCGGCGTGGTTGTTCGCCTGGGTCCCGCCGCAGGTGCCGGCAGGGTGGCACAACGTCCTGCCCGGTGGGTGGGGTGGGCCGCAGGTCCCGGTGGTCGTCGATCGGCCCGGCCAGCGGCAGACCCGCCCGCGCAAGCTCGCCAGGGCGCACGCGGCCGAAGGCGCCGCCGTCGCCGGAGCGGATCGGGTCGAAGCCGAGCGCTGACCGGGTGGGCGCGTTCGATGGTCGTCGCGAGCGAGATCGGGCGTCCGACAGGCAAGGTGGAGAGCGTCAGGCGGCGGAGGCGCAGCCAGGCGCGACGACGTAGCGAGCCCTGCGGTCGACGGCGAAGCCTGTCCGAGTGCATGGTGACGCGGAGGGACCGATCAAAAGACCGGGGTTCATCGAACCAACCGCCGCGCTGCGGTCGTCGCGCAGCACTTGCGCGCGCCACGATCACGGGACTGGCGACGGGTGTCGCGCGCCAGCAACCACGGGCCAGCGGAGCGCCTCGGCCAGGACGACACCGGGCCTGCCACTGAAGGAGCGTGCGCAGGTCGTGAGTGTACGGCGGCTTGCAGCCCAGGTGAAGCAGCCAGGCCTTCAGTGCTTTTCGCAGGCCTGCTGGGCGTGGAAGCCGAAGACCTGTTCGTCGAACGCGAACGCGTCGGGCATGTGCTCGATCGCTCGCAGGTCGGCCTGTGCCGAGCGCAACCCAAGGCGAATTCAGACGTGGCCATGCACGATTCGCCCCGTCTCGAGCGCCTCGCGGACCACGCTGCCCAGGCGATCGCGCCTCTCTGCGACTTCATCCGGGTAGAAAATCAGCAGGTCGATGGGCGCACGAACCCGCCAGATCGCGCGGAGCGCACGCCGCTGCACTTCTCGGCGCTCGCCGGCTGAGCGCGGCACTACCACCATCAGGTCCACGTCCGAATTCGCCGTCGCCTGGCCGCGCGACGTGGAGCCAAACCAGATCATGCCCTGGGGCTGCAGCGCGTCGACCAGGGCGGCGATGGCTTGCTGTGCGGCGGCGGCAACATCGGGCACGGCGACCTCCGTCTGGTAGCGTAGGTCTCGCGGCTGGCGGGCGCAAGGTGGGGTGCGACTTCAGAATCCACCGCCCCTGCCGTCAAGCGCTGCCTTTGCGTTGGGGCCGGTCGACCACCCGGCGCCAGGCGGTGAGGGCGCTCGGCAACGGCGAGACACAGGCGACGGGCCGGCTTGACACCTCCCTGACGGCAGCGCAGGCTCGCGGCACCCTGGCCGCGAGGGTCCAGACGGGCACAGGGGAGGGGATGGCTGGCGGCGGCGGGGGCAGCTGGGCGCTGGCGTCGCCGGCCCGCCCCGCGGCGGTTGGCAAGGTCGGGTCATGATCCGTCGCATCGCCACCTCGAACTTCCGGATGCTCCGCGCGAACCGTGTCTCGCTCGGACGCTTCCACGTGCTCGTCGGCCCGAACGCCACCGGCAAGACGACGTTCCTCGACGTGCTCCAGTTCGTGGCCGACGTGATCACCGACGGCGTCCGTCGCGCGGTCGAGCGCCGGTCGACCAGCTTCGAGGACCTCTGCTTCGACCCACACCGGCCGGTGGCGATCGCCGTCGACCACGATGTGCCCACCGAAGGCGGCGAGGCCGCTCGTCTGCGCTACGAGCTCGAGATCGGCGTCGGCCCGGCCGACGATCGCGGGCTGCGCGTTCTGCGCGAGAGCCTGTTCGTGGTTCGCGAGGAGGTCGAGCCCGACGCCCGGCAGATGAGCCTGTTCGGCGGCGGGGCCGAGGAACAGGTGGTGGTCCACGCGACGAGCCCACGCGGTTTTCGCAAGGTGGTGGCGAAGACCCCGGAGGGTCGTGACTACTTCCAGGACGAGAACACGTCCTGGAACAACATGTTCCGGTTCGGTGATGACCGGTCGGCGCTCGGCAGCCTGCCCGAGGACCCGGAGCGCTTCCCGCTCGCGATCGCGGCCAAGCGCCTGTTCGTCGATGGGGTTCGCCGGTTGGCGCTCGACCCGCGCAAGCTCGCCGCGCCGTCGCCGCCGGGGCGACGCCCCGTGCTCGAGCTCGACGGAGGGAACCTGCCGCACCTGCTTCGCCACCTGAAGCAGCGGGACCCGCGGCTCTTTGGCGATTGGACACGGCACGTCGCCTCCGCGGTGCCCGGGCTCGATTCGGTCGACGTCGCGGTGCGGGACGACGACCGCCACCTGGTCGTGCGCGCGACGTTCAAGGGCCAACATCGCGAGCCGGTGCCCTCGTGGTTGCTCTCCGATGGGACGCTTCGCATCATGGCGCTCACGGCGCTCTCCTACGCGGCGGAGCCGGCGGCGGCGCACGTGTACCTCGTCGAGGAGCCCGAAAACGGGCTTCATCCGCTCGCCGTGCAGACCGTGTTCGAGGCCCTCGCCTCGCCGAGCTCCGGCATCCAGTGGCTCTGCGCCACGCACTCGCCGGTCTTCCTCGCTCACGTCGGGCTCGAGGATGTGCTCGTCTTCCGGCGGTCCGACCGGGGCGACAGTCAGGTCTGCCACGGCGACGAGGTCCCAGAGCTGCGAGGCTGGTTGGGCCGGAAGAACCTCGCCGAGCTCCTCGTCACGGGCGTGCTGTCGTGATCGTCGAGGAGCCACCCTACGAACTGCTCGCCGTGTTCGCCGACGCGGACGCGCAAGCGTTCGTCGAGCGGCTCGTCGAGCGCGGCCAGGAGAGGCAGTGCCTCCGCCCCTTCCGCTGGCGATCGCGCCGGGACGCGATGCGCGATGGCCTGGTCGCGCGGCCAGTCGACGTGGTGAGCGCGCTCCTGCCCGCCGGCCTCCAGCCGCGCGTGCTCCTCGTCTAGGATCACCTGGGCTCGGGCCGGGAGCACCAGCCAGCCGCAGCCGTCGAATTGGACGTGAAGCGGCGCCTCGAGCCGCTCGTGGCGGACGCGGAGCTGTGCGCTGTGGCGCTCGACCCCGAGCTGGAGGCGGCCCTCGGGCCGACCTGGCATCGGGTCAAGGCCGTCCTGGCGAGCCGCCGCGACCGTCCGCCCCCTGATGACGCGGCGGTCCTTGAACGCGCGCGGGCGCTCCAGCGACGGGAGCAGAAGCCAAAGGCGATCCCGGGCGACCGCGCCGAAGCGACCTCGACGGTCCCGAAGGAGCTGCTGGCGGGGCTCATGGCCGAGCTCAACCTGCGGGCGGCGCCCCACGTCTTCGCGGAGCTCGGCGAAGCGCTATCGATCCCTGCCCTCAAGGAAGGCGACGCGCTGGCTCGCATCGCCTCGGCGCTCGTGCGCTGGTTCCCGCCAGCGCCGGGCGGGGCGTCGGCAGCGTGATCGGCCTTTGGGCGAAGATCTGGCGATCGAAGCACGCGTCCGATGACGGAACCTCGTCGACGCCCGTCACGCGCCTGCGTTGCGCGGTGGCAAGCGCCACGACCGGTCGACGGGCTCCTTCTCGGCGCTTGTAGCGACGCCTGCGGCGCGGGGAATCGAGGGGCAACGCTCCGGTCGCTGGCGCTCGCAGCGACATCGGCACTGGGGGCAGCAGGACTCAGGCCAAACGGGAATTCGAGGAGTCTGCGTCCGCGTTTTCCGGCCAAGGGGTCGCGGCGGCAGACAAGGCCCTGTTCGGGCGCACCATCTGCCCGCGACTTTGCGCGAGGGCTGCGCCGGCCGTGGCGGGCGAGAGGTCGGGGATCCTCTCGGCAAGCGCGCCCTGGACGGTGCTCGCGGCGACGAGGCCGGGCGGCGGGCAGTCGATGTGCCTGCGACGCAGCCGCCATCGCAGCGACCTCGGCGGTGCGTCGGTGCCGGTGCGGGTGTTCTCATCGAGAACAACCACGGCCCGGCGCCGCCAAGGGCGCGGTGCGCGGCGCGAGAGTAGTGGCGACGAGCAAGCCGAGGTCGCCGACGGATCGCAAGGCGCGCTTCGGGCGGCGGATGGTCATGGGCTGCTGGCGGCTTCACCGCGCCCGGTGGCGTCGACATCCGCCAGCCTCGCGTGCGGTGGGGGCAGGCCGGCGCGGTCCAACCTGGGTCGCGCCGATCCCCGCTGCGCCGACCGGCAAGGAGGCCGTCGCAGCGATCTCGCTCGCGCGGCGGTGCCGGTGCAGGTGTTCTCGCCGAGAACAGCCGCAGGCGCATCAGCGCGGGCCGGCGCGCCGGAACCTTGCCGCAGGCGGCGACACGTCTGGAGCGAGCGGTGGCCGTTGGCGCGCCGGAAGCATGGCCCGACGTCGCCTCGCAGCGGCGAACCCACCGCAGGGTTGCGCCTGTCCAGGGGCGCACGTCTGGCCGCCGGCCAATCCGATCTTCGCCGCCCGGCGCCGCCGGGCGAGTTGGTCGCTTGGGTGAAGCGGCGGCATGGTGCAAGGCCGCAGTCGCCGGCAGAGCACGCCCACACTTTCGGCGACCGATGGGCACGGTCTGCTGCCGCCTGGGCGTCGGCGTCGCCGGGCGGGCACGTCCGCGTTGTGGCGACGCCCGCCGGCTGCCAACTCCCGATGGCTGGCCGTCGTCGACCGGGGTCTCGCGGGGCCTCGCCATGGCACGGGCGGTCCTCGTGCCTGCTCTTGCGTGCTCTGCCTGCGGTGGCGAGCGACGGAACATGGTGGCGCTCGCGACTTGAACCAATGGTGGATCCACCGACGGCTGGAGCCGTCCGCGCGACCCGCGACAAGACCCATCGCGGCCGCTCGCGCGCGTCGGCCCGCGGCGCCTACGGGTGAACGGGCACGTCCGAGATCGGATCAAGCGGTCGGACCGGCCCCCCGCCTAGAGAGGCCGCGGTGGATCCGGCGCACCGCGTCGATCACGCGGTCGATCTGGTCTGTGCTGTGGTGGGACCCCATCGGCAAGCTGAGGCAGGTCCGCGCCCAGGCGCGGCTGTGCGGCAGGTCGAGGTGACCGTGGGTCGCTGCATAGGCGCCGCTGTCGCCGGGGGCGACGGGGTAGTGGATCTGGCTGCCGATGCCCTCGTTCCGCAGCGCGGCGGCGAGCGCGTCGCGGTGGTCGGACCGCACGACGAACAGGTGCCACACCGGGAAGGCCCACACCGGCGTGCGCGGCAATTGCAGCCCCGCCACGTCGGCGAGGCCGTCCAGGTAGCGGACCGCGAGCGCGCGGCGGTGGTCGTTGTCGGCCTCGAGGTGGCGCAGGCGAACGCGCAGGAGAGCGGCCTGCAGCTCGTCCAGCCGGCTGTTGAAGCCCTTCACCTCGTGGTGGTACTTGACCACCGATCCGTAGCCGCGCAGCTTGCGCAGCTGATCGGCGAGGTCGCCGTCGTCGGTGGTGATCGCGCCACCGTCGCCAAACGCGCCGAGGTTCTTGCCGGGGTACATCGACCAGCCCGCCGGCGCGCCGAGAGAACCGATCGGGCGGCCGCGGTGGCGCGCGCCGTGGGCCTGGGCGGCGTCCTCGAGGACGCGCAGCCCGTGGCGGCTGGCGACGGCGCCGATGCCGTCGAGGTCGGCGGGCTGGCCATACAGGTGGACCGGCAGGATCGCGCGCGTGCGCGGCGTGATCGCCGCTTCGATCCGGCCCGGGTCGAGGTTGCAGGTCCGACGGTCGACGTCGACCGGGACCGGCGTCGCGCCGCACCAGCTGACCGCCAGCCAGGTCGCGATGAAGGTCTGGCCGGGGACGATGACCTCGTCGCCCGCGCCGATCCCCCACGCGCGCAGGACGAGATGGAGCGCGTCGAGGCCGTTGGCGACGCCGACGCAGTGGCGCACGCCGCACGCGGCGGCGAATTCGCCCTCGAATGCCTCGAGCTCGGCGCCGGTGATGAACCAGCCGCGGTCCATGACGGTGCGCCAGGCTGCGTCGTAGCCGTCGCGGTGACGGCGGTAGACGAGCCCCAGATCGAGGAAGGGGACAGCGGGTTCGGTCATGGCGGTCAAGGCGGCGCTCCCGGCGCCGGTCGATCGTCGTCGCTTGGCCAGGCGCCGTCAATCACCGAGCTTGGGGCCGGCGCCGCGCTTGCCGCGGAACGCACACGGCTCTGCGCCCTTGCGCACCCACAGCTCCATCTCGAGCGGACGCCAGTGCTTGAGGGCGGGATCGGCGAACGCACGGTCCTTGCGAAAGTGCTCGAGGACGGTCGCGCGCTTGGCCAGGTCGTTGACGGCGAAGTAGCTCTGCGGCGCGGCGACGATGTACTTGAGCTTGTCGCGGCAGGCGTCGTCCCAGAAGCGCTCGAGCGCGACGGCGCCGGTGTTGAACACCTTGCTGTTGGTGTCGATGTGGTCGCCGGCCAGCCGCCGGCCGCTGAGGAGGGCGAGGAGGGGGGCGTAGTCGCTCGCTCCCGTGATCGTCTCGTCGGGCGCGCTGTTGGCGCGGATGTGCGCCGCCATCTCCTCGGCCTTCGAGAACCAGCGTTTTTTGCTCCACAGGTAGTGGTGGACGCCCGCCTCGACGCTGCCGCGGATGCGGTGGTCCTGCCACAGGAGCGCCCGCGTCCACTCGCTCACCCACGCCGGCCCTGGCGCTGGCAACCACTCGAACATCAGCCTCTCGCCCGGCCCCTTGCCCTCGGCCTTGGCGCCGGGAAACTCCGACGGGAAGGCCTTGGCGTTCGCGGCCATGTCCAGAGGCACCCACGCGAACGCGCCGACGGCGAGCGCGACGCCGACCCCCGCTGCGCGCAGGCCGCGCGGCTGGCCGGCGCACGCGATCGCGCCGGCGCCGATCCTCGCCAGCGCCACCACCGTCGCCGCAGCCGCGATCGACGCCATCGGCAGGATGAGCGCGTAGTAGAAGTCATAGCGCTCCTTGAACTGGGCGAACTCGCCGAACAGGCCGACCGTGAACAGCCAGGCGGCGCCGACGGCGACGCGGGGCTCGGTCGCCCACCGCCGCGGGTGGAACAGCGGCGACAGCGGCTCTCGTGCGAGCCGGCGCTCGGCCGCCCAGGCGATCGGCAGCAGAGCAGCCAGCCACCAGTGGGCGGCGTGGTAGTAGACCGACACCGCGAAGTCGCGCGCTCCGAGCAGCAAGCTGAAGTTGCTCAGCGCGGCGAGGGGGTGGTCGCCGAGCGGCACGAAGCCCTCGACCTTGGCCTTCTTGGCGAAGTGGTAGGCGTAGACACCGTCGGCGTAGGCGTCACCGCCGATCGCCAGGAAGGCGAGGTTGATTCCGCCCCACACCGCCGCGAAGCCGAGCGCGATCGCCACCGCCGGGTGGCCGACAACGCGCCGCGCCCCCCGTCCGGACCCGAGCGGAGCGAAGGCGGCGATCGCCACCGCGATGAGCGCCGCGCCGACGGCGTAGAACCCGGTCGCCGCCGCCGCGCCGAGCAGCGCGCCGCCGAGCCAGCGGCGCTGGACCACCAGCACCGCCCACAGCCCGGCCATCATCCACGCCGTGGTCAGGTTGATCCCGGTCAGGTTGGTGGCCGCCTGCAGGACCTCGCACGCCAACAGGTTGAGCGCCAACGCCAGCAGGCCGCCCCACGGGCCGAGCCACAGTCGGGCGATCCTCCAGCCGAACAGCGCCGCGGCGAGCGCGGCGAGCGCCGACAACCACTTGCCGATCAGGAAATGGTAGCCGAACACCTTGTACAGCAACGCCGGCACCGCCAGGTGCAGGGGCGGGTGGGAGAAGAAGAAATCGCGGTAGGGCGCGGTGCCCTCCGACCACGCCCGCGCGGCATAGAAGTACAGCGCCTCGTCGGTGGTCGAGTAGCGCAGGCCGTTGGTCTTGAGCAGCAGCCAGGTCGCGACGAGCAGCAGCGCGATCCACGGCTCACTGGCGCGACCGAGGTCGGCGACGGCGCGCGCCGGGCCCTGTTGGCGGGC
>Ga0194120_10008717_pt1 | contig 13235 bp, 10 predicted proteins | sample TA2MahCa65mmetaG_FD_148642 | JGI IMG/M metagenome (GOLD analysis project Ga0194120, IMG submission 148642) | Freshwater microbial communities from Lake Tanganyika, Tanzania - TA2015019 Mahale Deep Cast 65m | ecosystem: Environmental > Aquatic > Freshwater > Lake | place: Tanzania: Lake... | reverse complement strand
ATTTCACGATCCGAAATTATCATCACCCTAGATCAATTAGATTCTTTTGGCGGCGATAAGCCGCGGGCAGTTGTTGCTAAGGTTCGCGCCGATAAGGCCTTGCTGGAATTACAGGCGGAGCAGGAGCGATTATTGCGTCGATTAGGCGCGCCGCCTGAGCAACGAAAATATATTCCCCATGTCACGCTCGCGCGTTTAAGAGGCGCTAGTCCTGGGTCTGTTGCTGCTTATTTTGGCGCAAGAGGATTTTTTCCGCCACTTAAATTCACTGCCGAAAAATTTGTTTTGTATTCTTCAAAACAATCCGTTGGCGGAGGTCCTTATATTGTCGAAGCGGAATATCCTCTCGCGCCAATAGCTGAAGAAGCGCCGCTTAATCGACTTCGCGCCTAAGATCTCTGCTGCCAACTGAAATTTTTTTTTAAGATCTGTTCTTCTCGACAATTTTTTTTAGGCTAGGGTCTTTTGTAATCGCCTCGTCTATCAGCCGGTTGGAGGCCTGTTCAATGGCGATTTGGAGTTCTTTAAAGAACTCTCTCGGCGGTTTTCCAGGCGCAATAACCGGCAAAAATTCGATCACGATCGTTCCTGGTCGAATAAGGAATGAGCGTTTTGGCCAAAAGAGTCCGGAATTAACGGCAACCGGAATGACAGGCACGCCTGTGGCTTCATAAAGCGAGGCGATGCCGATTTTATAATGAGGCGGCGCGCCCGGAGGGCGACGGGTACCTTCGGGAAAAATGAAGAGCTGTCGATTTTGCAAAAAAAGCTTTTTCGCTTTTTCAATGAGTTGGGGCAAGAGTTTGCTGCCTTTAGCGCGATCAATGGCGATTTGTTGCGCGGCGAGTAGATACCAGCCAAAGAAAGGCAGCCAGATCAGTTCATGTTTCAAAATATAGCTAAAGTCAGAAAAGTGAATGGGTAGAACAAATGTCTCCCACATGGATTGGTGCTTTGCCGCAACGATAAGCGACCCTTGCTGGATATGCTCAACGCCGCGACGCTCAATTTTCAAATTACAAATCTTATCCAGAAGCCACAGACTTGTGCGTCCCCACGTGCGACCAAGCTCTTGCGAAATCTGCCGGCGCATAAAGAGGCCAGGCAGCCAAATCAGTATCAAAAGGAGCATGTTGAGAAAAAAAATGATTTGAAAAATCAATGAGCGAAGAAGAAGCATCGGCGATGTCAGGGGTAAGATGTGGGTGCGGGATAGTCATAATTGAAAGCGCCTTCGGCAGGAAGAAGATTTCTTTCCTTCCCCGGCATATCTCCAAGGCCGTCTATTGGTCGTGGGACTAATTTGGCTCGCTCTCGCTGATTTCAGGGTCTAAATGAATGCGAATAAGCGCGCCTAAAAATTTAACATATTCCCCCCCAACGAGCCGGGCTATTCGTTTGTCGCGCCACCATAGAGAGACATCGGTATGGTCGCTGACGACAGGGAAGGGGTAGAGGGTCATATGTGGCAAAGCGGCGGAGAGCTCAAGGAGCGCGCGCGGCATGTGATAATTAGATGTGACGACGATTAAGGATTGGGTGAGATGATATGTCTCGGCCCAAAGCTTTGTTTCAGCGGCATTGCCTGCGGTATCGACAGCTTGATATCCTAAATCAACGCAGCACTTAAAGAGTTCATTAGAAATTGGTAAGATGCGCGCGAGAACAGAGCTGCGCGTTGCGCGATTGACGCCTGTTATGAGAAGTCTTTTAGCCTGACCTCGGGCAAGAAAATCTGCAGCGTCAACCACCCGATCTGCGCCGCCTGTGAGCGCAACAATGCCTTCAGCTTTAAATTCAAGATGAGGTTCAGTGCGCGCTAGAGAATTCGCAAAAATAAAAAAACCACCGAGAGAGAGGCAGCCAAAAAGCATGAATAGACTAATGAACGCGACAAAAATGCCGCGCCCATGCCTAACAAACTGGTCAATATATTGGCGGAGTTGCGCCATGCTAAGCTTTCTTTTTTATTCCGCCGAAGAAATGATCATTCACTCTATAAATTGGTTCTTTGATTTTATTCATTCAATCTCTGCAAATGACGAAAGACAATTTTCTGTGAGAGATAGCCTGTTAATCCTGCAACGCCGGCAATGAGCATCACGATAATTCCATAGCCTGTTAGGCTAAGCGTAAAATCTCCAAAAAGGGCTTCTGTCTGATCACCTCCAGCGGTTGCGCGCCAAGAATTAGACAAGAGTTTAACGCCAGCAAAAAATACAATTGCACCGCCACCGCCCAATATTGCTCCGCTAAGGCCCAGCGAAAAAAATCTTCTACGAAATTCTCTAGCGATAAAACGATCTGTGGCGCCAACAAGATGGAGCACTTCAACAATTTCTCGATTTGTCGCAACGGCGGCGCGGGTGGCGGAGGCTACTGCAATTCCTAGGGCAATTAACACGAGGATGAAGATAAAGAGCGAGATCATTGTCGCAGCGCGCGCCATATCTCCCAGGCGGGAGATAAAGATATGGTGGTCGTCTAGGCTTGCGCCAGGCACAGCGGAGACAATCTCAACGCCAAGTTTTGAAAGATCGGGTCGCTCTTTTGTAACTAATTTCAAAACGATCATTCGGGGAACTGGCAATTCTTGCAGATCCAATCCTTGACCAAGCCACGGGGTGAGCAATCCTTCAGATTCCGCTTTAGAATAGATTTTTACAGAAGCGACGCCGCGCGTCTTTGCGGCGATATCAGCTGCTGTTTCTAAATCTGCTTCTATGTCGCGTCCTTTCGTTGGACGTAATTGGATACTTGCTTCGCTTGCTGCTTCGCCTCGCCAATCGCTTGAGGCTTCTGCAATGAGCGTCGCCGCTCCCGCCGTGAGCGCAGCTAAGAAGGTCATGATGGCGATCACCATGACGAGGGATTTGCCCGCAACAGAGTTTGCGGGCACAAGCGGCGTTTTTATTGAAAAGGCGTTATCTGCCTTTATCATTAAGCGCGGTCTATTTGGCGCAAGTAAATCGCGCAAGAAGTCGAGCATTATTTCACTCAAAAATATGAAGACGCCCGTCGGCGAGCACCAGCCGACGCGCTTCATCATATTGGTCCATAAGAGTCAGATCGTGGGTTGCGATAACGACAGCGGTTCCAGATTTATGAAGTTCGACAAAGAGGCGGAGAATACGTCGGGCCATCGTTGGATCGACATTTCCGGTTGGTTCATCCGCCAATAAAAGTCTTGGACGTGAAATCAAGGCGCGGGCAATGGCTGCGCGTTGTTTTTCACCGCCCGAAAGCACGCTGGGGGGCGCAGTGACGCGTTCGCCAAGACCAACCCAGCGTAAGAGCTCAGTGACTTCGGCGCGGTAGCTACTCTCTTCGCGTCCTTGCACTTGCAAGGGCAAGGCGACATTTTCATAAAGGGTGAGGTGATCTAACAGTCGAAAATCCTGAAACACGATACCAATGCCGCGTCGCGTTGCGGTAACTTCTTCCTGATTCAGTCTCTGTGTGTCTTTGCCAAATATATTGATGATGCCGCGCGTTGGTTTTAGCGCCATAATAATGAGACGCATGAGGGTTGTTTTGCCAGCGCCTGAGGGTCCTGTTAGAAATTGAAAAGAATGCGGGGCGATTTCAAAAGTAATATCGCGCAGCGTCTCAGGGCTAACGCCATATCTCAGGCCGACATTTTCAAAGCTCAACATAGACGCTTGCCGTTTGTTTGATGACCTGATCTTCAATAAGGCGCGAAATCCAGACTTTCATGATAGCAATTCATAGGTTCTAAACCATCCGCGCCCCCTAACGGATTGTTGTTTGTAGCATTTTTAAAACTCTAAAGGGCAAAGCGCTCCCTTTTTCTCGCTTTTACCCTGAAGCGATTCGTTGTTTTTACCTTCGCGGGCCAGTTTTGCTAAAAGCTTTGTGAAAAACACAACGCTTCCGCGGCAAAGGAGAAGGCTGGTCTGATTTTGTTTTGCAGCTTTGTGGATTTCTATCCATTTTCAATCTGCGGAAAATGGCCTAATCAAGTCCTATGACCGTGACCCCTGCCTCTGCGCCCCTCTACTTCGTCAATGCCCGATTAATTGATCCCGCTTCGGATCAAGAAATTTTAGGCGGACTGCTCGTGGTTGATGGGGTGATTGCGGATCTTGGCCCGCATTTAACAGCCTCGAGCGCGCCACACAGCGCGAAAGTCATTCAGTGTAACGGGGCTGCGCTTGCGCCCGGCTTGATTGACATGCTGGCTTTTGTTGGCGAGCCCGGAGCTGAACATCGCGAAACAATCGCGACAGCGTCATTAGCAGCTGCCGCGGGCGGCGTAACCACGCTCATCGCCTCTCCAGCGACAATGCCAGCTATTGATGATCCGGCAGTCGTTGATTTTGTCTTGCGCCGCGCACGCGACACGGGACGGGTGCGCCTCCATCCAATGGCTGCATTGACGAAAGGGCGAGAAGGCAAAGAAATTGCCGAGTTAGGACTTCTGCAACAGGCAGGCGCCGTTGCTTTTTTTGATGGGCCGCATCCCGTAAAAAATTCGCTCGTTATGCGGCGCGCAATGAGTTACGCGCGCAATTTTGATGCGCTCATCGTTCATTTCCCGCAAGATAATGATCTCGCCGGCGCTGGCGTCATGAATGAAGGCGAGTTTGCTTTAAGACTTGGTCTGGCGGGCGTGCCGCGGGAAGCTGAAGCGATTATGGTTGATCGCGACATGCGTCTCGTCGCGCTTACCAATGCGCGCTATCATGCGGCGATTGTCACAACGACACTGGCGTTAGAGGCAATTAAAACTGCAAAAGCGCAAGGCGCTAAGGTGACCTGCGGAACCACCATTAATCATCTTACGTTAAATGAAAATGATATTGGCGATTATCGTAGTTTCTTGAAATTGCGGCCGCCGCTTCGACATGAAACAGAGCGAAAAGCGCTGGTCCAAGCATTGGCGGATGGCTTAATCGACGTGATTGTCTCTGACCATGATCCGCAAGATGTGGAGACGAAGCGGTTGCCGTTTGGCGAAGCGGAATATGGCGCCATTGGCGTTGAGACAATGCTTGCAGCGGGACTTCGACTTGTGCACTCAGGCGATATTTCATTGCCGCGATTATTGGCTGCGATGACGATCCGACCTGCAGAAATTTTAGGATTGCCGCAAGGGCGGCTTGAAAAAGGCGCGCCTGCCGATCTCATCCTCTTTGATCCGGATGCGCCCTTCGTTGTGGATCCTGATCAGCTGCATTCGCGATGCGGCAACACGCCTTTCGATGGCGCCTTGTTACAGGGTCAAGTTCTCGTGACTGTTGTGGGCGGGCGTATTGTATACGAACAAGCGGCGGCGGGCGTCTAAAGGAGTGGAGGGGCTAAATCTAGCGTCTTGAGAGGCTCTTTTTTTCATCATCCCGCTGAAGCGCCCAGATTCCAGCCTGTTGACATATTTCCCCCAAAAAAGATTTCCCCGCTATCCACGAATTTTTCCACATCTTGTCGATCTGTTAATTTATACCACTATATCTTGACGCCGTTAGCAGACTCGCGCATCGTAGAGAGGTCACGCGATGTTCATGCGGCGAACGAAAACGCCATCAGACGGTCGTGCAGGGAGAAGTCCCGGGGTTAGTTGCGGGTCGCGTGTGTGTATTTCTGTTTTTTTAAGCCGGCTTTCTCTCGCGAATTTTATCCGCGGGCATAGGGCACTTGGCCTCAGAGTATTTTGCAACGGAACAAGCCTCGCTGTCGCACAGACGGCGGCGCACGGGCGATCACTCGCCTATCAAGGGGATATTGGGTCATGAAAATTGAGCGCCGCTATACAACCGCAGGTGAGTCACCCTACGCGAATATCCAGTTCCGGACGACAAAGAGCGAAATCCGCAATCCGGATGGGTCGGTAGTTTTTTCCCTTGATAATATTGAGGTTCCCGCGCAGTGGAGCCAGGTCGCGTCTGATGTGTTGGCGCAGAAATATTTCCGTAAAGCTGGCGTGCCAGCCCATCTCAAGCGCGTAGAAGAAAATACCGTTCCGTCCTTTCTCTGGCGCTGCGTCGCTGACACAGAGGCGCTAGCGGATTTGCCGAAAGATCAGCGCTTCACCTCTGAAATTTCCGCCAAACAGGTTTTTGACCGTTTAGCTGGCGCTTGGACCTATTGGGGTTGGAAGGGGGGCTACTTCGACTCAGAGGAGGATGCGCAAGCTTTCAGCGATGAGCTGCGGTTCATGCTCGCCAAACAAATGGCGGCGCCCAATTCGCCACAGTGGTTCAACACCGGCTTACACTGGGCCTATGGGGTAGACGGACCAAGCCAAGGCCATTTCTACGTCGACTACACCAATGGCAAAATGGTGAAGTCAAAATCTTCTTATGAACATCCACAGCCCCACGCCTGTTTCATTCAGTCGATTGAAGATGATCTCGTCAATGACGGCGGCATCATGGATCTTTGGGTGCGGGAAGCCCGTTTGTTCAAATACGGCTCCGGCACAGGCACAAATTTTTCAAAGCTGCGCGGCGAGAAAGAAAAACTGTCCGGCGGCGGGTCTTCCTCAGGCCTGATGTCCTTTTTGAGAATCGGCGATCGCGCAGCGGGTGCGATCAAATCGGGCGGCACGACGCGCCGCGCTGCGAAGATGGTCGTTGTTGATATCGACCATCCCGATATTGAAGCCTTTATCGATTGGAAAGTTAAAGAAGAAGAAAAAGTCGCTGCGCTCGTTACCGGGTCAAAGATCGTCAAGAAGCATCTCAAAGCGATCATGCGCGCCTGCGTCAATTGCGAAGGTCCTGGCGATGATTGTTTTAACCCTGACATTAATCCAGCGCTTAAGCGGGAAATTAAAGCCGCGCGTCGGGATGACGTGCCAGATAATCTGATCAAGCGGATTATTCAGTTTGCCCGTCAGGGCTTTAAAGACATTAGTTTTGATACCTATGACACAGACTGGGATAGCGAAGCCTATCTGACGGTGTCAGGTCAAAATTCAAACAACTCTGTGCGGGTCACAGATGAGTTTTTGCGCGCTGTTGAGATGGATAGCGACTGGACCCTCACGCGTCGACTTGACGGCAAGCCGGCTAAATCGCTTCGCGCGCGTGAATTATGGGATAAAATTGGTTATGCGGCATGGGCGTCCGCTGATCCTGGCATCCAGTTTCATACAACAATTAATGATTGGCATACGTGCCCAGCCGGCGGCGAAATTAGAGCGTCCAATCCCTGTTCGGAATATATGTTTCTCGACGATACAGCGTGCAATCTCGCTTCGTTAAATTTGCTGCAGTTTAGAAACGAAGAAACCAAGCAAATTGACATTGACTCTTATGAGCATGCGGTGCGGCTCTGGACAGTTGTGCTTGAGATCTCAGTGTTGATGGCGCAATTTCCATCGAAAGAGATTGCACAGCTCTCTTATGACTATCGCACTCTAGGTCTGGGTTACGCCAATGTTGGCGGACTGTTGATGTCTTCCGGCATTGCTTATGACAGCGAGGCAGGCCGCGCAATAACGGGCGCCTTATCCGCGATCATGACGGGCATTTGTTACGCAACTTCCGCTGAAATGGCGCGTGAGCGCGGCACATTCGCCCGGTTCCAAGAAAATCGCGAAGCGATGTTGCGCGTTATTCGCAATCATCGCATCGCCGCCCACGGCGAGCAAACAGGCTATGAGCAGTTGGCGATCTCGCCTGTGCCGCTTGATATACAAGCCTGTCCAGATCCTTTGCTCATGAAGCGCGCTGCGCTGGCTTGGGACAAAGCTCTTTCTCAGGGCGAACTTTATGGTTACCGCAACGCCCAAGTCACTGTTGTCGCGCCTACAGGCACAATTGGCCTTGTGATGGATTGCGACACGACAGGCATTGAGCCAGATTTTGCGCTTGTTAAATTCAAAAAATTAGCTGGCGGCGGCTATTTGAAGATCGTCAATCGCGCGGTTCCGGAAGGTTTGCGCGCTTTGGGATATCGCGAGCATGAAATCGCTGAGATTGAGGCCTATGCCGTTGGTCATGCCTCGCTTGCGAATGCGCCGGGCGTCAATTCAGCGTCCTTGGCCGCAAAAGGTTTCACGGCAGAAAAGCTCGCCGCTGTTGAAGCCGCGCTTCCCTCGGCTTTCGATATTAAATTCGTCTTTAATAAATGGACGCTTGGCGCTGATTTCTTAACGAGCGCTTTGAAGGTGCCAGTTGAGGCCTTGGAGGACCGTAATTTCGATCTTCTTATCCATCTTGGCTACAGTAAGTCAGAGATAGAAGCCGCCAATACGCATGTTTGCGGCGCGATGACGCTTGAAGGGGCGCCTTTTCTAAAGTCGGAACATTATGCGGTGTTTGATTGCGCCAATCCATGCGGACGCACAGGCAAACGCTATCTTTCTGTCGACTCGCATATCCGGATGATGGCTGCGGCGCAGCCCTTTATCACAGGCGCGATTTCGAAGACGATTAATATGCCAAATGATGCGACTGTTGAGGATTGCGAAGAAGCCTATCTTCTATCCTGGCGCTTGGGCCTAAAGGCAAATGCGCTCTATCGGGATGGATCAAAACTCTCGCAGCCGCTGTCATCGCAATTGATCGCTAATGATGATGATGAAGATGACAATAAGGTTGAAGAATTAGTTGCCGCTAATGCGCCTGCGCGGGCGGCGGCTTTGGCGGAACGTATTGTTGAGCGCGTGATTCATCAAGTCGTTCGGGAGCGCGAGAAGCTTCCAGATCGTCGTAAAGGCTATACACAAAAAGCGGCTGTTGGTGGACACAAGGTCTATCTTCGCACGGGCGAATATGTTGATGGGCGTCTGGGCGAGATCTTCATCGATATGCACAAGGAAGGCGCAGCCTTCAGAAGCTTGATGAATAATTTCGCGATCGCGATTTCACTTGGGTTGCAGTATGGCGTGCCGCTTGAGGAATATGTTGACGCCTTTACCTTCACGCGATTTGAACCAGCCGGACCTGTTCAAGGCAATGACGCGATCAAAAATGCGACGTCAATTCTTGATTATGTCTTCCGCGAACTGGCTGTTTCCTATCTTGGTCGACATGACCTTGCTCACGTCTCGCCTGATGACATCGGTCATGACGTGCTGGGCAAAGGGGAGAATGAAGGCAAGGCGCCTGAAGCTTCCTCCGTCGTCTCCAAAGGTTTATTGCGGTCAAAAACCGATAAGCTGATGGTTGTGCGCGGCGGCGCGACGGCTTTGCGCGCTGAGCCGGAGATTATTAGCGACGTGGCTGGAGATCCAATATCTGCATTAGGGTGGACAGAGCCAACGCGTTCCATCGATGGGGTCGCAGAGCGTCGCGCAGAAGCGCGGATGAAGGGATATGTTGGCGAAGCCTGTCCGGAATGCGCTAATTTCACCCTCGTGCGCAATGGCACCTGTCTCAAATGTGAAACTTGCGGATCGACAACCGGTTGCTCCTGATCTGATTAAAAAAAGCCCCGACTAAATCAGTCGGGGCTTTTTACTTATTAGCCGCGTCTTTTTTCCCTCAAAGACTACTGTTCATGTCGAGCTGCTTTTTAGAGCTTTATAAATGCGCGCTCTAGCAAGAGCTCGTGATGGGTCCGCGCCTGCAATCATGAGCCCTTTTTCTAGCCTGCTATGCCCCGCCGTCAACGCATGAACTGAGCGCAACAAATAGCTGACCGCATTAGCGCATGAGCGGTCATTTTTCTCTTAGATAGCGGGTTTGTCTGGCCTTTTGCTTTGTTGAAAGCCCCTTGGATTTGTTGACTTGACGGGGCGGTGATCCAGGTCTTTATGTGGCGTTACCGCCGCTTGCGGTGGCCTAGACAGGTTTTCAGGAGAAATTAGGATGTCCTTTCTATTTGCGCGACGCGCATTTTTATTTGCTGCGATGTCGCTTTTTCCAGCAGCGCTGATCACAGCGCCTGCCTCAGCTCACGGCCCTTCGCGCCAGAAAGTCATCGAGAAGATCGAGATTGCCGCGCCAGCGGATAAGGTCTGGGCGGTTGTTGGAAATTTTCAGGACTTAAGCTGGGTGCCGGGCGTTGAAAAAACAGAAGGGACTGGCGGAAATAGTCCAGAAGCGAAACGAAAATTAATTTTAAAAAATGGCGTAATCGAAGAGTCGCTCACAAAATATGACGAAGCCGGTAAATCGATCAGCTATAAAATCGACAATGTTGATCCTAAGATTTTGCCAGTTAATAATTACGCCGCGACGATTTCGATTAAGGAAGAAGGCGGCAAAAGCATTGTTGAGTGGAAAGGCGCTTTCTATCGGGGCTTCATGAATAATGATCCGCCGCCAGAGCAATCGGATGAAGCGGCCATTAAAGCTGTCACAGATATCTATAAATCTGGTCTGGCCGCTTTAAAAACAAAAGTTGAAGGCAAATAATCGGCGGCTCATTCGCGTTATATTCCATGAAGATGCGGGCGACGTTTTTTAAAAAACTCGTTGTTGCCGTTTTATTGCTCACTTTGCCATGCGCAGCCCAAGCTGCGCATGGCGCTTCTCCGTTAAAAGTCGTCGAAGAGCTAAAAGTTGATGCGCCGATTGAGAAGGTCTGGGGCGTAATTGATGATTTTGCGCATCCAATAACGATTCTTTCTATTGAGCGAATTGAAGCCTCGGGCAATAATACGCCAGATCAAGCGGAGCGACGGCTTTTCTTAAAAGATGGCGTAATGATTAAGGAAGTGCTCACGAAGCGCGATGAAGAGCGCTTTATGATTGGCGTGCACCGAAAAACAGATAATCTTCAACTCTTGCCGGCGGTAAATTATACGAGCCTGATTACCTTGCGATCACTCGATCAGGATCATACCATCATTGAATGGAAAGCGCGGTTCTATCGCGGCTACCCAAATAATAATCCTCCTGCTGAATTAAATGATGATGTCGCTGTTGCGGCAGTAAAAAAGCTGATTGCTGGTGAACTTGCTGCTTTAAAAAAACATATAGAAAAGCCCATAGGTCAGTAATGATAAGACAGGCTCTCTGTGGCGTTATAGTTTTATTCTGTTTGTTGTTTTCAAATACCATCCTTGCTGATGAAGCTTTCATCACAGCGCAAAATGGTCAAAGCCTCGATATCATTGATCTGACTTCTATGACGACGCGGGTGAGCGTGCCGATTGCAGGTAAGCCAGCCGGCGTTGCGCTGACTAAAGATGGTCGACGTGTCTTCGTTACCAGTCCTGAAGGCCGTTTTATCACGATTGTTGATAGCAAGGCCGGACGCATTGAAAAACAAATTCCAATGAATGGCGGTCCTTTAGGCGTTGTTGTGAGTGGTACGGGGGAACGTCTTTATGTCACCGATTTTTATGATGATCGGCTTGTTGAAATTGATCTTAATACGCAAAAACAGCGCTCCTTGCCGATCGGCTCGAAACCTGCAGGTCTTGCCTTAACGCCAGATGGGAAAACGCTTCTTGTCGCGGCGCGAGATGATAATCAGATTATTTTTGTTGATCTGCAGCAATTTAGCCGACTGGATCAGCTTATCGTCGGGCGCCACCCTTATGGCGTGACGATTGATGCAGATGGACGACGCGCCTATGTGGCTAATGTTGAATCCAACACCGTCAGCGTTATTGATCTTTCTTCACGTAAAATGATCGCGGAGCTTCCCGTAGAAAGCCATCCTTATGGGATTGCGCTAGCGAGCGGGCGTATTTTTATTTCCAACCAACATAGTGAGAGTTTAAGCGTTTTTGATGCGAAGGCGTTAACGCCGGTTGCGACGGTTAAAGTGGGCGACTATCCAGAGGGTGTTTGTGCGAGCCTGGATGGCGCAAATGTCTATGTGGCGAATTGGTTTTCAAATGAGCTTTGGGCGATCGATGCGGTGACATTAAAGGTACGGGCGAAAACCGCGACCTCAGACGGACCGCGGGCCTTTGGGTTGTTTGTAGCGCCTGGTCTTTAGCTTAGCTTTCCTGTAATTTTAAAAAACAATTATAAAACAATGATTTATAGATTTTAAAGGGCGGCGCGTCCCTGAAATTTAACCGCCAATCCTCTAGACACCGCGCCTTGCGGAAGCCATAAGAGTCGGGAGAAAATCAGTCCTGCGCAGCTTACAGCCTGGAAGAGAAATGTCTTACATCGTTCGATTTTTTACCTGGTGGAACAAGGCGACGCTATCAACTGGCCTTTGGACAATCCTCTATGGCGAGCGGGTCGGCGAGGATGAATTTGGCAATGTTTATTATCGGCGTCGCGGTGGCAAAAAAGACGCAGCGCTCGGAATTGAAAGACGTTGGGTGATTTACAAGGGTTATTGCGAAGGTTCAGCGACGCCGCCAGGCTGGTATGGCTGGCTTCATCATACGGTGGATGTGCCGCCGACTGCTGAAACCTATACGGCGAAGGATTGGGAACTCCCGCATCAGCCAAATCTTACCGGTACGCCTCAGGCCTATCGTCCGCCTGGATCTCAGCTTTCAACGGGCGAACGCAAGCCAGCTGGCGGCGATTATGTTGCCTGGCGGCCAGAAGGCTGAAATTGCCCCGTCATCTTAGGCGCGGTTTCAGCGATCGTCCCTGCATTCGACCCCCGCGCGGTGAACTCATGAAGCATTCAATCAAATGCGCACTGGTGATGAGCTGTGCTTTTAGCGCATTTGCCCTTGGCGCGCATGCAGACCCTATTCAAAACCCAACGGCGACTTTTGCAGGTCTTGATAAGACGACAGGACGCATTGTTAATTTTGACGTATCAATCGGCGAAACAGTTCAATTTGGCACTTTGCAGATTATCCCGCGCGTTTGTAACACCCGTCCTCAAACAGAGACGCCTCAGACAACGAGTTTTGTTGAAGTTGAAGAGTTGATTGCAAAACCAACTCGTGAAACGCGCGCAGAAGATAAGGTTCAGCAACCTTCTGCAGAAGTAAAAGAGTCGAAGCGACTTTTTACTGGCTGGATGTTTGCTTCCAGTCCGGGTCTTCATGGCGTTGAGCATCCGGTTTATGACGTTTGGTTAGTGGACTGCAAAGGCGGTAAGGAAGTCGCTGCGCCAATTGTCGCCACTCCTGGGGATAATGCAGACGGCGTTGTCGCAACGCCAGTTGAAGAGAGTAAAAAGAAAAAATCGCGTAAGGTGGAGCCGGCAGCGCCTGCGCCTGTTGTAACGCAGGCAATCGGCCCAGCTGATCAGCCTGTCGCGGCGCCTATACAAACAGAAACAGCGCCTGCGCCAGCAGACGCAGCAGATCCGAATGCTGCTGGAAAGAAAAAGAAAAAATCAAAAACGCGTCAGCAAGGCCAAGACTCTGCGCCGGCTCCAGTAGCGCC
>Ga0194120_10008716_pt1 | contig 13237 bp, 9 predicted proteins | sample TA2MahCa65mmetaG_FD_148642 | JGI IMG/M metagenome (GOLD analysis project Ga0194120, IMG submission 148642) | Freshwater microbial communities from Lake Tanganyika, Tanzania - TA2015019 Mahale Deep Cast 65m | ecosystem: Environmental > Aquatic > Freshwater > Lake | place: Tanzania: Lake... | reverse complement strand
GAGCTTCATAGGACAGCGGTCCAAGCCCATCGGTATCCTGTCCGTTGAAGTCCAGTTCGGTCGTGTCCTGAAGGCAAAGCACGACCGGATGCTGCGCCATGCGTGCCTCGCTGCCCTCAATGTGCGGCTGCAGGATCGACTCCCAGTTCAGTCTGCGCCTGTCCGTGCTTGCCTGATCGAAGAAGCGGTAGGCCGCCATCGTCTCCGCCCAGTCACCGCAGGCCCCCGGTATGCTCGCCGTTGGCTGCTCGGCAAAGCGGGTAGCCAGTTTGATCAGTCGCAGGTTCAGTCGTCCGTCGCCCAAGTCGGCACCACCAAATTCGCCATTCGCCCAGTTTCCCATTCCCAACTCCCTGTAAAAATCAGGGCCTCCGCACTCGCCCATCATAAAGCCGTGATACCAAGAAGCTGCTGCCGCTCATCATCGTTCCAGGCAGCGCCCTTGCGGCGCAGGCGCAAGCTCGTCTTTGCTGGTGGCGGTGCCGAACGGATCACATTGAGCGCGATTTTGCGCAAGAGCGAAATGTTCTGCGGGGCATTGTCCTTGCGCAACGTGCTCGCATCCTCGCCCATGGTTACATCGAGAACCCAATGAAGCCGGTTCTCGATTCCCCAGTGTGCCCGCGTCGCGTTGGCCAGTTCGGCCGCCGTCAGTACGCGCGAACTGATGTAGTAGCGCCGCTCCAGCTCCGATTCCTTGCCATTGACGATGCGCAGGGAGTCGATGCGCCCGATCGTGACGCATCCTGGCCAGTTGGCCGGGTCAACAAGCCCTTGCGCGGGAAGGACCGTCGCGGTCTGGCTAGCGATCCGGCCATGCGACTTTTCTGCGTTGGTTTGCCGATCAACCTCGGTGCGGTTCTGGCAATCGATGAAGGCCGTCTCGATCGTCTCCTGAAGGCTTGGCTGGTTGCCTTTGACGGCAAGCAGATAGTCGCCGTGCCGGGCAATGATCTTGCGGGCAATCGCCTTCTGGCAACCCATGGCGTCAATGCTCACCAGCCAGCCCTTGATATCGAGCGCGTCGAGCAGTTCGGGAATCGCTGTGATCTCGTTGCTCTTTTCAGCAACTTTCTCCTGGCCAAGCACCAGACCCAGTTCGGTCGCGTAGGCGGTGACCATGTGGATTGCCGACTCGCCACCACTGCCCGATCCGCACACTGTCTTGCCGTCCACCGCAAGCGTACCGCCCAGCGCGCTGACGATGCCACCCACCCAGCGCCTGAACGCTTGCTCGAACTGCTTTGGATCGAGTGCTCGGAATATCCGCAGGAAGGTCTCTTCCGACGGGATGGCATTCTTGAGGTGCAAACCGGCGCAGCCAGGCCTCCGTGGCGCGTGCCCAGAAGGCGATGTCCTCGACCGTGTCGCAATCGGAAAGAACGGCCGCGATGGCGATCACCAGAATCTCCCGAAAATCATGCAAAGTCCCATTGCTCGGCTTGCGCGGATCGTCGATTCCGCTCAGGCAGTCCATCAGGTTCGCTCCACTTTTCGTCTTCATTGCTTATGCCCAAAAGACGAGAGTAGACGCGATTTCAGACGAGTTTACAAGATGGCGGCATAAGTGATTGAGCGTGAACGGGATTTTCTTGGCGCCTATGTCAAACGGGATTATTCATTCCGAGTGCGGAAGCCCTGCTGTAAAAATGGGAATCGGTAAGCAACGGGTATACCAGACAAAAACAGTCGGCTATTGCAGGGCGCAGCATTGGATTAACGGTTTATGTCGGATGAGTTGTGTATAGCGGTATGGAGTAAGCGATGGCTGAACATACAAAAAAAACGGATTCTGATACATGAATTTTATTCTCAGGGCATTCAAGCGCCGCGAGATGATCCGCGTGCTTGCTCTTCGGGATTTCCAAAGTCGCTACGCTGGAACAGTCGCTGGATCCATTTGGACATTAGTACATCCGATGGCTATCGTGGCTGTTTTCTATTTTGTGTTTTCAGTCGGTTTCAAGGCCAGGGCGCCAGATAACGTTCCTTTCATACTTTGGTTCTCTGTTGGCCTTATGGCCTGGTTTTACTTTAACGACGCACTTATTGCCATTACGAATTCGGTTGCTCGTAATGCTCATTTAGTCAAGAAAACCGTATTCCCGGTAGAGGTCTTGGCGGTAGTTCAGGTTTTCTCAGCTCTCCTTCCGCACTTGGCATTTATGGCTATTATCACCATAGTGCTTGTTATAAATGACGTGCCATTCGATGGATTCCGCCTACTCGTTTTTTATTTCATGATCTGCACCATAGTTTTACTTCTTGGGATTGGGTGGCTTCTTTCAGCGCTAGAGGTTTTTTATCGCGATATTTCCCAGGCACTCACGATGGTCATGAATCTGTGGTTCTGGCTGACTCCAATAGTCTGGGATCCTGCTCTGATGCCTAAGGAATATCATTGGGTATTCGCATGGAACCCGATGCATTACGTTGTGGATGGATACCGAGGTATGCTGATCTATTCGCAGCCCAGATGGCCTGATACGTCAGAGACAATCTACTTCTGGTGCATAGCCGTGTTTTTTTTGATACTGGGTGCCACCGTATTTCGGCGTCTCAAGCCAGAGTTTGCAGATGTTTTATGAATTTCCTCGAGTTTCCAAGATCTACGATTTGATTGTCCCGCCATGAGCGCAACCTGTTATACACAAGTCCGTTGGCATCTATATTATTGCGAATAATCAAATGGTTGCGAAAAACAGCAAAACACGCATCGGCATTTCCAGGTTGCTTCGGAGTCATCGGCAAATCAATGACTTACTGTCCACGACCGATCACCACATCAATGCCGTATCAATTGTGTATAACGGGACTCCATGAGCGATCAGAAAGCAATTGCTATCCGCCACATAAGTAAGAAATTCCGGCTGTTTTCCACCCCAAGAGAACGCCTTGCGGAAGCACTGCACCCATTCCGCAAGCAGTATCATAAGGAGTTCTGGGCACTGCGGGATCTGAGTTTCGAGGTTGGCCGTGGAGAGATTGTCGGCATTCTCGGCCGCAATGGCTCCGGCAAATCCACACTGCTGCAAATCATTTGTGGCGTCATGCAACAGACGTCTGGCAGTGTTGTCGTTAACGGTCGTATCTCTGCCCTGCTTGAACTGGGGGCAGGTTTTAACCCGGAGTTTACAGGACGTGAGAATGTCATTCTAAACGGGACTATTTATGGGTTTTCGCGTCGGCAGATGCTGGATCGCATGGATCAGATTGAGTCATTCGCGGACATTGGTGAGTTTTTTGATCAGCCGATTAAACTCTACTCGTCAGGAATGTTCGTGCGTGTGGCATTCGCTGCAGCCATCCATGTTGAGCCCGAAATTCTTGTCGTCGACGAGGCGCTCAGCGTCGGGGATTCGAAGTTCCAGCACCGTTGCTTCCAGAGAATCCGCAGTTTTATGGAAACTGGCAAGACCATTTTAGTGGTCTCGCACAGTACGGATACTCTGCTCAGGATTTGTGATCGCGGCGTGGTGCTGGACAAGGGGGAACTAGTCCATATCGGTGACATAGCCTGCGCCGTCAATCATTACCAGCACCTGCTATTCGGCACCGCCAAGCGTATCACCGGGACTGGTAATGAGGTCAGTGCGAATAATCACGCTGATACAAAGCAACCACAAAGCGATGTGAAGCTCGACGCTCTCGGGCCCAGCCGTGACGACAGAATTGCCGCTCGACGGGATTACAACCCGCACGAGACCCGTATGGGCTCAGGCAAGGCACACATCATTGATTTGGACCTGATCGTAGACGGTACGGCGAATCCACACGAGATAATTCCTCACGCCCATTGCGAATTGATCGTGAAGATCCTCTGCGAGGAGACTGTCACATTGTCGGTTGGCTTCGCTATTGTCTCCCTAGACGGGACCTATGTGTCCGGGACGAATCTGTCAATGATGTCGGAGCCACTGGTTCCCTTGAGACCAGGGGATTGCGTGGCGGTGAAATTTCATTGGCAGGCACATCTTGCCGGGGGCGAGTACTTCCTGAATCTCGGTTGCAACGAGTTCGTTGATGGGGATGACCGCTTCGTCGATGTCCGGCGCTCGGTGGTTCGACTCAAGTGTGTCGACACTCCTCAGGCGGTGGGCTTCGTAGACCTGCAGGTGGTACCCGAATTGATTCGCTTAGGGACTGTGGTGGGAGTAGGTGAACATGCTGCCTGACCGTCCTCTGGTTCTGGGATACCCTCGCAGCGGTTTCACGTTGCTGATTAGTGTCATAGCCGAGTTGGCTGGCGTTAAGAAGGATTCGCGAACGCGTAGCCTTAAGACTCTATGCGATACTGCCGGTGCACAGATCGCGCGTCGCATCGAGTCAGTATTCGAACGGCGGGGTTTGTCGCAGGAGCTTCTCTACAATCCCAACTTCCGCCAATTGGCAGGCGGGCCAAAATGGTTAGCCGGGCCAGACTTCCGCATGGCGCGGTTCCGAAAATATATCGGCTTGCGTAGCGGTGGTGACTTCACGCTGATCACCTCGCATCCGCGCGAAGTGCTCGACTACTACGAGATCATCCACTCGCATGTCAGTCCGGCGACTTGGCCGACCCACTTTGAAACACCTGCCGGCCTGCGGTTTGCTTCGATGCGCCATCCAGCCGGCACGCTCGTGTCGGCCTGCTTCTCGCTGAATGCACTGGCCAGCGAGTACATTCAGCGTTTTGTGCCGCCTGCGGAGGATAACGATTTCCTGCGTCAGCGCCTTGCCCTCTATAAGCTGAGCGACCTGCAATTCTTCGAGGCCCTGCTGCCACCGTTCAAAGCCTATCTGGAAGAGTTTGCTGCGCATGAGCAGGATTACAACCTCATGCGCTGGGAGGACCTGATAGACCACCCCGTCGACACCATCTTGGGTATTGCGCAGGCGCTGCGTTGCGAACTCTCAGCAGAGCAAGCCAAGGCCGTATGGGCTAAACTCGACCACGTAAACCTGACGGGCGCGCACAAGCACAACCTGCGGCGAGGGCATGGCATTTCGGAAGGCTGGAAAGACTGGATTACCAACACACACCTCGACATCTTGCGAGACCATGGCTTGGAATCCTATTCCCGTCGCTATGGCTATGGCGATTTTCCAAGGCTCGATGAATCGAGCTACACGCCATTTCAGAAAACCCTCGGCGGTTTGCTGGCGCGTGGTGAGGTGTTTCGCGATTACAGTGACAAAGACCTGTTCGGATTCGCTTTCAACAAGTCCAACATTGATTTCTCGCGCTTCGGATTCCGTCAGTATCCTTGGCGCACTCACACGGGTATTGAACGTTCATCTTGCCGCAATGAAGCGCTGGTTATGGAAGTCTCCGATGTTGCTGAGGTAGCGTGCAGGCAATTCAATGAGGCATTCCCGATATGGCTGGAGGCCACGCAACGGAACAGTTTCGATGAAGACATGGTGCACCGGCTCTCGTCTGCGATGTCTGACCTCTACGATGATGAACAGAGGTTGTCGGTGTTCCGGGACGCGATGCTCCGGGTATCAAGCGAAACCGGCGCGTTGCTGGTAGCTGAGCCGGTCTCGCCCGTCCTGATGGAGAGTCGCGGTACTACCAACATCGTACATTTCCGGGGGCGATACTATGCGGTTCCCCAGTCGCTCGGGCCAGTCGACTTCAGCCAACCAAATCTATCGGCAATTTCTTTCGCGGGCGTCGCCAATTCCATGCCAGAGCTGGTTTCAATGTTAGAGAACGTATGAGCGAAGGTCAGAAGCTCCAATTCGTCAAGCCGACCGCACAAGCCTTTGTCGACGCCCTGCTGGACTTGTCGGCACCGGTATCGATCGTGCTGGTCGGTGAGGGGCCACTGGCGACAGAGATCGCGGCGAAGGCTACCGCATCGGGTGTGGCGCTCGATACGCATCCCCACCTGCCGAAAGCGGCCGCCTTGGGGCAGACCCGCTTTCTGGTCCTTACCGAACAGGATGGCGACAGGCTGGGCGAGCAATTGCTGGATTGCCTCGATCTGACCGGTATCCGGGTGATTGCCCCCGTTACGGCGCGGCATTTTAGTCGCATGCCGCTCTTCGTCGTGTCCATCCCCAAGGCAGGAACGCACCTCGTCTATGAACTGGCTCAAGCATTGGGGTATGCGCCAGGCGTTGAGCTGCCGGATTTCCCCAAGCCGCAAACCTGGTACTGCGTCGAGTACAGCAACTCCCATACGGTCGCACGAGATTTCTTCGTCGATACGGTTCGGCGCGCCCCATTTGGCAACCGACATCATCCCGTTGCACGATCGCCTGTATTGTTCGCCTATCGCCACCCTTTCGACATTCTGGTGTCTGAGGCCCACTACTACCATCGCGATGGCAAGACCGCCTTTGCTGGATACTTCGACGGGCTAGACTTTGATGCCCGTGTGCGTCGTCTCATGGGCGACGAATGGCTGCTGGGCTCATTGCGGCAGAGAGTAGGGGGCTTCCTGCCCTGGCTTGATTTTCCGAATGTAATTCCGGCTTCATTTGAAGAGCTCGTTGGCGAGGCCGGTGGCGGATCGGCGATGGCGCAGCACCGCCTGATCTGGTCGGTCATGCTCAAGCTACAGGTTGATGGCTCCGTGGCCGAGGTGGCGGCCAGGGTTTTCAACAAGGATTCGGCCACCTTCCGCGAAGGGAAGATCGGTGCTTGGCGCTCGCAGCTATCGCCGCTTCTGGTCGAGGAATTAGCCGAGAACTGTGGCCCCATCCTCACAGCCTTCGGTTACAGCGCTAATACCGAGGCGGATCCGCTACCAGCAATGGCGGCGCAGCATGCTGCACGCTCGCTGCGCTATGCGTCGGAAGATTTCGACCGGATACCCATGACGGTCGTGCCCGATTTTATGGGTTGCAACCTTGTGCGTTATGCGAAGCAGTTTTACGCCGTGCCGCGTTCGGCAGGCGCTGTGTCCATTGACAGGTTGTCAGCGGAACGGCTGGCGCGCCTGCCTGTTGCTGAGACGCTGTCAGAGCTCAAAGCCATCCTGCTTATCGGGCGCAAGGCGCATGACCGGCAACTCGCTCGAATTACCGATGCAGGCAATGTGCTTGACACCGGAAGTGAGACCCTTGCGTATTGGAAAGAAACCGATTCCCCATGTCTCTTCGACGAATATAAAGGCTACAACCTAGTTGCTTGGCGGGGTCGTTACTTTGCGCTGCGCCAGTTGCTCGGGCCGGTCGACCTGTCGCAGGACCTGTCGGTCATGATGGCTCAATATGCGCTCGGGGATGTTCTGGCCTCTCATGACGTCGACGACCTGATTAGCCAGATCGATGGAATTGCGTCTGCAATACGCTTGGCATCCGAGTTGTCCGCACGACTGGGAGAACTACGCAAAGAGCAGGGTCTGGCGAGCGAGCGGCTTGAGCTTGAGCGCGTGGAACAGGCGAAGCGAGAAGCCGACCTCAACCATCGAATCGACGCATTGAAATCCGAGTTGTCCGCACAACTGGGAGAACTACGCAAAGAGCAGGGTCTGGCGAGCGAGCGGCTTGAGCTTGAGCGCGTGGAACAGGCGAAGCGAGAAGCCGACCTCAACCATCGAATCGACGCATTGAAATCCGAGTTGTCCGCACAACTGGGAGAACTACGCAAAGAGCAGGGTCTGGCGAGCGAGCGGCTTGAGCTTGAGCGCGTGGAACAGGCGAAGCGAGAAGCCGACCTCAACCATCGAATCGACGCATTGGAGGGCAATGCCATCGTGCGCCTGAGCCAGTTCGTGGCTGGCTTGTTTCGGAGGAAGACGTGAATTCGCAGTTATCAGTCGCTGTACCGTGGAGCCTAAGCCATTACATTCCATTAAATGGATTCCACCCGCTTTACCGCGCTCTGTTTGATCAGGCTCCGCCTGGCGTTGAGCTTCATGCTTGGGATAACGTTAAGTTACACAGTTTGTTCGGACGCGACATTGAGATTCGCGACGTTGTGTTGCGGACGGCAAACGAAGAGAACAGCAAGTTAAAATTACTTGCTGGTCAATCTATTGAAAAAGCATATCGTGAGTATTTTTGGCCCCCTAACCAGGCACTTACGGAGATGTTGGCAGGGGATATCGAGTTTCATCACACAGCCCCTTACCCATCACTCAAGCGGCCATTTGTTTTTCATTGTGAATCGTTTGCCCCGGTTTTTTTGCCTTTCGCACAGCAAGGAAGTAGCGAATTCAAGAACCACGAAAAACTTCGGGATCACTATCGTCGCATTTTCGTAAACCCGTTGTGCTTAGGAATTTTCTCGCATATACCGGAAACACTTGAGAGCTTAAGTCGATTTTTTTCAAACGCGGAGATAGATCGAAAGTTAATCAGCTCAAAAATAGGCTTGAGCTTAAAGGCTATTACTGATCAAGGTATCCCAGAAAAGGCCTCACTTTCCCGACCGACATTCCTGTTCGTCAACTCAACCAATCAGAATCCGAAAAATTTCTTTCGTCGTGGCGGACACATCGTGTTGCGCTTCTGGAAAGAATTTATAACCTGCGGTCGTGATGGTCTCCTGATGTTGCGCTGTACCAAGCCCAGCGCTGAAGACCTTCTTGACTATGGCGTAGATGCGTCCTTTTTGAAGGATGAAACTGGACGCAGCATTATTTGGGCGGAAGACTATCTGGCTAACCACGAAATGAATGCGTTGATGGCCAGTGCCCATTTTTTCTTGTTGCCAAGCGCATCCCTACACTCGGTCTCCATTATGCAGGCAATGACGTTGGGATCGATACCAGTCGTCACGGACACCGTTGGGACTGCGGCCTATTTGGAGGATGAGGAGCATGGCATTGTGCTGCGTGGTATGCGTGCCTCGATCTGGCATATGGATTCAAATACTGGAATATTGTTTGATCGATATTGCAGAATTCCGAGCCTGGACGATTCATTAGTAGCCCAAATAACCAGCAGGATTCTTTCTTTGTTGGATGCGACCGATGCCTACCAACAAATGCGAAGCCGCACGATGGCTCATGCACGCAGGCAGTTTTCCGGCGATGCTTTTAGTCAGGACTTCTGGAGTGGTGTGCTTGAGTTATATAAGAGTCACAAGCTATCCACTTCAACTCATGACCCATTATCAAATAAAACCGCTCATTCGCTGCAAGACTCCATTCTGCAAGGTGATGGATGGGCTCGTGTATTTGAGAGCGTAACGCAACCTGTGCGAAAAATATACACTGGCCAAAGTGTTGTGTGGGAGCTTGGTGGTGCGTTCATTCACGCGTATGGTAACCCCAGTATGGAATTAAATGACTGGTCGGTATTTGCCAGATACTCCAACCCAGAATCCCCTGAAACAACGTTTGTCAATACCCTGGATGAACTTGGCGGAAAGTACCTTCCTTTTACGGGAGAAATTCGTGGAGATGCGAATCGTAAGCTGATTGGGTTCATCTCAAGAGCATTGATGCCTTACCAGGAATTGCATAGCTTTGCCGCTAGCTTGTTGAAGCGGCTTCGGCGGTATCGTAAGTTTTTAGCGTACCGGCTAAATATAAATAAATCAAATATGGAACCCGACGTTGAATTAGTGCTTCACGGCGTGTCTGGCTATAACGTCATTCGCTATTTCCATAAGTACTACGCTATCCCACAAAGCGAGGGGGCTTTTGTGCCAGACAAAGCGCGTAGCGGTGGATATTCGTCGATCCACTCAGGAAATACAGCAGATAAGGTACTGAGAAAAATCAATAACGCTACCAAAGAAGTGGTACAAGTCATTCCCAATAACGATAGCAATACGTCACCTCTATTGGTTGTGGAAGGATTTTACGGCTTCAATATTATCCGTGTTGGGGGTGAGTTTTATGCGATTTTACAAAGCGAGGGTGCTTTTGAATACGACAAGATACTTTCAAAAGGCTACAGCAAATCCTTCTCAGGTCCATCACTCTCCGACGTGAAGAGTTCGATTGTCGTAAGTGCTAACGCCCAAGAGGCTGAAGTGCTTCAACTTGAATCAACAGATAACCGCGGCGGAGTTTATGCAATGCACTCATCCAAAAAAACGCCCGTTCATCTCTGGATATATAACCACCCATTTCATGGAATCAGTGATCAAGTAGAGTTTTTTGTCTCCGCATTTAGACAAAACGGATATGCGGTATCTGTTGGAAGACAACCCAGTAGTTCGTCCTTGAATGTGGTAATTGAAAATTTTGCGACACAAACAAGAGATGTATTAATTAATTTCTGTATGAACACTCAAAAAAGAGTGGCGGTTATCATGACCGAACACTTGGATTTTGAAAGCGCACAAATTTTTATCCATGGTGACCCACTGTGGAGAGGTAACGATTATATGCATCCCGCAACCCAGGTTAATAGAATCAGGAATCTTATTGATTGCCTGCCATGTATCCGTTGTTTTTTCGTGCTCGGGGACCTTCCGGAATTGCGGAATATTCCGGCAATGCTTCCAGGTATCGATGTTCGCTCAATTCCGTTTCCTAAGTTTCATCCTGTTCAAATCGGAAGTGCTGAAACGACAAGCAAAATAACAAACGACCTGCTGTTCACGGGGGTTATCACCGACTATCGCGACAGCATTATTGCTTTATTAAAGGCGAATTCGTTTTCGTTGGCATGCCCGCATAAATTCGTGTCCAGAAAAAATCGGAATGCGATGAATCGATCCGCAAAGCTGATATTGAACATCCCCCAACGTAAAGAATGGCGCTGGCTTTCGCTGATGCGTATCGTGGCTGCGCTACGTTGCGGCCGCGCTACGGTATCGCTTGGGACTAAAGATGATTCTCAAATTTCTGCCTGCTGCTATCAGTTGGATATCAGCAATCAGCGATGGCTGGAAGAACTCAAAGAGCATGTAAGCAACTGGGCGTCTTTTTACAAAACCGCGTACGACAACTACATGTCAATGGCGGAAAATTTTGAACATTCACGCGCCTTCCCGCATGATATGCTTGAGTTCTGGGCAATTACGGATCGTCTTGCGACGAAGTTATAAAACAGCATTTAAATCATTCTTTCTAGTCACTATTGGAGAATAGTATGAACATCAATTGGTTACTTTTATCAGTCTTAATTTTGGTGACGGCCACTGGATGTGGCAAGTCAGATGACGCCACAAAATCTGTGGCGTCTCACCCCATACTCACTGCTAGTTCAAAAACCGGCGACTATGGTCCGCAGGGTCTCTTTGATACGGTTCAACCTGGTTGGCATTCGGCTCAACCACCAAAATATCCGGAGTCACTGACGGTCGATTTCAAGACCCCACGGGAAGTCAAATATATAGGATTGCTGCAACAGGATGGACAGCCTTCCCGTGCACCTAAGGCGTTGCGGATCGAAAGTAGTAGTGATGGGAAAACATGGACAGCAGTCGGCGGTTCCGACAACGCATGCGCGCCCAATTCACCTGACAACTGGGTCAATGTTGACCTTGCAAAGCCGAGTACCGTTCAATTCTTGAGAATTGTAATTTTTTCGAATTGTGGTGACACCCAACTGTTGACGCTTAGAGGGGTACGTGTCGGTTAATAAGAGTCTAAAAGTCGGCGCTGGCGGGACGGCGTGCCCGATTGCTTGTCGAGGGTTAGAAAGGGGGCTCTATGCCGTTTCCAGTGGAAATTGACTTCAACATCGGTGACAGGCATGGCCCAATGAGAGGGGCAAAGCCGGGAGCAAGGGGCTGGCAGGCAAATGCTTGAGCTTGGACATACGCAGGTAAGCGATGGCGATGAAGTTCTCAACGGTACGGAAGCCGCGAGCAGCCGTTCTGGTTTGCTGCAGCAGGCCATTCATGGCCTCGACAAAGGCGTTGCTGCGGCCGTCGAGCATGCCGCTGATGACGCCACTCAAACGCTCCTGAATTGTCTTGGCCAGCCGCTTGAACGGTTCGAGCCGGCATCGGCGCGCCCAGGAAAGCCAGCGAAGCAAAGCCGCGCGCGCTTGCGTCTCATCGTTGCTGGCCAAGGCGATGGCATAGACCTCGCGCAGCGCCTGTTTCAGCGACCATGCCCGGGCAGTCTTCAGACGTGAGCGTTGCAGCAAATGCATGGCATTCGTCTGCGTCTGGCTCCAGGCGGCAGGTTTTTTGCGCATGCCCCACGTCAAAGCCCTGCGTTCCTTGGCGCTGGCGCCGCTCAGGGCTTCACGCACCGCCTTCGGTTGCTCGCGCATCTCTTGGCGGCGCACCTCGTCCATCGCCTCGTTGGCCAAGGCGACGACATGAAAGCGGTCATAGCTGATGGCCGCTGCCGGCAGCGATTCGCCCACGCCTTTGGCGTACGCCGCGCTCATGTCGATGCATACATGCGCCACCGCTTCGGGGTTCCCGCCATGCGCCGTCAGATTCAGGGCGAAAGCTTCGACAGTTTCGTGATCTTTTCCGGCGCAAGCGAACAGCAAGCGTTTGGCGTCGAGGTCATGGACCACGGTGATGTACGCATGACCGCGCTTGACGCTGGTCTCGTCGACGCCCACCTGCCGAACGCCGCTCATGTCGTCCTTTGCGCGCGCCTCCCCTACATAGTGTTCAATCCGCCGCCACAGTCGTTTGCTCGCCACGCGCAGCATCGACGCCGCCTTGCTTACCGGCATCTCCTGACACAGCGACAGGCTCAGTGCTTCGAACAGCAAGGTGAACCCGCTGCCCTCTCGCGCCCACGGCACCCCCACTTGGGTCGTCTTGCCGCAGGCAGTGCAGCTGACGCGGGGAACCTCAGCGTGCAGCCAGGCTTCGTACTGGAAGAAATCAAGGTGCCGCCAACTGCGCGACACGCGGTCATGGACCCCTTGGTCGATTACTCCGCATGCCGGACAGGGCAGTCGCTTGGCAACACAACCGACCTGGAAGTCGATCCGGCGCTTGGCCGTGTTGAGCTCGACTTTCTCCACCGCCCATGGCGGTTGCAATCCAAGTGCTGCGGTGAACAGGGTTTCGACGGCAAGGCTCATGCGGCAATCTCTCTGCGGATCGGGGACGTCATTGGGCCATGCCTGTCACCGATGTTGAAGTCAATTTCCACTGGAAACGGCATAGAGCCAGAAAGGTGACGGTCTGATCTCGTTATTATTGCCTACGCGCGGAAGGCCTAATTTTGCAGCCCGGTTATTCGATAGCATCGCAGCAAAGACTTTTTGCTTGGATCAAGTCGAGGTAGTTCTATACGTCGATGAAGACGATATGAGCAGTCACGATCTGGACAGCACGGACTTCCGTGTCGTTCGGATTGTTGGCCCCGCATTGTCCATGGGGGGATACAACAGCGCCTGTTTGCACAGGGCGCGGGGC
>Ga0194120_10008715_pt1 | contig 13238 bp, 14 predicted proteins | sample TA2MahCa65mmetaG_FD_148642 | JGI IMG/M metagenome (GOLD analysis project Ga0194120, IMG submission 148642) | Freshwater microbial communities from Lake Tanganyika, Tanzania - TA2015019 Mahale Deep Cast 65m | ecosystem: Environmental > Aquatic > Freshwater > Lake | place: Tanzania: Lake... | reverse complement strand
GGGCGCAGCAGCCGGGCGAAGCGCGGCAGCCCCTCGCGCAGGCCAGGCGTGTCGACCCAGCCGGGATGAAGCGCGTGACAGGCAACGGCAGCGGGCGCGAGGCGCTCCGCCCAGAGCTCGTTCAGCACTACCTGCGCGCGCTTCGCAAGCGCGTACTGGCGCGGGCCGTCGTAGCGCTCCGGAGCGAGCTCGGGCGGCACGCGCAGCGGCGCGAGGTACATCCCACCGGACGACATGGTGAGCACCCGCGCGGGCGCCGAGCGCGCGAGCAGCCCCGCGAGCAGCGCGGTGAGCAGAAACGGGCCGACAACCTGGCTCGCGACGGTCGCTTCGAGGCCCCCCGGCGCCACGCGGCGCGCGGAGTGGACAGCGCCCGCGTTGTGGATCAGCACGTCGAGCCGCGCGTGCGTGCGCAGCAGCTGCTCCGCTGCCGAGCGCACCGCATCGGGGTCGCCCATGTCCGTGTGCAGGGCGGAGACGCGGTCGTTGCCGCTGGCCGCGGTGATCGCCTCGGCCGTTGCGCGGGTGCGCTCAGGGTCGCGCGCGAGCAGCACGAGCGTGGCGCGCGCGCGGGCGAGCTGCTCGGCGGCGGCGCGGCCGATGCCGGAAGTGCCGCCGGTGAGCAGGATCACGCGACCGTCGAGGCTCAGCGTCTCCGGCGGCGGCCAGCGCTCGGCACGGTTGCGCAGCGAGAAGCCAACGCGAGAGAAGCTGAGCAGGAAGCTGGCCTCGAGCGCTGCGTCGAGCGTGCGTGCCCAGTGAGTCACCAATCACCCGCTTCCAGCCGGCGACGCAGCCCGGCGGCCGCCCGGTTGCCGATACGGCGCAGGACGAGGCGCAGCAGCGGGTCGGCGGCGCGCAGCGGGCCACACATCTCGAGCCGAGCTTCGTAGGCGACGATGGCGCCCATCTCGGCTGGCTCTACGACGATGGTGTCGAGCGACAGGAACCAGCGCGTTCGCGCGCGCACTACGGTGCGCCGGCCGGGTTCGTGCTCGATCGTCTCGTAACGCAGCGTGATGTCCCTGCCCACTCCGCCGACCGTGACATCGTAGGCTGCGCTGAGGCCGGGGCCGGCGCCAGCCGCAAGCACCGCTCGCTTCGCGCCGGGATCCCACTGTGGGAGGTTGCGAAGGTCGGCGACGAAGTCGAACGTCGCGTCCGCGGAACGCGGCGAGGGGACGCGGGCCACGTAGCGCGCCATACGGCTTATCCCTCTCGGCGCCGGCACCTCCGGCGCCGCTTCTCGACACGGTAGCAAGAGCGGGCTGCTAACTCGCGGCGCCGGTGGGTGCGGCACGCACCGCGGCCCGGCGTCGCACGAGCAGCGACGCCCCAATGCCTGTGGCGAGGATCACACCGTGGCTCAGGCCAGGGTGCACCCTGTGGATCTCCGTCAGCAATATCTTGATGCCGACGAACACGAGGATCGCCGAGAGCGAATGCTTGAGGTAGACGAACCCTGCGAGGTACCCGCTGAGCACGAAGTACATCGCGCGCGGGCCGAGGATGGCGAAGACGTTGGAAGAGAAGACGATGAAGGGGTCGTCCGTGATGGCGTAGATCGCCGGGATCGAGTCGACGGCGAAGACGAGGTCGGTCGCCTCGACGAGCAGCAGGACGAGGAACAGCGGGGTCATGAGCCGCGCGCGGCCGCGTCGAACGAAGAAGCGAGGGGCCTCGTACGCGTCGGTGATGCCGAGGAAGCGGCGGGCGATGCGGACCAGCCAGTTCGTCTCCAGCGAGGGCGCGTGGGCCGTGTCACGCAGGAACTTCAGCCCGGTCAGGATGAGCACCGCCCCGAAGATGTAGATCACGAAATGCAGCAGGCTTGCTGACCTGCCCCCGCGTTTCATACCACCTGATGAGTGAGGCCGGCGGCGATCTCCGAGCCGTTCGATTCGATGGCCTCGGGTGCTGGTGGCCGGTACCCGAGCGAGCTGTGCGGGCGCAGGTGGTTGCACTCCAGGCGCCAGCGCTCGATGAGCACCTGCGTCTCGAGCAGCGTGTCGAAGCGCTCGAGGTTGAGGCATTCGTCACGCAGCTTGCCGTTGAAGGACTCGCTGTAGCCGTTCTCCCATGGACTGCCCGGCTCGATGAAGAGCGTCTGCACGCCGACCCCCGCCAGCCAGCGGCGCACCGCCTTCGCCGGGACAGCCTGCCCCAATCAGGTGTCCAAGGGGATCGTGGACCGGGAGAGACCGTCGTCGCCATCGACGGCGACAGCTACCGCCTGCGCAGCCACCAGGCCCGCATCGACCAGACTCCGAAGGGGGATCGCGCCTGTGACCAAACGCTAGGACGACGCTCGGTGACGTGACCGTGAAGCGACCGTGACCTTGCTGTGGCGCCAGCGTCCCTGCCGAGGCAGTGGGCCGTGAACCGCCCTCGCGACGCCGCCAGGTGGCGTCAGGACGAGAGCGTTCTCCGACCGAAGGGGCGAAATCGAACCTGAAAACGGCCGTTCAGGCGGCCGCAGTACGTGTGATGGAGCGGGAGACCGGATTCGAACCGGCGACCCTCTGCTTGGGAAGCATTCTACGCCATGCGCAGTGCTCATCAACGCGCGTCGCGCACGAAAAGACGTCCAGTTATCTGCTCGTGGCTGCGCGCCCGCTCGACGACTCCGTGCCGCCTGACGGGACTGACCCGCCCCGGGTAAGTCGGTCCACCGTTGATGCGAGTCCTTTGGCCCACGACGCTGTGGGTGAGGAGGGCGCAGACGGTGGAGGGACGCAGGCACACACCAGAGCAGGTCGTGCGGAAGCTCCGGGAGGCGGAGCGGCTGCTGGCCGCGGGGACCGCGCTGCCCGAGGTGACGAAGCAGCTGGAGATCTCGGAGCAGACCTATCACCGCTGGCGCGCGCAGTACGGCGGGATGCGCGCAGACGATGCGAAGCGGTTGCGTGATCTGGAACGCGAGAGCGCGCGGCTGAAGCGTCTCGTCGGCGACAAGGAGCTCGAGATCGATGCGCTGCGCGAGGTAGCGAAGGGAAATTGGTGAGCCCGTCCCGTCGACGTGAGGCGGTGTCCATGTTGCAGGACCGCCTCGCGCTGTCGGAGCGACGGGCATGTCGCATCACCGGCCAGCATCGCTCGACGCAGCGGCACCGGCCGCGGCGCGATCGTCAGGAGGCCCTGCGCGCCTGGCTGCGGGCGTTCTCGCGCAGCCGACCGCGCTGGGGCTACCGCAGAGCCTGGGCCGCGTTGCGGACGGAGGGGTGGACGGTGAACCGGAACCGGGTCGAGCAGCTCTGGCGCGAGGAGGGGCTGCGGGTGCCCACGCGGAAGCACAAGCGGCAGCGCCTCGGGGCCTCGACGGTACCGGCGCTGCGGCTGCGTGCTGAGCGACCGAACCACGTGTGGGCGCTCGACTTCCAGTTCGACGAGACCGCCGACGGCAAGCTGCTCAAGCTGCTGAACATCGTCGACGAGTACACCCGTGAGGCACTGGCCATGCGCACCCAGCGCCGCATCGACGCCGATGCCACGGTGGCGACCCTCGACCAGGTGGTCGCGGCCCGCGGCCGCGCGCCTGCCTTCATCCGCATGGAGAACGGACCGGAGCTGCCGGCACACGCCCTGCGCGATTGGTGCCGCAGCTCAGGGGCCGGGACCAGCTACATCGAGCCCGGCAGCCCGTGGGAGAACCCGTTTGTGGGATCGTTCAACGGCCGGCTGCGCGACGAGCTGCTCACCGTCGAGCAGTTTCAACACGCTGCTCGAGGCCCAGGTGCTGATCGAAGACTGGAGGATGGACTACAACTGGCGCCGACCACACAGCAGCCTCGGCTGGCTGGCACCTGCCGCCTACGCGCAACGCTGCGGGGTCATCAACCCGCCGGACTCTCGCAGCGGCTGGACCGACGATCCCGGGCTGGTCACCGACCAAGATCACGCAGGTGCGTCGCGAGCACATCGAAGCCTGGCTGCTGACGCTCGTTCATGGACGCAGCGCCACGACCGCGCTACGACGGTGACCAATCGGCGAGCACCTGGCGCGCCACCTCGATCGCCTCGGTGGCACGCCCGTGGCCGGCGTAGATCATGGTGGTGAGGATGACTTCCTCGATCTCCTCGCGGGTGGCGCCGTGATTCAGCGCGCCCTGGACGTGGATGCGCAGGCGGTCCTTCGTGCCCATCGCGACGAGGGCGGCGATGGCGACGAAGCTGCGTTCGCGCCGGGTGAGGCCAGAGCGGTCCCAGATGCGGCCGATGTGCAGCACCTCCATGGCGATGTCCGAGCCGTACATGCCGGAGAGCGTGGCAAACGCCTGATCGGCGGTGGTGCCCATGATGCGCCCGATCGCGTCGGCGCCCGGCGGCAGTTCGCGCGTCACGACGGGCTCCATTCCTGCGGCGCCGTGGCGACCCGCTCAAACGCGTACGCAGTCGCGAGCAGCAGGGGATCCTGGCCCGGCGGGGCGACGAACTGGATGCCGCAGGGCAGGCCCTGCGCGCGTCCCATCGGTACGCTGATCGCCGGGAAATCGACCAGGCTCCACGGGATGCAGTTCTCAGAGAGTACGAGCAGGTAGTCGTCGGCCTGCTCGCGCAGCGGGGGGACCACCTTGCACGTGGGCATGGCGAGCACGTCGACGCCGGCGACGGTGCGCTCGAACCGTTCGCGGAGTTGCCCGCGCAGCCTCAGCGCGCGTACGTAGTCGACGGCGTCCAGCTGGAGCGCCTCGCGCAGCTGGTCCCGCACCTCGGGCGTGCAGCGCTCGAGGTCGGTGCCGGCCTCGCGATGGAACTGAGCTGCCTCTGCGCGGCTGATGATCATGCCGACGGCGTTGGCGAGCGCGTAGTCGTCGGCGGTGGGGGCGTCCAGGCGCCGGACGGCGGCGCCCGCCAGTTCCATCGCGGAGAGCGCTTCGACGAAGCGCTGCGACACTGCCGGTTCCGCACCTGCCAGTGTCGCAGCGCTGTAGCCGATCCGCCGACCGGCGGGGGTTGCGGGGAGCGCGCCTGTGAACGAGCCGGGCGCTGCGACGAGCACGTCCATCAACAGGGCGACGTCGCGCACCGAGCGCGCCATCGGAGCGAAGTGATCGAGGCTCCAGGACAGGGTGTTCCAGTGGTCGATGGGTACGAGGTCCAGCGATGGCTTGTAGCCGACCAGCTCGCAGGACGCAGCGGGCACGCGAATCGAGGCGCGGGTGTCGGTGCCCAGCGAGCCGAGCGCCATGCCGGTGACGAGGGAGATCGCGGAGCCACCGCTCGATCCGCCTGGCACGCGCGCTGGATCCCAGGGGTTGTGTGCCTGGGGCGTGGTGACGCCGAGCGCGAATTCGTGCGTCGCCACCTTGCCGACCAGCAGCGCTCCCGCCGCACGCAACCGCGCCACGGCGGTTGCGTCGTCACTCGCGATGCGGGGCGGCAGCGCGGCGGAGCTGCCGCGTGTCGGCATGCCCGCGACGTCGATCACATCCTTAACGGAGATCGGGAGGCCGTGCAGCGGACCGCGCCATGTACCCGCGCGCGCCTCGGCATCGAGCGCCAGCGCGGCGGCCTCGATCGGCGCGACGTACTCGAAGGCGCCGAGGGCGGCGGCGTGGGCCGCGATGCGCGCGCTCGTCCGCGCCGCGAGCGCGGACACGGAGGTCGCTCCGCTGCGCAGTTGCTCGCGCGTGTCCCAGAGGTCGCCTGGTAGGCCCTCGATGGGGCCCGCCGCCGCCTCTAGCGGTCGGGCGGCCGGTTGCGGCAGCCGGAACGCCGGCGCACGGTCGGGCGGATCGAGCGGCCATGCGCGCACCGTGTCGACCGCCTGCTGGAAGAGTTGGCTCGTGGTGGGCCGGACTACTGTCACGCGCTGCGCACCAGCGCGAGCGGTGCGAGCGCCTTGATCACCGCGGCGGAGTCCGCGATCGCACCGAAGACGCCGCCCTGCATGGTCACCATCTTCACCGCGGCTTCGTAGTTGCCGTAGTCGGTGGCGCCCGTGCAGTCCTTGAGCAGCAGGCACTCATAGCCGAGGTCGTTGGCCTCGCGCATGATCGTGTGCACGCAAACGTCGGTGGTGATGCCCGTGAAGATGAGGTGCGTGATGCCCCGGTTGCGCAGCACGAGGTCGATGTCCGTGGTGCTGAAGGCGCCCTTGCTCGGCTTGTCGATGATCGGCTCGCCGTTGACGGGGTAGAGCTCGGGGATGATGTCCCAGCCGACCTCGCCGCGTACGAGGATGCGACCGCAGGGGCCGGCGTCACCGATCCCCGCGCCGATCTGCTTCGAGCGCCAGAGCTTGTTGGGTGGGCAGTCCGACAGGTCCGGCTTGTGGCCCTCCCGCGTGTGCACGACGTGCATGCCGGGCACGCGGCGCACGAGCTCGAGCACGCGTCGTGTCGGCTCGATGCCGGCGCGCGTCAGGTTGAGGTTGTAGCCCATCGCATCGACGTAGCCGCCGGGGCCGCAGAAGTCGGTCTGCCAGTCGATGCAGAGCAGGGCGGTGCGCTCGGGCACGAGGGTACCGTCGAAGGGCCAGGGGTAGGGCTCGGCGTGGATCTGCACGGTCATGCGTCGACTCCTAGCGGTCGTGCGGCGGCGCGGCGGCCGCTGCGAGTGGGTAGGCGGCGAGTAGCTCCAGCACGGCGGCCGATTCCGCGACGACGCCGAAGATCCCACCGGACATCTGGATGCTTGCGATCGACCCGCCAAACGTGTCAGCGGCGAGGCCGGTGCTGCAGTCGGTCAGTGCCAGGCACTCATATCCGAGGTCGTTGGCCTGGCGCATCGTGCAATCGGCGCCGAGCTCGAATGGGAATCCCGCGAGCATGATGTCGGTGATTCCGCGCCGCCGCAGCACGCCATCGAGATCGGTACCGCTGAAGCCGCCGAGGTGCGGCCGAGTGACGGCGAAGTCGGCGAGTCCGTGCGGGAGCACGGAGGCGCCCGAGTGGTCCGGCAGCTCGCCGATGACCACGCCGGCGCCGCGCGCGGCGCGCACCAGCTCGATGAGTCGCGCGCGGAGCGTCGCATCGGGCGGCGCCGACTGCCCGTCGACGGCCACCGCCAGGGCCGTTCGCGCAGGCGTGAACGCTCCATGCCACGGCCAGCGGTACGGCCGGCTGTCTGCGGTCTGACTGACTGTCACGTGCGCCCGTTCCTCGCTGTCAGTGAGCCGCTTCTCGCAGCACGGTCCGGGCGCGGCCGCGCGCGCCGCGCCCGGACCGGCGCGATGGGCGCGCTAGTTGGGGATCTTGCCGATGACGCCCTCGACGAGGTAGTTCATCTGCTCGAGCGAGGTCACCTCGGGCTGCTTCGCGCCCGCCGCGATGCGCTCGGCGCCGCTCTGGTCCTTGATCGGGCCGGCGAAGATCTGCAGCTGTCCGCTCAGCAGCTTCGCCTGCGTCGCGGCGATCTGGTCCCGCACATCCTTCGGCACCGCCTTGCCGAACGGCGCAAGCTTGACGGCGCCGTCGGCCATCGACAGGCGGACCTGGCTGACCTTGTAGGTGCCGCCGCGTACCTGGTTCACGAGGTCGACGAAGAGCTTCGCCCAGTCCCACGTCGCCGCGGTCAGCCAGCCGTTGGGTGCGAGCTTGCTGCCGTCTACGTGGTAGCCGACGGAGAACATGCCGGCCTTCTCGGCGGCCTGGATGCCGGCGCCGGGGCAGTCCTGGTGCTGGTTCAGCACGTCGACGCCCTGGGCCTTCAGGTTCTTCACGGACTCCGAGATCTTCGCCGGGTCACACCAGTTCGCGGTGAAGACGACGGTCGTGGTCGCGGCCGCGTTGACCGACTTCGCGCCGAGTTCGAACGCATTGATGTTCAGCAGCGTCTGCGAGATCGGGAAGGCGACGACGTAGCCGAGCTTGTTGCTCTTCGTTGCCTTGCCCGCGGCGATCCCGGCGAGGTAGTTCGCTTCCCAGCTCGCGCCGAAGTAGGTGCCGACGTTCTTCGCGGTCTTGAGGCCGCCCTGGTGCAGGAAGGTGACGTTCGGGTACTTCTCGCCCACTTTGATGGCGGGATCGAGGTGGCCGAAGCTCGTCGGGAAGATGATCGTGGCGCCCTGCTGGATCATCTGCTCCATCACGCGCTCGGCTTCGGCGCTCTCCGGCACGTTCTCGGCCTTGATGGCCTTCACGTTCGGCAGCTTCTCGACGGCGAGCTGACCCTGGTACGCAGCCTGGTTGTAGCCGCCGTCGTCGACGGCGCCGACGTAGAGGAAGCCGATGACGGTCGTCTTGGCGGACGCGGCGCCGGACGCGCTGCCCGCAGCGGGGGAGGTCGCTGCGCCGTCGGTTGTTTCAGACTCGTCATCCGAGCCGCAGGCCACGGCGAGTAGCCCGATCGCAAGCACGGTGGCCAGGCATAGGAGCCAGCGCCCCGCGTGCAGAGGGAGGATGCCCATTGGTCCGGTCCTTTCGTGTGCCGAGCAGTGGTTTGCGCGGAGCGCGCTGTGCGGGGAAGCGGGGCTAACCCGTTCCCCGGAACACCTTGGTCAGGCCGGCCGGGAACGCGTCGCGGCCGCGCTGCGCCCAGACCAGGAGCACGACGATGGTGAGCAGGTAGGGCGTCATGTCGAGCAGTAACGGCGAGACGCCGACGCCGCGGGCCTGCAGCTGCAGCTGCAGCGCGACGGCGCCACCGAAGAGCAGCGCGCCGACCATCGCGCGCAGCGGGTTCCACATCGCGAAGATCACGAGCGCGACCGCGATGAAGCCGCGGCCCTGTGTCAAGTTTTCGACCCAGGTGGCTGCGTAGGCAAGGGAGATCTGCGCGCCGCCGAGGCCGGCGAGCGCGCCGCCGAACGTGACCGCTGCGTACTGGATGCGCGCCGGGTGCAATCCCACCGCAAACGCCGACTCCGTGCTCTCGCCGACCGCGCGCAGCATCACGCCCCAGCGAGATCGGAAGACGAACCACCAGAGCAGCCCGGCGAGGGGGAACACCGCATAGGTGAGCACGTCGTGATGGAACAGCACGGAGCCCAGGTACGGGAGATCGGAGAGGCCAGGAATCGCGTAGTCCCGGAGCGGGGTGATCTGCACCTTGACGTAGGGGCGGCCGAAGAATGCCGTCATGCCAAGGCCGAGGAACATCAGCGCGAGGCCGCTCGCGAGCTGGTTTGCGCCGCGCGTCACCACAAGGAAGGCGTGCAGCATTGCGAACAGGCCGCCGGCGGCGAACGCGGCGATGATTCCCAGGTAGGGGGAGCCGGTCTCGGCCGCGACGATGTAGGCGGCGCAGGCGCCGGCGAGCATGCAGCCTTCGACGCCGAGGTTGGTGATCCCGGCTCGCTGCGCGATCACCTCGCCGAGCGATGCGTACATCACCGAGGTTCCTGCGCGGACGGCGCCCGCGCTGACGGCGGTAACGAAGCTCATCAGGCCCGCACCTGCGTGCGGTTCTTCCGGCCGGCGAGCACGGCGAAGAGGATCAGCGCCATCAGGATGTTGACGGTCGAGCCGGGCAGCCCGAGCGCGAGCTGCAGACTGTCGCCGCCCACGGAGATCGCGCCGAACAGCAGGCACGCGAACAAGATGCCGAGCGGACGGTGGCCGCCGAGCCACGCCGCGAGAAAGCCGATGTACCCGTAGTTCACGGAGATGCCGGGACGCAGCCGACCCTGGATACCGGTTACCTCGGCCATGCCGGCGAGGCCGGCGATCGCGCCGCCGCTCACAAGCGCCCAGAACAGGTAGCGCCCGACGGGGATGCCGGAACGCTCCGCGGCGACGGCGTTGCCGCCGACGACACGGGCGTGGTAGCCGATGCGCGTGTAGCGGAGCACGAGGAACATCGCGACAAGGCCGACTGCGACGAATGCGATCGCGATGCTCAGCCGGTCGCCGTAGACCGTCGGCAGCATCGCGGCGTCGGGGAACTTCGGTGAGAACGGCCAGTTCGGACCCCGCGGGTCCTTCCACGGGCCGTAGACGAAGTAGTTGACGAACTGGATCGCGACGAAGTTCAGGAGCAGTGATGAGACCGCCTCGTTGACCTTCCCCTTCACACGCAGCACGGCAACGAGCGCCGCCCATGCTCCGCCGCCTGTAGCGCCGGCTACGAACGCTGCCGGCAGCAGCGCCCAGCCGGGGAGGCCGCTGTACAGCACCGCGCCGGCTGCCGCCCACGCGCCAACGTAGAACTGACCCTCGCCACCGACGTTGATCAAGCCGACGCGCGCCGGTACAGCGACGGCGAGCGCGCAGAGCCCGAACGGGATCACTTTGACCAGCACCTCGGTGCGCCCGAACTCGGTGCCGACCGAGGCGTCCCACATCACGCGCAGCGTGCCGAGCGGGTTCGTGCTCTCCGAGAGGAGGACGAGTCCGAAGGCGACCATCGCCACGGTCACGGCCATCCCGAAGCGCAGCACGGCGCCGCGGCCGACCAGCCAGCCACTGCGCGGCGGCTGACCGCGCAGGCGCGCCCGGGCCTGGGTGGCGACGGTCATGCGTCCGCCTCTCCCGTCATCAGCCGGCCGACGCGCAGCCAGTCGACGGATCCGCGCGCGAAGCTCCCGACCACGTGGCCGTGGTGCATGACGAGCAGCTGGTCCGAGAGCGCCTCCAGTTCGTCGAAGTCCTCGGATACCAGCAGCACGGCCGCGCCCTGGTCGCGTAGGTCGATGATCAGCTGCTGCACGGCGCGCGAGCTGGCCACGTCGAGGCCACGCGATGGGTAGTAGACGAGCAAGAAGCGACCGTGCGGCTGTAGTTCGCGGACGAGCACGACCCGCTGGACATTTCCGCCGGACAGCGTCTCGAGCGGGCGCGTGATCGCCGGTACCGGGAACGGTGAGCGCGCGGCCAGCGCCGCGGCGGCCGCGGCCAGCCGGCGCAAGTTCAGCAGCACGCCTTTGCCGTCGACGCGCGCGCGCGTGAGCATGAAGTTCTCGCGGATGCTCATAGCGCCGACGGCGCTCTGCGCGACGGGGTCTTCGGCGACGATGCGGAGCCCGGCGGCGAGCCGGCTCGCGGGGGACGCCCCGGTGACATCGACGCCGCCGAGTTCGACGCGTCCCGCCTGCAGCGCCGCGATGCCGATCAGCACGTCGGCGAATCCGGACTGTCCGTTCCCGCCAACGGCGGCGACGCCGACGATCTGGCCGGCTGGCACGTCGATCGTGACATCGCGCAACGCCGTGCGACCGTCCGCACCGAGCGCGGTCACGTGTTCGAGACGCATGCCCGGGCCGCGCGGTGCAGCGGGCGGCGCGGCGACGACTTCGGTCGCGCCCTGGCGCTCGCCGAGCATCATTGCGAGTAGCGACTCGGAGGTGAAGTCGGCGATCGGCCCGCCGCCGATCACCTGGCCGCGCCGGAGCACGGTCACGCGGTCGGCACACGCGAACACCTCGCGCAGCTTGTGCGTGATCAGCAGCAGCGCGAAGCCATCGTCGCGCAAGTGGCGGAGGATGGCGAGGAGGTTGTCGACCTCCTGTGGGGCGAGCACGCTCGTCGGCTCGTCGAGGATCAGGATGCGGGCGTCGCTGGCGAGTACCTTCAGGATCTCTGCGCGCTGGCGCTCGCCGACAGAGAGATCGCCCACGAGCACGTGTGGTCGCACCTCGAGTCCATAGCGCGCGGAGAGCTCGTCGATACGCCGTGCGAGGCCGCGCCGGTCGAGGCGCAGACCGCGGCCGGGCTGGAGCAGCGCGATGTTCTCCACGACCGTCAGCGCGGGGATGAGCGTGAAGTTCTGGAACACCATGCCGATGCCGTGGTTGCGCGCACTGGCGGGTGAATGCAGTTCGAGGTCGCGTCCGTGGATCGCGAGTGTGCCGGAATCCGGCCGGTAGTAGCCGTAGAGCAGTTTCATGAGCGTGCTCTTGCCGGCGCCGTTCTCGCCCAGCACGGCGAGGATCTGGCCGCTGTGCGCATCGAGGTCGATGCTGTCGGCGGCGACGACATCGGCGAAGCGTTTGGTGAGGCCGCGTGCGGAGAGCGCTGCAGGTGCTGCGGCGGCGACGTGCGTTGGCACGAGAGCGGCGAGAGTGGTCATTCCGCGCTGGCCCCACGGTGGGTGCTGGCGCGCACGAAGACGTAGCTCTGCCAGATATGAGCACGCAGCAGAGAGGCTGCGAGCCGGCCGTCCGCGTCGAGCAGGGCGTGCAGGATCGCAGCGTGCTGCTCGTATGTGCGCACGATGCGCTGCGGATCGACGAAGTCGCGCATGCTCAGCACGTGCAACCGGTGGGTGATGTTGCGCAGCAGCGGCTGCAGGACCGTGCTGCCGCTCGCGGCGGCGAGGGTCTCGTGGAAGTGCTCGTCAGCGAATACGAGCGAAGCATCCGGCACGATCGGTGCGGGCGGCGAGCCCCAGAACTCGATCAGCTCACGCAGCGCCGGGGCATCGGCTCCCCGGGCTGCGATTCGCGCCGCCACACGGGCCTCGAGCGCGACGCGCATCGTATAGAGGTCTTCCATTTCGTCGAGGTTGACGGCGGCGACCTCGTAGTGCGCGCGCGGCACGCGCACAAGCGGCGACTCGCGGGTCAGCAGCCGCAGCGCCTCGCGCACCGGGGTGCGGTTCAGGCTGTAGCGGGTGGCCAGCCCCTCCTCGGTGATGCGCGTCCCGGGCGGGAGTACGCTGCGCAGGATCTCCAGCCGTAGCTCGTCTACCGCCTGCTCGGTGCGGGTGGCGGCAGGTTCGGCCGGAGTTGATATGGCGAATTGCATGCAGCCGGAGCATGCGCGCGGTCCGTTTCTTCGAGATGCCGATCTGGTTACGGTCGTGTGAACTTTCTGGGTGGCGCGGCTGCATGTAATCGTGATGCGCCGGAGCGTGTGTGTGTTGCGGAGCGTGGGCGCGGGGTCACTCCGTGCGTGCGCCACGGCAGGCAAGACGTCGTGTGGTGAGGTGTCGACCGTTCGCGACGCGGGGAGCCATTGCGGCCGGAGCCGCCATAGATTGAGAACGGATGTTGCGGTGGGCAGGACCCCGGTTGCCTGCTTACGGGCCGCGTGTCGTTCACCGGCACACCGCTGCGTCATGCCATCGAGAAGGTAGGCCTCCGCTAGGCTCCCTAGTAGGCAGGTCTCGCGCTCCCATCAGGAGCAGCCGCTCGTCGCCCCGCAGTTCATGCACTTGAGGCACGTCCCGTTGCGCACCATCATCAGCTGCCCGCACTCGTCGCAGGGGTCGCCCTCGTAGCCCTTCTGGCGCGCCATCGTGAGCTCGTCCACCTGCGTGCGCTCGAAGAGCACCGCGACCGCCGTCCGCTCCGTGCGCGTCGCGACCGGCGGGGGGGGAGCCGCGGGCGCTGCCGCCGGAGCCGCGGGCGCGGCGGG
>Ga0194120_10008711_pt1 | contig 13246 bp, 12 predicted proteins | sample TA2MahCa65mmetaG_FD_148642 | JGI IMG/M metagenome (GOLD analysis project Ga0194120, IMG submission 148642) | Freshwater microbial communities from Lake Tanganyika, Tanzania - TA2015019 Mahale Deep Cast 65m | ecosystem: Environmental > Aquatic > Freshwater > Lake | place: Tanzania: Lake... | reverse complement strand
ACTTTCAAGCCCCAAAAACGGCCACTTTTTCCTTTCCAAATCCAGCTTTCGGCGCCGATCGGAGGCGAATTCCAGATCGCATTTCATCGGGTTTCCCACCCAGGTTTTCACGAGGCCCGTTCCACGCCCACCCCGCCGCCCGCCGCCTGCTCGGCGACCACGAACCCTCAATGCCGGCTGCCATTCGAATCCCCCATGCCGCGAAGTTGTCGTCCGCAGTGACCTCCGGCAGGTCGTCGCGACCGTCGAGCGACCGACGGCTGCGGGCGGGGCAGCGGGACCGATCAAAGAACTCCGGGGGTCGCCGCGCGGCAGGCGGCGCGCGCCAACCACCAGGGACCAACGGAGCGCCGGGGCCAGGAAGACACCGGGCCTGTGGATTTGTGGAAAACCATTCAGGTTTCCCACAAGCTCCACAGGCCGCCCCCTCCGCCGTGCGTCGCGTGTGGACAGCCGCCAGCGAGGCGTCTGCCGGGGCCGACCCGGTCAGCGTGTGGCGGACAGATGCGGACGGCGGGCCCGTCGGCGACCGGCTGACCGGTGACGCTGTTGCCCGGCGTCGGCGCGGGGCTCCGGTGCCGGGCTGAAGTTGTGATGCGGTTTGATCGGTCCCGGCCAGGACGACACCGGGCCTGTGGATTTGTGGAAAACCCTTCAGGTTTCCCACAAGCTCCACAGGCCGCCCCCTCCGCCGTGCGTCGCGTGTGGACAGCCGCCAGCGAGGCGTCTGCCGGGGCCAACCCGGTCAGCGTGTGGCGGACAGATGAGGACGGCGGGCCCGTCGGCGACCGGCTGACCGGTGACGTTGTTGCCCGGCGTGGGCGTGGGGCTCCGGTGCCGGGCTGAAGTTGTGATGCGGTTTCAGCGGTCCCTCTTGAGCAAGCCTGACCCCTGATGACGAACCGCGCCCCCTTTGATCATCGGGAATTGAACAAAGGGTCCGTTCTGGTACGCTCCGCGCGCCCCGGGTCGACCGGCGGCTGCGATGTCTGCATGTCCAACGCTGAACCACTGCCAGGGGACGACCTCACCACCGCGCTCGCGCGCGAGGCCATCGGTATCCCGTTCGAGAACAACCGTGTCGGCGATGACCTGCCGCGGGGAGAGCGGCTCCATCGGCTGCGGCACTCCGCCGCCCACGTGCTCGCCGAGGCCGCGCTCCAGATGTTCCCCGAGGCCAGGTTTGGCGCCGGGCCCGCGGTCGAGCACGGCTTCTACTACGACATCGCGCTGCCTCGGTCGCTCGTCCCTGCCGACCTCGAGGAGCTCGAGCGGCGGATGAAGAAGATCGCCAAGCGAGGCTGGCCGCTGCAGCGCGCCGAGGTTCCGCTCGACCGCGCCCGCGCGCTGTTCGACGGCGCAGCGCAGCCTTTCAAGGGTGAGATCCTCGCCAAGATCGCGGCGCGCGGCGAGTCGAGCGTCACGCTGTACCGGCAGAACCAGTTCGTCGATCTGTGCGCCGGTCCGCATGTATCTTCGACGAGCAGGATCAAGTACTTCAAGCTGACCAAGCTCGGCGCTGCCTACTGGCAGAACGACGCCACCCGTCCGATGCTCCAGCGCGTCTACGGCACGGCGTGGGAGACGCAGGAGGACCTCGACGCCTACCTGTCCTACCTCGACGAAGCCAAGAAGCGCAACCACAAGCGGCTCGGTGAGCAGCTCGACCTGTTCCAATTTCACCCGGAGGCGCCGGGCGCCGCGTTCTGGACGCCGCGTGGGTTCACGGTGCTGCAGTCTCTCCTCGGCTACTGGCGCCAGCAACAGCAGCGCCGCGGCTACCAGGAGATCTTCAACCCGATGCTGTACAAGAAGGACCTCTACATCACGAGCGGCCACTACACCCACTACAAGGAGGACATGTTCATCATCGCCCAGGAGGACACCGAGTACTGCCTCAAGCCGATGAACTGCCCCGACACTTTCTTGTTCTACACCTCGCGCAAGCGCAGCTTTCGAGAGCTGCCGCTGCGGATCGCCGAAGGCGGCATCTTGCACCGCAACGAGCTGGCGGGCGCGCTCAACGGCCTGTTCCGGGTCCGCCAGTTCATGCAGGACGACGCCCACATCTTCGTCATGCCCGACCAGGTCGAGGCCGAGATCTTCGAGGTCCTCGACATCGTCAAGGAGGTCTACTCGCTGTTTGGGTTGACCTACAGCTTCACGCTGTCGACCCGCAACCCCGACAAGTTCATGGGCGAGGTCGCGCTGTGGGACCAGGCCGAGGCCGACCTGCGCGCCGCCCTCGACAAGGGCGGCTATTCGTACACGGTCGACGCCGGCGGCGGCGCGTTCTATGGCCCCAAGATCGACATCCGGATCGACGACTGCCTCGGTCGCAAGTGGCAGTGCGCGACCGTCCAGCTCGACTTCCAGCAGCCGATCAACTTCGACATGAAGTACACCGGAAGCGACAACACTGCGCACCGGCCGATCGTGATTCACCGCGCGGTGTTCGGCAGCTTCGAGCGCTTCATCGGGGTCCTGCTCGAGCACACCGGGGGCGCTCTGCCGACCTGGCTCAGCCCTGTCCAAGCGGTCATTGTGCCGGTGAGCGACAAGGCCGCAGCCTACGCATTCGACCTGCGCGACCGCCTGCGCGCCGAGGGGCTCAGGGCGGAGGTCGACGACCGCACCGAGAAGATGCAGTACAAGATCCGCGAAGCGGAGCTGCTCAAGACGCCCTACATGCTCGTCGTCGGCGAAAAAGAGGCGGAAGCAGGCACTGTGTCGGTGCGCACCTATCGCCAAGGGGCGCGGCCGGCTGCGGGCGCCGCCGAAGTCGTGGCCGAGATCGCCCAGGTGGTCAAGGACCGCGTCTTCGACGTCGACGTCCAACCGCTTCGGACCTTCGACAGCGACGACGGCGACGCCGGCAGCGACAGCGGCTACTAGTCGCACAAGCCCCGGAGTTCGCGTCGAGATGCGGGCCCATGGCGGTTCGCGCGACCGGCTGGTTCAACGGGTGTTGGGGCGCGCCGCCCCCGTTCGACAGTCCAGCGGGATGTCGAACCCTTCGCGCCCGGCCGTGTCTGCAGCCGGGCAACTGGTCCATCCCCACGGCGCCCCGCCCGCACGGCGCCCAACCTGAGACGAAGGCGTGGTTTGTCCTGCCGGGCGGCCACCCACCGAGGGAGCGGGCGATGCGGATCTCGTTCGAGGCGCGGCCATTTGACGACCTCTCCGTGCGCGAATTGTACGCGCTGCTCCAGCTGCGCGACGAGGTCTTCGTCGTCGGCCAGCGCATCACGGCCGAACCCGAGGTCGATGGCCTCGACCCCCAGTGCTGGCACGTCATCGGTCGCGACGCGGCGGGGCAGGTCGTCGCCACCGCGCGCCTGTTCCTCGACGTCGACCCGGTCAAGGTCGGCCGAATCGCCGTCCACCCGTCCCTGCAGCGCCAGGGCGTCGGCGGCCAGCTGATGGCGTTCCTTCACGCGCGAATCGGCCCGCGGTCGGCCGCGATGAGCGCCCAGGCCCACCTCGAATCCTGGTACGCCGGCCACGGCTGGCGTCGGGTCGGCGATGGCTACTTCGAGGCCAACATCCCGCACGTCCGGATGGTCCGGCCCTGATCCGGCCCCGACTCGGCCGTGTGAAAGGGACCCTTTGTTCAACTCCCCTCGTCCCGTTGGCGTGGCGCGCGGCACAGCCGCACGTGGACGAGCTGCGGCGAGACGTCTGCCGGGGTTGACTCAGGCCAGCGTATGGCGGAGCAACGGGCACAGCCTGCCGGTCGGCAACCGGCTGACCGGTGACGTTGTTGCCCCCGCTTGGGCGACCGATCGTGGTGGGAAGCTGTTCTGCGGCTTGACCGGTCCCGTTCGAGCGAACGGAGCCCTGGCCGCAGACGCGCAGGGCGATCATCGCGCGCTCGATCTGGCGCCGGGCTACCGCAACGGAGCTGAAGCGGGGAGATCGTCAAGGTCTTGCCCTTGCGGGCGCACCTCCCCGCCCAGCGCCGAGGGCTCGAACGCATGGCGTTGGCTGGGCCGATACGATGCGCCAGGCGGGCGCGGGAAGCAGGAGACGGCTGGGCGCCGCGTCTGCCCCGGCGCCGACCACGACGTGAACCGCGTGGCGTCGTCGTCTCGGTTGCCCCGGGGGCTCACCTCTGCTCCACGGTGTAACGGAGCACCTTGTTCTTGGGGTAGCCCGGGACCGACACGAGCAGCTCTGCTCCCGACGGGGAGAACGCCATCGCTCTGGCCCGTCCGACCCGCTTTGACCACAGGAGCTTGCCCTCCTCACCGGGGACCAGCGAGGACACCCGCAGGTTCTCGTCCCAGCCGCCCGTGACGATGACGGGCAGCGTGGGGTGGATGGCTACGCCCTCGACGTAGTTGTGGTCGGGCATGACCTCGAAGCGCGCGCGCTCCGTCCATGTCGCGGTGTCGAACACGACGAGGATGTGACCGAGCCATACTCCGATCATCACATCGCCGGCGGCCGTGAAGTGGAACGAGCGGAAGCTGCCGCGGTCCTTCGAGTCCAGGGACGCGACCAGCGACAGCGACGGGCGCACGAACACCCACACCAGCGAGGCCGGCCCGCCAATGACGAAGAAGCGCCCGTTGGCGGCCGTGGCCTTCGGGGCCTCGTGCGTGGAGATGCTTCCGGGGAGAGGGAGCCAGCCGAGCCTCTGTGCGGCGCCCTCGGCGGCGCTCGCCCGGGTGACGACGCGGATCGGCGCCTCCGGCTTCCAACGTGGACGATCGCCGCTGTGATCGAGCTCGCCGTCGGGGCCACGGCCCTGGCAGCACCGGCTGGGGTGGAACTCCAACGAGGCGATCATCTGTGTCTCGTCGGGGGCGAAGACTGCGGCGGCGAACTCCCAGCCGCGCTCGGCGCCGGCGCTAGGGGCGGCGGCGCCAGCGGGGAACACCGGGTGGCCGTCGGCGAGGTCGTAGATTCGCTGCCCCGCGATCACCCGCCTCCCGTCGGTGCTCACGGACATCTGGTCGTTCGCTCCCAGATGGACGTTCTTGATCGTGCGCATGCGCTGCAAGCCCCGCCACACGCCGATCTCGAGACCCTCGCCGCTCAGCCAGATCGCCGTCGCGGCGCCAGGCATCCCCAAGCCCCCGGCCGAAGAGGCCGCTTCGCCGGGCAAGAAGGCGATTTGCGCGGCGTAGGCGTCGAGAACCTCGCCTCCCTCGACCAGAGTGAGGCGGCGCACGTCGATGGGCCGGTGCTTCCTGGCTGCAGGTGCCGCGTGCAGATTCGAACTGTGCTCCTCGACCGCTGGTGCCGCGCCCAACGTGGGCGCCGAGCGACTGCAGCCAGCAGCTGCGATCAGCGCGAGCGCGGTCACGAACCGGGCGCGCACCAGGCACCGCCCGGCGCATGGTCCTGGCAAACGACGCCCCTGCGGTGCCGACCCATCCTGCAGAGTCGACACGAACCGTGTCATCCGATGCCGACCCGCTGGCAGCAGCCACCTGGCTCCCCTTTGCGACGCTACATCCGCCTCGGGAGGGGGTCAAGCGCGACTTGAGTGGGATCGGATCCGGTGGCCCAGCTGGGTGGTCGCCGCGGTCGATCCACCCGAGGACAGCCTACTTGCACGCACCGGCGGACAGCGCCTTGCCGTTCCAGCAGAAGGCGGCGAGGTCGGCCGTCTGCTTCTTGGCGCCGAAGCCCGAGCTCGACCCGACCGAGATCGAGCACTTCTCCGGCTTGGTGTCGAGGGCGTTGCGGGTGCCATAGCCGATCGTGTTGAGCTTCGTCACCTGGCCGGGCTTCATCTCCTTGAGCTTGAGCGACCCGAGGATCGTCCCGGTGTCGACCTGTTCGGCACCGGCGACCTTGCACTCGAACTTGACCTGATACATCGCCTTCGGATCGAGCCCGTCGCCGACCTTGGCGGTGAAGCTGAAGTCGAGGTAGAACTTGCCCTTGGCGTCGCCGATACTCCACTTCTTGATCACGAGCTTCTAGCCCGAGATCTCGATCGGAGCGGCGGCGGCAGGCGCGGCGAGCGCCGCGGAGACCGCGAGTGCGGTGGCGAACAGAAGACCTCTCATGACGTAACTCTCCCGGAATGGAGTCGCCGGCGCTGCCACAGCCCAGTGGTCACGTCGCGCGACAGGTCGTCCGGTCCAGCGGACGACCGGGTTTCGCGCGTCGCACGCGGCACCCGGGCGGGCCACCAGACCGACCTGGACGGAGTGTGCGCGCCGACGCGGATCGGTGTCAAGTCCGTCGAGTGCATTCCGCTGTAGGGGCGCGGTTCCGAAACCGGGGTCCGCTGGCTGCAGCCGGCAGCCGGCCAGCGCTCGTAGCACTCGTTTTCCGTGATTCCATGGACTTGAACAAATGGTGGATCTGTTCAAGGGCCCCCGACGGGCGCTGTCGCCTGCCGCCCAAGTAGGGCCCGGCCAGGGCCTGTCCCTTTGCGTCGCGCCCGCTCGCCGGCACGCTCGCCTCCGGGTTGCACGTGATTCCATGGACTTGAACAAATGGTGGATCCACCGCAAGGGACACCCCCGAATTCGATCCTCGCCCCCGCTGTAGCCGGTGGGTTGCACCCCGGCGGCGCCTCGCCTACCATCGCCGTGCGCTGGCCGGGCAGTCCGGCCGGCGCGGGAGGAAGTCCGGTGTACGCGCGGCCCTGGTGGCCGAGCCGAGCCCGGCGCTGACCCGCAACCGTGAGCGGTGGCCGCACAGGGTCGCGCGGCCGCCGCGAGCCGGGAACTCCCGTCGCGCACGCCCTTTCGCGGAACGAAGGGTGGCGAGCGTCGCCGTGCAGTGGCCCGGCGCGCGTCGACGGCCCTCCGGCCGTCCGCCCCCTTCCTGCGTCGGTCGAGCTCTGCGGCGGGTTCCCCTGTGCGGCCCCCGCGAGGCGCCCGTGCGCACCATCAGTCTGTCGATCGCCGCCTTCGTCGCCGTGGGCGGCGCCGCCTGCACCTCCGAATCGCCGCCGGCCGCGGTGCCGGCGCTCGAGATCGCCGGATCGTGGACGTCGCCGTTCGGCGCCGAGACGATCACCAACCAGTCCTGGGCCTTTTCGTTCGGCACGTCGGCGATCGTCCTCTACGACAACGCCAAGAACACCGCGTTCCTGCAGGCGCCCAAGGACGACAAGTACAACCCGAGCAAGTTCAGCAAGGTGGTGTGGACCGAGCCGAAGGCCGACGCCTTCCACTACTGCACGATCGACTTAGGCAAGGACTCGCTCGCGCTCGCCCAGGCCTCGACGCTGGTCGCCGACGACAAGAGCCCGGACTCCGCCGGGTGCGCCGGGTTCGCCTGGACCAAGCTGACGCGCAAGAAGTGATGCGCCGCGCTGCGGTGGTCGCGCTGTTGGCCGCCTGCACGAGCGCCGAACCGGCCGCTCCGGACCCGTTCGCCGACCGCGTGGTGGCGTTTTCGCCAGGCGATCACGGCGGTTTCGGCGCCGGAGGGCTGCCCGGGGTCGTCCTTGGTCCGCCGCGCGGCGCCGGCGCGTCGGCCGGATCGCTCGACGTGGTCTCGCTCGGCAGGACCGGCGCGATCACGCTCGGCTTCGACCCGCCGTGGCCGCGCGACGGGCCAGGCCCCGACCTGATCGTGTTCGAGAACGCGTTCGTCGGCTTCGCCGAGACGGCGACCGTCGAGGCGAGCGCGGACGGCGTGACCTGGAAGGCGTGGCCTTGCGACCCCGCGACCGGCACGGGTTGCGCCGGCGTGCGCCCGGTCGCGAGCGCGCCCGGCAACGGCATCCCACCGACCGACCCGGACGTCGCCGGCGGAGACGCGTTCGACCTCGCCGCCATCGGCCTGTCCGAGGCCCGCCTGGTGCGGATCCGCGACACCGGGGCCAACGTCTACCTGGCCAACACGGGGGGCTTCGATCTCGACGCGGTGGCGGTGGTCGCTGGCCGAAAGCCGTGACCGCAGGAGCCTACTTTTTCTTGTTCAACCACGCCTCGTAGCTCTTGAAGTCGTACGGCCGCCCGAGGAAATCGGCGACCAGAGTGGCGGCGTCCTTGCTGCCGCCCGGCTCGAGGATCATCCTGCGGTAGCGCATCGCGACCTGCGGGTTGAGGATGCCGTCGGCCTGGAAGCGCGAGAACAGGTCCTTGGCGATCACCATCGACCACATGTAGGTGTAGTAGATCGCCGAGTAGCCGTTGAGATGACCGAAGCTCGCCTGCATGTGGGTGTCAGGCACCGTGCGGTAGGGGCTGTGGCGGCCCTGGAGTTCCGACACCAGGGCGTCGTGGTCGAGCCCCTTGGGGTCGCGATCGTGCATCGCCAGACTCAGCCCGGCGTAGAACATCTGGTGGCGCACCCACAGGCCGCGGCCGAAATCATCAGCGGCGACGAGCTTCTGCACCAGCGCCTCGGGCAACACCTCGCCCTTGTCGTTGGTCGCGAAGGCGCGCAGGGTCTCGTAGTCCTTCGCCCACTCCTCGAAGATCTGGCTCGGCGCCTCGACGAAGTCCCACTCGGTCGCGACGCCGGCGAACCGCGCCCAGCGCTGGTGGCCGCCGAACGTGTGGTGGAGGAGGTGGCCGAATTCGTGGAAGAAGGTCTCGACCTCCTTGTGATCCATCAGGCCCTTGCCCGATTTCGGATCGGGAAAGTTGCACACCAGCACCCCCTGCGGCTCCTGGACGCCCTTGACGCCGTTGACCAGGGTGAACTGGGCGGCGTGCTTGTACTTGCCCTCGCGCGGGTGCATGTCGAGGAAGATCGTGCCATAGCGCTTGTCGCCCTCGAACACGTCGTAGGCCTCGACCGACGGATGCCACCTCGGCGCGGTCGGGTTCGGCTTGTAGGTGAGGCCGAACAGGCGCGACGTGAGCGCGAGCAGGCCGTCGCGGACCTTGTCGTAGTGCAAGTAGGGCCGCATCGCCTGGGCGTCGAAGGCGTACCTGGCCTTCTTGACCCGCCCCTGCAGCCACGCCCCCTGCCAGTCGCCGACCTCCTTGGCGGCGGGGTCGGTCTTCCTCAGCTCGTCGAGCAGCACCTGGTACTCGGCCTTCATGCGCGCTTCGGAGGCCTTCGCCACCCGCGCGACGAAGGCATCGATCGCCTTGGCGTTCTTGATCATCTTGTCGGCGGTGACGTGGTCGGCCCAGTGGGCGAACCCCGTCAGCCTGGCCAGCTCGTGGCGAATCTCCAGCAGGCGCTGGAGGTTGTCGCGGTTGGCGGGCCAGCCCCGCTGGCGGTAGGCGACGTACAACGCCTTGCGCGCGGCGTCGTCGTCGGCGTACTGCATGAAGGGGATGTAGTCCGGGTAGTCGGTCGACACCGTGACCTTGCCGTCGGCGTCGGGCTTGTGGGCGTCGATCCAGTCCTGCGGCAACCCCTTGAGTTGGCTCGGGTCGAGCCGCACCCTGCGGACATCGGAGGCGATCGCCTTCTCGAACGCCTGGCCGACTTGCGTGACCTCGTCCTTGAGCAGCTTGATGCGCGCGCGGGTCGCCTCGTCCTTGTCGACGCCGGCGAGGCGGAAGTCGCGCAGGGACAGCGCGACCAGCCTCTGGACGTCGGCGGGCTCACCCTGGACGTCGACCGCGGCGATGGCGTCGTAGATGGCGCGGTCGAGGCTGATCTCGGTCCGCAGCGCCTCGACGTCTTGCTCGCACTTCGCCGCCGCGTCGCGCGTTCCCTTGTCGGGGTGGACGGCGAAGAACAGGCTGGCTTCCGCCGCAGCGAGGTCGATCGCGATCGCCAACTCGTTGAGGGCGTTGGTGACCGCAGCCGCACCCGGCGGCGGCGTGCGCGGCCCGCCGGTGGCGAACGACGCCAGCGCGTCGCGCTGCGAGCGGGCGATCTCGAGCCGTTTCTGACAGCGCGCCGTCACCGGGTCCGTTGGAGGCGCGCCCTTCTCCGCCGCGGCCACCTCCTTGGTCACCGGCGCTGCGGCCGCAGGGGCCTGTTCAGGCGCCGCGGGAGCTCCGCCGCAAGCCAACGCGGCGGCCAGGACCAGACCACCGCACGCCACGTACCGCCAATCCATGCTTCGCTCCGCGCCCGCCGTCCGCGGGGCGCGCAGTATCGCACGGCTCGCGCCCTTTGCCACCGGCCGGAAGCCACCCCTTGTTCAAGTCCATGCATTCAGACAGGGTTCCTCAGAGCGTCGGCGCGGGAGCGATCACGGCGGTGTGGAGGATCTACGAAGGGACCCCTTGTTCAACTCGATGAATGTACGCCAGTCTTCTGATTCGGGCGGAAGAAGCGCCGTCCGCTCGGCGGCACTGCCGCAGACCCGGCCTGCCGGCGGCGAAGGTCCCGCCGTGGGGTGCGGTTCCAAAGCTGGGGTCGGGTGGCTGCCGCCACCGTCCCGCGCCAGCGGTGGTTGTTTCACGTCATTCCAAGGACTTGAACAAATGGTGGATCGGTCCACAGGCGCCGGCCGGCCCACCGACAGGCGCGGTCACGTCCCGCAGAAGCAGGGCCCCGGCCACGGTCTGCCGCTCGGCGTCGCGCCCGGTCGGCGGCACGCTCGTTTCCGGGTTTCACGTGATTCCATGCACTTGAACAAATGGTGGATCCGCCGTCAGGGGCACCCCTGAATTCGATCCTCGCCCCCGCCGTGGACGGCGATCGACTTGCCACAGGCCCTCGACTACACTCTTTGCCCCCTCGCGCGCGCCTGGGGTGGACGACCGATGAACATCGCCCTGCTCACCGACTACGCTGTGACCACCTTTGCCACCGGGCCGGCGTTTTCGACCCAGGCGCTCAAGCGGTACCTCGAAGCGCGCGGCCACACGGTGACGATCGTCGGCCCGCGGCCAGCCGCCGGCCAACCGCAGCCCGTCGACGGGTCGCTGTTGTTCTCGTCGGCGCCGTTCCGCGGCCATCCCGGCATGAATTTCGGATTCCCTTGGGGAGACAACGTGTTCGCCAACCTAGGGAGGTTCGACGTCATCCACAGCCACGCCAACTCGCTCGCGATGCACTGGGCGCCGATGATGCGCAAAATGCATGGGATTCCGTGCGTGGCGACCAACACGATCTACCTGCCGGCGTGGGCCCAGCACGCGCTGCCCGACGCGATCTACCGCATCGGTCCCGTGCGCCGGTTCTGGACCGGCCTGTCGCGGGCGTTCGAGAAGAAGTTCGCCCGCACCTACAACCAGCACGACGGCCTCATCGTCCAGTGCGCGGCGCTCGACCGCTACTGGCGCGAAGTCGGCACGCTCGAGGTGCCGCTGCACGTGATTCCGCGCCCGATCGACGCCGCGATGTGGGACCGCCCGCCCGGCGAGGATCCGCTGCCGTCCGACCTGCCGCGCGGCAAGAGGCTCGTCCTTGCGTGCCGCCACGCGCGCGAAAAAGAGGTCGACAAGGTCATCCGGGCCTTCGCCAGCCACATCTTGCCGGCCGAGCCCGACGCCAGCCTGACGCTCATCGGCGACGGCCAGGAGCATGCCAGGCTGGTCGAGCTCGCGCGCAGCCTGGGGGTCCTGGGGCGCTGTCACTTCCCGGGCGAGCGCCCGCAGCACCAGATGCGCGACTACTACGCCCACACCGACATCTTCGTCTACGCGAGCGTCACCGAGACCTATGGTCAGGTGGTGTCGGAGGCGCTGTGGTGCGGGGTTCCCGTGGTCGCGATCGACGACGAGATGGGCGTGGCCTTCCAGTGCAAGCACGGCGAGGACAGCATCCTCGTTCCGCGCGGCGAAGGCGACGCCGCGCGGATCGGCGCGGCGGTGGTCGACTTGTTGCGCGACCCGGATCGCCGGCGCGAGCTGGGGCGACGGGCCGCCGAGCGCGCCCGCCAGCGCGTCCCGCCCGATGTGGTCTATGCCGCCTACGAGCGCGCCTACACCGCGGCGATCGAGCACCTGCGCGCCCACCCGCCGCCGCCGTACGAGGGCACCATCGGCCAACGGTGGTCGCTGTTTTGGAGCCACGTGTGGCCGTGGCTGTGGCAACACACCACGCTCATCGTGCTCGGCGCCGTGCGCGGCGGCGGGGGCTTCCCGCTGTCGAAGGAGGCCCTCGATCGCCTGCCGCAGGCCGCGTCGCCGGCGCCGGCGCCGCGCGGGTAACAGGGTGCGTCCAAGGGTCCAAGGACGCGCCTGTTGCGGTCCACGGTGTGCTTTGCCAGGCGGCGGCGCGTGCGCCGTCACTGCGGCGCTGCAGGGCCCACGCTGCGGTCGGTTCACCGGATCTCACCGGGACGCCCGGAGTGCGGATCACGCCGCGCCGCATGGGACGCAAACCATCGTTTTCATGCCAGTCGATCGGCGGCAGCAGGCCGTGGAGCCGGGCTGCTGGCGACCCTGTCACGGCACGTCGAGGTCACAGAGCACGAACACCGGCGCCTTGGCGGCCGCGGCCGTCGAGCTCGCCTTGCCGCGCGCCGCCTTCTTCTGCGCCGATGTCAGGAAGGCCCGCCCTGCGGCGTTCTTGGCGACGTAGACGAGTGCTTTGCCCTGAAACTCATAGGCTTCGAACGCGATGTCGCCGCCCTTGCCGACCTCCTGGCCGGCCTGGACCCACAGCCCCTTCTCTTCGCCCTTGTCGAGCGCCGCCGCAGCAAAGGCGCGCTGCCTGGCCGGCCAGCTCGAGATCCGCACCGTCAGCTTGCGCGTGGACTCGTCGTACGAAACGAGGCCGCAGGTCGTGTCCTTGAACGCGGCTGGCGCTTCGGCGTGCGCCTGCGCGGCCGCCACCACACCCACCATCGTCGCCACCGCCGTCGCTTGCCACCTCATCGCTGCCTCGCCCATCCAGCGCCGCGCGCCGTGGCGCAAGAGAGTGCCGCGAAGGGCCGGCCCGGTCAAGGTGGACTTCTGCCTCGGGGCGATGAAGACAGATCCACCATTTGTTCAAGTCTATGAGATCACGCCGGACTGTGCGACGGACGGGCCGGCGCGCGGGCGCGACGCCGCGTCGCGGGCCCTCGCCAAGCCCCTGTCTGCGCGGGAGGCGACAGAGACCGCCGCGAGGGCGGACCGTGGCGCTTGGACAGATCCACCATTTGTTCAAGTCCATGAAATCACATCACACGACCGCCCGGCCGGTGGGCGGCGGCCCCAGCCACCGGATCCCCAGGCCTGCAATGGCACCAGTGGTCTCGGAGGCACCGGCAGAACCCTCGCCGGTCGCCGACTCGGGATGGCGCTCAAGGTGCGATCGCTTGCGTGAGGGCGCCAACCACAAGGTCGGCGCCGCGAGCGCGCCCGCCCGGCGACGGCGGAGTGCGCCCGAGCCGGCGGATCGGGGTTGTCGCTCGGACCGCAGCCCCACGACGGTGGGACGCAGCGTGCAGCCTCGGCTGCCGTCGGGCCGCCAC
>Ga0194120_10008704_pt1 | contig 13257 bp, 11 predicted proteins | sample TA2MahCa65mmetaG_FD_148642 | JGI IMG/M metagenome (GOLD analysis project Ga0194120, IMG submission 148642) | Freshwater microbial communities from Lake Tanganyika, Tanzania - TA2015019 Mahale Deep Cast 65m | ecosystem: Environmental > Aquatic > Freshwater > Lake | place: Tanzania: Lake... | reverse complement strand
GCGGAAAGTGTGACGGGTGGTCTTGTTGCAGGTCGCCTTACCGCAACACCAGGTTCGAGCGATGTCGTGCGCGGTGGCGTGGTGGCCTACGCGAACGACGTGAAGTTCGACGTGCTCAACGTGCCGCTTGGACCAGTGATCAGTGAAGAAACTGCCCGCGCGATGGCGCTCGGGGTGCGAAAGAGCGTCGGTTCATCGGTGGGCATGGCACTCACCGGCGTGGCTGGCCCCGCCGAGCAAGAAGGCGCCAAAGTGGGCACGCTGTGCATTGCGGTGGCGATGCCTGACGGCGTGGCAAGTTCCACCACGGTGATGCTGCCCGGCGACCGCAAGACGATGCGTGAACTCGCCGTCATCTCGGCACTCAACTACCTGCGCCAACTCCTGCAAAAGTCGCACCAATAAGAAGAGCCCCGGTCTTTCGACCGGGGCCCTTCAATCCACCCCGCAGGGTGGGAGAGTGCGTGAGCCTTAGGCGGCTCGGTAACCCTCTGCGTTGGAACGCGCCAGCGCGATACCCAAGATGATCAAGCCGTAACCAGGCTTGGCCAACACGTCGGCAACGGTATAGCCGAACTGGATTGCGGTGGTTGCATCGCTGTCGCCCAACCCAAGTGTGCTGGACAACCAGCTGTCCTTGTCGCCCAAGATGTAGGCGATGGGGTAGACACCCCAGGTGAAAAGCAGCAGGTAGCGCACGTTGTTGAGCTTCTTGCCAACTTCTCCGCTCTGTGACTTGAGGGCTTTGCCTACTTCTCCGGCAAAGAGCTCGTAGAGCACATAGAGCATGAAGAGGCCCGAGATGATGCCCCAGACCGTGCGGGTGCTGGTGCCGTCGGCTGCTGTCTCGCCCGGGTATCCGGTGGCGATCATCAAAAGGGCCGCGACCACGAGTCGTGGGGTGACCTTCTTTGCCGCTTCCTTGCTCAGACCGGACACGACGACCAGTTCAGCGACGAGCAACGGTACGGTGAGCAGCCAGTCCGCGTAGCGGTAGCCCTCGTTCCATTCGCCACTGTTGAACTGTCCGAAGATGCGCCAGTAGTGGTAGGCGGCGATACCGCAGATCATGGCCGACATGGTGACGGCGCTGCGGTATTGCGGGGCTACGCGGTTGCGCGAGACGAGGAAGAATACAAAGCCGATTCCCATCGCCGCGACGGCGAACGAGAACCCGTTGTATACCAACTCCGCCTGCGAGCCTTCGAGCCCGAGTGGATTTGCTGCAAGCAGCATGGGTGATTACCTCCATTGATCGACCCGAGCGACCGGGTGGCCGCCCTTGTGGGGTCATCTCTTTTCTAGGGCATGACGCCCTTCACATGGGTTCATGGGCAGTTACAGGTTGGTGACCATTTGAGGCAGTTTGTAATGAAATTGACATACTCCGGGAGGAGGCGGCGAGGCCGGCCGAACCGCTCCTGGCTGGTGGCGGGCTCGGCGCCCGACACGCCCCTCCTGGCTGGTGGGGGGTGGGCGCCCGAGCCTCCCTACCGTAAAGAGGGGCAGTCGGCCAGCGCCGAGGGCCCGCCAAGACCCCGTAGCTCAATTGGGAGAGCAACGGACTTCTAATCCGTAGGTTGCAGGTTCGATTCCTGCCGGGGTCGCAGATGTTCTTCAGGGGCGAAGTCGCGCGCGGACGGCGCGCACACGAAGGTCCGTCAGGTGCGTAAAGAAGCCTTAGCATTTACCGACCCGTTGGAGGCCGCACACACGTGAAGAAGTTCAAAAAAGGTGACACCGTCATTTACCCCCAGCACGGCGCCTGCACGGTCAAGGTCATCAAACGCATCCGCGCCTTCGACGTCGTCCAGGATTACCTGATCCTCGAATCCGTCATGACCGATGCGACCGGCAAGGGAATGACCCTCTCGGTGCCCGTAGCCAAGGTGTACGACCTCGGCATCCGCCCGCCGGTGTCAAAGAGCGAACTGCAAGACCTCGTCGACGTGTTGTCGAAGCCCGACCCGCGCGTGCCCGCCAATTGGTCGCGACGATTCAAGAACCACCAAGAGAAGTTGAAGAGCGGTGACGTGTATCAAGTGGCCGAAGTGGTGCGCAATCTTGCCGCGCGCGACCGTGAGAATCAGTTGTCGGCCGCCGAAAAAACGATGTACGAGCGCGCTCGATTGAACCTCATCTCCGAGATTGCGCCGTCGAAGCGTTGCTCGACCGAAGAAGCCACGCGCTTCCTCGATGACGCGCTGGAAAAGGGTGTGCTCAGTGCCGACGGCAAGTCGCAACTGCAGGAACTTGGTCGTGCGTCGACCGGCGGCAAGCGCAAGGCCGACCCGAAGAAAGACGCAAAGAAGCCCGCTAGAGCCAAGGCGTCGAGCAAGAAGAGGTAGACGCTGATGGCCGCCCAGTCGTCGAGTGACGGGGTGCGCGTCGTGAAGCAGCCGTCGCGTGCTGATCTCGCGCAGGCAATTGAGCGCGGCGACATCGACACGGTGGTGATGGCGTTCCCCGATCTGCAGGGTCGGCTCGTCGGCAAGCGCACGACCGGGAGGTTCTTTCTCGAACAGGTCGCCGAACACGGCACCGAAAACTGCGACTATCTCATCGCTACGGATTTCGATGATGTCGCGGTGCCCGGCTACAAATTCGCTTCATACGATCTCGGTTACGGCGACATGTTGGCGCGCGCCGACTTCGGCACGATTCGTTACACACCGTGGGTGCCAAAAACGGCGCTGATCTTGTGCGACCTGTATTCGGTGAAAACGGGCGAGCCGATTCGAGTCGCGCCACGACAGATTCTGCGTGATCAGGTGGCGGCAGCACAGCGCATGCACCTGGAGCCGATGATTGGCAGTGAAATCGAGTTCTATCTCTTCCGTGACTCGTACGAACAGATTCACGCCCGCGGATATGACGGTCTCACGCCGCATTCGCCGTTCATGGAGGACTACCAAATCGTGCAGACCACGCGCGACGAATACGTCGTCGGCGAGATTCGTCGCGGGCTCGAAGCAGCAGGCATTCCCGTCGAATTTTCGAAGGGTGAGGCTGGGCGCGGTCAGCACGAGTTGAATCTGGCGTACACCCGCGCGCTGGAAATGGCCGACCGCAACATCGTGTACAAGACGGCAGCCAAAGAGATTGCCGGGGCGCTCGGGCGAAGCGTGACGTTCATGGCCAAGTACGACTTTGCCGAAACCGGCTCGTCGTGCCACGTGCACTCGAGTTTGTGGCACCTCAGCGAAGGTGCGGTGCGCGGCTCGGCGTTCGACGGCGGTGCACAGGGCCGCGGTGCTCACAGTGTCGGAGGTCATGGCAGGGGTGCGCACGCCGACGCTCATGCGCCGGCGTTCACCGACCACTTCCTCATGTATCTCGCCGGTCAACTCGTCGCCGCGCGCGACTTCAGCATCTTGTGGGGGCCCACCGTCAACAGTTACAAACGTTTTCAACCGGGCTCATGGGCGCCGACTGCGGTGGCCTGGGGGGTGGACAATCGCACGCTTGGTTATCGCGTGGTGGGTCACGGTGCGTCAACACGGGTGGAATGCCGCATCCCGGGTGCCGATGCCAACTCCTATCTCGCGTTTGCCGGCACCATTGCCGCAGGCTTGTACGGAATTCGCCACAAGCTGCAGTTGCCAGAGCCGTATGCGGGTAACGGCTACGAAGCCAGCGATTTGCCGCGAATCCCATCCACGCTCGCCGAAGCAGCCGACTTGTGGCAGCACAGTGAGATTGCCCGCGAATGCTTTGGCGACGACGTGCATCACCACTTGTTGAACATGGCCCGCCACGAGTGGTCGACATTCAACCAAACCGTCACCGATTGGGAGCGCGTGCGCTATTTTGATCGCGCCTAAGCCATGACACGTCTCGCTGGAAAAGTTGCCCTCATCACCGGTGCAGCGAGCGGCCTTGGGCGCGTGGGTGCCGAACGTTTCGCGGCTGAGGGTGCGCGTGTGGTGATCGCCGACGTCGGCGACTCGAGTGAGGCCATGCAGGCCATCGCTCGCGCCGGCGGCACGGCGGCGTCGGTGGAATGCGACGTCAGCGACGATGCATCTGTTCGCGACGCGGTTGCGTTTGCGGTAAACACGTTCGGCGACTTGCACGTGCTGTACAACAACGCCGGCGTGATGTTGTCGGCCGACGACGACCCCGTCAGTACACCCGATGACGTGATCGAAAAGACGCTCGACGTAAACGTGAAGGGCGTGCTCTACGCGTGTCGCCACGCAATACCGCACATGATGGAGTCGGCAAAGAAGTGCGGCGAAACTTCTTCAATCGTGAACGTTGCGTCGTTCGTGGCGCATCTCGGTGCGGCGACGCCACAGATCGCCTACACCGCGTCGAAGGGCGCTGTGCTGGCGATGACCCGTGAAACCGCCGCGATTTACGCCCGTCGCGGGGTTCGCGCCAACGCATTGTGCCCGGGGCCGGTGATGACGTCGCTTCTCGCCAAGTTTCTCAGTGACGACGCCAAGCGCGAGCGACGACTCGTGCACATCCCGATGGGGCGCTTCGGTGAGCCGCACGAGATAGTGAATGGCGCCTTGTTTCTTGCATCCAACGAGAGCAGTTGGATGACGGGGCAGAGCCTGGTGATCGACGGTGGCATCACTTCTGCGTATGTCACGCCGGAGGGGCCGGCATGGTCGTAAGACCGGGAGCAACGTCGTGAGACCGGGAGCAATGTCGTGAGACTGGGAGCAACGTCATGAAGGTTGCATTCGTCGGTTTGGGTGTGATGGGCAACCCGATGGCCCGTCATCTCGCACAAAAGGGTCACGACGTCACCGTCTACAACCGCACTGCAGCAAAAGCCAACGATTGGGTTGCCGCACATGGTGGAACATCAGCGGCAACTCCGCGCGAGGCGGCGCACAACGCCGACATCGTCATGGTGTGCGTCGGCAACGACGACGATGTTCGCTCGGTGGTCTACGGCAGCGACGGGGTTCTCGCCGGCATCACCAAGGGAGGCATCGTCGTTGACCACACCACTGCCTCGGCCACGCTCGCGCGTGAGTTGTCGAAGGCGTGCACCGACAAGGGTGTGGGGTTCATCGATGCCCCAGTGTCGGGCGGGCAAGCCGGTGCGGAGAACGGCCAGCTCTCGGTGATGTGCGGCGCCGACGACCAGCAGGTGTTTGATCGCGCGTACCCCGTGCTCATGGGTTACGCCAAGATCTGCAAGCGTCTTGGCAACGCAGGCTCCGGCCAACTCGCCAAAATGGTGAACCAAATCTGTATCGCCGGTGTGGTGCAGGGTTTGAGCGAAGGTTTGCATCTCGCGATGGCTGCCGGGCTCAACCCCGACGAACTCGTCGAAGTGATCTCGCAAGGCGCTGCCGGATCATGGCAGATGGTGAATCGATCAAAGACGATGGTGCGCAACGAATTCAACTTCGGTTTCGCCGTGGAGTGGATGCGCAAAGACCTTGCAATTTGTCTGGAGGAAGCGCAGCGCCTCGGTGTCGACCTTCCGATCACCGCAATCGTGAACGACTTCTACGGCGAAGTCGTCCAGATGGGTGGGCGACGCTGGGATACGTCGTCGCTCATCGCGCGACTGCGAGCTCCAGGCGATCAACCCCGCGGATAGTCAGACGGTCGCGCCACTGCGGCTCGCCGACGAGTTCGACCTTTGAGAATCGTCGCAGCAACGACTCAATCGTCACCTGAGTTTCTAGTTTTGCGAGCGCCGACCCGAGGCAGTAATGAATGCCTGCGGCAAAGCCGAGATGTTTGTTCGCGTTCTCGCGGCGTAGGTTCAGCGAGTGTGGCTGCGTGAACACGCTCGGGTCGTGGCTCGCAGCCCCCAGACTGGTGAGCACGCGCTCGCCAGCATCGACGTCGATCACCTTGTCGCCCACACGAAACTGCACGGGCTTCAGCGGTATGCGGATGGTGTGTTGCACCGGGCCGTCGAAGCGCAACAACTCGTCGATTGCGTTAGAGTCGAGCCCCGCATCGCGCACCATCTGCAGCTGGTCTGGCGAGCGCAGCAGCGCAAGCATCGAGTTGCCGACCAGGTTCACCGTAGTTTCGTGACCGGCGATGTAGAGCAAGACGACGAAGGTGACGAGTTCATCCGTCGTGAGTTTGTCGCCCGACTCCTCGGCGGCAAGAAGTGACGACAGCATGTCATCACCGAGGTTGCGTCGCCGCTGAGCAATGACCTCGTCGAGAAACGGCAGCAGACCGGCAAAGGCCACGTCGGCTTCGTCGAGGTCGGTGAGTGCGACGGTTGGTTCGAGCGTGCGGGTGATGACTTGTGACCATTGACGGAGTTCTTCGGCACGATCGATCGGCATGCCAAGCATCGCCGAGATGACGAGGAAGGGCACGGGGAAGGCAAGATCATCGATCAATTCCAACGAGCCGCCATCGCGCACGCGACGTTCGACGTCGTCGAGCGCATCGTCGACGAAACGCTGCACGAGCGGGCGCAACTGCTCTATGGCTGACGGTGTGAACGACTTCGACACGAGCCGACGTAGCCGGGTGTGGTCGGGTGGGTCGAGGTTGAGAATCGACTTGGAGGAGTCGCGCCGCCGCTCGCGCATCCGGGTGCGGATCGGATCGTCAACGGGCTTGGCCGACTTTTCCACGTCGCGACTGAAATCATTCGAACGCAACACCGAGGCGACGTCGTCGTAGCGAGTGAGCACTACGAGCCCGCCAGGTGCAAGGTGCACCGGATCTTGCTCGCGAAGAGCGTCGTAAAACGGGTGCGGGTTGGCGCGAAACGCCGGATCAAACGGGTTGAACGTCGGTGTGGTCACTGCTCGCTGGCAGTCGGCCGCTGAATGTTGGGGAACGGCACGACAGCCTGCTCATGCAAGATCGGGTCTTGGTCGGGCAGCACGATCCAATGTGCGCCATTCACCCGTTTGGTCAATGTCGTGTCGACGGCATCGACCACCTGCTGCGTTTTCATGAGTGGCATGCCGAGCAACGCAATCCACTCGCGAGCACGCTCCGTGATGAGCGGTGTATCGACGAAGCCGGGGCAAATCGCACTGATGCACACACCGAATTCGGCAAGCCGTGGCGACAATGATTTCACCAATCCAGACACTGCGTACTTGGTGAGACCATAAATCGGGTCGGCAGAAATCGGTACGAAGGCGGCCACCGATGCAGTCACCACGATGTCTCCGCTACGTCGCTCGCACATACCCGGAATCACCGCACGCGCGCCGAACACCACACCGTCGACGTTCACGCCGATGGCGCGGCGGTAGTCGTCGTCACCCACGTTCATGAGCGGCGGCGGCAGGGGATCAATCGGGCCGTCGAGCACCTGGCGGTTGGTCGTCACGCCTGCGTTGAGGTGTACGAGGTCGAAGTGGTCGTGTGATGCGATGAAGTCGCTCCACGCCTGACTCGACGACACGTCGAGCACTTCGGCCCGCACCCCGAGGCGCTCGCCGGTTTCGGCGAGTGCATTTTTGTTGACGTCGACGATCGTCACCTTGGCGCCGGCCTTCGCCAGCGATTCGGCAACTGCCGCACCGATGCCGCTTGCGCCTCCGGTGACGAGCGCGTTTCTGCCAGCGAGGTTCATCCGATCGCCTTTACATGTTCGTGCAGTGCCGATGCGTACGTATCCATCAGACGGCCGATTTCTTCGTCGGTCGTAACGAGCGGTGGGCAGAACGCATTGGTGTCGGCACCGATACCACGCACGATGGCACCGTCGTGCAGCGCGATGTCGCGCACGGCCATGGCGTCGTGTTGCTTATGCAGCCCCGCAGCCCACACGCCACCGTCGCCGCGAACTTCCTTCAGTAATCCGTCACGGTGCAGGGCGTGCAACGCTTTCGACACCAGCGAGCCGACATGCTTGGCGCGCTCAATGAGACCTTCACGTTCGATGATCTCGAGGTTCTTCAACGCGGCGGCACACGCCGTGGCATGACCGGAGTAGGTGTAGCCAGTTCGCAAGAAGTAGTTGGGGTCGGCTTCCAAACCGCGCAACGGGGCGGCGCCAACGAACACTCCACCGAGTGGTACATATCCCGAAGTAACTGCCTTGGCAAAGCAGGTGAAGTCGGGCGTGACGCCGTATCGCTGCGCGGCAAACCACGTGCCGAGTCGGCCGAAACCGGAGATGACTTCGTCGAAAATGAGAAACGCACCGTGCTGGTCGCACAACTTGCGTAGTGCTTGCAGATATCCGTCTCGCGGGGGGAACACTCCACCAGCGCCTTGCAACGGCTCCACGAGCACTGCCGCGATCTGCGCTCCGTCGCGGCTCATCGCCACCGAGAGCGCCTCGATGTCGTCGGGGTCAACCTGCGTTACGTCGGGTACCAACGGGTCGTAACCCGCCTTGTTGAGCGGCAAGCCTTGGGCACTGGTGCCGCCGAAGTTGGTGCCGTGATACCCGCGACCACGCGAGATGATGATCGTGCGTTCGGGGTGCCCGGCTTGCACGTGCGCGAGGCGCGCGAGTTTCATCGCCGTGTCGACTGCTTCTGAACCGCTCGAGCAGAGGAACACCCGGTTGCCTTTCATCGGCGACAACGAGTGCAGTTTGTCGGTGAGCACATCGGTGATATCCGTGGTGAACGGATCGAAGTTGTTGTACGACTCGAGCGCGGTGACCTGAGCGGCAATTGCGTCGGCCATTTCTTTGCGACCGTGGCCGATGTTGCAGTACCACAGGCTCGCCATGCCGTCGATGTATTCCTTGCCCGTGCTGTCGTAGAGACGAGCACCATCGCCGCGCACCATCGTGACGAACTCGGTTCGTGACGGCTTGGTGAATGCATGCAGGTAGGAGCGCGGCACGATGAAAACCCTAGTTATTCTCGCTCAACTAGCCTTAGTTCGCGATGAAAGGGCTCATCCTCGCCGGCGGTGCCGGCACCAGGTTGCGGCCCATCACCCACACCAGCGCCAAGCAGTTGGTGCCGATTGCCAACAAGCCGATCTTGTTCTACGGCATCGAGGCGATGAAGAAGGCCGGCATCAACGAGATTGGCATCATCGTCGGCGACACCCAGAAAGAGATTCGCTCGGCAGTCGGCGACGGTTCGCAGTTCGGGGTGAAGGTGTCCTACATTCCGCAGGATCAGCCGCTGGGGCTCGCGCATTGTGTGTTGATCGCGCAGGAGTTTCTCGGTGACGATGATTTCGTCATGTACCTCGGCGACAACATGCTCGAGCAAGGGCTCGAGGGTTTCGTGAGCGAGTTCGTGTCGGCACGTGCGAAAGGTGGCAAGACCGCACCGACGGCGCAAATTCTGCTGTGTCACGTGGACGACCCTCGACAGTTCGGCGTTGCCGAAGTAACGAAGGAAGGTCACGTCAAACGTCTCGTCGAGAAACCGAAGGATCCGCCGAGTAACTTGGCACTCGTTGGCGTGTACCTCTTCGACAAGACCATCAACGAGGCGGTACGGGCGATCAAGCCGTCAAAGCGCGGGGAACTCGAAATCACCGACGCCATCCAATGGCTGATCGAGCAGGGCAAGACCGTTCGACACGAAGTGCTGAAGGGCTGGTGGATCGACACCGGCAAGAAAGATCCACTGCTCGAGTGCAACCGCCTCGTGCTCGAGGTGATCGAGCCGCGCAACGACGGCAGCGTCGACGGCAGTTCACAGATCGAGGGCCGAGTCGTCATCATGCAGGGCGCCAAGATCGTCAACTCGCGTGTGCGCGGCCCCGTGGTAATCGGCAGCGACACGGTGGTGGAGAACAGTTACATCGGGCCGTACACCTCGGTGGGCAACAAGTGCAACATTGTGCACAGCGAACTCGAGCACTCGGTGTTGCTTGATGGCTGCACCGTCAACGACGTACACAAGATGAGCGATTCGCTGCTCGGCCGCAACGTCGAAGTGGTGCGCTCGCAACGCCGCCCGCATGCGCTACGCCTCATGCTTGGCGACGATTCAAAAGTGGAGCTCGACGCCTAATGGCCACCATCACGGAGAGCGCGGTCATCAAGGGCGTACAAATCGTCGAACCCCAGATGCACGGTGACGAACGAGGGTTCTTCATCGAGACGTATCGACGGGAGTGGTTTCCGCTTGGGCGCGAGATGATCCAGGGCAACCGCGGCGACCGCAAAGCCGGTGCAATCGTGGGACTGCACTACCACTTGCACCAAGCCGATTACTGGTACGTGCCGTACGGAACTTGCCGCGTGGTGTTGCACGACCTGCGCAAGGGTTCGCCCACCGATGGTGCCACACAAGTAATCGATCTCGGTGCCCGCAAAGATGGCACGCACGATCATCGTGGCGTGTTCATTCCGCCCGGTGTGGCGCACGGCTTTGCATCACTCACCGACATGACGATCACCTACTTAGTCGACGGTTACTACAACCAGCAGGACGAACTAGGAGTGGCTTGGAATGACCCAGCAATCGGCGCCGATTGGGGGATTGCATCGCCAACGCTGTCGAAGCGCGATCAAGCCAACCCGATGCGCAAAGACATCGACCGCAACTTCCAGCCCGTGTGGGGAATGCGCACGTGATCGGTCACGTAACACCGTGTCAACTCTGCAGTAGCAATTTGCTGAGGAGTAGCCACAACTCGTGAAGATCTTCGTCACCGGCGGCGCCGGTTTCATCGGGAGCAACTACGCCCGTTGGGTGTTGCAAAACACCGATCACTCGATCACCGTGTACGACGCGCTCACGTACGCCGGCAATCTCTCCACGCTACGCGATCTCGACGACGATCGCAGGTTCACATTCGCGAAGGGCAACATCTGCCACCCAGGTGATCTCGAGCAGGCAATGAAGGGCCATGACTGGGTGGTGCACTTCGCAGCCGAGAGCCACGTTGATCGCTCCATTGAAAGTGGCGAAGACTTCATCCTCACCAATTGCTTCGGCACCAACGTGGTGATCGACACCGCGCGACGGCTCGGCATGCAGCGAGTGCTGCACATCGGCACCGATGAGGTGTACGGAAGCGTGGAGGTCGGTTCGTCGAAAGAGACCGACCCGCTCGAACCGCGCTCGCCGTATTCGGCATCGAAGGCCGGCAGCGACCTGATTGCGCTGTCGTACCACACCACGCACGGCACGCCGGTGCTGGTCACGCGATGCACCAACAACTTCGGGCCGTTCCAATACCCAGAAAAAGCGATTCCGCTCTTCACCACCAACCTGCTCGACGGCAAGAAGATTCCGTTGTACGGCGATGGACTCAACGAACGCGACTGGATTTACGTCGACGACCATTGCTCGGGCGTGCATCTCGTGCTGGAGAAGGGCACGATCGGCGAGATTTATAACATCGGCGCCGGTAACGAAACACCCAATCGCGTGCTGGTCGACAAACTGCTTGGGTTGCTGGGCAAAGACGAATCGAGCGTGCAGTACGTGCAAGACCGCAAGGGACACGATCGTCGCTATTCGGTGGACATCACGAGAATCAAGGCACTCGGCTGGAAGCGTGAGCGCTCGCTCGACGAAGCGCTCGAGTCGACGGTGAAGTGGTACCGCGACAACCGCTGGTGGTGGGAGCCGCTCAAGGCCAAGCCGTGAAGATCGTCGTCACCGGTGCGGGCGGCCAATTAGGACACGAACTCGTCGATGCTGCATCGGTGCAAGGGCACCAAGTGCGAGGGCTCACCCGAGCCGATCTCGATGTGACCGACTCGGCGGCAGTTCGCGCGACGATGCAGCGCGAGAAGCCGGATGTCATCGTGCACGCCGCGGCATGGACGGCAGTTGACGCATGCGAGAGTGATCGTGACAAGGCATTTCTGTGCAACGGCACGGCCACCGATTTTGTGGCGGCAGCAGCGCGTGAGGTTGGTGCGCGTGTCGTGTACATCTCTACCGACTACGTCTTTGATGGCAAAAAGCCGACACCATACGTCGAGTCTGATGTTCCGAATCCGCAGTCGGTGTATGGCGCGTCGAAACTCGCAGGGGAGCAAGCACTCGACACGAGCCGCGACACCATCGTGCGCATTTCCTGGGTGTGCGGTTTCCACGGTGCCAACATGGTGAAGACGATCCTGCGGATCGCCGCCCAGCAACAGACGCTCACCTTCGTAGATGACCAGATCGGCAACCCGACGTTCGCCGACGATGCGGCGCGCATGATCATGCGGCTCGCGGGCGAGCAGCGCGCCGGTGTGTGGCATGTCACCAATCAGGGATCCGTGAGTTGGTACGAGTTCACGCGTGAGGTCATGCAAGCCGCCGGTCACGACGTGTCGCGAGTGAAGCCAGTCAAGACTCGTGACCTCGTGCCACCGCGTCCGGCGCCGCGCCCGGCCAACTCCGTGCTCGACAATCAGGCGCTGCGCGAGGCGAGAATCCCGCTCCTCGACCACTTCCGCGTGCCGCTTGACCGACTCGTGCCCCGCTTGCAGGGTTAGGGTTGGGGCATGCAACCCGTCGAACTTCTCGCGGTGCTCGAGCCCACGGCGGCCAAGTTGTACGACCGCCACATGGGTGTGGCAAAGGAGTGGTTCCCGCACGAGTACGTGCCGTGGAGCCGCGGAAAAGACTTCACGCCGGGTCAGCCATGGTCTCCTAACGACGCAGACTTCGGCGATGGTGGTTGGACATTGCCCGACGCGGTGCGAGCCGCGCTGTTCGTGAACTTGCTCACCGAAGACAACCTGCCGTACTACACCCGCGACATCAGCACGATTTTTGGTGGTGACAGCGCGTACGGCGCGTGGGCCCGCAACTGGACCGCTGAAGAGGGCCGGCACGCGATTGCGATTCGCGACTACCTCATGGTGAGTCGGGCACTCGACCCAGTGGAACTCGAACGCGCCCGCATGCATCAGGTGCGTGGTGCACAGGTGCCGGCACCGGACGACATCTTCGAGGCGCTTGCTTACCTCTCGATGCAAGAGTTGGCCACGCGCATCGCACATCGCAATACCGGCAAACTCATCGGCGATCAAGCAGGTCAAGATGTGATGCTGCGCGTCGGCAACGACGAGAATCTGCACTTCCTGTTTTATCGCGATCTCGCCGCGGCGGCGCTCGAGGCCGACCCGTCGAACATGATGATCGGCATCGAGCGCGCGGTTCGCAACTTCGCCATGCCCGGAACGGGCATTCCGAACTTCACCGAATTGGCCAAGCAGATCGCCAAGACGGGCATCTACGACTTCAAGGTGCACCACGAACAGATCCTCGAGCCAGTCGTGATGCGCCACTGGAAGGTGAAGGAAGTATCCGGGCTCACTCCCGAGGCCAAGCAGGCCCAAGAAGATCTCGTTGCCAGAGTGGAGAAGATCGCGCGCGTCGCTGCCCGTTTGTCTCGCGAACCCGAAACGGTGTA
>Ga0194120_10008702_pt1 | contig 13258 bp, 8 predicted proteins | sample TA2MahCa65mmetaG_FD_148642 | JGI IMG/M metagenome (GOLD analysis project Ga0194120, IMG submission 148642) | Freshwater microbial communities from Lake Tanganyika, Tanzania - TA2015019 Mahale Deep Cast 65m | ecosystem: Environmental > Aquatic > Freshwater > Lake | place: Tanzania: Lake... | reverse complement strand
CGCGCCGGGTTCCGGCGCGCAACAGGGCTGAGGTACTTCCGGCCGCGGCTGCGGCCGGCCGCGGGGGTGAGCGCGCATGGGCGCGCGAGGGGGCTGCGAGCCCCCTTCACGCAACGAGCAGCTAGTAGGCGAAACCGATTGAGGAATTGTTGTGGCATCACGACCCGTATCCCGGTGCGAATTTGGGGTTTCGCCTACTAGGAGCCTGTCGGCGGAATGCCAGAATCGGCAGTTTCTGGCCGACAGGCTCCGAGGCAGGCCGCGGCTGCGGCCTGCCAGCGACCGAAACTGCCTGAATTTACTTCATGCAGTTCTTGGCCGCTGCTCCGATCGCAACCACCACGGAGCCTGTCGGAGGCTAGTCCGACAGGCTCCTAGAGGTCGCGCCGCGGCCAGGGCTCGCCTTGCGTGGCTCATCGCCCTCGCCGTGGGCCTGTTTGCGTGCGGCAATCTTGCCACGCCCACGGCCGGGTGCGTGGAGAACAAGGACTGTCCGAGCGGCTTGTGCCTCGCGGGTGTCTGCGCGACCCCCGCCGGCGATGTCGCACGATCGGGTGCGGACGCGCATGTGGGCGCGGACGGATCGCCGGTCGACGCGTTGCAGGCCGCCCCGTGCACGTCGGATCCAGAGTGCGAGCTCGCCGCCATCGCCGCCTCACTGAACAAGGTGCCGTGCGCGCGGTGGCAATGCGTGACCGGCCGCTGCACGCCCGTGCACCTTGCAGACGGCGCAACCTGCTCGACCGCGGGCGGCTGCCCGGCCCCAGGCCAGTGCAAATCCGGCGGTTGCTGGGCGACGGGGCTGGTCTGCGACGACGGCAACGACTGCACGTTGGACACGTGCTTGGATACCGCTTGTTTTCACGCCAATTTCCTGGCCGGAACCAGTTGCCAGACGGGCGGGGGGCCGTGTCTGGTCGGCCAGTGCGACGACCAAGGCAACTGCGGCAAACAACTTCTGCCCCAGCACTGCCGCATTGACGGATTGTGCTACGCAGCCGGCGACGCCTCGCCCGGGGCACCGTGCGCGCGCTGCCTGCCCGAGGCGTCGACCTCGACCTGGACGCTGGTCGCCGAGGGCGCGTGCAGCGACGGTGACCTGTGTACCTCGGGCGACCAATGCAACGGCGGCGGCGCGTGCCTCGGCAAGCCCGTCGAGTGCCCCGGCACGACCGCGTGCGCTACGGTGTCGTGCGACCCCAAACTGGGCTGTGTGAGCATGCCGCAGGCCGGCACCTGCACCGATGGCGATCCGTGCACGACCAACGACGCCTGCGCGCAGGGTGCGTGCAAGGGCGCGGCGCCGCTCGACTGCCAGGACGGCAATCCCTGCACCAAGGACACCTGCACCCCGGGTTTTGGGTGCCTGCACACGCCGCAGGCCGGACCGTGCCTGTTCGACGCCGATCCGTGCACAGAAGACGCGTGCATCGCTGGCTTTTGCGAGGCCAAGAAGATCTTCAACATCTGTCAGATTGGCGGCAAGTGCGTGCCCGTCGGTGGCAAACCGGCCGACCAGCCGTGCCTGGTGTGCGACCCCGCGGCGTCGACGACCGCCTGGACGCTGCTGTCTGGATCGCCGTGTGACGACGGCAATGCGTGCACGTCATTCGATACCTGCAGCAATGGCAAATGCGGCGGGTCCGCGGTGGCGTGCGGAGACAAAAGTCCGTGTACCGCCGACAGTTGCGATCCCTCCAAAGGATGCACGTTTGCGCCCGTGGCGGGCCCCTGCAGCGACGACAACGCGTGCACCACGGGCGATCAATGCCTCGCGGGCAAGTGCGCGGGCACGCCGCTTGCGCCCGCGGCGTGCGACGACAAGAACCCGTGCACCACCGATAGCTGCGCGCAGGCGTTTGGCTGCACCCATGCTCCCAACACCGCGCCGTGCAACGACGGCGACGCCTGCACCAAGTTCGACGCCTGCGCCTCCGGGCAGTGCCTGCCCGGCACCATCATTTGCCCGTGCAGCGGCGACGAAGACTGCAATGACAAGAACCCGTGCACGCTCGACGCGTGCGTCAGCAAGGGCTGCAACAACCAACCGGTCGGCACCGGCGCCTGCGACGACAACAACGCGTGCACCGGACCCGACAAGTGCGCGGGCGTGACGTGCAGCGGCGCGGCCGTGGTGTGCGACGACAAGAACCCTTGCTCGCTCGACAGTTGTGTGGCCGAGAAGGGCTGCGTGGCCCAGCCGCTCCAGGGCCCGACCTGCAACGACGACAACCTGTGCACGACCGGCGACGTGTGCATCGACGGCGTGTGCACGGGCACGCCGAAGAACTGCGACGACAACAACCCCTGTACCCTCGACCTGTGCTCCCCGGCCAAGGGCGTCTGCGATCACGCGCCCTACGGCGACGGCACGGCGTGCACCAGCGACAACGTGGCGTGCACCATCGACGTCTGCCTGGGCACCGCGTGCAAGCACGACCAGATCACCGCCGACGCCTGCTACATCGAAAACACCTGCCTGAGCGGCGGCGCCATCCACCCGGTCGACCCGTGCCTGGGCTGCTTGCCCAAGGTGACCCAGAAGGCGTGGTCGCCGCGCACCGGGCTCGGCTGTGGCGACGGCAACATCTGCACGGCCGACGACGTGTGCCTGCCCAACGGCAAGTGCCTCGGCAAGGCGATCGACTGCGGCGACGGCAACGCCTGCACGCTGGACGACTGCAACCCCCAGAACGCCAAGTCGCCGTGCTTCAGCGTGCCCGTGCCAGGCCCCTGCAACGACGGCAGCGTCTGCACCACCGGCGATGGCTGCGTGCAGGGGCAGTGCTCTGGCATCCCCATCGACTGCAGCGACGGCAATCCGTGCACGGTGGACGGCTGCGCGCCCGTCGGCGGCTGCACCCACAGCAACGCCGCCAACGGCTCGCCGTGCCCCGAGGACGAGTTGCCCTGCACCGATTCGCAGTGCACCGACGGTCAGTGCCTGGCAGTGGTCGGGCCTTCCTGGTGCGTGATCGACGGAGCCTGCCGGGCCGCCAACCAGGCCAACCCCGCGGTTCCCTGCCAGGTCTGTCAGCCGGCGGTCGCTCAGAAAGCCTGGACGCCGCAGACCGGCAACGCGTGCGACGACGGCAATCCCTGCACGGTGGGCGAGGTCTGCAAGGCCGGCCTGTGCACCCCGGCCGACGCCGGCGCCTGCGATGACGGCAACCCGTGCACGATCGACGCCTGCGCGCCCACCAAGGGCTGCAGCCATGTGGCGCAGTCGGGCCTGGCGTGCAGCGACGGCAGCCCATGCACGACCGGCGACGTGTGCACCGCGGGCACCTGCGGTGGCAAGCCGATCAGTTGCACGACCACCGCCGAAGACGCAGCGGCATGCATGGTTGCGGTGTGCGATGCGACCGCGGGATGCAAGCCTGTCTCGACGTGCCCGGCGCTGCACGCTTGCTTGGGCGGCAAGTGCCTGTCGTCGCCCACGGGCCTGGCGCCTGGACCGGTTCCCTTGCCGCTGTCGACGGAGCTCGCCGCCAAGCCCACGCAGCCCAGCCTGCGCTGGCACGACACGGCCAACGACAGCCTTGGGCCCGTGCCGCGCTTGTGGCTGGCGGCCCAGAGCAAGCCGTGCGCCGACGCGGCGGGCAATGGCGCCCCGGTGGTGGTGGCCCATCTCGCGCCCGCAGGTGGCGGCATCAAGGCGCAGGCGATGGCAGGGGTCAACGACAAGGCCTGCGCGGCGCTGCCGCAGTTGCTCCCGCATCCCGGCAGTTTCGCCCACCTGGTCCTGGCGTGGCAGGAGTGGACCGGGGCCTGTCCGACCGCGAGCGCTCGCCTGGCGGTTGTCGCGCCCGCGGGCAAGCAGGCAGGACCGGCGACAGGTTGCGTGCCGGCCGCGGTGGGGCGGCCCTTGGTCGGGTTGGGGTTCGTCGGCGGCGATGCTGCATCGCCCAACGCCCTTGCTGGACACCTCGGCGCGGCGGACGGCGTCGAAGTCTGGCTCGCCAGCGGTGCCTATCCGCTCGATTGGGTCAAGGCCAAGCCGATCAAGCCGGTCGGCGCTCCGCAAGGGTCGGTCGCCAAGTCGGCCGGCCGGCCCGCGCTGGTAGCCGCGCCCGGCGCCTCCTATGTGCTGTCGCCCATCACCTTCGTCCCGTCGGCCACCTCGGGGCTCGACGCCGTGCCGACCGTGCAACTGGACAAGGTCGGTGATCAGGGGACCAAGGGCCCGGCCAAGGTCGCCGCGCAAGACATCGATCTCGTCGCCCAGGGGCTGGCGTACCACGCCATCGAGGCGACCTGGGATCCAGAGAGCAACCGCATCGGCGCCCTGATCTCTGGCGCACTGCAGCAGGCTGGCCAGGCCAAGGTGTTCCTGGCGTGGCTGCGCATCGACCCGGCCGCGGCCGACGCGTCCGTGCCGACGCTGTGGCAGACGCTCGACGCGCCAAAGCCCGGCGCGACCGCCATCGCCGCATTCCGCATCGCCGAGCTGCCGGCGTCCACCGATTTCCTGCTCGCATGGGCGATGCCGGGCGCGGCCAACATCCAGGTCGCGCGCGTCAAGCCACTGGACGACAAAAAAATTCTCACGGTATGGAGCCAGGTGGTCGCCAAGGACTGGGCCTCGGCGACCGCGACGCACGTGCTCGTCGGCTCCGGCGGCCTGAGCGACCTGGTGGTGGCGCCCAAGGGGGACCGCTTTTCGCTGGCGTACGAAACGGTCGCCGGGCTGTCGCTGGTGACGCTGGCGGTCAGCGGGCCGTAGCGGGCGAAATCCGCGATTCGCGCTGCGATCGACACCGCAATGAACCAAACTGGGAGCCTGTCAGACGATCGTCCGACAGGCTCCGGGGTGGTTGCGATCGGGGCAGCGACCAAGAACTGCCTGAAGTGTTTTCAGCCAGTTTCGGTCGCTGGCAGGCCGCAGCCGCGGCCTGCCCAGAGGCGCGATCAGTTTCTCCCAGTGAACCGAGTCTTGTCATGACGTTGCCGCGAGTGGGCGCCGACGCGAGCTTGGCAACCCACTGAACAGCAAAGAGACTCGACCCATAACTGGTCGAGTCTTTAGGAGCCTGTCGGCCAGAATCTGGCGATTCTGCCAATTCGCCGACATGCACCTACGCCAACCCCCACCGCCTGCGCAGCGCCCATTCGGCGCCAAGCAGCGCAATCAACGCCAGCAACACCTCTGGCCGGCTCCACAGTTCGGTGTGCACCAGGTCGGCGCGCGCCAACGGGTCGGTCGGGTCGGCCGAGGCCACCGGCACACCGCTGGCCGGGGGGACGCCCTGCCACAGGGTGCCGCCGGACGCTTTTGCCACCAGCGCCAGCAGGCGATCGTCGGGTTGGATGGCCGCGACCTCTGCGGTGGGCCGCGCGACCACGACCGGAACCACGGCGCGCTGCGGCCGGCCGTGCCAATCGACCTCCACCACCACCAGCCAAGCACCCGCGGGCAGGTCGGGCACGACCAAGGTCGCCTCGCCGCGTTCGTCGGTGCTGGGGCCAGGCCGTGCCGCCGCGGCGTCGGGTGGGTTGGCCGAAGGGTCCACGCGCTCCCAGCGCAGCGGCAGATGGGCCAGCGGATGGCCTGCGCCGTCGCGCGCCGTCACCCGCAGGGCGACTGGTTGGCCGACCGGGACGGCCTGCTTGGGCGATTCCACCCGCAGCAACTCGTAGTCGGGGTCGCGGACCAACCACGCCAGCAGTTGGTCGAGCAGCCGGTGGTAGTCGCCGCGCGCGTCGATCTCCGCAGCGCCGCTCGCCTTCTGCTCAGCACCATCGGCGGTGTCGGCGCCAAAGGCCCATGTCCACAGCGATGCGGACGCCACGACGGCACTGCGGCCTCGCTCGACCTCACCCAAGGCGACGACCGCCCGGCCCTTGGCGTCGGTGACCAGCATCGCCGTCCCCTCGCGCGGCAAGATCCCAGAATTGCGGCCATACAGCCGATGCCTGGACCACGCCGCCGCGCTCTCTTGGGGATCGCGGCCGAGCATCGCCACGGCGTGGCCGGCGCCGAGCGGGGTCAGCAGCGGTTGCAGCGCACCCTCGGCCCAGCCGCCGTCGTCGCCGGGCGGCGCCAATTGCACGGGCAGCAGGTCGGCCAGGGGCGTGCCCTGATAGCCGCCAGCGCTCAGGGCCAGCGGGCCGCCGATGACCAGCAGGCCGCCACCGTCGCGGATGTGTCGGCCCACCTGCGGCATGTACTGGTCGAGTTGGAACGGGCCATACGGGAAATCGTGCAGGATGATCGCGTCGAACCCCGACAGCGCGTCCTCGAAGATCTCCTTGGCAGGAAACGGGATGAGCGTCGTCTCCTCGCCGGCCACGTACGCCCCGGCACCCTCGCCGACCATGATGTAGAAGCTGACCAGATCGACGTTGGCCGCCGCGCGCAGGTGCGTGCGCAGAAAGCGCGTGTCCCAACTCGGCTGGCCGGCCAGGTGCAACACCCGCACCCGGTCGCGAACGACCGACAGCCCGGCATAGGCACGGTTGTTGGACAGCGTCGCCTCGTCGGGCAGCGGGGCGACCACGGCCTCGATGACGTGGGTTCCGACGTGCAGCGGTTGGAACTCCAATGAAATCGTGCGGCGTTGCAGCCCGGCGATCGGCACCTCTTGCGTGACCAGCGGTCGCCCGTTGTCCAGCAGTTGCAGAGACAGCACACCCTTGTCGCCGGACAGGCCGGTCAGTTCGAGGTCCACCGACACGGGCATGAAGGTCCGAGCGTAGCCGAACTGACTCATGCGCAGCCCTGCTACCGCCACGTCGCGCACCGGTTTGGGGTCGTCGATCGTCACCCCGTGCACGGGCACGCGCAACGATCGCACCACCTCGGCGGACTCGCCGTCCAGCGCAACTGCCTCGGGCCCGGTGCGGCCGCGCAGTTCGCCGTTGTCCAGGCCGTCGCTGATCACCACGACCGCGCGCAGCCCGTCGGGAGTCAACGTGTCGCGCACCTTTCGCAGTGCGCCCAACAGGTCGGTGTCCGGCTGGTCCGGTTCCAAAAGGCGCAGGTCGCCGCCGGCTGCCGCGCCCGAGCCGAACGTCCACAGCGTCGCTCCACCGCGCGACAGGATCTGCCTGGCCGCGCCGAGGGCGCGATCCCAGCGGCGCTTCCCTTCGGTGCCGACGGCCATCGACCGCGAGGCGTCGACCAGAACGACGACCTTGCGCATGCCCTGCCGATCGGCGCGCGCAACCCACGTCGGCTGGGCCAGCACGACCAGCAGCACCGCGAGGGTCAGCGTGCGCAGGCCCAGGATCGTCGCCCGGTGCATCCGCCGGTTCAGGCTGCGCACGTGCACCGCGGTCAGCGCAAGCGTGGCCAAGGCCAAGACGATCGCGACCGCCCACAGGCCGCCATGGCCCGCAAAGCCGAGGGTCCACTGCAGGTGGTCGTGCCAGATTTCGCCGCTTTGGGGCATTGCTGCGCCTACCCGTCAGTCGCCGCGATCCGGCGGCGGCAGCGCTGAGGGGCTCGCGGTGCGACGGTGCGACAGCAGGTACAGCACGTGGGTTTGGTCGTCCTTGTAGTCCAGGCACAACGCGTACATGGCCAGGTTGACGGCCAGGCGCAGGGCCAGCTCGCGCTGCGTCTCGCCGCCCGGGACGACGGCCAAGGCGAAACCGCCCAAGCTATGGCGTTGCAGCGCACCGGCCAGGTCGTTGCGGGTGTACAGGACGGCGTAGTGGTTGCCGACGCGCAATCCCTCGAGGTCGTGGCTGTCCGCGCGCCGGCCGACTGCGCGATCGAGGCGATAGAACGTGCGAAACACCACGTGGCCGGGCGGAACCTTCTGCAACTGCTGCGGGATGATGCGCCCCAACTCGCGTCTGAGGCTGGCGTCAAAGGCGGCGCTGGCCTCGGCGCGGCCGACATTGTCGACGAGCAGCGTGCCGCCCGAAGAAAAATGCCGGCGCAAAAGCGCGACGGCCCCATCGCTGAGCGGCGGCAGGGCACGGTCACCGGGCAGATACAACAGCGGGTAGCGCAAGATGGCGCGGTCATCGGCCCGCAGCGCCACGGGTTGGCCGGCCATCGCCACCGAGGTGCGCAAGCGCATTTCCTGTGACCACGTCTCCAGCGCGGTCGTCGGGTCGGGGCCGGCGGGGGTCTTGAGCCAGGCGAGTTGGACCGCCGCGGCGCTCAGCGCATGGCCGGTTTGCGCCGACGGCACACAGGCCAATGCAGTGGCGGCGGCGACGAGGAGGGCGCGCAAAACCAGACCTGCCTCGCGCCGGCGAGGGCGCGGCTCCAAGGTAGCACGAACGCTGGGTCCTGGTCAGCCGCGACCGGCCAGACCCAAGCCCTGCAGGCGCTGGAAAAGCTGCCGCGCCGCTTCGAGCTCTGCAGCCTTCTTGCTCGGTCCCTCGCCGGTGGCCGACCGCGTTTGACCGCCCAAGCTGGTCGCGCATTGCACGCGAAACTGTGGCGCATGCGAGGGGCCGAACTGTGCAAGAACGGTATAGGTTGCCGGACCGGCCTGCTGCCGCGACAGCAACACCTGCAATGCGGTCTTGTAGTTGTCGGTCGAGGCATACGCATCGGCGCGCGAAACGAAGTTGCCGGCCTTGTAGCGCGACACCAGTTCGTCGACGCGGGCGCCCATCGCCCGCACTGCGACCATCGTGGCGGAAGCATAGCCGCCGTCGAGGAACACCGCGCCGATGACCGCTTCCAGCGCATCGGCCAGCACCGACGCCGAACGCCGGCCGCCGCGTGCCTCCTCGCCCTTGCCCAAGCGCAGCGCCTGGCCGATGCCCAGCTCTTCGGCGACCGCGGCGAGCATCCGCTCGCGCACCAGTTCCTGACGCAACAGGCTCAGATCGCCCTCTGCGCCCTGGGGCAGCAGGTGCAGCAGCGCCTCGCCCATCACCAGGCCGACCACCAGATCGCCGAGGAACTCCATGCGCTGGTTGTCCACCGGCACCGAAGGGTGTTCGTTGCGCCAACTGGGGTGCGACAGCGCCAGGTCGAGCAATTCTGGCCGCTTGAAGCGGTAACCCAACCGTGCCCGCACCGATTCCTGGGCCTGCAGGACCTCCAGCGGCGGCCGGGTGCCGGTGCGCGGTGCCACCAACTCGCGGATCGCCGAATTCTCGTAACCCGAGAAGCCCTGACGCACCTGGCCATCGGTGCCGAGCGAGAACGCATCGGACGCCTCGATCACGGCATCTGCGAAGACCTCGCTCTCGACGTCTTCGACATCGAATGGGCCCGAGTCGTGATCCTTGGGTTCAGTTGCCGTCATTTGGGCTGAAAAGTGCGTGCGGCGCCGAGCCGTTGCGTGCGCTGCGGCCCCAGGCCGTCCCAGTCTAGCACCGAGATCGGACCGACGTCCATGCGGCACACCCGGCCAAGGACCCGCAAGATCATGGCATTGAGGGAAAACAGCGCGCGAAGATGGTCAGGCGGCGCGGATGGCAGACCGCCTGCTGCGCCCAACCATGCGCCACCGCATGCCTTGTTGTCGGCCGCCAGGCTCCCTCCGGCGTAGCATGGGGCTGCACCGCAGTCGACGGGCGCCTCCGGCCGCTCTGCGGTGCGCCTGACGGCCTCCGCCTCGCCTGTCGGGCGCCCGATTCCGCTCGCTGCGGCAAACATTTGTCAACACCCTCTCACGGCCATGGCGTCGGCACAGCGCGCAGCGACCCGCGAGACACGGCGAGCGCGCCCTGGCTGTCGGTCGCCTCGATTTCGACCTCTTGGGCGGGTCCAGGAGCGCGGGCACCGCCTGGCTTTGCGGGCGCGAGGTCGAACGCCGTCGCCGACCACCACACGTCGGCTGTCGTCGTCGTTCCGGCAACCTGCAAGCCGACAGGCCCGCGCACGGTGCGCCAGCGCCACGGTCCTTGCGCACCACCCACTGCGGTCAGGCGCTGGTGGAACGGCACGCCCACCTCTACGTCCCACTGACCAAAGGGCGGCAGTACAGGACCGCCGTCGGCGCACGCCACCGCGCAGCCCAGCCACACGGCGAGCGCCCGCACCGCGCGCCCCAACCAGCCCGCGCGGGCGCCTTCGCTTGCCGGCCACCCCGTGCTAGACTGCCGCGGCTCGCCGTGCGCGGTCGTACCTCCTCCGCCCCCACCGCCGCGCGGCACCGGCCCCAGGGTCACCGCATGTCGCTTGCCTGTCTGCACCGCCCGTCGCGCCTCTTGCAATCGCGCCTCCTGCCCGCCTGGACGGGGCTGGGGTTGGCGATCATTGCCTTGCCGCCAAGCTGTCGCAAGGCGGACCCGCCCGCATCCACCTCAGCCGATGTCGGTCCTGCCGCGCCTGCGCCGATGCCTGCCGCCGCCGATGCCGCCGTCGTGCTCGCTCCGGCGCCGAGTCCGGTCGAAGCGCCCCCGCCCGAACTGGGCTTGAACTACGGCGCATTCACGCAGGCGCGCGTTTGGGAAAACTGTGCGCTGCGCTACCACGAAGACCCGATCGTCGCCGAAACGCTTGCCGTCGACTTCTTGATGGGCAAGCCCTACGTGCAGAACTTGGACAAAGTCTTCGACCCGCCGGCAAAGGCGGCAGCCCGGCCCAAGCTGCAGCCGGACACGCCCGAGCAACTGGATCTGCGCAACCGCTACCACAAGGCCGTCGCGCTTGCCGAACCGCACACGCCAACCCAGGACCAGATCGCGGCCCAGGTCAAGGTGTGCCTGTACGCCAAGGAAATCGGGCTGGTGCCGGCGGACCTGGTCGAGCGCTACACCGCCACCTTCGTCGAGGTCGCGTGCCTGCAGCGCCAGTTCACGGGCCCCGATGGAAAGCTCGACGCCGTCGCCCACGCCAACGCGGCGGCCGAGGTCTTCGGGCGCAACCGCATGTCGGCTGGCGAAATGACCAGGCTGGGCATGGTGTTCGGACGCTACCCGCACGTACAGGCGCGGGTCCACGCCGCCAAGGCGCAGAAGTGCCCCGACCCGCGTGTCGCCGAGGAAGCGCGCCGCACCACCGGCGAATGGAATGGCAATCTGACCGGCGATCGGCTCGGTGCCTTGAACCTGCACGCCGACACCGGCCGGCTCAAGGGGGCCGTCCAGTGGCAGGGCGCCACCGTCAAGTACGCGGACGGCGCCGCAGAGACCCAGGCGATCGCCGTCGAGGGCCAGCTTTCTGGCGATCGCGTGACCTTGTTCGGTGATTTCCATGGCGATTGGGTGCGCCTGCAAGGCGAGCGCAAGGCCGACCGCTTGAGCGGCACCTGGCAGGCGCAGCGCGCCGGGCTGGACAAGTTCAAGGGCGACTGGAGCGCGGACCGGGTGCCCGAGGCGGCAACCGCGCCCACGCCCACGTCGCCATGAGGACCCGTTCATGACTCGCCCTGCCCGCTCTTTGGCTTGTCCGCTGGTTGCATGGGTCGGCCACTGGCGTCCCCGACGGCCGACTCGCGGCTCCGGCAGCGGCCGGGAGCATTCGACTTGGTGTTGGCCGAACCCCGGCGCGCCCGACCCCTGTCCGCAAGGATCTCCATGACGACCGCGACCCGATTTGCAGCCGCCGAATCCGGCCACTTCAACGCCGCCGACGGCGTGCAAATCCAATACCGCGTGCACCAGGTCGATGCGCCGCGGTTTGGCGTGGTGGTCGTCCACGGGTTCGCAGAGCACGGCAACCGTTATGGCCACTTGGTCGACGCAGTGGTGCCGGCCGGCGGCGCGGTCCTGACCTACGACCAGCGCGGCCACGGTCAGAGCGGCGGGCGGCGCGTGTTCGTGTTGCGCTTCGACGAGTACCTCGACGACCTGGCCCAGGTGCTGGCCCTGGCCAAGTCCAAGCTGCCACAGCCCCTTTTCGTGGTCGGCCACTCGATGGGCGGCCTGGTGGTCTTGTCGTATGCGCTGCGCGACCGCGGTGCCGCGGCGGCGTGGGCAGTGTCCAACCCCGCGCTGGTCAACCGCGTCGCCGTGCCCGCCTGGAAAGAGGCCCTCGCCAAGGCGATGTCGAGCCTGGTCCCGGCGCTGTCGCTGCCGAGCGGCATTCCGCCGGACCACATCAGTCGCGATGCCGACGAGGTCCGCCAGTACGCCGACGACCCGCTCAACAGCAAGAATGCCACGGCCCGCTGGTACACCGAGTACGTTGCTGCCCAACAGCGCCTGGCGGCCAGCGCAGAAGGCTTGCGCGACCTGCCCCTGCTGGTGCAGATCGGCGACGGCGACCGCATCATCGATCCCGGCGTGACGCGAAAGTTCTGCGAACGCATTGGCGGCAGCGCGCTGCGGGTCGAAGTCTACCCCGGCCTGTACCACGAGATCTTCAACGAGTTGACAGCCGATCGCGACCGGGTGCTCGCCGACCTCGTCGGCTGGCTGACCGCCCGCGCGGCCTGAGTGCGATTCCGTGGCCCGCCCGCCCTCCGGACCGCGCCTCTCCGGCCCCACCAGCCTTGGCCGGTACCGTCTGGTGCGCCACCTGGCGAGCGGCGGCATGGGCGAGGTGTACCTTGCCGAGGCGATGGGCGCGGCCGGGTTCTCCAAGCGTGTGGTGGTCAAGACGCTGCGCGCCGACATGGCCAACGACGCGCAACTGGCCCAACAGTTGATTTCCGAAGGCCGGTTGCTCGAGGCCCTGGATCACCCCAACATCGCGCAGATCCTGGACTTGGGTCAGGCCGATGGCACGATTTGGCTGGCCATGGAGTACGTGGATGGGTTCGACCTGCGCGGTCTGCTGCGCGCCTTGCCGCTGCGCGACGGCCGCCGGTCGCTGTCCTCCGTCGCTGTCTTGTACCTCGTCGCGTGTGTCGCGCGGGCGCTTGAACATGCCCAGACCCGGCCTGGCCCGACCGGTCAGCCGCTCGGCGTCGTCCACCACGACATCTCGCCGAGCAACGTCATGGTGCGCCGCGATGGCCATGTCAAGCTCGTGGATTTCGGCGTCGCCAAGGCGGCGCTCCTGGGCAAGATGGCGCCTGCTGCGTTGCGCGGCAAGCTGCCGTACCTGAGTCCCGAGCACGCCAACCAGCAACCCGTCGACGGTCGCGCCGACCTTTTCGCCCTCGGACTGGTGGCCTACGAACTTGCCACCGGCGAACGCGCCTTGGATGCAGGCGAGCCCGACCGGTTGGCGCGCGCCCACGAACGTCTGCCAGGCCGCGTGGCTGCGCTGCGGATGGACACGCCCGCCGCGGCGGAAGTTGCGGCTCTGGTGGGCGATTTGACCCGGATCGATCCGCGCGCGCGGCCCGCGTCCGCAGCGGCCGTGGCTGGCCGGGCGGAAGCCGCGCTGGTGCGCCTGGGCGTCGCGTCGCCCGCGCGGCAACTGGCCGACGACCTCGCCCCGGCCTTC
>Ga0194120_10008701_pt1 | contig 13258 bp, 9 predicted proteins | sample TA2MahCa65mmetaG_FD_148642 | JGI IMG/M metagenome (GOLD analysis project Ga0194120, IMG submission 148642) | Freshwater microbial communities from Lake Tanganyika, Tanzania - TA2015019 Mahale Deep Cast 65m | ecosystem: Environmental > Aquatic > Freshwater > Lake | place: Tanzania: Lake... | reverse complement strand
CCAAAAAGCGACTTAAACTGGCCAGCGTGCTTCCCCATAACCACACACCGCACCCCGGGCGGGATTATCTCGTTATGGTGGGCGGCATCATTCCGTTTTAGTGGGCGACTTCGTCAGGAATCAGCACCCTGCGCATCCAGCGACCCATTGGGTTGCGTCCGTCAAGGTGGTGTAATTTTCTGAATGGCCCGAGATCATGATCAGGCGGCTTTGGTTGCTAAGCTGACGATTGGGTCGATCTCCTCTTTATCGATTTGATCGAATGCTTCGACCTGCATGTAACGGTTTTGGATTTGCCATTCGTCATTTTGCTCGAACAAGACTGCACCGATTAAGCGCATGATCGCCGCCTCATTCGGGAAGATGCCAACGACATCGGCTCGACGTTTCACCTCCTTGTTTAGACGCTCTATCGGGTTCGTTGAATGAAGCTTGGTTCGATGCTGACGAGGGAACGCCATATAAGCCAACACATCCTGCTCGCTCTCATCCATGAGATTCGCCAGTTTTGGCCAGCGGGTTCGAAGTTGATTGGCGACGTGTCGCCACGTTTCACCGGCGTGCAATCGATCTGGCTGATCGAAAGCTTGACGAACGGCGGCTGCGACAACCGTATGCTGTCCCTTTGATACATGCGCCAGACCATTCCGCATCCAGTGAACCCGACAGCGCTGCCAGCTCGCGTCAAAAACTCGCGAGATTGCTGCCTTGAGCCCTGAATGAGCATCACTGATCACCAGCTTGACGCCAGAAAGACCGCGGGCGCGAAGTGAGCGCAAAAAATCCATCCAGAAAGCCTCAGCTTCCGAGGCCGAGGCCGATAATTTCTTGGCGCCCATCCGTATTGGCCGCGACAGCGATTATGGCGGCTACCGATACGATCCGACCACCTTGTCTTTGCATGAGATAAGTGGCGTCGAGCCAGACATAAGGCCATTCGCCGGTCAGGGGGCGGTTCAGGAACTCATTCACCCGCTCGTCGATGTCCTTGCAGAGTTTGGAGACAGTGCTTTTCGAGATGCCGCTCAATCCCATGGCTTGCACCAGATCATCGACCCGGCGCGTCGACACGCCACCGATCCACGCCTCCTGTATGACGGCGACCAGAGCCTGCTCCGACATTTTTCGGGCCTCCAGAAAGCCGGGGAAGTAACTGCCCTGTCTGAGCTTGGGGACTTTGAGGTTCAGCGTGCCCAGCCGGGCGTCGAGCGCGCGCTCCCTGTAGCCATTCCGCCAGGTCGTTCGGTTTTCGGCCCGTTCATGGCGCCCCGCGCCGATCAGGCCCTCAACGTCGGCCGCCATGATCAGTTGCAGGACGGCTTCCGCAACCGTCCGTAAAAAATCGCCTTGATCCTGCTTTTGTAAAAGCTCGGTTAGGTCCATGTTGGTCTTGGTCATCGGGGGCCTCTGTGGTTCGGGGTTGAAGCTGCTAACTCCACCTCGACCATACACCTCGATGGTCAGCCGGATTACACCGGCAGTGCCGACGAAATTACACCATCACCGTGGACGCTACCGACCCATTGCGAGTATCGGCAGGTCGGTCGTTTGGAAAGAATATGGCTCTGGCGCCAGCCTTGCAGAGACGGTTCCGACATCGCGCTGTCAGCGGCGCAGGGCCCGACGATGGGCTAAACAGCAACGACGCTGTGACGAAGGCCTGAACGTTTTCAGGCTTTCGCACAGCGTTTTTTTGTCGAATGGATGAATTCGCGTGCCCCCTAAACCCGGAGAACAAGATGAAACTCGAGGCATTTCGAAAAGCAGGCCATTGGCCGACCTTGCTCGCCGCCTTCCTCTACTTCGACATTAGCTTCATGGCCTGGGTCTCTTTTGGCCCGCTTATGATCTACATCGCGAAAGGGATGCAGCTTTCGGTAGAAGACAAATTGTCGCTCGTCGCAATACCTGTCCTGGGCGGCGCCTTTCTCCGTGTGCCGCTTGGACTTATCTCTGATGCCATCGGATCAAAGAAGACGGGAATTCTCGCCCAGGGAATTGTGATGTTCGCGGTTTCTCTGGTATGCGTTTTCGGGTTGACTAACTCTGCATCCATCGTGCTCTTCGGCATGGTTTTGGGATTGGCAGGGGCTTCCTTCGCTGTCGCCTTGCCACAGGCGGGACGCTGGTATCCTCCTGAATATCAGGGTCTCGTCATGGGAATTGCTGGTGCAGGCAATATGGGTGTCGTTCTTGATACGCTGTTCGCACCATGGATAGCCGAGACCTATGGCTGGCAAGCTGTCTATCTGATCCTGCTCGCGCTGATGGCGGTTGTCCTAGCCATCTACATTTTTGCCGCCAAGGATGCGCCCGTTCCGAAGTCCACTATCGGTCTCCGAGACTATGGGCGTCTTCTCGCTGACTCCGATAGCCGTTGGTTTATGTTCTTCTACTTCATCACATTCGGCGGATTTGTCGGGCTAGCCTCTGCGCTCCCTCTCTATTTCACGACCCAATATCATGCCACCGGCGTTGCAGCGGGCCTGGTTGTCGCCTTCGTCGTCGCCTGTGGCTCTGGATTTCGACCGGTGGGAGGCTACATTGCGGATCGAATCGGGGGCGTGAAGACATTGTCCTTCCTCTTTGCGGCTGTTTCGGCCTCCTATTTTGCGATCGGGTTCTTACCCGAGGGGTCGGCGCCCGCGAAGGGAGTCGCCGGCTGGAGCCTGATGCAGCTTCCGCCAATCGCATTCGCAGCAGCAGGACTGTTTTCCGTTGGCGTTCTGTGTTTGGGTATGGGCAATGGCGCCGTGTTTCAGTTGTTGCCGCAGCGGTTTCGTCGTGAAATCGGCGCGATGACGGGGCTTGTCGGCGCATTCGGCGGGTTCGGCGGGTTCTTCCTCGCCAAGACCCTTGCCTTTTCAAAGGGCGCAACCGGCGGGTTTGCGGCAGGCTTTACCTTTTTCGGTTGTCTTGCGCTGCTTGGCTTGTTTGGCCTCTTCATCGTGAAGACCCGTTGGCGCACCACTTGGGGCGCCGTATCGGGCGCGCGCATTTAGTATGCGAGAGGATAAATGCTTTCCCGGTCCAACCATGATCTACGCGTTGAACTGGGCTTTGCCACCGAAATGGGTAAGCGCGCCGAAAATCAGGATTACGTCGCGGCGTGCTTCGGGCCGAGAGGCCCGGGATCGGTGCAGGGAGTAGCGACCGTCATTGCCGACGGCGTGGGCGGTCACAAGGGAGGGCGCGTTGCGGCGGAAACCGCCGTGCGCGCCTTTCTTGAGGGATATTACGCCCAGCCTGGAACGCTTGGCGTTATTCGCGCGGCAACTCGTTCCTTGGAGGCGGTGAATTCATGGATCAATGCTCAAGGGCGGGTCGATCCAGCACTCGAAGGAATGGCGACGACGTTCAGTACGCTCGTCCTGGCTCGCCGAACCGCATTCATTCTGCATGTCGGCGACACCCGCATCTATCGTGTCGATGCGGGCGGCTTCGAACAGCTGACCAAGGATCATACAGTCGGACACGGGAATTTCGCGCATGCCCTCCGCCGTGCGGTTGGCTTCGAAGAAGCGATCCTCTTCGACCACGCTTCCTTCGGTCTCAGTCTACACGATCGATTTCTCCTGTGCTCGGACGGGGTTCATGGCGCGCTAAGCGTGTCGGATCTACGGGCGTTGCTCCAGGAGCGACGCTCTCCTCATGAGACGGCGGCAACCATTGTCGAGGCGGCTCTTGAAGCATGTAGTGCTGACAACGTAACAGCGCTGGTCGTCGATGTTGTAGATCTCCCGCCACCCGACGAAAGAGCTATATCGCTCGCCGTCGCTAGCCTGCCAATTCGCGACTTGCCACGCGTCGGAGACATTGTCGACGACTTCCGCATGAATAGCCTCCTCTCTGATGGGCGCTACAGCCGGGTCATGCGAGCGACCGACTTGCAAAGCGGCAGGGAAGTCGTTGTGAAGTTTCCGCATCCCAGCGTTGCGGAGGACACGACCTACCGGATGGCTTTTGTTAACGAGACGTGGGTTGCGGCGCAGGTTCGAAGTCCCTTCATCGGGGAAGTCATCGAAATCCCGCCTGGACGGCAAACGCGTCTTTATTCCGCCATGCCATTTTATGTCGGCGAGACGCTCGAAGAGCGATTAAAGCGCTCCCCCAATGTTAGCTTTGCGGAAGGAGTGTCGATAGCATTGCGTCTGGCCCGCGCAATCGCCACGCTACATCGCAGTGGCGTCATTCACCGCGACGTGAAGCCAGATAATGTGATACTTCTTCGTGACGGTGGTCTTCGGCTGGTCGATCTTGGCGTCTGTCGTGCACAGCATCTTAATGATTTTCCCGACGAACATATTCCGGGCACGCCCAGCTATATGGCGCCCGAACTCCTGGGAGGGAAGCCGGGCGACGAAGCCTCCGATCTTTATGCGCTCGGGGTCACGACCTATCGGATGTTTTGCGGCGGATATCCCTATGGCGAAATCGAGCCTTTCAGCAAGCCGCGCTTCGGGACGCCACAATCGCTAGCGACACGATGTCCTGATCTTCCTGCTTGGCTGGACGCCGCAGTTCTCAAGGCAGTCGCCGTCGATGCTAACGAACGCTTCGCTGACGTTCTGGAATTCGCTTTCGAAATTGAACACGGCGCGGCGAGATCGGTGCCTCTGTCGACGCCGAAGAGATCCCTTTACGAGCGCGATCCTTTGTTGTTCTGGAAGCTCCTCTGTCTAGCCCTCATAATGGCGCTCCTTGTCTCACAGTTCATGTGCAGACATTAGCCGTGCGGTCTTGGGCAAGACGTCAAACTGGCGTCTTGGTGCGAAAAATTTGGGCGCCAGGGAGCCTAATATCGAGCTCCCCTTGAGAGTCCAAAATTCTCTCTGGCTCTCAATTACAACGCTAATTCAACATATTATGTGTTTCTGCGTTGCTTGGCGCCTCCTTTGCGTAGCACTATGGGAGCCGCCCTGATGAAAGGGCTCGCAGCAACGCCGCTGTCACGAAAATCCGAGAGAGGATTCTGCGTGCAGCGGTTTTTTTTGCCCCGCGCCGGGCCGTGAAAAAGAGAGCGCCGCTAAATGACGCAGGAACCCCTTGTAATTGTGGGAGCCGGGATGGCGGCAACCCGCTTCGTTGAGGAGCTGACTAAGGTCGCTCCGGGACGCTACGCGATCCGCTTGATCGGCGCGGAGTCTCAACTCGCTTATAATCGCGTGCTACTGTCTTCTGTCCTTGCCGGCGAAATGGCCCGCGAGGACATTGAACTGAAGCCGGCTCACTGGTGGCGAACGGCCAACGCCGACGTGATCAGTGGTCGGCGGGCGATGCATATCGATCTGGATGTACGCCGCGTCATCCTCAATACCGGGGAGAGCGTTCTCTATTCCAAACTTGTGCTGGCGACTGGCTCGCGCGCAATTAGGTTGCCGATCCGGGGCGCCGACCTCGATGGTGTCCATACTTTCCGTGACGTACACGACGTCGAAGCCCTAGCCCGGCTGGGCGGGAAGCGCGTTCTCGTTATCGGCGGTGGCTTGCTGGGACTGGAGGCGGCCTATGGCCTTGCCCGTCGCGGCGCACAGGTTACGCTGGCGCACGTCATGGATCGTCTTATGGAGCGCCAGTTAGACGTTATCGGCGCCGAAATATTGCGCCGACTGGTTGAAGAGAAGGGTGTTAACGTCTCGCTGAACACAAACACGACCAGCATTCAAGGCGACGTCCGAGTCGAGAGCGCCCAATTTGCTGACGGGTCGACACTCGAGATCGACGCGGTCGTCTTTGCGGTCGGCGTGCGGGCCAATGCCGAACTTGCGGCTAACGCGGGATTGGAGGTGCGCGGTGGGGTCATCGTTGATGACGGCCTTGCGACGAGCGACCCGAATGTTTTCGCGATTGGGGAATGCGCCGAGCATCGCGGCGTCTGTTACGGGCTTGTGGAGCCGGCTTATGAGCACGCGCGTGTACTCGCTAGGCGTCTTGCCGGAGAAGAAGAGTGCTACGGCGGTAGCGTCACCTCAACCAATTTGAAGGTCTCGGGCGTTCGGGTCTTTTCCGCGGGCGATTTCCTTGAACGGGACGGCGCAAATTCGATCATCTGCACGGATCCCCGCATGGGCGTCTACCGTAAGCTCGTCATTAGAGGAGACCGCCTCGTAGGTTCAATCCTGATCGGGGACACGACCGGCGCGCTGGATTTCCTCAACCTCATCCGCAGCGGCGAAAATATTTCCGCCTTCCGCGACGAACTGATGTTCGGCCCAATCAAAAAGGTTGCTTGATGTCTGCTGATTTCACGCTCGATCAGAAATGCTATCTCGAAGGTTTCGCGGCCGGCTTTTCTGCACGTGGTGCGCAGAGAACTGCACCTCCAGCATCGGGGCTGGCGGGTCCAGATAGCGCGCATATCTCCGCCCAGGATCGCGTAAAGGCAACCGGCGGAAAGCTGACAGATCAGGAAAAATGGAAGCGTGAGGAACATCCCTTTGACGCCTACCCACGCCTGATTGCCCAGGCAAAGCAAAACACACCGCCGAAGCCTCCCGACAATTTTCGCTGGCGCTATTACGGTCTGTTCTACGTCGCGCCGGCGCAAAGCGCCTATATGTGTCGCTTACGCATTCCAAATGGTTGCCTGACGCATTGGCAGTTTCACGGCCTTGCTGACCTCGCGGATAATTACGGCGGGGGATACCTGCATGTGACGACGCGCGCCAACATCCAGATTCGCGAGATCGCGCCGCTGAACGCGGCGAATATCGTGGAAGAGATCCAGGACCTGGGTCTCTGGAGCAAGGGATCTGGCGCCGACAATATCCGTAATGTCACTGGCACGCCAACGGCCGGCGTTGACCCGCAGGAACTCATCGACACGCGCCCCTATGCGCGCGCCATGCATCACCATATCCTGAACGACCGCTCGCTCTATGGCCTGCCGCGCAAATTCAACATCGCCTTCGATGGCGCGGGCCTTATTGGCGCACTGGAAGACACAAATGACATCGGGTTCCAATCCATAGAGATCATTGAAGGCCATGATGTAAGGCCGGGGGTCTATTTTCGGCTAGCGCTTGGTGGCATCACAGGCCACAAAGATTTCGCTCGCGATACGGGCGTCATCGTTGCTCCGGAGGAAGCTGTCGAGGTCGCCGATAAAATCCTGCGTGTTTTCATCGAACATGGTGACCGTACCGATCGCGCCAAGGCGCGTCTCAAATATGTGTTGGACGCCTGGGGCTTCGACAGATTTCTTTCAGCGGTCGAGGATAAGCTTGGCCGTAAGTTGCTGCGAGCGCCGACGGCAGCGATTGCGCCGCGGCCACGTCAGGATCGTAGCGCGCATATTGGCGTGCATCGACAGAGGCAGGCGGGGCTGAACTGGATCGGTATCGCGCTGCCGGTGGGAAAATTGACGCCGGACCAAACACGCGGATTGGCCGAAATCTCGCGCCAATACGGTGACGGCTCCCTGCGCCTGACCGTGTGGCAAAATGTGCTGATTCCCGGCATCGCTGCAGCGGATGTCGAAAAAGCTGTCACTGAGATTGAATCGCTTGGCTTGTCGAGCAGAGCGTCTCCGATCCGCGCAGGCCTCATCGCCTGCACGGGAAATTTTGGATGTCGCTTCGCCGCTGCAGATACAAAGACTCACGCCACGGACATAGCCAATTATTGCGAGAAGGCCGCGCCTATGGATAGTCCGATCAATATCCATCTCACGGGCTGCCATCATTCTTGCGCGCAGCATTACATCGGCGACATTGGATTGATTGGGGCGCGTGTGCCCGTCAACGACGACGGCGATACTGTCGAGGGCTATCACATTCTCGTCGGCGGCGGCTTTGCGGAGGACGCCGGCATTGCGAGAGAGCTCTACCAGAACGTCAGGGCAGAGGACACACCCCGCGTGGTTGCAAAGATTCTGACCGCGTATCGTAACAATCGTTCAGACATCGACGAAACCTTCGTCGCCTTCGCGCAACGTTACGACGCCGAGACGCTTCGCCGTCTCGCGGACGAGGAAAGCCTCGCATGACTCATATGCCTTCCTCCCAAGAATTAATTCCACCGAGCGCGCCATTCACCCCGGAGCAGCGCGCTTGGCTGAGCGGCTTCTTTGCCGGCTTCGCCGCACCCGAAGACGGCGCGGTCACACCGCTCTCCGCTGAGGCGAATGCCGCGGTCATGGCGGGCGGTCTAGCTCAAGGCGATGACGGCGAGGCGCCTTGGCATGACCAGACGCTGACGCTTGATGCGCGCATGGAGCTTGCACGAGGTCGACCGCTGCGTCGGCGCTTAATGGCGGCGATGGCGCAGCAGGATTGCGGCCAATGCGGCTACAATTGCGAGAGCTATGCGGACGCTCTTGCCATGAGCAAAGAACAGCGGCTCAACCTCTGCGCGCCGGGCGGCAAAGACACCGCGCGGATGCTGAAGGCGCTTGCGACCGAGCTGGACGGAGCTGTAGCTGTACCCGCAACGGTATCCGTCTCGCAAACTGAAGCTTTACCTATGTCGACGCGGGGCTCTTCCCGCGATAACCCGGCCCAGGCGACTTTCCTTTCGCGGCGACGCCTCAACAAAGACGGCTCGGAAAAGGAAACGTGGCATATTGAATTCGACCTGGCCGATAGTGGCCTAGAATATAAGGCAGGAGATAGCTTTGGGGTTTTTCCTCGAAACCATCTCGGCCTGGTCGATCAAATTATCGCCATGCTCGGCGCGTCGCATGTGACGCCCGTGCGCGACAAGACCTTGCGTGAGGTCCTCCTCCGAGACGTCTCACTGGCGCCCGCGCCGGATGCTCTTTTCGAGCTCATCTCATTTCTCACGGGCGGCGCACAACGTGAAAAGGCGCGGCGACTTGCGCAGGGGGAAGATCCGGATGGCGACGCCGCGTCTCTCGATGTGCTCGCAGTACTGCAGAAGTTTCCCAATGTTCGGCCGCACCCTGAGGCTTTCGTGGAGGCGCTAGAGCCCCTACAACCTCGCCTATATTCAATCTCATCCTCGCCAAAGGCGGCTTCTGGCCGGCTAACCTTAACGGTCGATACGGTTCGCTACGTTGTCGGCAAGCGTAAGCATCTCGGTGTCGCATCGACTTTCCTCGCGGAACGTATCGAACTGGGTGAAACCTTACCTGTCTATGTGCAGATCGCGCATGGCTTTGCGTTGCCGGAAGATGGTGGAAAGCCGATTATTATGGTCGGTCCCGGCACAGGCGTCGCTCCGTTTCGCGCCTTTTTGCAGGAGCGTGTGGCCGCTAATGCCCCCGGTAAGAACTGGCTCTTCTTCGGTCATCAGCGGTCAGCATGTGATTTCTTCTATGCTGACGAATTTGAAGCTATGAAGGCAACCGGGCAGCTCACTCGATTATCGCTTGCTTGGTCCCGCGACGGCGCCGACAAATTTTATGTTCAAGATCGGATGCGGCAATCCGGGCGCGAGCTCTGGGCCTGGCTTGCGGAGGGTGCGCATTTCTATGTCTGCGGCGATGCGCTGCGCATGGCAAAAGATGTTGAACGCGCGCTCGTCGACGTGGTTGCCGAGTTCGGGGCGCGTAGCACTGACGAAGCGATTTCCTTTGTTGCGCTGCTCAAGAAAAGTGGTCGTTATCAACAGGATGTTTATTGACATGTTGAATGAGGTTTCTGCGACAAGACGCGGCGAAAGGCCTCGCCAGGACGTTTCGGCTTGGCAAGCTGCGGCGACACGCACGACATGTCCCTATTGTGGCGTGGGTTGCGGAGTTCTTGCCTCGCCCAACGGGAAGGTTGCAGGCGACCCAGCGCATCCAGCCAATTACGGACAGCTTTGTTCGAAGGGTTCCGCTCTCGGGGAGACGCTTGGACTCGACGGACGTCTGCTTTATCCAATGCGCCGGCAAGAAGACGGCCGGTTTGTGCGTATTACCTGGGATATGGCATTTGATGAGGCTGTAAGCGGCTTTCGCCACATCATTGATGAGCATGGGCCGGACGCAGTCGCCGTCTATCTTTCCGGACAATTGCTCACTGAAGATTACTACGTCGCCAACAAATTAATGAAAGGCTTTGTTGGCACAGCAAATGTTGATACCAATTCGAGGCTTTGCATGGCTTCGACGGTCGCCGGCCACAAACGTGCATTTGGCGGCGACGTTGTCCCAGGGTGCTACGAAGATCTCGACGAGGCTGACCTAATCATTCTTGTCGGCTCCAACGCCGCATGGTGTCATCCGGTGTTGTTCCAACGTATGATACGCAGCAGGGAAGAACGCGGCACAAAAATTGTGGCAATCGATACGCGTCGCACGCCGACTGCAGAGAGCGCAGACTTCTTCTTGCATATCACTCCCGGAGGGGATCAGGCGCTATTTTCAGGTCTCCTGAATTATCTCGCTCATTTTGGCGCCTTGGACGAAGTCTACATCGAACGTCATACGACTGGCTTTCAAGACGCACTCGTTTCCGCACGCGGTATCGCGCCAACAATCGGAGCAACAGCGAGAAGCACAGGCCTGCGTGAGAGCGATGTCGCGGCTTTCTTCGAGTTATTTGCACGCACGCCGCGCACTGTCACCGCATTTTCGCAAGGCGTGAATCAGTCAGCTCAAGGAACAGACAAAGTCAACGCCATTATCAATTGCCATCTTGCAACGGGCCGAGTTGGCAGACGCGGAGCCTCGCCGCTTTCACTGACTGGACAGCCCAATGCTATGGGTGGGAGAGAAGTTGGCGGCCTTGCTAATAATCTCGCAGCACATATGGGTTTCGATGCGGAGAGCATCGATCGTGTGAGGCGCTTTTGGAATGCGCCGCGAATGGCGGTGCGCGAAGGCCATAAGGCCGTGCAGATGTTCGAAGCCATCGCCCGCGGTGAGATCAAGGCGCTTTGGGTCGTTGGCACGAATCCGGCCGCCTCGCTGCCGAATGCCAATGCGGTGCGGGCGGCGCTAAGTAAGCTCAATTTGTGCATTGTGTCCGACAATGTGCTCTCAAACGACACAATCAAAAGCGGTGCTCATCTACTTCTGCCAGCACTGGCTTGGGGTGAGAAGGATGGCACCGTGACAAATTCTGAGCGCCGCATTTCACGCCAGCGTGCATTCTCGCCGTCGCCTGGCGAGGTGCGGGCAGACTGGGAGATTTTCACAGAGTTTGCGCAGCGCATGGGGTTTGCTGGATTTGACTATCGATCGGCTGCAGATGTCTTTCGCGAACACGCGGCGCTCTCCGGCTTTGAGAATGAGGGCGCGCGTGTATTCAATATTGGCGGACTCGCTAACATAAGCGCCGAGGAATATGAGGCACTTGAACCGATTCAGTGGCCGATCCCTGATGCCACCCTTACTGGTCGCGCACGCTTGTTCCATGACGGGCGCTTTGCTCATCATGACGAGCGTGCAAATTTTATTGCAACGAAGACGCCTACGCTTGCCGTGCCTTTATCCGCCGAGTTTCCGCTTCGCCTCAATACTGGTCGCATTCGCGATCAGTGGCACACAATGACACGCACGGGCTCGAGCCCACGTTTAGCGCGGCACTTGCCGGAGCCATTCGTGGAGGTGAGTCCGCAAGATGCGACCCTGTTCGATTTAGAGAATGGCGGCTTTGGGCAGGTGACGACGCCACATGGCAGTTGCATTTTGCGCGTGATCGTCACGGATACGCAGCCAGCTGGTCAAATTTTCGCGCCCATCCACTGGACCGACGAAACGGCCTCACATGCGCGCGTCGGGTGCTTGGTTGCCCCCATCGTCGATCCATATTCTGGTCAGCCCGAGTCCAAGGCCTCAGTGGCCTCAATCGCGCCGACAAATTTTTCGAGGCAGGGCTTTCTGGTTTGCCGCCAGCCGGTTGAACTGCCTCCCACAATCTGGTGGGCGCGCGTGAAACTTGAAGCAGGCTACGGCTATCGCATTGCGTGCGAATTATCAGATGACGATTGGCTTGAGCATTTACGTCTTTTCACTGGAGAGGACGTGATTGCATTGACGGATGTCGAACGTGGTTTGGCGAGGGGGGCCGCCTTCGCTGTAAGCAGAGTTGAGTATGCTTGGGCGCTCGACCGTCGTGCCTTGTCGTGGGATACGATGCTGGAGCAATTTGCGTTCGAGCAACCTGATCGCCTCGCCATCCTGAATGGCGGCGCCTCCCACTCATCGAAAGGCTCCTTGGTTTGCGCCTGCTTTGGGGTCTCCCATGATCAAATAGCTGCGCTCGTGGGGCAAGGCATTCTTACGCCGAGCGAAATCGGCGCGGCTTGCAACGCCGGGACAAACTGTGGGTCTTGTGTCCCAGAAATACGACGAATTGCAAGTCGGAGATGATCGGCTCCCACTTACGGATCCAAGATTGATGTCAGTAAATGCGTTCATGAACTTGCCCTCAACGTTGGACCAGTCAGTGGGGCTGATCACAACTTTACTCTTTCCCGTCGAGAGAGTTTGTGCCCAGCTCCAATCCAACTTGCTTATTTCATCACACTGAGCATAAGCAGCGCCCAAATACTGCAGTGCGCATAAAATGATTGTGGAAAACATTTCTTAGTCCCGAACATGTCGCAACATGACAACGCGAATAGTTAGTCAATAACGGGAAAAGCTCGTGAAAAACAGTCTAGGTTTTTGTGGAGGTTAGTCACTCCAATGAGCTTCTTGCAAAACTCTAATTTTGAACTGAATTAATTTGATGAAGGAATGAAAGTCGAGGCAGCCGCCTGCTTTTCTGCTATTGTGTTTTTGCTAGAAAACCAAAGCAAATCAGTAGGTGAACATGCCTCTACGTGAGACTATAACAAGCAGCTGGAACCATATTCAAGGCTTTCTTTTTCCCTTGTTGCGAGAAGTGTCCCGGATCAGCACCTGTGGGACAATTTTTAAGTTGAGGAACGGAGGTTTTCTTGCTCATCGTAGCCATTAAGGAGCGAAGATGAGAAAGAAAACCGTGACCAGTAAACAGCCTGCGGAAGAAGTCATTCGCGACATTCGCCGCGCTACTCGTCGACATTTCTCTGCGGAGGAAAAGATACGTATAGTTTTAGAAGGACTTCGCGGCGAGGAGAGCATCTCAGAACTCTGCCGACGCGAGGGGATCGCGTCATCTATGTATTACGGCTGGTCCAAGGAGTTCCTTGAGGCTGGAAAGAAACGCCTGGCTGGCGATACAGTGCGAGCGGCAACCTCTGATGAGGTTAAGGTCCTTAAAAGAGAAGCTCAATTGCCGATTCCTACGAAGCCGCCCGTCTATAACGGGATAATGCCGCCCAGGGATTCCTGGATGATGCCGCCCACTGTAACGGAATGAAGCCGCCCGGGGACAAGGCT
>Ga0194120_10008697_pt1 | contig 13262 bp, 12 predicted proteins | sample TA2MahCa65mmetaG_FD_148642 | JGI IMG/M metagenome (GOLD analysis project Ga0194120, IMG submission 148642) | Freshwater microbial communities from Lake Tanganyika, Tanzania - TA2015019 Mahale Deep Cast 65m | ecosystem: Environmental > Aquatic > Freshwater > Lake | place: Tanzania: Lake... | reverse complement strand
CAGAGAGGAAGACGGCGTGATCGGATACCAGGCGCAGACGGTCGCGCCGCCGTAGATGGCGCCGAGCGCCGCGGCCGAATTGCCTTCGAGGAAGATGCGCTTGCCGATCTTGTCGGTCTTGCGCAGCCGAAGTCCGATCGGGCATTTCAGATTGGCGAGCGCCCAGTCGCGGCCCATATGGAGCGCGGCGATGTTGGGTTGGATCAGCTTTTCCTTGCCGCCATATTGCTCGCCCACCAGTTTTTCGATCGCGGCGACATCCATTTCGATCAGAGCCGAAAGCGCGCCGATATACATGATGTTCTTGAACAACTGGCGCTGGCGCGGATCGCTATAGGCGTCGTTGCAGATCTGGGTAAGCGGCACGCCGATGACCGTGAGGTCGGACCGGAACTTCGAGCGCGGCAGGGGTTTGGTCGAATCGTAAAAGAGATAGCCCCCCGGCTCGATCGAGGCGACATCGGCATCCCAGGTCTCGGGATTCATGGCGACCATCAGATCGACGCCACCGCGCGCGCCATTGTGGCCGGCTTCCGAGACGCGCACCTCGTACCAAGTCGGTAGACCTTGGATGTTCGAGGGAAAGATATTGCGCGGACTGATCGGAATGCCCATGCGCATGATCGACATGACGAACAGCCGGTTCGCGCTGGCCGAACCGGAGCCGTTGACGTTGGCGAATTTAACGACGAAGTCGTTTACGCGTTCGAGCGGCTTCGGCATGACGGTCCCGCATGGGTCATGTTGAGAGTGAATTTGTGCATATCCCAGGCTCCGGTCGGGCAGCGTTCGGCGCAAAGCCCGCAATGGAGGCAGACATCCTCGTCCTTGGCCATGATACGCCCGGTCTTGAGGCCTGTCGCGACATAGATGTCCTGGGTCAGATCCTTGGCCGGCGCCCGAAGGCGGCCGCGAAGTTCGGCCTCTTCGCCATCGGCCGTAAAAGTAATGCAATCCATCGGGCAGATGTCGACGCAGGCGTCGCATTCGATGCAGAGCTTGGTCTCGAACACGGTCTGCACGTCGCAATTGAGACAGCGTTGCGCTTCGGCGAAAGCGAGCTTGTCGTCATAGCCGAGTTCGACCTCGAGCTTTACGTCCTTGAGCGCGAGCGCCTTGTCGAGATGCGGCACCTTGAAGCGCTTGTCGGCCGAGATGTCGTTGTCGTAGGACCATTCGTGAATGCCCATCTTCTGGGACACCAGGTTGGTCATCGGCGCCGGGCGAACGGCGATGTCCTCGCCTTGGCAAAGCTTGTCGATCGAAACCGCCGCCTCATGGGCATGGGCGACGGCCCAGATGATGTTCTTCGGACCAAAAGCCGCGTCGCCACCGAAGAATACTTTGGGGTGGGTCGAGCGCATGGTCTTGGCATCGATCACCGGCATGCCCCATTTGTCGAAATCGATGCCGATGTCGCGTTCGATCCAGGGAAAGGCGTTTTCCTGGCCGACCGCGACCAGCACGTCGTCGCAGGCAATGGCGACGTCGGGTTCGCCGGTCGGAACGAGGTCGCGCCGGCCCTTGGCGTCGTAGACGGCCTTGACCTTTTCGAACACCATGCCGGTGAGCTTGCCGCCTTGGTGCTGGAAGGCCTTGGGCGCGAGGAAATTATGGATCGGGATGTCCTCGTGGAGCGCGTCTTCCTTTTCCCATGGCGAGGCCTTCATTTCGGCGAAACCCGAACGGACCACGACTTGCACCTCTTCGCCGCCGAGGCGGCGCGCGGTCCGACAACAATCCATCGCCGTGTTGCCGCCGCCCAGGACGATCACGCGCTTGCCGATCTTGTTCGTGTGGCCGAAAGAGACCGAGGACAGCCAGTCGATGCCGAGATGGATATTGGCCGCCGCTTCCTTGCGCCCAGGAACATCGAGGTCGCGCCCGCGCGGCGCGCCGCAGCCGACGAAAATCGCATCGAAATTCTGGGCGAGCAGCGCCTTCAGGCTGTCGATGCGTTGGCCATAGCGCGTCTCGAGGCCGAGCATCTCGATATAACCGACTTCCTCGTCGAGCACTTTTTCGGGCAGGCGGAATTTCGGGATCTGCGTGCGCATCATGCCGCCGCCCTTCGGGTCCTGATCGAAGGCGACGACATGATAGCCAAGCGTCAAAAGGTCGCGCGCGACGGCGAGCGAGGCGGGGCCGGCGCCGACCAGCGCGACGCGCTTGCCGTTCTTGGCCGATGCCTTCTTGGGCAAGCGCTCGCTGACGTCGCCTTTGAAGTCGGCGGCGACGCGTTTTAGGCGGCAGATCGCGACCGGGTCCTTCTCGATGCGTCCGCGTCGGCAAGCCGGTTCGCAGGGCCGATCGCAAGTGCGGCCGAGCACGCCCGGGAAGACGTTCGACACCCAATTGATCATGTAGGCGTCGGCATAACGCTCGGACGCGATCAGTCGGATGTATTCAGGAACCGGAGTATGGGCGGGACACGCCCATTGGCAATCGACCACTTTATGAAAATAGTCGGGAACCGATATGTCCGTAGGCTTCAACGCTCATTCTCCCACGACCCGAGCGGGGCGGCACTATAGCATCGCGAGTCGAGAACGAAAGGGTATTACGCCGTATTCCCCAGGAAAAATCTGGGGTAATTCCGGCTCGCGTTTGGTCAAAGACAAGGCCGCTTGAACGAGCCCTGCCCCGGGCTTACCGTCGGTCCTATGACCGCGAAACGGGGGAACGCCATGTCCGATCGCCATTACGTCCTGGGCCTCATCGCCGCTTCCGCCTTGGTCCTGTCCCTGCCGGCCAAGGCCGCGGAACTCAATGTCTATTCGATCTGGCCGGAGAATTGGGCTAGGCCGATGCTGGTCGAATTCGAGCGCGCGAGCGGCGTCAAAGTGAATTTCCTGCGCTTTTCCTCGGGCGAGGCGCTCGCCCGGATCATCGCCGAAAAGAACAATCCGCGCGTCGACGTCCTGTTCGGCGGGCCGGTCGAGACCTTCGGCGCCGGCGTCAAGGAAGGGGTCTTCGAATCCTACAAGCCCCCCGCTTTCGCGGCCCTCGCCACCCGCTTCAAGCATCCGGACGGCCAATGGGTCGCCATCGCCGACGACCCGCTGGTCTTCATGACCAACCGCAAATTCCTGGCCGACAACAAGCTCAATGCGCCGGCCTCCTGGTCCGATCTTCTCCATCCTGCCTACAAGAACGGCCTGCAAATGGCCGACGCACGGACGTCGGGAACGGCAGTGACGCGCATCTTTTCCGTGCTCGAAGTCAACAACCGAGACGAAAACAAGGCCTTCGCCTTCCTCAAGCAGCTGCGGGGCAATGTTCAGCTCTATACCAAGAGCGGCGGCGGCGGCACCTTGCCGGTCGGCCTCGGCCAGGCGGCGGGAGGCATCTTCTTCATCGTCGACGCGCTCGACACCAAGGCCAAGGGTTATGACGTGGTCATCAGCTTCCCGAAGGAAGGCATCGGCACCGCCGCCGAAGGCATCGCGCTTCTCAAAGGCGCGAAAAACCCGGCGCTCGGCAAGCGGCTGATCGATTGGGCGACCAGCCCGGCCATGCAAAGCCTTTTCGCGGTCCACAAGATCAATTTCGTCCCCGCCCATCCCGAGGTGCAGACCGAGGCGAGCCTTGCCGCGGTCCTCAAGGACGCCAAGATCTTCCCGATCGACGACAATTACGCCGGCGCCAATCGCAAACGCATCGTCGAACGCTGGGTCGCCGAGGTCCTGCCGGGTTCGAACTGACGTGGCATTGAGAAGGGGCGGGATCGGACGCGACCCGACGCTGCTCTCGACGCTCGTGGTGTTGTGGGCGCTTCTGGCGCTGTTCGTCGTCTATCCGCTGGTCGTATTGCTGATCCGCGCCTTCGTCGACGACGGCGCGGTCAGTCTTGCGCCTCTGGCCTCGGTCATCGGCGATGCCAATCACCGCAAGGCCTTTTACAACAGCCTTTTGCTCGCGACCTTGGTCGGGACTTTCGGCACGCTGCTCGGCTTTCTCTTCGCTTTCACCGCAACCCGGGCCGGCCTGCCGAAGACATGGCTCTCGGTCTTCGATGCCATCACGCTTTTGCCGCTGATTTCGCCGCCTTTCACGACCTCGATCGCCATCATATTTTCCTTCGGGCCGCGCGGCCTGATCACGCATGAGCTGCTCGGCATGACCGGCACCTCGGCCTATGGGCTCGGCCCGACGCTTCTTTCGGAGACGCTGACCTATTTTCCGATCGCCTATCTGACCCTCAAGCCGATCCTCGCCAGCATCGACCCCAATGTCGAAGACATGGCCTACAGTCTCGGCGCGTCGCGCAAACGCGTCTTTTTCACCATCACCCTGCCGCTCGCCATCCCCGGCATCGCCAACGCATTTCTCTTGTTGTTCGCCGCTTCGCTTGCCGATTTCGCGACGCCCTTGATCCTCGCCGGCAACAGCTTCCCGGTATTGCCGACCCAGGCCTATCTCCAGATCACGGGCCTGTTCGACTTCAAAGGCGGCGCGGTGCTCTCGGTCCTGCTCCTGGTCCCGGCGGTGATCGTCTATCTCCTACAGCGCTATTGGGTCGGCCGGCGCCACTATGTCACCGTCACGGGCAAAGTCGGACCGCAATCGGGCTACAAGGGCACGACCGGGCCGGCGCGTCTTGCCCTGGTCGGCGCTCTTTGCCTCGCTGGTCAAGGCTTTCGGCGCCAACCACGCTTTCACTCTCGCCCACTACCATGTCATATTCACCGAAGGCTGGCGGGCGATCCGCGATACCATGATCATCGCCGCTTTCGGCATGCCGCTCGGGGGGTTGTTCGGTGTCGTGGTCGGCTATCTGATCGCTCGCAGGAATTTCATCGGGCGCGACGCGCTCGAAATCGCGACCATGGTCAACTACGCCCTGCCTGGAACGATCGTCGGCATCGCCTATCTGATCGCCTTCAACGATCCGCCGCTCGCGCTCACCGGCGGCGCCTTGATCATCGTCGCCTGCTACATCTTCCGCTACAGCCCGACCGGCATTCGCGCGACAGTGGCGCAGCTTCAGCAAATCGACCCGAGCATCGAAGAAGCCTCGCACAGCCTCGGCGCTAAAACCGGCGAGACCTTCCGCCGCGTGACCTTGCCCCTCGTCCTGCCGGCGTTTTTCGCCGGCCTCGGCGTCGTCTTCATCCGCTCGATGACCGCGATCAGCGCCACCATCTTCCTGGTCTCGATTTCCTGGACCCTGATCACCGTGCGCATTCTCGAGAACATGACCGAACTCGCGCTCGGCCCGGCGGCGGCCTTTTCGGTCTTCGTGGTGCTCGCCGTCTTCGTGGTCACCGCTTTGGTCTCGGCGGCGCTCCGCCGCTTCCGCGCCCCCGGCACCGCGCCCGTCAGCGTGTTCGGCACATGAGCGACGCGGTCGGCATCCAGATCCAAAGCATCTCGAAGCGCTTCGAGCATCGCGTCAAGGGCGAGGTCTATGCCGTCCGCGAGGTCAGCCTCGACGTGCGGCCGGGCGAACTCGTAACCCTTCTCGGCCCGTCCGGCTGCGGCAAGACCACGACGCTTCGCATGATCGCGGGGTTCGAAATGCCGGATGCCGGCCGCGTCTTGATCGGCGAGCGCGACGTCACTCATGTCATGGCGAATGAGCGCAATGTCGGCTTCGTCTTTCAAAGCTACGCCCTGTTCCCGCATCTCACGGTTTTCGAGAACATCGCCTATGGCCTGCGCGTGCAGCGTTGCGCGGAGACCGAGATCGCGACGAGGGTCGGCGAGGTGCTGACCCTGGTCGGCCTCACCGGCTACGACAAGCAGATGCCGCATCAATTGTCGGGCGGCGAACAGCAGCGCGTTGCGCTTGCCCGCGCCATCGTCTTTCGCCCGCGCGTGCTTTTGTTCGACGAGCCGCTGTCCAATCTCGACGCCAAGCTCCGCGTCGCCATGCGCGAGGAGATCCAGCGGCTCCAACGAGCACTCGGCATCACTTCGGTCTATGTCACGCATGACCAAGAAGAGGCAATGGCGATCTCCGATCGGATCGCCGTGATGAACCAAGGCGAGATCGCGCAGCTCGGCTCGGCCGAGGATCTCTATCACCGGCCGAATTCGGTCTTCGTCGCCGGCTTCATCGGGCGCGCATGCCTGATCCCGGCCCGCGTTGCGGCGCGGCGGGATGGCCGGACCGAACTCGACGTCCTCGGCCGGTCTCACGAGGTTTCGACGACCGACATTCGTTTTGCTCCGGGCGACCGGGTGCGCCTCGTCCTCCGGCCCGAAGCCGTTACCCTGGCATCCTCGGGGAACGGCGGCATTGGCGGGACGATCGAGGCGCGGCATTTCCTCGGCGAGAAGACCGAGTATCGGGTGAGTATCGGCGGTCATTCGATCCAGATCGCGAGCCAGGCCGAGAGCTTCAGGGTCGGCGATGCCGTCACGGTTGTCTTGCCGACGGATAGGCTGCACCTCTTACCGGGTGAATCGTGACGCGGCTGCTCGCGATCTTGGGTCTATTGCTCTGGACCTTGGCCGCTCAGGCGTCCGAACGCATCCATGGCGCCGATCATCATTTCGTCGGCCCATCGGTCCGGATCGTCTGGGCCATCGCTTGGGCGCCGGATCCGGAAATGGCCAGCGTCGTCCTTCGCGTCGTCAATGCGGACCGGACTTACAGCCATGTCGCCCTTGATGGGGTCGATCCCTTCACTAAGGCGCGCAAGAGCCTTTTGCCGCCGCGACCGCTCGGCGTGAAGGAAACGCTGTCGGCCTCCCGCGGCAGCTTTACGGATTGGCCGAGCCGCGAAATCAAGCTTTACAAGTCGGCGGCCGAAATCGCCGCCGACCGCCCGGCGCTCGTCGTCTATTACTTGAGCGTTCCGGATACGACGCCCGAGTTCAATTCACCAAGCGGGGTCGAGGCGTTTCTCGACCACGCCGAGGTCAACCCGCCTCGTCGCTGAGTCTCCGTCTATTGCGGGCCCGCCCAGGGTTTGAGCGCCGAGCGCTTGGCCTCGCGGCGTTCGTCATGCGATTTCTTGAAATCGTGCATGAACGGCGCCGATTCGAAAGACCCATAGGTCGGGTTCGGCAGCATGATCCACTCTCGACCCCAACGCTCGCGATTGGCTTCGAAGGCCTTCACGCGATCGGCCTCGTTGCCCCTAAACTCGTCGGTGAAGTCGCCGAAATTGTCGCCGAGATTGAGCAGGACCCGATAGTCCTTGGTGATATGGGCGCGCCGCGTGCTCTTCGCCGAGGTCCAGTCGGGTTGCTTGCGCGCGAACAGAAACACGTCGACATTGCCGCCCATCGGAAAGCCGAGCTTTTCGAGGTTCTGACGGCTCGCCGCTTCCTCGTCGGCGACGCGATTGGAGACGTAGAAGATTTTGACGCCCTTGCCGTCGGCATATTTCAGGAAATCGACGGCGCCGGGGATGGCGAGCGAAGACACGGTCTTGACGTAGGCATTCCAGGTCTTGGGATCGAAGCTCGTATCCTTCATGACCATCCAGGCCTGATAGCCGGAATTGTCGATCGCGGTCTCGTCGAGATCGACGATGATCGCCGGCGGCAAATTCTGATAGTTGCCCTTCTGCTCCGCCGGCGCGCCAGTCCAATTCTTGTCCGCGAGCGCCTGATCGAGTCTGATCCGCGCGAGCGCATAGGCGGTGAGCGCGGCGCCCTGATACTCGACGGAACGCTGCATCCAGAGCGTCGCGTTGAGATTGTCGTTTTGGGGCGGGGCGCTCTGGGCGAAGGCCAGAGACGTGGCGGTCAGAGACCCGACGATGATGGCGACGGCGAATTTCATCTTTTTCCTCCCATTCATTCTTGGATTATAGCGCGCCGCCCTCGGTCTCGGCGAGTCGCACGATAAGCGCGGTCTTCATGCCAGTATCGGCGAAGCATGACTGGACGGCATTTCGAGTGAGGCCCAAGAGCGTCTTTCGGTCCAAGCCGAAGTCCTGAGCCGCGCGACGATATTCCCTGCCGATACTGGTATCGAAAAACGGCGGGTCATCCGAATTGAGGGTGACGCGACAACCGGCATCGATCAGTCGCCTGAGCGGATGCGATCGCGCGTCCGGAAAGACGCCCAAGGAGAGATTGCTCCCCGGACAGACCTCAAGCGCGATGTCCTTGCGCGCGATTTCGTCGACTAGCCTTGCATCCTCGATCGCGCGGACGCCATGCCCGATGCGCGTGAGGGGCAGGTGATCGAGCGCGGCCTTGACGCTTTCGGGTCCCGCGACTTCGCCCGCATGGGCCGTGCAGCCGAGGCCGAGATCGCGAGCCAAGCGAAAGGCCGGCGCGAAGTCCTTGGGATGGTAGCGGGTCTCGTCCCCGGCCATGCCGAAACCGACGACATGAGCATGAGGTGTTTCCTTGATCCGGCGGACGACGGCGGAGGCCCGATCAGGGCCGAGATGGCGCAGACAGACAACGACGATCCGCGCGACGATGTCGAAATCCCTCGCCGCATCGTCTATCCCGATCGTCATGCCTTCGAGCATCGCGGCATAGTCCATTCCGCTAGCCGCGGCGTGATCGAGGGAAGCGAAAAACTCCACATAGATCGCGCCCTCGCGCGCGCAATCGGCGAGGTAGTCATAGACGAGATCGCGCAGATCGATTGGCTTTCGAATGGCCGCGCTTGCGGCATCATAGGCGCGAAGAAAACTCGGAAAATCGCTCCAGGCAAAGCGGTCATCGGCGGTAAAGAGATCGGCGCCTAGACGAACGCCGTTTCGCGCGGCGAGACGGCGGATCAGCGCGGGTTTGGCCGTGCCTTCGATATGGACATGGATCTCGGCTTTGGGAAGCGCGACCGCGACACTCAATCGAACCCCCTCGGCGCGAACGCGGTCGGCTGAAGCCAATTGTCGGCCGGATAGTGCGCGCCCCGCTCGACGACGTGGAGCGCGAAGGCATAACGCGAGCGCGACGTCCGATTGGCGCCGCTGGCATGGGGCAAAAGTCCGTTGAGAACAACGAGGGTGCCGCGCGGCGCTTCGATCTCGATCGCTTCCGTCGACGGCCAAGGCGACGGGTCGCAGTCTTCGAGAACCAGCCGACCCGATCGATCGCGATAGCGCTGGCGGAGCGGACCGCGATGTCCGCCCGGGATCGCCTTGAGACAGCCATTGTCGCGCCTCGCATCCTCGAGCGCGATCCAAAAGCCCGTCACCGAAAGGGGCTCGGTATAGAGATAGGTCGCATCCTGATGCCAACCGACTTCCTCGCCGATCCGGGGTTGCTTGAGAATGAGCATCGATTGGATCAGCACGGGATCGACAAGGCCGATGCCGGCGGCCATCCGGCGCAACGCAGTTCGCCGAGAGAGCGCCGCGAATGCCGGATCGAGATCGTGGAGCGCATGTCCGATCTTGTTGATCGCGCGCGACTTCGGAACCTTGAGCATGCCCGACGCGTCGACGGCCTCGGGTTCATAGAAAAATCGGATCTTGTCGCCCGATTTGCGGAAATAGTCGTCCGCGCCATGCGTTTGCGCGCCCGTGTCGAACACCGTCCGCGACTCGCTCGGATCGAAGGCCTCGATCAAGGCTTCGGCGCGCGTCACCAAAGCGCGGCAAGTCTCCTCGGGAATGAAGCGGTCGATGATCAAGAAACCGTCGCGTCGATAGGCATCGACCATCGCCGGACTGACCGCGCCCTCCTCAGTTTCGAACCTGACGATGCTCGTCATGCCTAGCCGAGATCGCAGGCGGTACCATGCCCAAGCGGCGCGATGCCGAGATGACGCGCCAGGGTTTGGCCCATATCGGCGAAGGATTTGCGCCGGCCCAGATCCGCCGGCTTGACGCCCGGTCCGAACCAGACCATCGGCACATGTTCGCGCGTGTGATCGGTCCCTGCCCAAGTCGGATCGCAGCCGTGATCGGCGGTGAGCAACGCAAGATCGCCGGGGCGCAGTCGGCGTTCGAGTTCCGGCAAACGACGATCGAAATCCTCGAGTGCCGCCGCGTATCCCGGCACGTCGCGGCGATGGCCGAAAGAACTGTCGAAATCGACGAAGTTCACGAAGACCAAACCGCCGTCTCGGGCCTTGTCCGTCTCGGCCAGCGTCGCATCGAAGAGCGCGGCATTGTCCTTGGCCTTGACGTTTCGCGTAATGCCGCGACCGGCAAAAATGTCGGAAATCTTGCCGACGGAGACGACCTCGCGCCCGGCCGACGCCAAGCGATCGAGCAAGGTCTCGCCCGGCGGCGGCGTGGTCAGATCGCGGCGATTTTCGGTTCGCCGAAAATTGCCGGCTTTGTCGCCCAGGAACGGTCGGGCTATCACCCGCGCGATCTTGTAGGCCTCGGTCAGGCGTTTGGCCTTCGCGCACATGTCAAAAAGGCGGTCGAGGCCGAAATGCTCTTCATGGGCCGCGATCTGGAAAACGGAATCGGCCGATGTGTAGCAAATCGGCTTTCCGGTCCGGATATGCTCCTCGCCAAGCTCGCGAATGATCTCGGTGCCGCTGGCGTGACAGTTCCCAAGAATGCCCGGCAAGCGGCATTGGCTGACCAAGGCCTCGACCAATTCCGCGGGAAAGGCCGGCATGGCCTTCGGGAACGTTCCCCACGCGAAAGGCACGGGCTGGCCGGCGATCTCCCAATGCCCGCTCGGCGTGTCCTTGCCGGCGGATTGCTCCGCCGCATGGCCATAGGCGCCGACGATACGGCCTTGGTGTTCGAGCCCGGGCGGAATGCGGCCGCTACCGCCGGCGGCCGCCCGACCCAAGCCCAGTCGCGCGAGATTGGGCAGGACGAGACGACCGGAGCGCAGGCCGTTGCGGTCGCCGCGTCCGTTCGCACAAAAATCCGCGATATGGCCGAGCGTGTCGCTGCCGACATCGCCATAGGACGCAGCGTCGTCGGTCGAACCGACGCCAAGACTGTCGAGCACCAGGACGAAAGCGCGCGTCATGGATAGCCGACCTCGCCGGCAATTTCAGGTTCCGATCCGTCCATTCTAGACCGAATCGTGGGATGCGGCTCGGGCGACTTCGGCCCGAGCACGATCGCCTCTTGGAGGCGGCGGATCGCGGCCTCGGCATCGCTTTCGCTTGTCGCGTGGACGAAAGCCAGCGGCTCGCCTTTGGCCAGGCGCGCGCCGAGACCGACGACCTTGGTCAGACCGACGCCGTGATCGACCGTATCCGTCGCCATCTTGCGCCCGCCGCCCAACATCACCACCGCGACGCCGATGGCGCGGGTATTCATCGACACCACATAGCCGTCGGCCGGTGCCGGACAGACTTCGATCACCCTCGCCGACCGAAGGTAGCGGTCGGGCTTGTCAGCGAAGTCCTTGGGCCCACCCAGCGACGCGACCATGCGGGCAAAAACCTCGAGCGCCTTGCCGCTCGCCAATGCGCGCTCGGCCTTGGCTCTCGCGGCCGCCGCATCAGGCGCGAGTTTTCCGAGCAGCAACATCTCGACGGCAAGCGCCGTGGTGACGTCGTGAAGCCGCGCGTCACGACCCTCGGTCGAAGCGAGATAGGCCACGGCTTCTGCGACTTCGAGGGCGTTGCCGACACTCGTCCCGAGCACCTGGTCCATGTCGGTGATCAACGCGACCGTCGGCAACCCGGCACCCCGCGCGACGGCGACGATGCCGGCGGCCAAGTCCCGCGCCATGGCGGGTTCGGCCGCGAAAGCGCCCGATCCGGTCTTGACGTCCATCACCAGGCCATCGAGGCCGGCGGCAAGTTTCTTCGACAGGATCGACGCGGTGATCAGCGGGATCGACTCGACCGTCGCGGTGACGTCGCGCACGGCATAGAAGCGCCGGTCGGCCGGCGCGATGTCGTCGGTCTGGCCGATGATCGCCGCGCCGACTTCCGCCACGGTCTTGCGAAACATCGCGACATCGGGCGTCGACCGGTAGCCCGGTATGGAGTCGAGCTTGTCGAGCGTTCCGCCGGTATGGCCGAGCCCGCGACCCGAGACCATGGGCACGAAACCGCCGCAAGCCGCGACGATCGGCGCGAGCATCAGGCTTACCTTGTCGCCGACGCCGCCGGTCGAATGCTTGTCGAGGATCGGCCCGGGCAGGGACAGGCTCTTCCATTCCGTGATCCGCCCGGAACGCGTCATCTCGCGCGTCAGCGCGACGCGCTCGGCCATGTTCATGCCGCGAAAGAACACCGCCATGGCGAAAGCCGCGATCTGGCCCTCGCTGATCGATCCATCGACCATGCCGCGGACCATCTGGGCGATCTCGGCATCGCTCAAGGCTTCGCCGTCGCGCTTCTTGCGAACTATCTCCTGAGGCAACAGGCTCATGACGCCCAGACCCGATCGGCAAGAAATTGCCCGAGCAGACGTTTCACCGAAGCGGCCGCCTTGGTCGCTGCTTCGAGCGTCTGGGCATGGCTGAGCGTCTGGCTGGCGAGACCCGCCGCCATGTTGGTCACGATCGAAAGGGCGGCAACCTTCAGACCGGCATGACGCGCCAAGATCGCTTCGGGGACGGTCGACATGCCGACAAGATCGGCGCCGAGGCGATCCGCGGCGCGGATCTCGGCCGGCGTCTCGAATTGCGGTCCGGCGAACCACATATAGACGCCCTCGCCAAGCGCGACCGCGCTTTGGCGTGCGGCCTCGCGAAGCGCCGCACGCAAATCCCGATCATAGGCGTTGGTCATGTCGACAAAGCGCGCCGACCCGGTCTCGCCGAACAGCGGCGACTGGCCAACCAGATTGATGTGATCGGAAATCGCGACGACACTGCCGGGACCATGCTCCGCCCGCAGGCTGCCGGCGGCATTGGTCAGCACCAAGACCTTGCAGCCGATTTCGGCCAGGACCGAGATCGGCCCTTTCATGGCATCGGCGCGGCCATGCTCGTAAAAATGCGCTCGTCCCGCCAACATGGCGACGCGGCTACCCGATACCCGACCAAGCACGAGATGGCCGGTATGTCCCGCGACGCTCGGGCGGGGAAATCCCGGAATGTCGGCGTACGAAATTCGCATCGGCTCGGCGATCAGGCTTTCGACATCGCCAAGCCCGGAGCCGAGCACGATCCCGACCTCGGGCGCGCCGTCCGCGTGGCGTGCAAGGATGGCGCTGGCGGCCGCGGACGTCATGGCTTGCGGCGCTTCAGATGCTTCGGCCCGAAAGACATGGGCAAGAGCGAGCCCAAGGTCACGCTCTTGCGGTAGCCGCCGGCGTCGCAGAGATGGATCGGCAACTCATCGGAAGCAAATTCGCGCAAGCGCTGGCGACAGCCGCCGCAAGGCGTGATCAGGTCGGGCCCGGCACCGATAACGACGGCCTCGACGATGCGCGTCTCGCCATCCATGATCATGGCGGAGA
>Ga0194120_10008690_pt1 | contig 13270 bp, 4 predicted proteins | sample TA2MahCa65mmetaG_FD_148642 | JGI IMG/M metagenome (GOLD analysis project Ga0194120, IMG submission 148642) | Freshwater microbial communities from Lake Tanganyika, Tanzania - TA2015019 Mahale Deep Cast 65m | ecosystem: Environmental > Aquatic > Freshwater > Lake | place: Tanzania: Lake... | reverse complement strand
CGAATTAACCGCCGGCGCAAACCTGTCACCCTGAAGGTGCAGGTTTGCGCCGGTTTCCCCGGGAAACCTGAGTTAATTCGATCGCCAAGGATTCAGGACCTTTTTTGCCGGTGGATCATGGAGCACACAATTGCTGCGCGGCGGCGGCGGGCGCCCGCCAAAACGGCGAGGGCCACCCAGGCGACGCGGACTATGTTGTTTTGTGCTTGCCCGGCCCCCGCCCGCCGTGCTACCGTCCGCGCCCTTGGTCTGCACTGGGCAGAGGCCCGCAGAGCACCATTTCCTTCAACGTTTTCGGCAGTTGCTGAGATCGACCCCCTTGAGCGTCCAGGTAGCGCTCATGCGTCGCCGTCGCCCTGCGCGCCGCCCACCACGGCCACGACCGTTGCGTTGCAAGGCACGTCCCGACGCCCGCTGATGCCTGGACCTCGCCCGATTCCGTCCCGCGCCCCGCAAGGAGCCACCATGTTCGCCATCGCCCGGATCTTGCACCCCCTGCGCGCGCTCGCGCTGCTCATTGGCCTGAACGGCCTCGCCGTCGCCTGCACGACCGACGTCAAGCAGGTCGACCGCACCCAGGTCAACCGCGTGGCCAAGGCCGACCTGCGCGGCGTGTGGTACGAGATCGACATGATCACCGACATCCCGCCGACGGCGGCGTTCGGCTTTGCCGGCCAGACCAACTTTGGCGGCGAAGACTCGGGCAAGGTCATGTTCGACGTCCAGGAAGGCTGGGTGGTCGTCTACCCGGTCACCGAGAAGGTGTTGGGCTCGGACGCCAAATGGAACAAGCGCAAGATCCGCAAGTACTGGGACAAAGCGGTCACCGACCGCAAGGATGCGACGGTCCGCGACAGCGACTTCGTCGAGGTCTTTGCCGGAAACCCGGTGGCCATGTACCCGATTGTCAGCCACTTCGACGTCATCCGCGACTATGCCGCGGCGACCGGCGAGCAGACCAATGTGCTGGTCGAGAACACCACCGACCGGCCATGGTGGCAGCGCCAGTACCTGCGCGTCGACTGGTCGGGCAACCAGATCATGAACTTCATGTTCCCGCAGACCTCGGTCAAGTACAGCAGCCTGGACTATTTCGTGCCCGCTGAGGATGCCGACAACCCGGCCAAGTTCTACATGGCCGAAAGCAAGGACTATTTCCACTTCACGCGGCGTCTGTACGGGCGGCCGATGTCGACGGGCGCCTGTTCGCCCTATTCGCTCGCCCCGGGCGACTGCTCCGGCGCCGTCGTCGAGGTGCGCATTGCGTTCCGGCGCCTCGATGTCAAGCGCACCAATGACTACGAGGTCCGGCGCTATACCAACGCCGACGAACAGGATCGCTTTGGCTACTTCCTGGCCGAGCGCTATCGCTTCGACGAGAACTATGGCCTGGTGTACAGCGGCAAGGACAGCAAGGCCGGCCGCTGGAACCTGTGGCAGAAGTCCAAGACCTTCGCGCCCGTGCTCGACAAGGCTGGCAAGCCGGTGCAGTGCCTGACCAACCGCGATTGCGCCGCGCCCGCCGTGTGCGACCAGGCCGATTGGTTCGAACCGGGCACCTGCAAGACCGGCGCGCGCATGGACTACAGCAAGCGCGGGATTCGACCGGTCGTCTACCACACCAGCACCGACCACCCCGTCAATCACCTGGAGGGCGCGTACGGCACGGCCGACGGCTGGAGCGACGTCTTCAAGGAGACCATCTCGTGGCTGCTTTTCTGGGAAGAGAAGTGGGCCAAGGACGGCGTCGCCGGGTTCAGCCACGGCCAGGCCGCGCACGGACAGCGCTTCTGCGATACCAACAGCGACTGCGGCAACGTGGCCGCTTCGTCGGTCGAGTTCTCCACCAAAGCGCAGCGCGCCAACTACGTGGTCGTCCCCGTCACCAAGGCCGAAGCCGTTGTGACCTCGGACTGCACGCTGGTGACCAGCGGCGACACAACCAAGTGCGGCGATCGCGCGGCCTTGGGCAACGGCGCCCTGGTTGCCTTGGTCAACGCCAGTCCGGGCACGACGCTCAATCTGACGCAGGTGCCCGGCGGCGACATCGCCGGGGTCAAGTACAACAACAGCCTCGACAAGGGCAAGGTCCAGGTTTCCAAGGCCATCGACTCGGGTCGCATCGTGCCCGAGGCCCAACTTGGCACGTTCAACCTCAAGGTCACGGGCGGCGCCAAGGACATCGACGTGCCCAACGTCAAGCTCGGCAAGGGCGAGATCGTCTTCGTGGTCGTGGTCGGGGGCGACGCGGCCGTGGTGCTGCGCAGCACCGGGGTGACCAACGTCGGCATCCGCGTGGTCAATGGCTTTTCCAACGGGGTCAAGGACGGCCTGTCGGGCGGCGACACCTTCGAGGTCGGCATCAACGGTGTGCGCATGGCCGCGGGCCTGCCCTACGCGACGGCCACCGGCTTCCTTTTCCAGGCGGGCGACATCGCCCATGTCACCCTGGTCAAGCCGGGACACCGGGCGGACGTGAGCTGCGCGACGATCAAGGGCGTCGGCCGCTGCTTCGGCTGGCAACAGCAACTGGACGACGCCGACCTCAAGCGGCGCGCGCAGATCAAAGCTGAACTGCCCCACGCGTACGTCCTGTGCGAAAACCAGTTCACCCGCAGCCTCAAGAGCTGCAAAGCTTCCGGCGAGCTCGGCAAGGCTGACGCACACAACGACTGCCGCTACTGGGTCCAAGACGGCAGGGCCTACGGCAAGCCGGGCAAGCCCTACAACCCGTGCGCCGACAAGAAAGACGGCGGCGAGGTGCCCGAAGCCGCCAAGCTCAAGATCCATGGCGATGCGCGCTACAGCTACATGTATTGGGTGACCAAAGTCCACGCCTCGTCGCCGCTCGGCTACGGCCCGTCGGCGCAAGACCCGGACACCGGCGAGACGTTCTGGGCCATCGCCAACGTGTACGGCGCCTCGCTGTTGACCTACTCGCAATACGCCAAGGACCTTGTCGACCTGCTCAACGGCGACCTGGACCCCAAGGATCTGGCCACCGGCAAGTACATCAAGGACTACGTCCAGCGCAAGTCCATGGACGGAAAGAGCAAGCCGGTCCACGGCGCCATCATCGATCCCGCCGCGATGACCCCCGAGCAAGCGCAGGCGGACGCCGCTGGCCGCGCGACCTTCCGCATCGCCGAAGGGGCCGAGGCGGCCGCTGTGCGCGCCAAGCACCAAGAGCCGCCACCCGGCAAGGTCGCCGACATGGTCGACCCCAAGGCCATCAACCAGTGGATGATCGACAATCTGCCGGCGGTCGACCTCGATGCGCTGCAGGCCCGCGTCGAGAAGATTCGCGGCAGCAAGCTTGAAAGCGCGATGATCAACGACGAAATGGTCCTGGTCGGCAGCCAGGGCGAAGTTCAGCCGGGCGGCGCCGTCAACCCCGAAATGATCGACAAGATCAGCCCCCTTGGGTTTGCCTCGCCCAAGGGCGCCATGGACGAGAAGCGCCGCATGCAGTTCCTCGGCATCAACTCGATCGAGCCGCTGGAATTCCAGGATCCTGCAGTGCTCGGCCTCGCCCAGCGCCTCAAGTGCGACGACGGCGAGACGCCGACCGACGTCTATGAGGGCGACGGCATTGGCAAGAACGTCTGCTACAAAGGTGACGCGCTGCGCACGGCGCTGTCGGTGGCCCTCTACAAGGCGACCATGGAGCACGAGGTCGGCCACACGGTCGGCCTGCGCCACAACTTTGCGGCGTCGACCGACGTCATCAACTACTTCGACGGCTACTTCGACGAAAAGAAGGGCGGTCGGGCGCGCAACCTCGTCGGGTGCGCCGATGTCACGTGGAGCGGTACCGCAATCGCCGCCAACAACTTCTGCGAGAATGGCACGTTCAGCGAGACCTGCGATCTGAAGCACCAGTGTGCGAGCGACGCGGACTGCCCGCACGGCGTGGCCTGCAATGGCAAGACCAAGCAGTGCACCGACGCCGATGGCAAGACCATCGGTGTGTGCCAGCAGAATATCGAGGTGCGCACGCCCTGCACGGAGGCGGACGCCGCCTCGGTGTGCGGCGGCGGCGGTGCGTGCGTGGCCGGCGAATGCCACGACAAGGCTGCGTGCAAGGCTTCGTCCGAGTGCGAAGCCGGCGAAACCTGCGAAGGCGGGTTCTGTCTCAACGCCCGTACCAAACTGCCGCGCACCACCGTGCAGTTCAACGTCAAGGGCGGCCCTGCGCGCAAGTACACCGCCCGCGCCGGATTGTATCCCTCTGAAATCGCCGGCCGCCGTACGGAATTCCAGCACTCGTCGGTGATGGACTACGGCCAGAAGATCAACGCCGACGTCTGGGGCCTGGGCAAATACGACTACGCGGCCATCAAGGCCGGCTACGGTGAGCTGGCCGAGGTCTACCACGACACGCAGTTCTTGCGCGACCAGGTCCGGGCCTGGGCCAAGAACACCGGCTACTCGATTGCCGACGCCAGCGGCTTTGGCGCCACCGAGAACCAGAAGAACACGATCTTTCCGCAGTTCAACTTCTTGAACGACTGGATGCCGCCCGAGCTGAACCAGCGCCGCGATTGCGTGCCGTACCACTTCGTGCAGACCGAGCGCCAGATGGCCGACAACTTCTTCCGTTCGGAGATGGATCGCACCTACCACGAGGTGCCGTACAAGTACTGCTCCGACGAGTATCGCGGCGGCGCCATGGGCTGCTACTACTTCGACACGGGCGCCAACATGGAGGAGATCGTCCACCACGCTGGCGAAGCCTTGGAGGAGTACTACATCTTCGACGCCTTCAAGCGCGAGCGTCTGTGGTTTGCGCGCGGCGGCAGCTATCTGTCGTACATGGCGCGCATCCAGGATCGCTGGCTGCTGCCGATTCAGGCTGCGGGCCGCTACTACGCGCTGTACAACAACATCTTCCGCGTCTACGGCTTCTTCCCGTACTGGGATGCCGATGACCGCCGTCTGGCTGGCCTGCGCCGGTCGAGCGAAAACAGCTTCAAGCTGTTGACCAACCTGTTGGCGACCCCGTCGCCGGGTAGCTACAAGCTCGACAAGAAGACCAACACCTACGTCAACTTCGACTACGAAGTCGGTCGCCAGGATTCTCAGTTGGACGTCGCCTTGGGCACCGGCAAGTTCCCCTACACCACCTTTGCTACCCAGAAGGGCTACTACCAGTTCGACCACCCGCTGTGGGTTGGCGCGTATTGGGACAAGGTCGCCGCGATTCAGGCGCTGACCAACTCGACGGTGAGCTTCCTGTCCGAATACGTCGGCGAGCAGCTGCCGGTGTTCCGTGCCACGGCGATCGGCTACAACACCATCTATCCGACGCAGCTGTCGCAGGTGCTGGGCGGCTTGGTCGCCGGCGACATTCAGCAGTTTGCTGGCTCTGTCGGCATCGACCCGCAGACCAACAAGCTCGGCTACCGGCGCGTCGATCCGTTCAAGCCCTTGGACAGCACGGTCGCCCGCGTCGCACCAAGCGTCATCAACCACGGCCTGCGCCTTTTCGCCGCTTGGCAGGCCATCGCCAATCTGCCCGCGGGCTTCGATCCGTCGTACACCGACGCCATGGCCGTGTGGATCAAGGGCCACGGCGAGCAGTACACGCTCGGCACTGGCAAGATCGACGGCAAGGATGTCGCTCAAAGCGTGTGCGAATTCGAAGATCCCTTCGGCAAGAAGATCTACGTAGCGCCACGGCCCAACTACAGCGCCAGCCGCTATTCGCCCGCCTTCGCCATGTGCAAGAAGCTCAACTTGCTCAAGACCGGTTGCTCGGACGGCAGCCAGTGCCAGCCCTGCGCGGCCGGCGACAAGGCCTGCACCACGGGCACCTGTGCGGACGCAACGCCATGCCGCGGCGATACCTGGTGGACCAAGGCCGCCGGCGCCGACAAGGAAGCGATGACCCAGCAGATCAAACAGGAGATCGAAGTGCTCGATTACCTGCGCGAGCTGTATCAGGTCTACGGCAACATCGGTTCGGGCGGTTAGTCCACAGCGACTTCACCTGACGAACCACCCGACGACTTGACCTCGTCCGATCGACCCGCACCCCAATTTCCAGTTTCCCGGAGCGGAACATGAACACCAATCGCCTGCAGCACGCCGCCCTTTTCGCGAGTTGTGCGCTCATCGCGGTCGCCTGCGCTCAGGATCGGCCCGAAATCAGCCGCGTGCAGCCCAACTACATCGACAAGGCCGAGTTGCTCGGCGACACCGGCAAGAATTCGGGCGTGGGCAACCTCGAGTTCTACATGCGCAGCACGGTCATCCAGACCTCGTTCACGACGGCGTCGAGCTTTCCCGGCGAGATGTCCAAGATGACGCGCGGCGTGTTTGACGTGCAGGAGAACGCGCTCTACTTCTACAGGACCTACGAGTTCCTCGAAGGCTCCGAGGCGTTTGCCCTCAAGTCGGACACCGACATCCCGTTCAAGGACAAGTCGGGCAAGGTGGTCCAGCACGCGGTGCCCCAGGACTACCAGCAGCTGTCGTGCAAGGCGGACGCCGATTGCTCCAAGGGGGCGCGCTGTGCGGACCGCTGGCGGCAGAAAGACAAGTGGGCCGACGAGGGCCAGCACCACGGCTTTTGCGTGGTCAAGGCCAAGAAGTACATCTACCGCGGCGCCCCCGTGCTTGCGTACCCGATCTGGTCGCACTTCGACAAGATTCACGGCTTTAGCATGGCGACGGGCGAGCAGACCAACGTCGTCAATGAGAACACCAGCGACCGTCACTGGTATGAGCGCCAATACATGCGCGTCATGTGGGGCTCGCAGCAGGTCATGAGCTTTGACCACGACGTGCTCGGCGCCATCCGCGGACCGATGATCTACGAAGGCGATACGGCCCCTGGCGGCGAGCAGTTTGAGCGCGGAGCGACCAAGCTCAACGACACCGACGCGCAGCGTTGGTTCAACTACACGGTTCGGGTCGTCGCGACGCCGCCCACGACCATGCTGCAAGGCTTTGGGCAGATTCCGATCTGCTTCTTCTACCCCTGGTATGCGGGCGGCGTGTACGACTGCTCGTCCGAAGAGCTCAAGATTCGCTACTCGTTCCTGCAAGTGCCCAAGTTCGAGAAGGAGCCTGAGCGCGCCTACGTCGCCCGCGACAGCGATGACGTCGAGTTTGAGAAGTTCGGCTACTTCCGCACCGAGCGGCCGACCTACGATCTGCAGTTCGGCACCACCCACTCAGGCGCTCTGCGCCGCGTGCAGCGCCACCGCGTGTGGGACAAGTATGTCAAGTGCTTGGTCAATCCGGCCGATGACACTGCGGCCGACGGCAAGCCCAAGTGCGTGGCTGAGTCCAACTCCACCGTGTGGCGCGGCGATTTCGACTACAGCAAGATGTCGCCGGTGCCGATCGTGTACTACATGAACGAGGATCACCCGCGCGAGTTGGTGGCGGAGTCCAAGGAGATCGCCCGCAAGTGGTCAGAGCCGTTTGAAGATGTGGTCGCCCACCACAAGGGCAAGAAGCCTGATCACCCGATGTTCATCCTGTGTGAAAACTCGGACGCGGCGGCGAAGGCGGCCATCGCTCAGGGCCACGAAGCCGCTGAGTGGAGCGGGACCAAGTCGGCCGCCAGCAAGTGGTGTAAGGAGATGAACCAGCCGCACCGCTTTGGCGATCTGCGCTGGAGCGTGATGCACGCTGTGCCGAACCCGATTCAGGCGGGTCTGTACGGGTACGGCCCGTCGGCGGCCGATCCACTCACCGGCGAGATCATCAGCGCGAGCGCGCACTCGTACTCGGGCGTGATGAAGATGGGCGCTGAGACGGCGCTACAGGCCATCGAGCTGCTGAGCGGCGTCAAGGACGTCAACGACATCCGCCGCGCCAGCGAGAAGGTGTTCAACTCCCAAAAGCTCATGGCGGCCGCGATGGACGCCCGTTCGCCGCGGATGGACGATCCCCAGTCGATGGAGGCCATCAAGGCAGCTGTGAGCGGCATGATCGATCCCGATGTGCGCGAGTCGTTGCTGACCACCGGGCTGCCCTACGAGAACAACGCCGGCTTTTGGGCCCAGGCGCGTCTCAACCTCATCAAGAAGGCGCCAGAGCTGGACGCCATGCTGGCGGGTGACGACGACGGCCGCGTCGTCGCAGCGCTGTTCAAGGATCCGCGCTTCCTGACGGCCAAGGCTGGCGCTACCCCCACCTTGACCAAGGACCAGCTGGCCAAGTTCAGCTTGGCGTCGTGGAACCACACGGCTGCGCGCATCCAGCGCGAAAAGACCATGAACGACCTCGGAGCCAAGACCCTGCACTTTGCCGACTTCGCCGACAACGCCTTGCTCGGTCTGGCCGCGCAGTACGGCGTGCAGTACGACCAAGCGTTTTGCCAGCTATATGCGACCACGCCCGATACCAGCCTGTCCGACCACTTCCTTTCCGCCAAGGGCGGCGACTGCGGCAAGGGCGGTCCAGGCAAGGCCGGGGATTTCGAGTCGTTCGGTGCAGGCAGCGGCCGGGTCTGCGCGGCCAGCGGGGACGGCAACTTGCAATGGGTCGAGTGCTCGACCAAGGCGCTGATGCAGAAACTGCGCCTCGCGCTCAACGTCGCCAACGCCAACTACCCGGGCCTGGAGCAGAACAACCAGCTGCCGGGCCCGCTGTACACCGACACCGCTGATGCGGGCCTGCGCAAGACCCAGGAGCTGGGCCGGGCGTTGACGACCAAGCTGCGCGACAAGTTCAAGCTGGCGCTGTGGAAGCGCATCTACCTTGGCACCCAGGAGCACGAGGTGGGCCACACCCTGGGCCTGCGGCACAACTTCGAGGCGTCGACCGACGCCATGAACTTCCACCAGAAGTTCTGGACGCTCAAGCGCAAGCCCAACCGCACCACCAGCATGCCCGAGGATTTCCACGCGCTGCTGCCCGACACGCCCGAGCAGGCGCGCGACGGCCTGCGCGAAACCCAGTTGGCGTCGGTGATGGATTACACCGCCAAGTTCAACGGCCGCGACGCGGGCGTGGGCCACTACGACCGCGCCGCCATCAAGTTCGGCTATGGCGACGTGGTGGAGGCGTTCGACGGCCTGGACGCCACGACGGTCCTGAAGAAGGATCCGGACAACGGCGGACCGCTGGCCGAAGGCAACAAGTATCTGGAGAACCCAGAATCGACGATGCCGGGCAACAAGATGGTGCGCCACGACGGCAACACCAAGCTCAACATCTTGAACCGCCGGTTGCACTGGTCGGCGCTGCCGGCCTACTTCGGTGGCGTAGAGCAGATGTACAAGCGCAAGAACGTTGCTTGGTCCTCGCTGCGTGGCGACCGCTGCAACACCGATGGCGACTGCACCGGCGGCAAGACCTGCACGCCGTTTGGCGAGGACAGCTATTGCCGCGACCCCAAGTTCGTCGAGGTGCCGTATCGGTTCTGCAGCGACGAGTACAACGGTCAGACGCCGTCGTGCAGCACCTGGGACGAGGGCGTCGACGCTTATGAGATCACCCGTAACGCCCTCGACGACTACGAGAATTACTGGTGGTTCTACGGCTACAGCCGCGACAGCGAGACCTTCCATCCGCAGAACTATTCGGCGCGGGTCGAGCGATCGTTCTGGACGGCGACCCGCCAGTTCCAGTACTGGGCCGTCGATTTCAGCATGTTCCAGAAGGACAACTGGTGGACCAAGAACTTCAACACCGACTACAACCAAGACCTGAACGGCGGCTTGTCGGGCGCCTATGCCACGCTGCTCGGCTTCAACACCATGGCGCAGGCGCTGGCGCGGCCGAGCTGCGGCTACTACGGCCTCAATTCCGCCAAGGGCCGCTTTGAGCCCTACACCAACGTCGACCAGGCGCAGTTCACCGATACCCGGCTCATCGACGAGCGGATGGGCTGCCGGCCGCTGTACCCGAACTGGGACTACGCCGGCTACATCACCAGGCCGGAGACGGGCGGCCAGATCTACGACCGCCTGGCGGCCCTGACCATGCTCAGCGATCCGACCATGACCGGACGGATTGGATTCAATGAAAACGAAGATATGCGGCGATTCCGCGTCAGCTACTACAACGTATTTCCGCGTCAGCTGACCAACCTGTTGGCGGCGATTTCGGTGGAAGACGCCTCGTATTACGGTTGGCAGATCCTGCGCGGCAAGGACGGCAAGTCCGACACCCTGGTGCGCCGCAACTGGGTTGGCACCGCCGTGGCCAATGCGCCCAAGCCGTGCGCCGCGTTTCCGCCGACTGCCACCGACGCCCAGAAGGAGGGCTGCCTCAAGTTCAACGTGTTTCCCGACGCTCGGCCGACCTTCCCATCGAGCCGTTTCCGCATGCCGTTGCAGGCGGCGTACTACGGCATGGCGGTGCTGTACCAGGGGTACAACCGCTCGTACCTCGACGTGTCGCGGGTGTTCCTCGCAGGACACCATGCCAAGGTCGATCTGCCGGCGTCGCTGGCGCCAGAGGATGTGGCCACGTTCACCGATCCGCTGTCCGGCAAGACCTACATCGCACCGCGCGTGGCCAAAGACACCTTGAACCCGGGCTTCATGGCCGTACAACTGGCGGAGGCCGAGCTCAAGAAGTGGAAACAACTCGGCCAGTTGCAAGATAATTACCTTTTCAGCGAGTACCAGTTCCGCGTGTCCCTGCTCGACATCACGCGGACCATGCACGAACATTTCGAGCACTAGGCGCCGAGTTCGCAGAGGGAGCGCTCGCGCTCGCCGCATCTTTCGCGGGCGCCGGGTCGAAGCGAGTCGGCCCCTGTTTCCGCAACGAACGCTGGTCGTCGATCCCACGGAATTTCCATGAGATTGCAGCAATTGCACCTGCCGACCTTGCGCGAGCCGCCCAAGGACGCGGAGACGGTGTCGCACCAATTGCTGGTGCGCGCTGGCTACATCCGGCGCATCGCCGCCGGCATCTACAGCTTTCTGCCCCTCGGCGTGCGCAGCCTGGAGAAGGTCAAGGCGATCATCCGCCAGGAGATGGACCGCGCCGGCGCCCAGGAAGTGTTCATGCCGGCGATCATTCCGGCTGAACTGTGGCAGCAATCGGGACGCTGGCCGGTGTATGGGCCGGAACTGCTCCGGCTCAAGGACCGCAAGCAGGCCGATTACTGCGTCGGCCCCACCCACGAAGAGGTGGTGGTCGATCTGGCGCGCAAGGACATCCGCAGCTACAAGCAACTGCCGGTCAACCTCTACCAAATCCAGACCAAGTTCCGCGACGAGATGCGTCCCCGCGCCGGGCTGATGCGCGGCCGCGAATTCGTGATGAAGGACGCCTATTCGTTCGACGCCGACGTTTCCGGCGCGCACGGGTCGTACCAAGCCATGTACGACGCGTACTGCCGGATTTTCTCGCGCATGGGCCTGGAGTTCCGACCCGTCGAGGCCGACACGGGCAATATCGGCGGGTCGATGTCCCACGAATTCCAGGTGCTCGCGGAATCCGGCGAAGACGCCATCGTCGCCTGTGACGCCTGCACCTTTGCCGCCAACGTCGAGAAGGCGCCGCTGCCGGACCAGCCCTTTGCCGCGACCGGCGACACCGGGCCAGCCCGCGTCGTCGACACGCCGGGCACCAAGACCATCGAGACGCTGTGCGCGTTGCTCGGTTGCCGGCCGGACCAGACCATCAAAGCGGTGCTTTTCACTGCCGACGACGCGCCGGCCGTGGCGTTCGTGCGCGGCGACCGCGAGGTCAACGAGGTCAAGGTCAGACAGGCCCTCGGCTGCAAGACCCTGTACCTGGCCGACGCCGAGTGGTTCGCCAAGACCACAGGGCTTCCGCCCGGGTACCTGGGCGCGGTTGGTACGGGCGGCGTGCGGACGGTCCTGGACCACGAGATCAAGGCGATGCCCATCGCCGTGTGCGGCGCCAACGCAAAGCAGCAGCACCTGGTCGATGTGGTGCCCGCGCGCGACCTGGCGACGGCGACCTACGCCGACCTGCGCATGGCGGTGGCCGGCGATCCGTGTCCGCGCTGCGCGGGGCGGCTGCGCGGCTTCCGCGGCATCGAGGTGGGCCACGTGTTCTACCTCGGCACCAAGTACTCCAAGGCGATGCAGGCCACCTTCCTCGACGAGGCCGGAAAGGAAACACTGTTCGAGATGGGCTGCTACGGCATCGGCGTCACCCGGATCCTGGCGGCCGCCATCGAGCAGAACCACGACGAGCGCGGCATCCGCTGGCCCGTGGCGCTGGCCCCGTTCGAGGTGGCCGTGTTGCCGATGGCGGCCGACGGCCCTCAGGCGGAGCTGGCGCGGTCGCTCTACGCGTCGCTGAACCAGGTCGGCGTGCAGGCGGTGATCGACGACCGCGCCGAGCGCCCCGGCATCAAGTTCGCCGACGCCGACCTGGTGGGATATCCCGTCCAGATCATCGTCGGCAAGCGCGCCGGGGAGGGCGTCGTCGAGATCAAGCTGCGCCACACCGGCCAACGCGCCGAACGGCCCGCGGCCGGCTTGGTGGACCGCGTGGCCGGTGCGCTTGCGGCCGCGCGACGTGGCGGCGGCCTCGCACTGTCTGACCTCGACGCATGACCGGGCCACGGCTGCCGCGCCTGGCGGTGGCCCTCGACGCACCGAGTCTGGAACCGCTGGAGCCGATCATCGATGCGCTCGACGGCCTGCCGGTGGCGGCCAAGGTTGGGCTGTCGCTTTTTTGCGCGGTCGGCCCAGCGGTGGTGCACCACCTGCACCAAGCCCGGCTGCCGGTGTTCCTGGACTTGAAGCTGCACGACATCCCGCACCAGGTCGCGCTGGCCGTGCGGGCGGTCGCGCGATTGGACGTCGCCTTGCTGACCGTGCACGCAAGCGGCGGATCGGCCATGCTCCGGGCGGCGGCCGAGGCGGCCGGCGACCGCACCCGGTTGCTCGCGGTATCCGTGCTGACCAGTCTGGAGCAGGCAGATCTGGACGCCGACGGACACGCGTGGACGACGGCCGAGACGGTGGCCCGGCGGTGTCGGCTTGCACATGCGTGCGGTATGCACGGCGCGGTGCTGTCGGCGCGCGAATTGGCGCTGGTCGACGAGTTGCCCGCCGAGTTCCTGCGCGTGACACCGGGCATCCGGTCGGCCGCCGCAGCCCCTGACGACCAGCGCCGAACCTTGTCGGCTGGCGAAGCGATCGCCGCCGGCGCCAGCATGCTCGTGGTCGGTCGACCGATCCTGCAGGCCGCGGACCCGCGCGCGGCGACCGTGGCCGTACTTGAGGAGATCGCAGATGCGCTGCGTCGCCGATCTGGAGGAAAGGATGCCACAACCGCCTGACGATCGCCGGCCCAGCCGCTTCGACCGGCC
>Ga0194120_10008688_pt1 | contig 13273 bp, 11 predicted proteins | sample TA2MahCa65mmetaG_FD_148642 | JGI IMG/M metagenome (GOLD analysis project Ga0194120, IMG submission 148642) | Freshwater microbial communities from Lake Tanganyika, Tanzania - TA2015019 Mahale Deep Cast 65m | ecosystem: Environmental > Aquatic > Freshwater > Lake | place: Tanzania: Lake... | reverse complement strand
TGGACGATCAGATAGCCCTTGGCGCCTGCGGTGACTGGACGAATGGGGACAAGGTAGAGGGGGCGTGGCTGAGTGGTTACCACTTGGCTCGCGCGATAACCAAAGAATAGCGTTGTCTGCACCTTGAGCCTTAAATCTGAGTCAATCTCACACAAACAGCCTGTGCTTACTACGAGCCTCTCACTCAAAAGTGTACATCACAGGGTGGCCGGACGCATGGGTACAACACAATCGGCAATCCAGCTTCGTAATGTTTGATGATGGTGGCGATTCAGGGATTGGCTTGGACCGAACTTTTTGCCTCGCAAAGATAGCCGAGATCGGCAAATTGGGGTTCTAGAGTAAGCTGTCCGAGGAGTTGCTGATTTAGAAAGCGAGGAGTCTGAATTCTCGGCCGAAGCAGTTAATATCCGCTTATGTTTACTGAACCCAAATCTGGCCTGGATGCTCAGATCCAAGCGCGATCTATCCAGAAGTACAGGCGCCGAGCGGCGGCCTATGACGCCACCTGCGGCCCTACTTGGCCGATTAGATTGGCCACAATCGATAAGCTGCAACTGTTTTCCGGTCAACACGTTCTGGATGTGGGTTGTGGCACGGGCTTGAGTTTGGCACTGCTGCGCCGTGCAGTGGGAGATATGGGCCTGGTTTCAGGTGTGGAGCAGAGCCCGCAGATGATGGCGCAGGCATACCAGAAAGTTCAGGCGGCGGGCTGGCGCAATGTGATGTTATATGAGACCGCTGCACAAGAATTAAGTCTAGATACACCGATCGATGCATTCCTATTTCACTACACCCATGATATTTTAAGATCGTCATCTGCCCTCGATGCGCTTCTAAGGTGTGCAAAACCTGGCGCGCGTATTGCAATTGCGGGTATTAAATATTTTCCGTGGTGGATGGCGCCATTCAATCTCTGGGTCTATTTCAAGAACGTTGGATATAACGGGGCTCCGGGTGAACTGAGCACGCCATGGGATAAAATCGCGCCGCGCATGTCCGGCTGGCAAATGTCTTCCACCCAGTGGGGTATGGGCTATATCGCCTGGGGTCGCCTGGCGAAATGATCAACGGGATCAAGGCGCTTGTTGCCCTGTTTCTTTTGAACGGGCTGCTGAGTTTTAGCACCTGGTGGCCCACGCCGGCCGTTTTGCCTGACGCCAGGATCGCCCCCGAATTTATTCTTTGGTGGTCCCTGGTTCTGATCGTCTTTGCAGCTCGCAGATCCATCAGCACAATAACACTCAATTTAATGGCGGTGTTTTATCTGATATTGGTGTTGGGCCGTTATCTGGATGTCACCGCACCGAGTCTTTTCGGTCGGGCGGTCAATCTCTACTGGGATATCCCGCAGATACCGCGTTTTATGTGGGTGACTGCGGCAGAGAGTCCCTGGTGGTTGAGCACGCTGGTGGGCGTGATAATCGCGCTTTCCCTCTGGGGCTTATTTCGTTTGATTCGCGGGACCATGGCTATGGTGGTGGCCCATGCCTTACCGTTCGCAGCGGTCCGCCGATCGGTCTGGGTGCTGACTGCAGCAGCAGTTCTGCTGGTCTCCGCCAATTACGCTGGTGTGCGCGCCACCTGGCCGTATGTTTCTAAACCAGTTGTGCCCGTTTATTGGAATCAGCTGGTTTTTCTATGGCAGGCCTATTCTTCTAAGGATCTTGACCGCGCGCTCCCCGCCCAGACGGTGATTGAAGATGCACTTCAAGATGCGAAGTCGCTATCCGCACTGCAGAGTAAGGATGTTTATATAATTTTTCTAGAATCTTTTGGGGCTGTTTTATATGACAACTCCGAGGCTAAGGCCCGCACCGATCGGGGCCGTGCAGCGTTACTGCAATCCATCCAGAAGACACAACGACATGTGGTCTCTGCATTTTTCTCGTCCCCCACGATTGGGGGTGCATCGGATTTGGCACATATGTCATTGCTTGCCGGCGTAGATTTATCCGATCCGCGGCGCCACGATCTTTTACTCACCACCGATAGGCCCACGCTAATCAGCCTTTTTCGCAAGGCGGGTTATCAGACTTTTGGTCTTTATCATGCTGTGTCTTGGGCTTGGCCGGAAAAAGCCTACTATAACTTTGATGTTTATCTGGATGGTCCGGCATTAAATTACCGCGGCCCATCCATCGGGTTTTGGCATATTCCCGATCAGTTTGCGATCGCGCGTTTTGAGCAGATGTATCCGCGGCGCGAGAATCAACCGCCGCGCTTTTTATTTTTCCCCACCATTAGCTCCCACTTCCCCTTTAGCCCTGTACCGCCGTATCAGCCGGATTGGCAGAAGATTTTGAGTGACCAGCCCTTTGGTACGCAGGAGATGAATCGGGTACGGGCTGAAAAGGTGAACTGGTTAAATATGGCGGAAGATTATCTGCGTGCGATTAATTACACTTTTGACTGGCTCACTGGGTATCTCGCGCAGCCTGAACCCCGAGACACCGTCATCATTCTGATTGGAGATCATCAGCCTTCTGCCAATGTGATGGGCGATGGCCAGCCCTGGCATGTACCGGTCTCTGTCATTACAAAGGATCGTGCCATTTTGGCGCGCTTTGAGGCACAGGGATTTGAAAAGGGCTTATCACCGGATCGCACCGTGCGCGGGGGTATGCATGATTTAACCCAGGTGGTGTTGAAAGCGTTTGGGAACTAGACCGGCCGTCGCGGTGAGCAGCAGCAGTGCGGTGAGCAGCCAGGCTTGGATGTTATGTGGCCCTTCCACAACCATGATCAGCGGCGTGCATGACGCCAGACCGGCGCTAAGATATCTTTGTGAACGCGGTAGAGGATCGCTCATGAGCGAAAGACCTAAGAGCAGCACCGCGGGGCCTAGCACTGTGGCCCAGGGCAGTGGGCGATAGCGGCCATCAATCAGAAGTGCCAGTACCATTTCTAGCAGCACGCAGAGCCATGCGAAATGCAGTACAGAAAAGAGTGCAGAGTGATGAATAAATTCTGATCGAGTCTGCAGCCCAAGCGCGGCGGTTAGGCTAAGCCCAAGGCCCAAGGCCATAATCGCGCCAGCGCTCGCCCATTCACCAAGGGTTTGATTCCACAACAATAAAGCCTGTAACTGCAGCACCAGCAGCATTCCGATCAGGCTCCAGGCCATTATCGCTACGCTATGAGTTACCGCACCAATTGCAGCACCAGATGCGGTATCGGATAGGCCATCTCCTGCTGTCATTACACCCAATTTACGACGCCGCAAGCCCGATACCACCAGAGGAATGCATCCGAATATCAAGCCACAAGCAAGCGCCCACCCTGCCGATAAGTCTTCCACCACCGAGCCTTCGAACTGGATGCGCTGCGTCCTCTCTGAAGAAAAAAAGCCCCAGGCACCTCCCATCGCGCCTTCCAGGCGCCGTTTCCAAGGCTGATCGAAGCCTTCAATGAGATTAAAGGGCAGCGAAATCTTTCCTTCTGCGCCCGATATAAGCGATGGGAAGGCCCAATGGCTTTGCACCCGGCCCGGGTAGGGCGCGCTGAGTAGGTCGCGAACGAATCGGTTCTGGTTGACGGTGCTGGGCACAGCAGGGCCGCGGGGGCGACCGGCCGCAGGCCAGCCGGTCTCCGCAACGAGCACGGGCATTGGGCCCAATTGCGCCTCCATCTTAGAATAAATCTGATGAACATGGGCGACCGCATCTTTGATGTGCACGGGGTCATCTTCCCAATAGGGCAGAATATGGACTGCAACGATATCGACATGCGCCTGAAGAATTGGTGCATGGCGTAACCAGAATTCCCAGACATCCGCGTACGTGATCGGAACCAAAGATTTTTGTTTAACCTCGCTCAGAAGATTGGCCAGTTGCGCTGCCGACAGTTCCTGGCGCAAGAGAACCTCGTTGCCAATCACCATCAGCGTAATCACGTCCGCATGGCTGCGAGAAAGATCGATTGCCTTCTCAATCTGTATCTGATTGGCAACAGGATCACGACTAATCCAGGCACCCAGAATGACACGCATGCCCAGCTCGCGCGCAACATCGGGTACGGCATCCAAACCATGATCCAGGCCATAGGTTCGAACACAGTCAGTGATTTTCGCAAGTTGTTGCATATCGCTGCGAATCGATTCTCTGCTGATGATGAGTTTTGGATCAAAGGGCGAGTGGGAAGAGTCGCGAAAAGGCGCGTAAGATACACATGCAAGACGGGTTTGGGTCGCAGCGACGACCTGGGTGGGGGTGATGCGATCCAGCAGCCAGATCAGCAGGCCCAACAGAGTCAGTATCAACAGCATCCGAGCGATGTACGCGCCTGCGCTGGACTGACGATTCTTCATAATTTCAATTAACTGGGACACGTGATGGTTGCGGTGAGAAATGACTGAGTCTTTTTCGAAGGGGGCGGTCTTCTGGCAGCGGCCCATCGCCACCTGGGCGATCGCAGCCCTGATTGTTACATTGAATTTTTCCGTCTGGCGTTTTTTTAATCCATCCCATCTCGCACCCGATGTATCGGTGCGCGTTCAGGGTCTGGCCTACAACGCGTTTCAACGCTGGGATAGCCCGCTTGCGCAGCGGTTTCCAAAGCAAGATGCACTTATCAGCGATCTGGAATTGCTTGCGCAGTACACACAGCGCCTACGAACTTACAGTGCCATTGAGTTTCCTGACCTGCCGCAGGCCGCAATCCATCTGGGTCTGAAGATCACGCTAGGGGCCTGGATTGATGAACGGTGGGCGAATAATCAGCGCGAGATCTCTGCAGCAATCAAGACTTCACGGCGCCATGAGTCAATTGAGCGCCTAGTGATTGGCAATGAGACCCAGCTCCATCAGAAGATTAGCGCCAAGAAGCTCTACAGTTATCTGGATCAGGTGCGCGCGAAAGTGGATGTACCGGTCTCGACGGCGGAGCCTTGGCATGTCTGGCTTGCCCAGCCCGAACTTGTGAACCATGTGGATTTTATCACCGTGCACTTATTGCCTTATTGGGAAAAGGTGCCGGTCACTGCTGCAGTCGATGAGGCCTTGCATCGATTAGAACAGGTGCGCGCGCGATTTCCGCGCAAACCCATTGTGATTGGCGAGATTGGCTGGCCTTCTGGCGGTTACAGTCTGGGTGACGCAAAGGCAACACCTGGCGCACAGGCCTTCTTTATTCGAGAGTTTTTATCTCGGGCCCGGCATATGAATCTGGATTACTTTCTGATGGAAGCGATCGATCAGCCTTGGAAGGTCGCGACCGAAGGTGTGGTGGGCGCGCATTGGGGTCTGTGGGATGCTGCCCGCCAACAGAAGTTTTTGTTCGAGGGTCCGATTGGAGACGATCCCTATTGGAAAAAAAAGGCAATGGTCTCTTCGGTGCTGGGGCTGATGGCGGTATTGCCTTTCCTTTTCGTTTTTCGCCGAATGCGTCTGGCTGGCCGAATCGCATTCTCCGTGACGACTCAGGCAGTAGCATCCTGCGCCGTGCTGTTGTTAACACTGCCACTGGTTAATTATCTGAGCTTGGTAGAGACTGTGGTCTGGCTTGGCATGATTCCCGCTTTAGTGATTATGGCCGCGATCCTGCTGACACAGGCGTTTGAGTTTTCTGAGCTCTATTGGCCTGGAAGTCTAAGCAAGCGCACGCCACCAAAATCGTTGCTGACAGATGCGCACAAGCCCTTGATAAGTATTCATCTGGCCTGCAGTAATGAACCACCAGCCATGGTGATTCTAACTATCGAAAGTCTCCTGAAGCTGGATTGGCCGGCCTATGAGATCCTGGTAGTGGATAACAATACGCGGGACCCCGCACTCTGGCAGCCGGTTAGGGACTTTATTCAGAATATCAATGCGTCTTTATCGGACGTTGGTTCAACGGAAACGTCCTCACCCCGGCTGCGATTTATTCATCTGCCGCAATGGCCAGGGTTTAAAGCGGGTGCTTTAAATGTTGCCTTAGCGCAGACAGATCCGCGTGCAGAGTGGATCGCGTTGCTTGACGCAGATTATTTGGTCAGGCCTGATTGGTTCTCTGAAATTAGCGGTTATTTCTCGCAACCCGATGTGGGTCTGGTGCAGGCACCGCAGGCTCATCGTGATTTTTCATCGTCAGTGCTCTCCCGCATGATGAACTGGGAGTATGAGGGATTCTTCCGTGTCGGTATGCATCACCGACATGAGCGAAATGCAATTGTGCAGCATGGCACCATGACCGTGATTCGCGCTGAAGTGATGCGCGATTTGGGCGGTTGGAATATCCGTTGTATCTGCGAAGATACGGAATTGGGGCTGCGGATTCTAAAGCTAGGTTTTCGTGCTGTTTATGTCGATCAAGTACTGGGGGTTGGACTCGTGCCGGCAGACTTTTCCGCCTATCGGCGTCAGCGTCGGCGTTGGGCGCAAGGCGCGGTGCAGATTCTGCGTACTCATTGGCGCGCCTTGATAGGGCGCTCGCTATTGACTTGGGGCCAGCGATACCATTTTCTAGCGGGTTGGCTTCCCTGGTTAGGGGACGCCTTGCATTTACTCTTTACCTTTGCGGCGATCGGCTGGACCTTAGCTATTCTGATTGCACCGGACGTATTTGGTTTTCCGATTGCATTATTTATCTTTCCTTTGACGATCTTTTTTTCGAGCCGGCTGCTTTTGGGCCCTTTGCTGTATTCGCGGCATGTGCGTTGTGGTGGGGTCGATACGGTGGGCGCAGCGCTCGCGGGTATGGGCTTATCACATGTGATCGCCCGCGGTGTTTTTGCAGGCCTTTTGGGACAAAGGGCTATCTTTGAAATTACGCGTAAACGCATGGTGGTCTGCGGGGTTCATTCGGCAGAGGATTCAAAATCGGTGCGGTCTTTTTCGACCAGATTTGAATCCGTTATGCCGCAACTGCAAGCAGTACGAGAAGAGCTTTTATTATTAATGGGCCTGATGGCCTGCGCATTTGCACTGCTGCTCAGTCGTCCGGCGGTCGCAGCTGCGGGCTTGGATGCACTCTGGATGTGGATTGTCGTATTGATGATGCAGGCCTTACCGTATGCCGCCGCAGTGGGCTGCGCCTGGATATCCTTTAACAGGCTGCCCAGACCGCATCGGACGCTTCCTGCGTCAGTGGTGCCAAAGCATAAGGCGCATTAGGCCAGCCCAAGAGGGTTGAGGCGAGGGCCGACTGGGCCTCGATATCATCGGCGTCTTGCCCGCCCAGATTTACCACGCCATAACGATGACTCCCTAGCCACTTCAATTCGCGTTTAAGCGCGTGACCTGATTTTGTAAATACGAACAGACGCGCGTCGGGTAACGCCTGCGCAAAGGACTGGCGTGCGAGCGAGCTGGGCGCAGGCGGAACCTCATGCTCTGAAAAAGTGCGCCAAACTAGACTGGCTGCGATGCGTGCGGTGGGTTCGGTACGCGGTACCTGTAGGGGATCCCGGCCTGTTGCCAGTGCCATGGCCATCGCATGCGGATTAAGGCCGTAGACCCTCTGATAAAGATCGCTGAATTGGGATGACAGGCGTGGATTAAATTCGATAACGCTTAGGCGATTCGTTATCTTATCGTAAAAGAATTCGAGACTAAAAAAACCATGGGTGAACCCCACTTCTGCAAGAAAAGATTTTGCAACATCGGCTGCACGCCTTACCACCGACGTGGGCAGATGGCTCGGTAGTTCCCAACGTTGAAAGGCTTGGGTGCCCGGATGCATTACAGCATCCACCACCCCCAGCACATGAAGCCCACGATGATCAACAAAGCCGTCTAGATTGTATTGTGGGCCGTTCAGAGGTTCTTCAATTATCAGCTGATGCGCGCTACCTGCGTGTGGTAGCCGTTCCCGAATTATGCGATCGAAGGGATTGATTAACTGCTTCATGATCCAGCGTTCGCGCCAAGAAAAATCCATGTAGCGACGAAGTTCCTCTGAGTTGTCGATGCGTCGGGCCAGTACGGAGAAGGTGGCCCGAATCGGTTTGACATAACAGGGATAGATGAGGCCTTCAAGTACGGGTTGGCCCTGATGCCAGCAAAGTGTTTGATGGTACAGATTTTCCGCTGGGCATATTTTTTCCAACACGCGCCGAGCATAGAGTTTGTGCTGGCAGGCCAGAACCGATTCGGGCGTCGTTCCGGGCAGGCCAATGATTTCTGCGGTTAGTGCAGCCGATAGAGCGCCATAGAGCTCGTTGTGGGAGAGTACCCCCTGCCAACGCAACTTGCGTGCACGTTTGGCCTGCTGCCCAGCAAATCGACTGAAATCAAAACTCATCATCCCAAATTTGCTGGGGTAGCGAAAGAGATCGAAGCCGGCCCGATCAAACTCTATGCCGGCGTTCTCGATCTGTCGGTGGGCGACTGCATCATAGTCAATATCAAAGAGAAGCCCAATGCGCATGATGAAGGATTTAATCGGTTCTAAAAATGTTATGAAGCAAGAAGCCTCGATTGTACTAGTCAACGCCAATAACATCAGAGTTCTGACAGAAAACCCCACGGAATCGGAGGATCGAGTGAAACCTTTACGAGACTATCGCTCTGAACTAACGTGCCCAGGCTAGTGCAAAATAATTGTCGGAATCTGTCCAGACACGAATCTGCGTGAAGCCTGCTTTACAGAGAAGGCCGTTTAGGGATTTAAGGGTATACTTGTAAGAGTTCTCGGTATGTATACGATCCCCAGTCCTGAGCACGAGTCTGCCCGAGGGCCATTGAACGCAGAGATTACGCACGGCCTGCAGGTGCATTTCAATTCGGCTCTCTGCAGGATTGAAAAATGCCTTGTGCTCGAAGTCGTGAATCGAAAAATCGGCGCTGATCAGTCGGTTGACATTTAGTAGGATATTTCTGTTAAAAGCTGCGGTAATACCCAAGCTATCGTTGTAAGCGGCATTGAGCACCCTCGCCTCCTTCACCATATCCAAACCAACCAGCAGACTGCCGCCTCGCAGCTGCTTTCGAATCTGGATGAGAAAACCTATTGCTTGCTCTGGCGAGAAATTGCCAAGGCTTGAGCCCAGATAAAACGCCAGGCGCGGGCCTTTAACGAGATCTTTCGGTAGGGTAAGTTGACTGGAAAAATCACAGACATAGCCCAGCATCGTAAGGTCAGGGAACTCTCTCTGCAGAGCGTTTATGCTCTGTTGGAGATGCTCGGCTGAGATATCAATTCCAACATAGGCCGCCGGCCTTAAATGTGTGAACAGATTCGCTACCTTGCGGCCATCTCCCGCGCCGATATCAATCAACACGCAGCCCTGCCCCGCAAGCCGCGCAATCTCTGGTATTGCATTAGCTATGATTTGGGCTTCAACCGCAGGGATATAGTATTCGGGGACAGCGGTAATTGCGGAAAAAAGATATGAGCCGAGACGGTCATAGAAAAACTTTGGCGAAATGAATGGCTGCTTTGAAAGCAGGCCTTTTGTAATCTCTTGTGCGGTGTGATTAACATGGATCATAATGAAATTATGCACGCTAAACTGCGTCTGATGAAAATCGAGCAGCTATCTCAGGCGCTGCAGGCTGCGCGCGCAGTCACGCGGCGTCTGATGCAGGCTTTGGAATCGGAACGGCAGGGACGTAACTGGCTCGCACGAGACCCCGCACATGCTGAGATCAATCCATACCTATGGGAGCTGGGTCATATAGCCTGGTTTCAGGAATATTGGACTACCCGAAATCCCCAACGTGGCAAAGGAATTGGCTATTCAATCGATGCAGCTCATAGCGAGTCGGTTTTTCCAAATGCTGATGTGGTATTTAACTCTGCGGTTATCTCGCAGTCAGCACGCTCGCAGGTGAGCGTTGAGATGCAGGACCGGGTGCGGCGCTATCTGGATAAAAGTCTTGCGGATTGCCTAGAGACACTACAGCGTGACTCTCCACAAGACCGTACAGGTCTTTATTTTTTCAGGCTCGCGCTTGCACATGAGCTCATGCATATCGAATCATTGCGAATTATGGGCCAGGTGCTAGGCATTGCCATCCCCGGGGACCTAATTGGCGGAGCCTTGGTGGGGGATTGCTGCGAACTTCCTGTAGATCATGTGGCGTCGGTTTCAGGCGGGCAGTTTAGCGTCGATTTCTCCCCGGATGAGTTTGCTTTCGACAATGAGCTGCCAGAGCAGGCATGGTCAGTCAAGGCATTCGAAATTGACCAGCATCCGGTTAGCCACGAGCGATTCGCAGTTTTCATTGAAGATGGTGGCTATACCCGTGAATCGCTCTGGAGCCCGAGAGCCTGGGCATGGCGTAAAGAAAAAGCCTTAGAAGGGCCGCGGTGGTTTCGAATCGAGAACGGTGTAATTCAACGTTACCGCTATGGCCAGTGGCAGGTCGTCAACGCGAACAGTCCGATGGTCCACGTAAGCCTTTATGAGGCGCAGGCTTTTTGCCAATGGGCCAATCGCAGACTGCCGACCGAAGCGCAGTGGCTGGCGGGACATTTTGCAAATATATGCTGGGGTACAGTCTGGGAGTGGACAGCTGATGCGTTTGCGCCATTTATTAGCTTTGTGCCACACCCTTATCGTGAGTACTCTGAGCCGTGGTTTATGACTCATCAACTCGTAAAGGGTGCAAGCACAATGACACCCATAGCTTTACAGGATTTTCGGTACCGAAATTTTTATCGCGCTCAGCGCAATGATATTGCGATTGGTTTTCGCACCGTGAGGGATTGGTAGGCCCTATTGGCCGAGGTGAATCATTATAGGCCCGCGTTCAACAGACCCGAGAGATCAGCCTGCGAGGCGGCCTTCAGAAGCGCGTCGTCAGGTTGATCCACCCTTCAGGTAAAACATTCACCAGTTTTGCCTCTAGCCACTTGTCGCCGCCGGTCAAGATTGCAACTCCAAGCAACAAAACAAAAAGACCGAATCCTTTCTTCACATTCTCCATGTGGGTTAGCACCCAGCCACGTACTTTTCCAAATCCTTTGCGGGAGGCATACGCCGCAGCGACAAGTATCGAGGCTGCTCCGAGTCCAAACATGCCCAGTATCAGAGTACCGCGTGCAGCACCTCCTTCAGTCGCAACCATGGTGAGCGCACTCGCAAGCATGGGCCCCGAGCAGGGGCTCCAGACCATTCCCAATAGACTGCCGGTTGCAAAGGCTCCTACTAAGGAACCACTGTCGACTCGGGTAGTGGCCGAGTATGCCCCGCTGGCTAATGGCGATATCAGTCGGGTGAAACCTGCATTCAGTATGGGGACAAGCATCACCAAGCCGAAACCAATCAGCAGCCAGGCCCCCACAAGGCGAATGACGTCGGTATCGATGCCGAGCGCCTCTCCCGCCACGCCAACCAGAAGGCCAAGCATCGCAAACATGGCTACCATGCCGGCACCCATGGCAACTGGCGCCCACCGGTTGGCCTGCAGCGCACCACCAAGAACCACTGGGAGCAGCGGGAAAACGCATGGGTTGAGCGTGGTGAGGCTACCGGCCACCCATGCGAGGCCAAGTTCGGTGGGGCTTACCAAGAGCGCCCTTGCGGCTTTGAGGACTGCGTGCTTACAGTGCCTTGAGCAATGCGGTTTTGATCTCAATGGCCTCAGTCTGCCCGGCAAGACGGGCCATTTCCTGAGAACCTTTGAAGACGACAATGACCGATTGCGAGCGAATCTTCATGCTTTTGCGAAGTTCTTTTTCCTTATCGTAGTCAGCTACAAGAACGGTCACGGTCTTCAGCTGAGGATCTGCCTTCAATGCTTCAAGTGATTTGGCCTGGGCAACGCAGGTCGAGCACCAGTCCGCATGAAAGTGTACGACTACTGGTTTTCCCTGTTGTTGGATTACGCTGAGTGACGATTGACTGAAGGGTTTAATTTCCAGCGCATTTGCCAATGCACTCATCGTAAGAAGGCCTACGATCAGGGAGACTGTAAAAATGGATTTCAGACCTAGCTGTTTCACGCTGTTCTCCGTCTGGGTGGTTGATGTTGATCTTTTTCGTAAACTGCTCACGGGTAGATTTTCAAGGGCTGAATCACCAGTTTCCCTGTTTAACGTGCTAAGTTTAAAGCTAATTGAGCATCCCAAGATACATTTTCCGAAGTCGGAACGAGTCAATTATGATGAAACTCGCTCCAATTTTCATCAATAAAATCAATGGATTGCGCGGGCCAAACCCCACCGGGTGGGCAGACGGCCGCATCGAAAGTATTTGTCTGAGTACGCCCATAGTCTTGACATTCAACTATCGATTCTGTTGGGCTGCGTCCATATGACAAAAGAAGGGAGGCCCTTTCGACTCCCTTAAACGCCCTGCTGGATTCGTGATGTCCACGCATGATCGAGTTGCCCTGGCCGGTCAAGCTTTTCGCGTATCCGCCATCCGTAGTCCCGCCAGCAGTGATAAATGAGGTCATCGCTATCGGAGTGCTCTGGAACGATGTGATGGCGGGCAATTACATCCGATGCCCAAAACCCGAGCTGGGAATCGCTGACAAGGTCCAGCACACGAAAAGCCTCCTTTTGCTCCTCCCAGCTGGTATCCCGGTTTACGTAGGTCACCAATGAGAGTTCGATCGGGTTGGCGCTAAATTTTCCGATAAAAAACCCATGCTGTGACGGAAAAATCAGAGTAAGTGCGTCAGCCTCGGCAGGCGGTATTTTCCCAAGAATAAAAAAAGACGCAGCTGCCCAGATCAGAGATTGAGCGACCTCTGCATTTACCGCCTTGATATCTTCTGGTGAAATCGGAGCGTCAACGATGCCCATTCGCTGAATAACGCGGTCTATGGCATGTGCGGTGACTTTTATGCTCATGGGTCTCATCCACTCACGCGCCGGCGGAGAGGTTAAGGCCAGTACAGTAGTCCTGGCGTGCCCCGTCGGAGACATTCCCTTCCCGTCGCTACTACTTTGCTCTGTTTCTCGTCTTAGGAACAAACTCGCCCAAAAGCGCTTGTGTTTTGTGCTTACTGAGATTTCACTTTGTATCATCCCTGAGGCTTCGATGTTGCGACGTAGCTTCTCCACCTCTTTGTCAAAACCTTTTGAGGTTTTAACTTGAAGGTTGGGGTTGCGCTGCAGTTCTTTGCGTCGCTGCTGGCTAAATCGCCCCAACGCGCTATCAAGGGATTCGAGATACGCCCTGCGAATACCCTTTGCCAACGATGCATCAATATGTCGTGTCATTTCTAGTGCGTTTGCTCGCCGGCCAAGGGTGAACGTTGAACTTATTTGTCGTACTTTGACCTGCGCTTAAAAACTGATCCAGTATGAGTGAGAGAAACTGAGTGTTTTTATCATTCGAAAGGATTAAGTTATGCCAAAAGGTGTTCGATTAAAGCCCGAGCAAATCGTGGCCAAG
>Ga0194120_10008686_pt1 | contig 13274 bp, 11 predicted proteins | sample TA2MahCa65mmetaG_FD_148642 | JGI IMG/M metagenome (GOLD analysis project Ga0194120, IMG submission 148642) | Freshwater microbial communities from Lake Tanganyika, Tanzania - TA2015019 Mahale Deep Cast 65m | ecosystem: Environmental > Aquatic > Freshwater > Lake | place: Tanzania: Lake... | reverse complement strand
GCAGTTCTCAATCCAGACTGCTCGCTCCAAACTCAATTCACATTACGTAGCGGTTCAATCTGCCAATGAAAAATTCAAAGCAACTTAGTTTACGATGTAATGAGCGGGATCGAGGAAATATATCCCTGCAAATGATCCATCGAGTCGACCGGGTAGATCACCAGTTCATAGTTGGCTTTCGATAATGCAGAAGCCACACCTCTCAAGCGCTGCACAAAAGACGGCGCGGTAAAGAAAGGCGTTAACACGCCAATGCGGTCTGTATTTTGCATCGCACGTGCACGCGCATCGGCTCTGGGTATGAACCCAAGCTGATCAATGGCATCCATCACACGTCTATGCGTTTCAGGATTCACTTTATCAGGCGTATTCAACACACGCGAGATCGTTGAAATACTGACGCCTGATTTTTGCGCTACATCATAGATGGTGGGTGATTTCTTGGAAGCGGTCATAAAATTCTTGAAAGCACTTTCAGTTTAGCATACGTGCTTACAGGGCGTCAATACAGTATTACCCTGTCACAACGGCTGATGGTGATGAAGGTTGCGGTCGACCATCTGTATTTCCATATGATTTTGCGATACACTTGCCGCGCAATGCACCTCTCCCGCATCCTTCGCACCAAATTAATACCCCCTCCCCGCAACGCCCGCACGCTTGCCCGCCCGCGCGTCAATGACGTTCTAGCGCAGATGTTTGACTACCGACTCACGATTGTGCAGGCGGAAGCGGGCTTCGGCAAGAGCACTGCACTGGCAGAGTTTGCAGGCGAGCATCCATCCGTTTTGTGGTATCAAGCCAACGCCGAAGATAACGACCCGCTGGTTTTCCTCCTGCAACTTTGCCACGCCTTACAGAATACCCTGCCGAGCCTCCCCAATCTGCCCATCGCTTTTCTCGAAACATGGGATGGCGCACAGGGACCGCTCCCGTGGCGTGCCGTGCTGGATGGGATCATCAATTCACTTGCGGATGCGTCCATCCCGCCGACCTTGTTCATCCTCGACGATGCGCACCTGCTCACCGAGAACGGCGAAGTCCCGCACATCCTCGACCGCCTGATTGCGCTTGCGCCTGTCAATTTTCACATCCTGTTGTCAGGTCGTCCCACCATCACATTACCCACGCTCACACGCTGGCGCGCACAAGGCGATGCGCTTCTCCTCGACCAATCGATTCTGACATTTACAAAAAACGAGATCGGCTCACTCTTCAGCAACCATTACGGACTCGAACTCACCAACGAAGAACTTGATTCCCTGCTCGAATACACCGAAGGCTGGGCGATCGGTTTGCAACTCATCTGGCAGAGCATCCGCACCCAATCACCACTGACGCTTGAATTTCCCTTGCGCTGGCAAGCCGACTCGCTCGAAACGCTTTTCGATATGCTCGCGCACGAAGTCTTCGAGCGTCAGCCTGCCGATGTGCGCGAGTTTCTGCTCGTCACCTCTGTATTGCGTGACCTCAACCCCGATGTCTGCGATGCGCTGTATTCCATAGGCGGCTCTGCTTCCATGCTTGCTTATTTGCGGCGGCAGGATTTATTTGTTGCTGAAACCGCCTCTGGCACGCTGCGATATCACCACATCTTTCACAACTTCCTCCAGCAGCAATCCGATGTGCCCACTCGCACCGCATGGCATCGCAACGCCGCTGAATATTTCAATGCCCATAAAAATCCAGAGGAAGCCATCCATCACCTGATCGAAGCCAAAGCCTGGGATGACGTTGCGAACCTGCTCGATACATACGCCGCCACGCTTCTTTCTACGGGACGGCTGGATACGCTTGCGAGTTACATTGACTCCCTCCCAAGCCTTTCCCTGCACCAGCATCCCACACTCATGTTCACCCTTGGTGAACTGGCGCGCATGCACAGCCGCTTCGACGAAGCCCAGGGCTGGTACAAGCAATCCGAAGTCACCTGGCGCCAGCGCGGACAGCAGGACGGCATCGCCCGTGCCCTGCGTGGACAAGCCCGCGTCTATCTTGATACCGTCAACCCCACCCAAGCCGAAAAACTGCTCGAAGAAGCCATCCGTCTCAGCGACGGGTTTGAAGACCGCGAAGCACAGGTCAGGTTGTTTGAACTGCTCGCAGAAAACAAGCTCAACTCTGGACACGTCGAAGAAGCGGAACGTTTACGTCAGCGGGCAGAAGAGTTACACGCCGAAGGTCCATCCAATGACCAGTTGTGGTTCCGCGTCCTCCTCCGCACGGGGCGGCTCGAAGAAGCCAGAAGGGGATTGGAAGAACTCGCCGAAGCCGAAAACCGCGAGCCTGTACAAACTCCGCGCGCGCACCGTGAGACGAAACTCCTGCTTTCGCTCATTTATTCCTTCATGGGGCTGAGTGCCGAAGCTCACCAAGCCGCCCTCGAAGGCACCGAACGCGGCGACAAATTGAAATCACCGTTCGTGACCGCGGTCGGTCACATGCGGCAGGGACACGCTCTCAACCTGCTGCTCGCCGCTGAAGAAGACCGTCTGGCACGCGCCACCTCCGTGTTTGAAACGACCATCTCGCTCAGCAAAAGCCTCGATGTGCCGCGCCTTTCGGTGGAAGCCAATTGGGGTTTGTGCCGCGCCTATGGCTATCACGGAGATTTGCAGCGCGCACAACGTCACGCGCAGGAAGCCATTGACGTTGCCGCCGAAGCAGGCGATGAATGGATATCATCTCTCACTCGCCTTTCGATGGGCGCTAGTTTGATGCTCGCCGCGCGTTACGAAGCCGCCGAAGTTTGGCTGAACCGTGCGGTGCGTGGTTTTGAAGAATGTAGCGATTCCTTTGGACGCAGCGCCGCGCGGTTGTGGCTGGCGTATGGTCATTTCAAACAAAAGAAACTCGATTTCGTCGCCCAACTCCTGCCCGACCTGCTGGCGGTCTGCGAACAGAACGGCTATTCCTTTTTGTTCACACGCCCCACCTTGCTCGGTCCAGCGGATGAGCGCATGTTCGTTCCGGTGTTGCTGCTTGCCCGCCAGAATGATTGGGAGAGCGGCTATGTAGATCGCCTGCTCGATACGCTCAATTTGCGTGAGGTCCGAATCCACCCTGGGTTTCGGCTCACTGTCGAAACGCTGGGCAACTTTCAGGTTAAGCGGGGAAGCGAGGTTATTCCTCCCAATGGCTGGCGGCGCGAGAAGTCGCGTCAGTTGTTTCAGTTGCTGCTCACGTATCGCCGTTCTCCGCTCGACCGCGATCAGATTTGTGAACACCTGTGGCCCGAAGCCGACCCCGCCACCGCGCAGCGTAATTTCAAGATCACGTTGAACACGCTCTATCAAGTATTGGAACCAGACCGTGACGCAGGCAGCGACTCGGCGTTCATCGTGCGGGATGGGACGACCTACACCCTGCGCCTCCACGCGGACCTCTGGCTTGATTCTGACCATTTTGCCCGACTCGCCCGTGAGGGATTCAAACCCAATGCGATGGCGTCTTTGGAACAAGCTGTGAATTTGTATCACGGCGATTACCTGCCCGATACGCTCTACGAGCCGTGGGCAGCCGAAGAACGCGAACGTTTTGCCGCGCTCTTTTTGGAAGCCACCGATAAATTATGCGAATTGTATTTGCAAAGTGACCGTTTCACTGAAGCCATAGACCTGAGCCAGCGCATCCTTGCCCGCGATAATTGTTGGGAGCGGGCGTACCGCCACCTGATGCAAGCATATAACGCCCTCGGAGATCGCGGTCAACTGGCACGCACATACCAACGCTGTCAACAGACCTTGAAAGATGAACTCGATGTGTTGCCTTCGCAGGAAACGCAGGATCTTTATAAAAAATTGATCCGCACCTAGCCTCCTTGTACCGCGAGATTTATCTCGCGGTTTTGTTCTATATCACCCCTTCGGGGTTTCTGCCTATTGCCTTCTGCAACCCGCCTCCTGCCTTCAGCTCTCTGCCTTCTGCTCCCCCCTTTGTAACCCGCTTGTTACCCCTGCCTGCTATCTTGTGATGGATGGATGCCCCAACCCTGCCGCTGATTTCCTCTTTCATTATCCGCTTTGTGCTGGACGAAACCGCTGACCAGCCGACTTATCACGGCGTAGTGCGGCATATCCAAACTGCCCAGGAAGTCAGCTTCACAGAATGGCGCGAAGCGACCGAATTCATGCGTCGTTTTGTGCAACTTGACGAACTCCAGCCTCCATCTTCTCCTGACCCAATTACCAATCTCTAATCTCCCAACACGGAAGGTATCATGCGCAACGTACAAATCCTCAGCACGGGTAGTTATGTCCCTGAAAGAGTTGTCACCAATGCCGAAGTGGATGCGCTCATGGGCGAATCCACCAGCGAATGGCTGGAAGTTAACGTCGGCATCAAGGAACGCCGCTGGATGGCTCCCGATCAGGTGACCTCCGACCTGATCGTGGAAGCTTCGAAGAAAGCGCTCGAACGGGCAGGCATCACTGCCACTGACCTTGACCTTATCATCGTCTCGACCGACACGCCCGATTACCTTTCCCCAAGCACTTCCATTGTCGTGCAAAACAAACTCGGCGCGGACAAGGCTGGCTGCTACGACATCAACTCCGCGTGTGCAGGGTGGGTGACCGCTCTCGATCAGGGTGCAAAATATCTGATGACTGAACCGCAGATGAAATACATCCTTGTTGCAGGTGGATATGGCATGAGCTGCTTCCTCGACTTCACCGATAAAAAGACCGCCAATCTCTTTGCCGATGGCGCGGGTGCGGTAGTGTTGGGCATTGGCGAGGAACAAGGTTTCCTCGGCTCGAATTTGTTGGCAGTCGGTTCCTTCCACGATGCTCTCGGTATTTACACAGGCGGCACCTACCGTCCATGCACGCCTGAAAATATGGCGCAGTTCGGCGCTCCCAAAGTGGAGTTTGTCAAGAAATTCCCTAAAACCTTCAACACCGAATACTGGCCCAAACTGATGCAAGGCGCGCTCGACAAAGCAGGGCTTACATTCGACGATGTGGATCATTACTACTTCACCCAACTCAACCTCCGCACCATCGAATTCATGATGGACTTGCTCAAACAGCCGCTCGAAAAAGCGCACTGGGTCATGGATAAATGGGGCTACACTGGCTCGCCCTGTGTGGTCATGGCGCTCGATGACTCGATTGCACAGGACAAAGGTCCCAAGCCAAGTGACGTGATCCTCTTCTGTGCCAGTGGCGGCGGCATTACGATGGCGTCGTCGGTTTGGAAGTGGACGGCAAAATAGACCAGGGACGATTGACGATAGACCATGGTCTGCGGTCTATGGTCTGTGGTCAATAGGAGGTTCTATGTATATCGGTGACTATCTCGCACGCAGAGAACTGTACTCCCCCGACAAACTTGCATTCATTGATGCGAGTAAATCTCCTGAATGGCGGCTGACTTTCCGCGACGCGAATCGCCGTGCGAATAAACTTGCCAATTGGCTCAAATCTCAGGGCATCGGCAAAGGGGATCGAGTCGCTATTTTGGCAAAAGACGGCTATGAACATCTTGACCTCTTCTTCGCCTGCTCCAAACTTGGCGCTGTTCATACTGCTCTCAACTGGCGCTCGCATTGGCGCGAACTGCTCGAAATCTTCAATTACACCAAACCAAAAATTCTCATCTTCTCGGATGATTTCAAAGAAGGCGTTGCGAACCTCACTGAACACTATTCACTGATCTCTGTTCACTTGGATGGAAACGGAGTTAAGGATTCACTACTCTTTGAGACGACTCTCCAAGCCGCCTCTGACTCTGCTGTGACTTGTCCCAGCCTCGAGGCAGAGGATACCGCCGCCTTGATATTTACCGGTGGTACGACAGGACTCCCTAAAGCCGCGCAAGTCTCGCACCGCATGATCGCGTGGAATACGCTCAACACCGTCATCCATGATGTGACGCATAACGATGTGTATCTCAACGTCTTCCCCATGTTCCACACGGGCGGACTCTTCGTCTACACCCTGCCGCAAGTCATCTTTGGCGGGACGACGTTTCTGATTCGTCAATTTGACCCTGAGCAGGTTTTGACTCTTCTCGAACGCGAGAAGGTCACCATCTTTGCCGCCGTGCCGACCATGTACCAAATGCTGACTACGGCTCCAAATTGGGAATCTGCGGATCTGTCCGCGCTGCGTTTCTGCACGTCGGGTGGAGCGCCATTGCCTGTTTCGCTGGTGGAGAAATATACAAAGGAAAAGAACATCCGCTTCAAGCAGGGTTTCGGTATGACGGAATTCGGTCCTGGCATTTTTGCACTCGCGCCCGAAGACGCCATTCGCAAAGCAGGCTCGATCGGGCGCCCGAATTTCTTCGTGGACGCAAAAATCGTCAATGAGCAGAATCAGCTCCTCGGTCCGAATGAGGCGGGGGAGTTGATCCTCAAAGGTCCGTCGTATAGCTCAGGCTATTTCAACAATCCAGAAGCGACCCAAGCAGCTGTCGATGAGCGTGGATATTTTCACACGGGCGATGTCGCTTTGTATGACGAAGAAGGTTATTTCTATATCGTCGATCGCAAGAAGGATATGTTCATCAGTGGTGGCGAGAATGTGTATCCCGCCGAAATTGAAAAGGTGTTGTACCAGCACCCATCGATTCACATGTGTGCTGTGATCGGCTTGCCCGATGCGAAGTGGGGCGAGGTTGGCAAGGCTTGTGTTGTGTTGAAACCAAATCAAAGCGCGACGGAGGAAGAATTATTGAAATTTATGACAGAGCGATTGGCAAAATATAAAGTCCCCAGGTCTGTGAGTTTCATGGCAGCCCTGCCCATTTCTGCCGCAGGGAAAATTCTTAAGCGCGAATTGAAAGAACAGTTTGTGGTTGACGGTGGATAGTTGAAAGCAGAGCCGCCAACTACCAACGACAAACTACCAACCATTTATCCAAAGGAGAAAATCATGTCAACAGTTCCAACTTTACCCGGTATCACATCCAAGGTTGTTGATACCTCCCGCTTGAAGCAACACGTTCTTTTTAGCGGACCTGAGAACGGCACGCCCGTTTTGTTCGTGCATGGCAACGCGTCTTCCGCTTCGTATTGGGAAGAGATCATGCTCAAACTGCCTGCGGGCTTCCGCGGCATTGCGCCTGACCTGCGCGGTTACGGTGACACCGAAGACAAGTTGATCGATGCCACCCGCGGCATGGGTGATTGGGTGGATGACATCGCCGCGTTGCTCGATGCGCTCAAGATCGAAAAGACGCATGTGGTCGGTCACTCAATGGGCGGGACGATCGTGTTCGGCTTAGTTGGCTCACTGAGTGGGCGAGTGTTGAGTGGAACTGTCGTCAACCCCGGCTCGATCTACGGCTTTGGCGGTTCAAAAGATCTCGACGGTACACCCAATTACGACGACTTCGCTGGTTCTGGCGGCGGCGTGGTCAACCCGGATTTTCCCAAGTTGATCGCCGCTGGTGATCGCAGTTCCGATAACCCGCAAGCCTCTCCGCGTGTGGTGATGAACAGCTTCTACTGGAAGCCGCCTTTTGTCCCTGCCCGTGAAGAAGACCTGCTTTCCTCGCTCATGACTGAAAAGATAGGTGACCAGAAATACCCCGGTGATTTCGTTCCCTCGGGCAATTGGCCCAACGTGGCACCCGGCAAGTTTGGTCCCATCAATGCGCTTTCGCCAAAGTACGTGGGTGACAGTGTGAAGAACTTCGTCGGTGCGGCGAGCAAGCCCTTCATCCTGTGGGTGCGCGGCGACTCGGACATGATCGTTTCGGATGGCTCATTCTTTGATTTTGGTACGCTCGGCAAGTTGGGCTACGTCCCTGGCTGGCCCGGTGAGGAAGTCTACCCGCCCCAGCCAATGGTGGGACAGACCCGCAGTCTGCTCGAAAAATATACGGCGCAGGGTGGTTCCTTCGAAGAAGTCGTCATCGCTGACACGGGTCACACCCCCTATGTGGAGAAACCCGAAGAATTTATGAAGGCGTTTGGGAAAGTGCTTAAGTAAATAGAGAATGGGGAATAGTGAATAGTTTGTTGTTTCCGAAAAACTATTCACTATTCCCTGCTCACCGCTCTACTAAGGAGGCGTAATGCCTAAAGTGAAATCCCTTCCTCGCGGGGTAGCCATGGTTGGTGCGGGGATGTCGAAGTTTGGTGCCTTTGCCGAAAAGAACTCGCGCGACCTGTTCGTTGAGTCTTACAAGGCAATGACCAAATCGGTGGATAAAGGTTTTGATCCATCGATCATTGAAGCCATGTACGTTGGTAATTTTTCCAGCGACCAGTTCGAGCATCAGGCGCATCTCGCGCCCATTCTCGCGGACTCGGTCGGTTTACTGCCGATTCCTGCCACACGTGTGGAAGATGCGTGTGCTTCTGGTGGGGTGGCGCTGCGTCAGGGTGTGATGGCGATTGCCTCTGGCATGGCAGATGTTGTTCTCGTTGGCGGCGCGGAGAAGATGACTTCTCTCAGCACGGCGGCTGTCACCGAAGCGTTGGCAACCGCCGCCGATGTTCCCTTTGAAATTCCCGCGGGCTTTACCTTCCCCGGCTTCTATGCCGCGATGGCGTCCGCGTATATGGCTCAGTACGGCATGAAGTCTGAGCATCTCATGAATGTGGCGATCAAGAATCATGACAATGCCGCGCTCAACCCGAACGCACAATTCGGCGTCACCATTCAAACCTGGATGGAAGGACGCGTCGCGGCTGCGCTGAAAAAGGGGAAGCCCGCCCCGACATGGTCCACCATTTGGGATTTTCTCCATGACGAATCAGGCAACCCGACAATTGCGTACCCGCTTCGCCTGTTCGATTGCTCGCCTGTCTCTGACGGTGCGGCAGCGGTTCTGCTTGTGGCTGAAGAGATCGCTCATCAATTCACCGACCATCCGATTCGGATTATTGGCACCGCGCAGGCTTCCGGTTCAGCCTTGCATGACCGCCCGTCGATTACGAGCATCCCTGCGGCGAAAATCGCAGCGGCGAATGCTTATGAGATGTCAGGCGTGAGCGCGAAAGACATCCGCATTGCCGAAGTGCATGACTGCTTCACGATTGCTGAAGTGATCGCCAGCGAAGACCTCGGTTTCTTTGCTCCGGGCGAGGGCTTCAAAGCCGCCGAAGATGGCATGACCGCACGTAACGGCGCGAAGCCCATCAATACCTCGGGCGGCTTGAAAGCAAAAGGACATCCCGTCGGCGCTTCCGGCGTGGCACAAACTGTCGAAGTGTGGAAGCAGATGAGAGGTCAGGCAGAGGCGCGTCAGGTCGATGGCGATGTCTCACTGGCATTGACCCACAACGTCGGCGCGACCGGTTCCACTTGCACCGTCCATGTGTTTGAGAGAAGAATTTAGTAGGACGAGATAGTATCTCGTCCTACGGAGTAAAGCAATGAAAGATGAGACAACAACAATCCGCCCGTTCACTGCAGTGGCGTTCAATCAATATCTTGCGGAACATCAATTGATGATCGTGAAATGCTCAAAGTGCGGCGGTGTGTATGCGCCTCCGCGTGCGATCTGCCCGAAGTGTCACAGCGAAGAAATGGAATGGGTCGAAGCCAGCGGCAAGGGAAAACTGGCGGGTTTTACCATTATCTACAGTGGACCGACCTTCATGATGGAGCAAGGCTTCGACAAGAAGAATCCCTACGTTTCGGGCATTGTTGAACTCGAAGAAGGCACGTTCATCAGTGCCCGCATCACAGGTTTGGACATGTCCAAGCCTGCCGAGATCAAGGTGGGTACGCAATTGAGCGTGGATTTCGTTGAGTTTGGCGAAGGGGAATCCCAAAAAACTTATCTGGCGTTCAAGGTGTAACTTGCAAGGAACTGCGGGATGATAAAACGTCAATATGTGAAGGCGGGCAGGTCTTCGATGCTGTCAATGCAGAAAATGCCCGCCATCACTTTCAAGGAGAATAACCATGCGCATGAAAGATAAAGTAGTGCTCGTTACAGGCGGCGCGGCGGGAATTGGCAAAGCCACCGCCCTGCGTTTCGCCGAAGAAGGTGCGAAAGTTGTCATTTGTGATGTGAACGAAGCCGTTGGGCAGGAGACTTTGAAACTGCTCGGCGAAGGCGCGTCCTTCTACAAGGTCAACGTGACCAGCCGCGAAGACGTTCAAAAGTGGGTGGATGATGTCGTTGCCAAGTATGGTCGCATCGACGTGATCGTCAGCAACGCAGGCGTTTTGCGCGATGGACAGTTGGTCAAGGTGAAGGAAGGCAATTTGGTCGGGCAGATGTCTGAGCCTGATTTCGACCTCGTCATCTCGGTAAATCTCAAAGGTGTGTTCAATTGTGCTCAAGCCGTTGCTCCTGTCATGGCAAAACAAGGTGGTGGCGTGATCTTGAACGCCTCTTCCGTTGTCGGTCTCGATGGGAATTTTGGGCAGACAAACTATGTGGCGACCAAATTCGGCGTGATCGGCATGACCAAGGTGTGGGCGCGCGAACTCGGCAAGTTCAACATCCGTGTCAATGCTGTCGCTCCTGGCTTCACCGCCACTGAAATGGTCACCGCCATGCCCGAGAAGGTTTTGGACGGCATGAAGTCTCACACTCCGCTCGGACGTTTGGGCGAGCCGCGCGATATTGCCAACGCCTATCTCTTCCTCGCTTCGGATGACGCCTCCTTCATTACGGGCGAAGTTCTGCGTGTGGATGGTGGTATCGTCGTCGGGACGTAAATAAAGTGTCAAGTATCACGTGTCAGGTGCCAAGTCTGGCATCTGGCACGTGATTTGTTCTCCGAGTTGATTACCTGAAACCTGATACCTGGAACCTGACACCTGACACCTTCACCATGAATTCTGCCGACATTCTGACCAAACGAGCACTGCTAACTCCCAATCGCGAAGCGATGATCGAACTCGTGAGCGGAGTCCACTACACCTATGCGGACTTGAATCAACGCGCCAATCGTGCGGCGAATTTTCTGCGCGAGACATGCGGCGTGGAGAAGGGTGATCGCGTGTCCATTCTGGCGCATAACAGCGTCGCCTATGTGGACTTGTTGTTCGGTGTGGCGAAGATCGGCGCGATTCTTGCTCCGCTCAATTGGCGGTTGACCTCACGCGAATTGACTTACATCGTCAATGACTGTCAGCCCAAGGTGTTGATCGTCGGTCCTGAATTCGTTTCAGTGTACAACGAGATGAAAAACTCCATCAAAGTGGAGCATATTATTTCGCTGGAAGGTGCAGATGTTTCAGGCGAAGCATATGAAACATTGGAAGACCAAGCCTCGGCGCAAGAACCGAAGCGACCAGAAATTTCAGGCGATGATGCTGTTTGCATCCTCTACACATCAGGAACAACGGGACGTACCAAGGGCGCAGTTCTTCCACATCGCCAATTGATATGGAATTCCATCAACACGGTCGTTTCGTGGGGCTTGAACGAAAAAGATATTTCCCCGATCCTGACCCCGATGTTCCATTCGGGCGGATTGTTCGTTTTTCTCGTGCCGATCTTTCACGTTGGCGGCAAGCTTTTGCTTGGACGCACCTTCGACCCCGACGCTTCGCTGAAATTGATCGTGGATGAAAAATGCACGGTCATTCTCGGCGTGCCGACTTTGTACCAGGTATGGATGAATTCGCCGCAGTTTGAGAACGCTGATTTCAGCCACGTCCGCTTTTTCATTAGTGGCGGCGCACCGTGCCCCCCTTCGTTGATCCAGGCATGGAGCGAGAAGAAGGGCGTCGTTATGCGCCAGGGTTACGGTCTGACCGAGGTGGGTGTGAACTGCTTCTCGATGACCGATGAAGACGCGCTGCGCAAAGTCGGCTCGGTGGGGAAACCCATTTTTCATAGTGAGATGCGTTTGGTCGATGAAAACTGCAAAGACGTTCCTGTCGGTTCGACGGGTGAACTCATCATCAAAGGCGAGCATGTTTGTGTGGGTTATTGGAACAACGCCGAAGCCACAAAACAATCACTCAAGGATGGCTGGTTCCACACGGGCGACATGGCGCGCATGGATGAAGAAGGCTACTTTTATATTGCAGGTCGTTTCAAAGACATGATCATCAGCGGCGGAGAGAACGTCTACGCCGCCGAGGTGGAAGCCATCTTCCGCGAACATGCTGCTGTTGCCGATGCGGCGTTGATCGGTCAGCCCGATGAAAAATGGGGCGAAGTTGGTTTGATGATCGTGGCGTGCAAGCCAGGTCAGGCTGTGACAGGCGAAGAACTGCTTCAATTTTGCGCGGGACATTTGGCGAAGTACAAAATCCCCAAACGGGTCGAGTTTGTTGAGTCGCTGCCGTATTCACCGTATGGAAAGGTGATTAGGGCTGAGTTGAAAAGGCAGTGGATAGTGAATGGTGGATAGTGGGCAGTTTTGACGCTCGCTACACATTGTCCACTTTCCACTAACCACTTAAGAGGTTGTATGCCGAAAATTAAAACCAGTACCGTCGAACTCTACTACGAAATTCACGGCGAGGGAAAGCCTCTCGTTCTGATTTCGGGTCTTGGGTATTCGAGTTGGCAGTGGCACAAGATGGTTCCGCTTCTTGCCGAACATTTCCAAGTCATTACCTTCGATAATCGCGGAGTTGGTCAGAGTGATAAGCCTGCGGGTCCGTACACGGCTGGGATGCTGGCGCAAGATACGGTTGGACTGCTTGATGCGTTGAAGATCGAAAAAGCCGTCATCGTTGGTCATTCGATGGGCGGGTTCATTGCTCAAGCCATCGCGTTGGATTTTCCGCAGAGAGTGGAAAAACTCATCCTGTGTTCGACCAACTTTGGGGGACCGAACCATGCTCCCATCACGCCAGAGGCGATGAAAGTCCTCACCGATGTGACCAGTGATGCGCTCACTCGTTTCAAGAATGGCTTGGCGGTCAGCACCGCTCCAGGCTGGTCTGAGAAGAATCCAGAGATGATCGAGGAGTGGATCAAGTGGCGTGTGGCGAACCCGATTGAGCCGACGCATTATCAAGCACAGATGGCAATCGGTTTGGGATTATTGCCCGAAGCCGCCGCCTTTGAGAATAAACTACCGCGCCTCAACGTCCCGACCTTGATCCTGTTCGGCGCGCACGACAAAGTGGTACCACCTGCCAACGCGGACTTGCTCGCGCAAAAGATAGCGGGCAGCACGGTTGTCATTTTCCCCGACGCGGGGCATTTCTTCCCGATTGAAATTGCGGAAGCCGCCTCGCACACTATTATGGATTTTGCAGCATAAGAGGCGTTCTCTTAAGCTGAACAATCGAACCATCATTTATAAGGAGAAGAAAAAAACTAGTCACCTGACAGTTTGCTCACAGGACAGATAACGGCAGTGCAAACGAAAGCGAGTGAAGCAGGCACCA
>Ga0194120_10008683_pt1 | contig 13274 bp, 14 predicted proteins | sample TA2MahCa65mmetaG_FD_148642 | JGI IMG/M metagenome (GOLD analysis project Ga0194120, IMG submission 148642) | Freshwater microbial communities from Lake Tanganyika, Tanzania - TA2015019 Mahale Deep Cast 65m | ecosystem: Environmental > Aquatic > Freshwater > Lake | place: Tanzania: Lake... | reverse complement strand
CAGCATATCCTTCGGCAACTAGGTATTCTAGCAGGTAGTCAAAAAGATCAACACCTTCACCAAGTTCTCCCATTGCTTTTGCCTTACGAACTTTCTTTGCTCTCAATGGACCACCATGACCAGTTTCACCTCCAGCGGCATCACGGGCAGCATCTCTACTAGGTTTTTTTGCTGGGGTATGAATATCTTTTCTTCTAGATGCTGCCTCTTCAGTTCCATAAGGTTTTCCAGTGAATTTATCAACATGCCCTCTCTTTTTCGCATCATCAGAAGCAGCTTTGCGCTCATTCTTTTTACGATTTGCTTTGAAGGTCTTCATATCCACGCCTTCATCAAGTTGCTCAACTTCTTCTGGTTGAGCGTGGACTTGTTGATAGGCTTCCCAAAGACCGATAATTTCTTGATCTCTCATTTTTCCAAGACTTTTTAGATATTTATAAAATAAAAAGCGTCCCCGTGTCGGAGACGCTTCTTGAGTGCTTGACGGCGTGCTTTAGCCTGTCGTAGTGCCTGTGGTTTAAGTTTTCGTTTTTGTTCCTTCTTGGAGTGGTGTTGCCAGTTTGGAGTTTTCATGACCCGAGTTTACTGAATCCTTTTACTTTATCAAATTTTAGAACCTTGTCAAATTTATCCATGAGATCGTCGGTCTTATGTGAGATTACGAACACATGAGCGTCTTGGATGACATATCTGATAATATTTGTGAAGAAATCTGTTCCTGCACCATCTAAAGAACTATCAAAAATTTCGTCTAGGATGAGAAGATTTGTACTGGCCGAGTTTCTAAGTTTGGCAATATCCCGCCAGGTAAACAAAAGAGAAAGGTCAATACGCATCTTCTCACCTTCACTAAATGATTCATAACTAAAATCTTCGTGAACTGGTGACTTGATAACCTCCTTAAACTCTTCATCCAATGTGAAATTGATGTAGAAGTCCATCATCTGTAGATACTTGTTTATCTGCTGATTCATGAGAGGCAGATACTTTTTGATGATTTTGGACTTCACTCCACCATCTTTCATCAATGCATGAGCGAACTCATAATAAGTAATTTGTTCTTTTTCGTTGGATCTTTCCTTTTCTAATTTTTCAAGATCTTTTATTAAGTTTTCAAGGACTTGACGCTCAGTATTTCGATTTTGAATTTGTTCGGTAATTTCTTGAATTTCATGTCCAAGATTTCTGATCTGTTTGTTAAGCCCAGTAATTTTAACATTGTTTGTGATAGTGTCATTGTTGAGTTTACTAATCTCCGTAGAATAAGATAAAAATTGTTTGTCTTTGTCTTGCTCTACATTGATAGCGTCCTCCAACTCTTGGTATCCGTCATTGAGTTCTTTAGATTTCTCCTCAATATCAACAATCTTATTTAAGCGGAATTCATTTTCAATACTTTGAGTGCATGTAGGGCATACCGAATTATCTTGAAAAAACTTATGTTCGGACACAAGTGTTTGTATCTTTTGTTCTAGTTTTGCCTTAATTGCATTTAATTTCTTAAGGGTTGAATTAGTATTTGCAAGTTGTTCTAACTTTGGTTTCAAATCATTTTCAATTTTTAAAGCTAAATTTTCATTTTGAATATTTAACTCATCCAATTCATTCTCAAGAACTTGAATATGATTTTCTTTCTTTTCAATTCTTTCTTTGCCACTCTTATCCAGATCTTTGATAAAACTTTCTTGCATTTCAATTTTATCTTCAATCATATCTTTCTTGATTGAATACTCACGGACAAGTTCATTCGTTTTACGCATTCTCTCCTTGAGAATATTATTCATTGTAGAGAAGATCTTAATATCCAAAAGATCTTCAACAATTTCCCTACGATGAGAAGAAGTTAACTGCATAAATGGCACAAAAGTTGCAGAACCCAGAATGACCGTCTGAGTAAATGACTTGTAGTTAAGTTTAAGAATGCCTTCTTCTAATTTCTTTTGTTGATCTTGAGCTGCAGAATCTTGATCCTGAACTTTACCATCAATCCAAATCTCGAAAATATTTGGTTTGATTCCTCTTGTAACCTTATACTCTTTGTTTCCAATAGAGAATTCAATCTCCACGAGACAATCTTTCTCATTTACTGAGTTGATAAGTTGTGGTTTATTGATCTTACGAAATGGTTTATTGTACAATGCAAAAGTTAGAGCATCTAAAATAGTGCTCTTACCAGAACCATTTGTTCCAACAATCAAATTTGTTTTAGCGTCTTGAAAATCTACTTCCGTAAACTGATTACCAGTGGAAAGAAAGTTGCGCCAACGAATCTTATTAAAAATAATCACTTTTTATTTCTTTCAGGAAAATAATCTTGTATAGTGCCTCGTCTACTTAAATCACTAGTAATACAGTGTAAACCTCCGTCCCAAAAATATCGATGACGGAAATTAACTATATGTGGAGTGATTCCATGCCGCTCAAAGGCATTAAAAACATCTCTATTATAATTATTGCACACTACATTGTGTTCGTCAATAACCAACATATTCACATCAAAAACAGTTTCTTCTACATAAAGAACCCAATCCTTTAGCCATGTTTCTACAAAATATGTAAAGTCATCATTAAGTTCTTCACCAGGAACCCACCATTTACCTTGATTTTTATTCTTCAACTTTAAAAAAGCATCAACTTTACTCCAACTCTGATTTGGTAAATAAACTATCTCCCAGTTGGGGAAAGTTTTTTCATAATTTTGTACATTAGACAAACTAACTATAAGTCCAGGTTTAACCACGGAAAAACAAGAATCGGAGTGTGTTTTGCAATTTACTATGTGAGTTCTATAGTACGAAGATATTAATTTTTTAACTTCAGAAACATATTTTTCAGTATTTTTTAAAGGCTCCTCTTCTAAAACTGTTCCGAAATACAAATCTCTACCAACTCTTGTTGTAGTGGCGGCGTTCACATACTTATCATATAAAACAGTATTACCTTGATCTTTTACAAATTTTTCTATGCTATAAAAAGTATTAAACTTTTTATTATTTGGAAAGGTAGTTAATGGATTATGATTTATTGATCTAATAGTTTGTTTTATTGTATTAATAACAACATTTTTATATTCTTTGGGAACTATTTTAAATTTATTTTGTAAGGATATTAAAATTTTTTCTTTTTCTTCCAAGGTTAAATTTTTATTTTCCATTGCTGAAAATTCTTCAGCAAAATATGATCTTCTATCAAAAGGAGACCATCCATAATCTCCTCCAGGCATAAAAAAAATTTTACCGATCATAGCAGTATGATCTCTAGGTGTCATTGGTGGAGGAGAATACTGGCCTGCCCAAAAATGATCTTCTATATTATCAGATATATCATTTCGAATAACAGAAACATTAAAAGATTCAAGAAGTGTTATAAGTTTCTGGTAATCTTCTTCAGTTTCTATTGCAATTCTTTCTAAGACAGAACGAACTTTAGGATTCTCAATAAAACTATAAAATTCTGGAGGATAACTACGACCAACCGCGCACGCCTCAAGCGGATCCCAATGTTGATATACAGATATCATACTAAAAGTTTCTTGGTGGTATCACAAAGTCGTCAGGAGTGATAATAGCGTACCGGTAATTATACTCGTGGCACGCTTTAATTGCAAGTTCTGGATCTATTTCAACCACTTCTAGATCAGGATGATCGTCTGCTTCTAAAAGTCCTGCAAATCTTTCTGCATCATCTTCATCTTGGAAAAAATATAATGTTTTTTCGCCATGAGTATCTCTAACAGCATAAGCGCCGTCTTGATCTCCATATGGCGTAATCATGTACATACTCATTCTACTTCGCAAGCTTCTTGATAGACCTCTCGCAAAAGTTTTTTGACCTTTTCTTTGTCTAGATCAAAATCAGAGTCCTCAACATATTTATTCAAAATGGTGATTGTATCTTCAATTTTTTCCTGATCAAAGTCAACATCATCGTCATTGACTACGAAGTTTTCAACGATTTTAATATCTACAACTCCGGTCTTATAAATTTTATCCACAAACTTTTCAAAAAGAAGTTGATCTGATTTTTTGCGAACAACAATCTTTACAATCTTATCTTTACAAGATGATGTGTTAAAAAGTTTTGGATTTTGATCTTCATAATATACTCTTTCAAACATATTATGAGGATTTTGAATAAACTCTAATTCAAAAGTTTCGGTATTAAAAAAATTAAAACCTCTCTTGTCATCTACATCATTCCAGTAAAGTTGATAAGGATTTCCAAGGTAAAAAACTTTACCATTATTAGATCGGGTGTGATAATGTCCAGAACAAACCATTCTGAAATTATCAAGAACACTTACATCCATTCCGTGTTGTTGGACATTTCCTGGATAAACGCTGAATCCATTAAGTTCAAGATGTCCAAATGCAACTTTTGCTTTGGTTTTAGACATCTTTTTTAAGGTTTCATCACGATTCTCAGGAGAAATCCAAGGAATCATGAATGTTTTAAGATCTGCAACCTGATATTCACCAGGACTAGAAATAGGTACAATGTTGTCATACTCTTTTAACAGGGACTCAATTGAGTTGACTTCATTGGTATTTTTATAATATGCATCATGATTTCCCACGATCTGATATACAGTAATACCAAGATCACGAAACTTATCATAAACATTTTCTTTGGCCCAATTCAGACACCAAAAATCAATTGATTTACGACTATCAAATGCATCACCTAAATGAATGCAGTGTTTAATATTTCTTTTTTCTAGTTCAGGAAAAAAGACATTCTCATAAAACTTTTTAAAGTAATCATGAAATGTTTTACTTCCTTTTCTAGCCCCGTAGTGTGTGTCAGTTATACAAGCAACTAAAGTCATTGATACATCTTTGTTTGAATTGCATCCTTAATACTATTATACTCTGCGGCATCAATTCCGTCACCATCTACGGTGAATACCTCATCATATCCGGACCGTTCAATAATCTTAGAACGAATTTCCATCTGTTTCTTTTCTTTTTGAATTCTTCTCAGAAATGCATAGTGAATAATCTGAGTAAAGTAAGCAAAAGGATTTGAAGACTTTTCTGGATTAAAGTTATGAATATACTGAACACAGTTTTCAATACCATCACAAATCATATCTTCCCTAAACATGTAGTTAACAAAGTTAGGTTTATACGATAAGTGTGTAGCAATCTTCAAGAAACACTCACCCAAGTAATTTGTGATACGAGGCTTAGGATCACCATTCTCTGCAGCAACTTTGACTTTTCTTTTATATTCACATATTGCTTCAAGAAATTCTTTATTGTTTACATAATGTTCTGATCTTTTTCTTTTAGGTGCCTGCATTTCATGGATCCCTGTTTGTATTAAGTGTTCTTATTATAACATTATCATTAATTCTTGACAAGACCTTACAATAACCTGTACAATAACTCTGTGAAGTTTCAAAGATTAGCTATCTTTAGGCTCTGATTGACCCTTATATAATTTTTCAAATCTTTTTCGTGCTTCACTGACTGATGAGAGGTATCCCATATCTGAGGATAGTGGAGTTTTTGAATTTTTACTTTGTTGTTGTGTTAAAAATTTGTGATACATTCCTATTGTTTCTTCATCGCGGACTTCACTGATTGTAAGAACTTTATCCATATCCAGTAAAAATGTATCGTCATCTGCAAATTTAAGCCATGGATCAATTTTAAATCCTTGCATACCAATCTGTTTCATAACAATAACTTCTATTGTTACTGGATTTTGTAATATTAACATTGTTTTTTCATCTTCTTCAGATGGGCAAACAATAGAAAATATTTCTTCTCCAGAAATTAATTTAATAACCGCATAAAAGTCTTCTTCCATCATTGTTTTAAGTTTACCTGTACGAATTCGTAATTGAAATTTTCTTCATTGTAAATTTTAACTCTTTCTATGAGGTGATTGAGAGTATAATTTTTTCTTGAATTTTTAGTACAATCATCAGCAATATCATAAAGAACTGCTTGAGTTTTATTATCACCCTTTCTTAGAACTCTACCGATTGATTGGAGATTTCGGATTCTTGATTTACTAGGTGAAGCAAAAATAACATTATGTAAATTTTTAATATTAATTCCTGTACTGAAAGTTCCGTAAGATGCCACGATAATTGCATTTTGTTCTCTTTCAGTAATTTCCCTAACTAACTCTCGTTCTTCAGCACCTACACCACCGTGAACATAAAATATTTTACGACCATCCTTGACTGAATTATTTATTGATTCATATAATGGTTGACCATGAGTTTCAACTCTGGAAAATAAAACAAGAGTATTTCCCTTGAGATCTAATGCAAGATTTTTAATAAAGTTATTTCGTTTTGGGTGACCAATAATAAACTGAACTTCATCCTCAAAGTTTTCAAATTGTTGTGGATTATGCTTGAGGATAATGATTTTAATTTGAAGTTTAGAAAGATGTCCTTTATCAATTAACTCTTTTGTTTGAGTTACTTTATAAGATGGTCCAAAGAGGCCCTCTAATATCCATTTATGCGTTTGAGTTCCATCAAGTGTACCCGTAAAACCGAACCTATATTTCGTATTATCCATCTTCGTCATAATACTGACTAAAGATTTTGATTTAAATTGATGAGCTTCATCTCCAATAACTACATCAAAAGAATCATAGAATGTTCTAGGGAGTTTGTAGATTGACTGCCAAGTGGTAATAATGACAGGATACTCATTCGTCTTCTCACGACCACTGTAAATGCGGTGGCAGTAGTCTTCTGCGTTCCATCCATAGTCCTGGAAGTCTTTAAACATCTGTTCAACCAGGGAGGTCGTAGGGACCACTAGGAGAGTTTTTTGATCTCTTTCTGCAAAATATCTGACAATGGAATAAATCATCAATGACTTACCAGAAGCCGTTGGTGAAATTAATAGTTTACGATTATATCTGAGTGCATCATAAACTGCATCAACTTGATAATCTCTGGGTTTATGTTTAGAGATCCGAGTCATATAATCTTTGACTCCTTCATAAGAGATCATATCATTCTCTTCTAAAGGAGTTCCATAGAATTTATTATTTTTGAACTCTATTTGATAATCCCACTTCTTAGCCCAAGAAACGACCTTATCAAGAAGACCAACATAAATTTCTCCAGTATGTGTTGAAAAAAGACGAATCTTCCCATCCCAATACTTACTTCTATACTGGGGCATAAATTTTGCTCCAGGCACATCAAAAGTAAAATGTTCGGATAGTTCCTGATAGATATGGGGTTCTGCTTCTATTTTTAAGAATACTTCGTTCTTTTTCGCAATTACAATATCAGTCATATCCTCTAATAAATTTCTGCCACTCAATCGCATTCTTGAGCTGATATGTTCTATTTAATATAGTTTTAAGAATGCTTTCCAGATAATTCAACATTATCTGATAGTATTCAATCTTAGTTTGGCACTTAATTAAATCTTCATCAGCGTCCATGTACTTATCCAAGTCTGGTTTAAGTACCTTGTGGTCAAATGGATTTTCAATATAAACATCTGGTTCAGCTTTGCCAGTGTAATATTGCCACTTTTCTTTCTTTAGGATCTTGTACTTATTCTCTTGTGCCTTTTTAAGAGTAAGAATATTGTTAAAGATCTTATAATATTTTGCATGAAGGCTTGGTATTTTTACAGATTCTATATGAAGGTTATCTTCATCAATTTTTGAATCTTGTTCCCAAAGAGTTTGTATTTCATCCAGGTTCATAACGGAAAATTTTATAAAGAACATACTTAAAGGTTACTGTAGCTACTGCGTATTGTACATCAGCTTGAGTTGCATCAAAGTCAATATCAGAAAGAGATGTTGGAAACAATCCCTGAAATTTTACAAGTGATGATGGTTGGAAATTACTATTATAGATCATTAAAGTCGCATCTGAGACATTTGGATCTTGATTTGGATTGTTTGGATCGCTTTGTTTCCATTCCGAATATTCATACACACTTTCTGGATAACCCAATCCTCGCATCCAATTTTGAATAGTATTATAATTTTCTAAGTTTTCATCAATATTAAAGGTAAGTCGGAAATCATCAAATACAAGTTTATCTCCAGGAATTGGAATATCTTTTAAATAAGTCGGCTGAATTGCAACTCCCAGATTGATTCCTGGAATATTTAATGTCTTTGAGAAGAAATCTACTTTTGGAGTCCTAGCAAGATTAAACTTAAACCCTAATGGACTCAAAAAATTTCTATTTGCAATTTGTTTGTCAAAAGGGTTGCTCATTGTTTTTATTTTTATTTATTTGCAATAAAAAAGGGTCCTTTCGGACCCTGAATTTGAAGAGTTGTGAAATGAATCACATGAGGTTGGAAACCTTGACTCTTCTGTAGTAACGGTTTGTATTGAGGCGGAGTCTTCCGAGTCCCTGATCGGTTCCTTCTGCAAATGGGTTGGCAACAATACCATAACGGGTCTTGAAGCCAATTTTTGGTTGGAAGGTGTCCTGACCGACGGCACGAACCATCTGGAGAGGAACATATGGGCAGTAGAAGATACCAGCGTCATATGCGCTAGAACCCTTGTAACCTACAACATAGTACTGATCTGCAGCAACATTAGCAGCATATGGGTCAATGTATACGCGATACTTGCCCTGAAGAACACCAGCGAAGGTGTTACCAGTGTCATCAACATTGAGGTTAGCATTGAGTGCAGGGGTGTAATCAAGAACACCCGCCATGGTTAGAGCGGAAGCAACATCAGCAGAGCAGATGATGGTGTTGCCCTTTCCTCTACGAGTTCTTTGAGCGATAGCGTTTGCATCTCTCTCGATCTGGAAGAGTAGACCCTTGAACTTCTCAACTGACCAACGACCGTTGGAGTCAACATCTAGGTCGAATACACCAGCGGTAGCAGTGTTAACAACAGCACCTTGCTCAGCAACCTTATAGATGGTTCTGATAACTTCTCTGTTGATTTCAGCGAGGATCTCAGTAGAGAGGATGTTAGCAAGTTCTGCTTCTGCGTTTAGACCGTGGATTGCCTTGAGGTCTTGAGCAAGCTCTAGGGAGTACTCAGCCTTGAGGGCGCGTGACTTAGCGGTTACTGTAACTTTCTCGATGCTGAATGCCATCTGGTTGAAGGCATTAGCAGCAGCATCTCCAAGAGCTTCAGATTCACCAGTGGCCATACCTTGACCAACATTATATGGAGATGGGTTAGTTGTTGCAGATCCAACTGGGTTTAGAACATTAGGATTAGTTCCATCCTGGTTGGTTGTACCGAAACCAACTAGACCATCGGTAAATCCACCAGTGAGGTTGCGGCTGCTGTTCTGACCAGAGAAGGTGGTATCGACTTCATCGAAGAATGTCTCAGCACCAGACTGACTATCGTAGCGGGAACGCATTGCGAAGATGAGTCCAGTAGGACCGTTCATTGGTTGAACACCACAGATGTCATAAGCAATGAGGTTAGGCATTGCACGACGAATGAGGCTGATTAGAACTGGGTCGAAACCAGCAACAGGGCCTGCAGGTGCGGCGCCACCAGTGAATCCACCAGTGCCAGCAGAGTTGATTGGGGAAGCTTCGCCAAGGAACTCAGCAGATTCACGGAGTTCTCTTTCTTGGTTCTCAAGCACTTGAGCTGTAACAGATCTTCTGTGGGAATCTTTGATTTCGCCTAGACCATCGAAGTCTAGAACTGGAGCCCACTTCTCCATTAATAGTTGTGAGTTAAATCCGTCCATTTGTTTGTAATACCTCTATTAAAAGTGTTGTTAAACTGCGGTTTGAGTATTATGTAAAAATCACTTCTTAGCAACGGTGGAAAGCGCGCGTAGATAAGCGTCCATAGAAGGTGAATGAGTCACTTCTTGGAAATTCGCTTCTTCGGTTAGATTTTCCGTTTCGTTTGCTGGAATACCAGCGTTTCTTGGGAAATAAGACTCCCTAAGAGTTACCAGCTTCTGGTAATAGTCATCTTCACTCTCAAACTCAACACTTTCTGCGAGGGTTGCAAGCTTATCCTTTTGGGAAACGGCTAAACCTTCGGAAACATGATTCAGAATTGTATCAGCTACAGATTCTGAAAGTTTGTTGTTCAGAGCAATATTTCTTTGAATTTGCTCGTTGAGTTTTGTTTCCATTTCATCAAGTTTTTCTACCATGCTCTCAAGCACATCATATTTTTCTTCAGGCATTGATACATAATGTTCTTCAAAAAGACCCTTCATACCAGAGATGAAGGACTCGGTGATCTCAGTCTTGAGACCTGTTTCTACTGCAAGAGCATTTTCTTCTAACCATTCGGATGCAACATACTCAAGGTATGAATCAACACGCTCGGTTAGTTCTAGTTTAATTTCTTCAATCTCTTCTGCAAGAACAGCAGCATAGTGCTCTTCTAAAGCGGATTGAATTTGTACGGTCTTAGCGTGAAGAGCAGCTTCAAATACAAGCTTTGCTTTCTCTCTGAATTCTTCAGAAAGTTCTTCGTCGCCAGATAGGAGAGCCTCAACATCTTCATCAATAAGAGAATCTACATCTTCTTCAACTACTTCCTCTTCTTCAGCCTCTTCAGATCCTTCTTCAGCCTCTACTAGTTCCTCTTCTTCTTCTGTTTCCTCCTTCATTCCACCACCTTGACCAGGTGTTGCAACTGGAGTTGCAGACATTCCAGGAGCATCAGCTGCAGCAGCTTTAGCATTTACAACATCCTTAACTTGCTTAAGGGTTGCACCTGGAACTTTGAGCATATTGGAACCATCGTCTGGACGGCTATTTTCTGGAGTTGGGCCTCCTAGATCTTCCCAAGCACCGGTTTGACCAGGAGTTACAACTGGAGTTGCGCTCTTGGATGGTGCTTCCGCTGCCTGTGCATTAGCATTTACAGCGGTTTTGGATTGTGAAGTGCCGGTTTCCATTTCTTGTAAATTCTTACCACGGGACATTTGTACTCTCCGATTACCTTAGTATAATCTGTATTTATTTATAATTTAGAGATTCGATAAAAACTCATTGAACAAATTCAACTTCTGTTCATCTAGTCTTCTTTGATCAACAAGTGTGTTGATTCTTCTTTGAGTTTGTGAAGCAAGTTGTTCACGAAGAATACCACCTTCCCACACCCACTCTTTACCTTCCATAATTCCGGATACAAAAGCATCTGGAGCAGAGGGATCTGCAACAATATCAGCAGCAGTTGCGAGCATGAAATCTTCGCCAACTACTTTATGTCCTTCACTAGTTGTTTGGAGTGAACCAACACCACGAGAAGAAACGCCTAACATTACACCTTCATCAAGAAGTGAAGATGCAATCTTACCCATTGGAGTATTAAGAATTTGTGCCTTACCTTTAAAATTATTTCCCTCTTGAACAAGAGAAGTAATTTTATGTGAAACACGATCAAGATTTACAGTAGGACCATCAGGGTGTCCTAGTTCTCCAAGAGCGCGACCTTTTGCAATAAAATTTTCATTGTAACGATCTACTTCACGACAAAGAGTTGTAATGGGATACATTCTACCATTTCTATTTTTAATTTCACCTTGTAGGAATACTCCCTCAATATAAAGTTTCTTAGCAGCGCCTTTTCCTTCGCTGATAATTTTTACATTTGTTACTTCTTCGGTGATTAGTTTCATGGTTTTTAGTTAGTGAATCCTACTTTAGTAGCTTTAACTGATGCGGAAGATGCAAAAATTACATCTGTTGAGGCTTTTTGAAGAAACTCAACACCATCATTTGGTAATGTGAAAGTATTAGTAGTCGCAGCTCCTACAGCAGTTGAAATACTTACTGTAGCCGAAGCTCCAGAACCATTAAACAACCTGACACATGTTGCTTCACTAATACTTGAAGCAGTTCCTGCAGTAATCGGCATTGCAACTTCTGTTGCAATTATTTTTGTTCTTTGCATCGGTATAATAAAGTTCTATAATAGTTATTTATTATTCTGCGTCTTCTTCTTCATATTCTTCTTCACTTTCTTCTGATTCTTCCGATTCTTCAGAATCTTCTACTTCAGTTTCTGCACCAATTTCTGCGCCACCAAACATAGATGAAGCAACTACTGGTCTAATAATATCAATGTTTTCTGCAGATTTTTGCATTAAAATTTCTTTAATTCGGTCACTAATGTCTGCAGGAGACTCGTTAGAAACCATCATGTTAATCAGATCATCCATTGTTTTAAATTCAGTGTTTACTTAAAATTATTTATTAAATTCTGCCACCTTTTGGCATTGTTACCTTAGGAGCTTCTTCCGTTGGAGGCATTTCTACTGCACCAGTTGAAGCTTCCGGATTCATTGGAACTTCTCCCATAGCCGCTTGTTCAGGTGCTGGTGGTTGTTGTCCGACTGGTAATCCTGTAGCTGGATCAATCGGCGGTGGAATAATTCCAGCAGCTTGTTCTTCTCCAATCTTCGTATCAATTTCAACTATTTCTTCATCAGTTTGTTTAAGAATATTTCTTCTTATATAATCAACTGAAAAATACTTTCCAACATAAGGTTCTGCAATTGCAAGAACATTCAATCTATTTTGGATTAATTCTGCTTCCTTTAATTCTGCAAAGTGATTATCGTAAACAAAATCAAACTGGATATGATCAGAAAGAATCTTCCAATCTTCGGGACTTACAATATTTTTAAGAATAAGTTGAGTCTTCAACATATCCATAAAGAGATGTGAAAATCTCTTTCTCATTCTGCCTACAAACTTAGTGAACTTAATTTCATCTCTTAAAATTTCAGATGAACGACCAAGATTAAATCCACCACTTTGAGCCAACCTTGATTCTGGAACACCTAGAGCTCTATAAAGTTTTTTCTGGAAATATTCAATGTCGGCAAGTTCGCCTAGATTTTGGCCGCCTGGGAGAGTGGAGATTTCGGTTCCTCTACCACCTTCACGGCGAGGAAGCCAAAAATCTTCTAACATCGCCATCATTTTTTTGTCATCACGAATCTCCCCAGTATTTGCATCGTAAACAAGTTTATTACGATAACGAGTCATCACATCACGAAGATATTGTTCTGCCTTAATTTTTGGAAGATTACCTACATCAATATAAAAGATTCTTCTTTCTGGTGCGCGAGATAAACGATAGATAACCAGTGAATCTTCAATCATTCTTAACTGGTTAAGTGCTTTAATTGCTTTATGTAAATATGATAAGATAACCTGTTTATTCCTGTCTACTAATCCAGAATGCACATATGTGATTGCATCTTTTGATATTCTTGCTGCACCACCGACTGCATTTTTAAAACTACTAGTAGTTTGACCAGCACCACCTCCTCTAGTGTTTGGATCATATT
>Ga0194120_10008674_pt1 | contig 13285 bp, 13 predicted proteins | sample TA2MahCa65mmetaG_FD_148642 | JGI IMG/M metagenome (GOLD analysis project Ga0194120, IMG submission 148642) | Freshwater microbial communities from Lake Tanganyika, Tanzania - TA2015019 Mahale Deep Cast 65m | ecosystem: Environmental > Aquatic > Freshwater > Lake | place: Tanzania: Lake... | reverse complement strand
GAGCTTGTCCACGGTCAGCTCCTCCGCGTGGGGAATCGGAGGCTCTTTCGTCGGCGTTGCCCACGCGTTCTTCAACTCGTCGCCGGCGTCCATCACGCTGCTGAACGGCGGCACTCCCCCAATCGTCAGGCCGAGCACCACCGCGCCCGTGGCGACCGCGGAGGTGAGCTCGCGCTTCATGCGGCGTCCCTCGTCGAGTTTGGTGCGCAGGTACGCCGTGAGCACCTTCCAGTTGTAGTAGAGGTGGAAGGAGCCGGCGACGATAAAGAGGAACGAGAAGATGGTGTGCACCGCCTGCCATTGCGCCTTGCTCATCAGCCCCAGTCGCCAGATGGACCAGTTGGCGACCCGGCCGGGCGGCGCCACGTAGAGCACGAGGCCCGAGAGCGCGAGGACGATGAAGGACAGCGCGATGTAGAGGCTGATGAACGCCTTCCAGCGGAACGGCTTGGCGGGTGACATACGAAGCTCGGTATCAGTAGCGGACGGTGAGTCCAAGCGTGAGGACGCGCGCGGTGTAGTCATACAGCGCGTCGTTGGAGTGGTGGCGAAGGAGCCGGAACGACGTCTCGGCGGAGACGGCGAGCGCACCCGTGCGCGATGGCAGGAGCGGTTGCGCCCAGGTGATACGTCCGATGCCGATCTGGTCGCGTCGCAGCGGGGACCCGCCAAGCGGCTCTCCGACTGCGTCGAGGGCGACGGAGCTGGTGAATGACTTGCGCGCCCACCAGCCGTCGAGGGCGAGGATGGCGGAGTTGGCGAACACGCGTTTCACACCGGTGGCGATGAATGACGCGCGACTTGCGAAGGGGTCGTCGTAGATCCCGTCTTCGAGGAACCCCGCGGGCGTGAACACCAGGAGGGGAGGTACCGCGCCGAAGGCGCGCCGCGCCGACGACTCCACGTGCACGCCGGTGCGGTCGCTCAGCGACTGCGCGATGCGGATCATCCCGGTGGCGAGCCCCGCCGTCCCGCGCTGGCTGCTCGTCGAAGGGAGAATCACGGTCGCCGACGAACCCCCGCTCGACGACCAACCTGCGCCGAACCCTCGGCCACGCGACCCGGCGCTCGTGAGCACCGTCACGGTGTCGAACCTGCCGTCCGCGACCAGTCCAGCGTACGACTTGGCGCCGAGTCCACCCTCGAGAATCAGCGTGGTGCGCGTGGCAAAGTTGGCAATGACGCTTGCAAAGCCGCGGTGCTCGAGCTGACTGAGGGCGCCCAGCGCGGGAAAGCGTCGCGCGTCGGCGCGGTAGCCGAAGCGCCACGTGGCCGTCGGATGCGGAGCGAGCTCGAGATTCACGCCAGCGCCCGCGGCCGTGTAGGCCGCGCTGCTCCACGCTTCGCCGTGGCGTCGCGTGGCGAGCGCTCCGGTCAGGTAGACACGGCGCGCCGAGGAATCTGATCCGAGCCAGCGAACGCTCCCGCCGACTTCATGAAGCTGGTACGACCAGTCGCCCTGGGCAGCGAGGCTGCCGAAATCGAGATCGTAGTAGAGCTGCCCGCGGCCGCTGGCGACATCGCTGTCGATGCGCAGGTCGCCGTTGAGCGCGCGCCGCGCTTCGGCGGCGCCGCCCACGGGGCGGAAGGCGTCGGCGGAGCCGGCGATGGAGACGGCGATCGATGGCTGGGCAACGGCCAGTCCCGGAAACAGCAGCGCCGTTCCGAGCACGCGTCGAAAGAAACCGGGGGTCATGGCAGGCGGGGATCGCAGAGAGTGATGGTCATGTGCGGCGTGGACGATCGCCGCCGTTGCCCGGCGCTGCCGCGAGTGATCTCGGCAACGCCGGACCCCGCGTGATCTCCTACGGACGCCCGCCGCGGTAGCCGCGCTGCGATCCCGTGCCCGCGCCAGCACCGCGCGGTGCGCCACCCTTGGCGCCGTAGCCAGTGCCGTTCTGCGGACCCACGTGCGTGCCGTTCCCGCGGCCGCGGCCGTACGCCTTCCCCTGCGGCGTGCCGGTCTGGAAGTTGTCGCAGATGCCGTCGCCGTCAGCGTCCACGAACGCCGCCCGCGGCTGCGTCGTGGTGGGCGTGGTCGTCTGGGCCTTGGTCCGCGTCTTGGCCTGCACGCCCTGCTGGGCCGCCGCCGTTCCCGCGATGCTGAAGATCAGGGCCGTCGCCACTACGAATGCGCGCTTCATAACTCCTCCTTGCTCGTATCGAGCACCTTGTCCGATGCCGGCCATCCGGCTGGCTGGCCACCAAGGGAGCAAGGAGCGGGCCACGCGACGAGCCGAAGCTCAGCATGCGCGTAACACCTTGTCTGCACAGCGATTGTGAGGTTGTGGCGCGGGGGGTGCGTCTGGCGCAGCCACGCCAATACGCGACCAGCGCGTCGATGCCTTCGACCATTTGGTCGAAGGCTAGCCCTCGCCGAGCTTCTTCAGTCGATAGCGAAGGTGGCGTTCGCTCATCCCGAGTTCGCGCGCCGCGCGCGTCTGAACGCCGTTGGCCCGTTGCAGCGCTTCCATGATCAGCGCCCGCTCAAACTCAGCGACGCGTTCGACGAACGAGTGCGGCTCGGGACGCCCCTCTGGCCGCAGGCGGCCGAGATGCAGCGGGAAATCCGCCGTGCTCAGCATCGGGTCGCGGGCGAGGACGACGGCGCGGTGCAGCAGGTTCTCGAGCTCGCGAACATTGCCTGGGTAGTCGTGCTTCATCAGCAAGTCCATCGCCTCCCGCGACACGCCCTCGACCTCGCGTCCGGCCTCCTCGGCGAAGCGACGCACGAACAGGTCCACGAGCAGGGGAATGTCTTCGCGCCGCTCGCGCAACGGTGGCAACTCGACACTGACCACGTTGAGCCGATAGTACAGGTCCTCGCGGAACTCCCCGGACGCGATCAGTGCGGGCAGGTCGCGATTGGTGGCGGCGATCACGCGGACGTCCACCGAAAGGGTCCGCGCGCCGCCGAGGCGCTCGAAAGCCTGTTCCTGCAGGACGCGCAGCAGCTTGACCTGCGCGCTCCGCGGCAGGTCGCCGATCTCGTCGAGGAACAACGTGCCGCCGTCGGCCAGCTCGAAGCGGCCGCGGCGCTCGCGATCGGCGCCGGTGAACGCCCCCCTCTCGTGCCCGAACAGCTCGGATTCGATGAGTGTGTCGGGGAGCGCGGCGACGTTGACGGGCACGAGTGCCTTGTTCGCTCGGGGGCTCGCGTAGTGGATTGCGCGGGCCAGCACCTCCTTGCCCGTCCCGCTCTCCCCGCGGATGAGGATGGTCGCCCGGCTCGCCGCGGCGCGCGCCACCGTGTTCACCGCCTCCGCCATGCGCGCGTTGTTCGTCTCGAGCCCCGAGAGGCGATAGCGCGACGACACCAGTTCGCGCAGCGCCTCATTCTCGGAGACGAGCGCGCGATGCTCCAGCGTGCGCGCGATCAGCACCTCGAGTTCATCGAGATCGATGGGTTTCGTCAGGTAGTCGGCCGCCCCGCGCTTCATCGCGTCGACGGCAGAGGCCACGGTGCCGAAGGCGGTCATCACGATCACGGGGACGCCGGGGTTGATGCCGTGGAGGCCATCCAGCAGCGTCAGGCCGTCCCGTCCGGGCATGCGCAGATCGGTCAGTACGAGATCCAGCGTGCGGGAGGCCGCCAGTTGCATGGCCTCCTCGGCGCTGGAGGCCGTCAGCACCTCCATGTGCTTCTTGCGCAGGAACCCGGCGAGCACGTTGCGCTGCGACGGCTCGTCGTCCACCACCAGGATCACGCGGGTTGCCATGGTCAATCGTCCGAGGCGGCGGGGAGGCGGATGATCATCCGCGTGCCGCGGCCGAGTTCAGTGTCCACTTCGAGGAGACCGCCGTGCGCCTCGATGATCTGGTGCGTCACGGCGAGGCCGACGCCGGTGCCGTCGGGCTTGGTGGTGAAATAGAGGTCGAAGATCCTCGGCACTTGATCCGGTGGGATGCCCGGGCCGCGATCTTCCACAATGACGCGCACGCCGTCGTCCGCGGACTCGGCGCTGAGCACGACGGCCGCGCCGGCCGACGACGCCTCGAATGCGTTGCGGAGGAGATTGTCGAGCGCCTGCCGGAACTGGTCAGGATCAACGGTCGCCTCGCCAGCGCCGTCCACGCGCGCTTCGAGCGTCACGCCGCGGCTGGCCGCGAGACTCGCCGCGCCGGTCGCAACCTCGGTGAGCAGCGCGCGCAGGTCCACGGGGCGGGGCGCCAATCGCGGCGGACGGGCATACTCGAGGAACTGTTGCACGATGCGATTGAGGCGCGTGGTCTCGGCGGTCAGCACATCCAACAGCTCGCGCTGCTCGGCGAGTTCCGGCGTCTCCGGGAGTCCGGCCCCAGGGAGGAACTCGCGGCGGAGGCGTTGCACACTCATGCCAATCGCGTTGAGCGGGTTGCGCACTTCGTGGGCCACGGTGGAGGCCAATTCGCCCATCGCGGACAATCGGTCGCGGCGCCGCAGGGCGTCCTGGGCGTGGGCGTGCTGCACCCGCAGTTCGCCGTGCGCTTGGCGCAGGCCGGCGAACGCCAGCACCACGGTGCTCAGTCCGAGGACGACCAGCAGCGAGAGCACCAACCGCGTCAGCGACCGGCGCTCCGCGGCGCGCAATCCGTCGAGTGACAGCCCGAGCCGCAGGGAGGCAGCCTCCGGCCGCGTGGCGTCCAATGGTCCGCGGAACTCGAGGATGGGGCCGCCGCCGATGAGCCGCTCGTGCGCGGTGAGGTCGGACAAGGCGGGCGCCAGCGTTACGGGAGCCCCGTCGGCGTCCGCGCTGGTGTCGGCCCGCAGTGCCGCGTCGGCCAGTCGACCGTGGGCCGACCGCGCGCTGTCACCTTCCACGATCACGTACGCAACCTCCGCGGCGCGCGCGGCGATGTCCGCGAGCAACCGATCGAGCGTCGCCTGCCGCTGGAGGTCGGCGATGTCCTCGGCGTCGGCGTTCAGCACGATGGCACCGCCGCCGGCGCGGCGAATGCCCGCCGACAGGCGCCACCCCGTGCCCCAGCGCGAGCCGTGCACTTCGCTGACCGTCTCCGTTTCTGAGCCGGTCAGCAGCCGCTGAACGACGGAAGCTGGCCCGGTCGCGCCTCGCCCCGCACTGTCGCGACCGAAGGCCCCGAAACCTCGCCCCGCCCACGGAGGAGGCCCGCCAAGCCCCGCACTCCGCTCGCGTTCGCCGGCAGCGGAAAAGACCGTCACGCGCAGCAGGCGATTTTCGCGGACGACGTCGTCCAGATACCGCTGCGACAGGCCTTCTCGGCGGTCGATCTGCCCAAGAAACCGCGCATTGTCGAGCAGGCGCGCGGCGAGCATCGCCTGCATCTGACCCGTGGCGAGGTCGGCGGACCGAGCCGCCGCCGCGACGGCCTGACGAAGCGATGCCGCCTGGTCTACCAGCAGCGTAAGCAGGTCGCGGCGTGTGGCGCGGTAGTCATACCAGCCAACCGCCGCGGCGCCGACGATCAGGAGCAGGACCGCGGCGCGCAGCCGCCACGGGAGTTGTGCTCGGGGCGTCGTCATCATGCCCCCATGCTTGAGGGAATCCGCACCGCGACCACACGTCCCGTCACGGTGATCTGTCCCGCGGCTTCGACCTCCACCTCGACCACCGCCTTGCGCTCGGTGGCCTCGACCACGTGCGCGCGGAGGGATAGCGGCGGGCCGTGCGGGGTCGGCCGCAGGTAGTCGACGTGCAGGGCCGCGGTGACAAAGCGCGGTGCGGGCGCATCGCCGACGGCCCGTCCCGCCGTGCGCTCGGCGATCGCCGCCGCCGTGCCGATGGCGTGGCAGTCGATCAGCGACGCGAGCAGTCCCCCGTAGACGAACCCGCTCACGCCCGTGTGCTCCGGGCGCGGCGTGAAGTCGGCGAGGCCGTCCTCGCCCTGCAGGACTGTGCGCACGTGCAGGCCGTGCGCGTTCAGACGACCGCAACCATAACACACGGCAAACGCGTCTGGATAGAAGTCCTGGATGGCGGTATGGTCGTGGGTGCTCACGAAACGCTCGCGTAGGGGTGGGGTGAGGCATCCGCCGCGTCGCTGGGCGCGCCCCCGCACGGTGGGGCGGTGGGCGCCAAGCGCGCGTCTTGACTATATGAGTATATAGACATATACTGTATTCAGCAAGCATCCTCACAGACCATTTCGCCGGAGTCACCATGTCGGCCTCGAAAGTTCGCCAACCGATCGTCGTCACGCACGAGGGGGGCGTCCAGTTCGCCGCCCAGGTGCGCCAGCACCGTGTGCTCGTGGACCAGCCCGAGCGCGGTGGCGGCGCCGATGCCGCCCCCGCCCCCATCGAACTGCTCGGCGTCTCGCTGGGCACCTGCGTCGCGCTGTACGTCCAGCAGTACTGTGCCTCGCGCGGTCTGTCGCACGAGGGCATGCGCGTCGAGGTGCAGCAGTTCGGTGCGCAGAACCCGAATCGGATCGGCCAGTTCGACGTAAAGGTCGTCCTCCCGGCGGGCCTGCCCGAGGAGCATGTCGCGATGCTTGAGCGCGTGGCGCGCAGCTGCCCGGCGCACGGGACGCTCGCGCACGCCGCCGACGTCGCGGTCCAGCTCGCCATCGGCGCGCCCGCCGAGCCGGCGGCGTCCGTCTAGCACCCTCGCCACCCATTCGGAGCGCACCGATGGCACTCTCCACAAAGGCCGTGCTTGGCGTCGGCCTCTCCCTTGCGGTCGCCGGCGCCCTGTGGTTCGCCAGCCGGCAGAGCGCGGCGCCCACTCCCGCGGTGCCCGCGCCGATTCCACTCGGACAGATGGCGGCCGTGGCGCAGTCCGCGCCGGCGTCAGACGCGTCGGCTCCCGCGGGAGCCCCCCGCAAGCGACTGCTCTTCTTCATGAATCCGTATGGCTATCCGTGCCAGCAGCAGTTGAGTCTGCTCAACGGTGTCGCCGACAGTCTCTCGAAGGTTGCGCAGGTGGTGTACGTCAAGACGACCGAACCCGCCGACATGGCGCAGTTCGAGGCGTTTGGCATTCGCGCGCTGCCGAGCCTTGTCATTACGGACGACACGGGACGCGAGCTCACGCGTTTTGCGCCGGGGATCCAGAGTGGCGAGGCGGTGCTCGCCGCGCTCTCCAAGTGATCCGGTGATTCCCGAACTCAACGCGGTGCTCGTCTTCGCCGCCGGCCTGGCGAGCGTGCTCTCGCCGTGTGTGGTGCCGGTCGTTCCGCTCATCGTCACCGGCACGGCGGACGACCACAAGGCGCGGCCGCTGCTGATCGTCGCCGGCCTCGCCGCCGCGTTCATCACGATGGGCATCGTCACGTCGCTGTTCGGTGCGGCCATCGGCCCGTGGATGTACAAGGCCGAGAAGGTGGTGGGCGTGGTGATCATCCTGTTCGGCCTGATGCTCGCCGCCGAGATCAACGTGTTCAAGCACCTCGGGGTGTTTTCGCGGCTCGCCACGCACGCCGGGGGGCGCACGAACGGTCTCGTGCTCGGGTTCCTGCTCGGCATCATCTGGATTCCGTGCGTGGGCCCGATGCTCTCGGGCGTACTGGCGCTGGTCGCCACGCAGCAGCAACTGGCCGGTGGCGTGGGCTACCTGCTCATCTACTCCGCGGGATTCGCCGTGCCGATGCTCCTCGTGGCCTACGCCTCGCAATCGGTGCGCAGCCGGTTCCGCTCCCTGGCGTCGCACCAGCGCGCCATCGGGTTTGCGAGTGGCGCACTGCTGTCAGCCCTCGGGTTGTTTATCGTCGTCAAGGGTGTGGCGGCGTTCGGCGCGCTGTGGCAGTTCGTGCCGACGCGGTGACGCGCTGGATGGGCACGATGGGTGTCTGGTAACATCGGGCGCCCCACGGCGTCCAACGGACACCAGCGGTTCTCTTCTGGAGGTCCCGATGTTGCGCTGGAAGCACTCGTTCGTGGTGATGCTCGCGCCTGCCGTCCTCGCGTTGGGTGCCGCCCCGACGCCGCGCACGGCGGTGGACCCGCCCCTGCGCGCGATGCTCGATTCCGCCTATCAGGATGAGCACGTAGCCCGCAGCATCTACGCTCGTGTGCTCACCGAGCACGGCACGGTGATGCCGTTTGCAAACATCGTGCACGCGGAGCAGCGCCACGCGGACCACGTGAGCGCCTTGCTCACCGCGCGCGGCGAACCGACGCCAGTGCCACGGGCCACGCCGGAACGCGCACCCTCATTCGCGTCCGTGCGAGAGGCGTGCGTCGCCGCCATCACGGCGGAGGAAGAGAACATCGCGATGTACGATCGCTTCCTCGCGCGCGAGCTCCCTGACGACGTGAAGGCCGTGTTTGAGCAGAACCGCTGGGCCTCGGTGGAACGGCACCTCCCCGCGTTCCAGCGCTGCGTCGCGCGCGGCCGCTAGCGCGGCGTCGACTGCCGGGAGGCGGCGCCCGCCCGCCGCCGCGCCTCCGCCAGCGCCGCCGCAGTCTCGGCGATCCCCGGCTTGAGCTGCAGCGCGCGCTCAAAGTGCCGCACGGCGTCCGCGGCGCCATCGAGTCGCGCCATCGCTTCCTGACCGAGCAGGAACTCCGCGTTCGCGACCACCGGCGCGTTGTTCGGCTCGAGGCGAATGGCGGCCTCGAAGTGCGGCACGGCCGACGCGCCGCGCCCGGCGCGCTGCAGCGCGACGCCAAGACTGTAGTGCGCACGCGCATGATCGGGCTTCAGCGCGATCGCCATCCGGAAGTGCGCAATCGCCTCTTCCAACCCACCCGGCTGCCGCGAGACGATGCGCCCGAGATTGTGATGGGCCATCCAGCTCGACGGATTGCGCGCCAGCGTCGCGCGATAGAGCGTCTCCGCGTCCCGATAGTGCCCCGCCTGGCGCCACGTCAGCAGTGCGAGCCACGCGGCAACAAGCGCCACCGCTCCCCTCGCCCCGCGCGTTGCCGCCGGCCAGGACACGATCCACGCCGCCCCCGCGCCGCCGAGTAGCGCCAGTGCCACGTCGGCGTGATACTGAAAGTGGTCAGCGACGAACGAGTACCGGAACGGATACACGTCCACGAAGCCGAGCGCCGGAAAGAGCATCCCCGTGAAGGCGAGCCATGCGGTCAGCGGCGCGCGGCTCCGTGCGCGCACGCGCCAGCATCCATATGTGACCGCGAGAACCGCCGCGGGGTACACGTACGCCGCGAGTTGATCGGCGCGGATGTCCCAGCGCGGATACGTGAAGACCAGCGATGTCGGCCAGAGGAACGTCGTCAGGTAGTGCCACACGGCGCGCCCGGCGAGCAGCGGCCGCTCCACCACGGACAAGCCGACCTCCGTGGCGTCAGCGCCGATGAAGTGGCGTTCCACCCACGCCGTCCCCAGTCCCGCGGCGGCGCCAACCACGATCCACGGGACGAGCGGAAGGACGTCGGCCTTCCACACCAGCCGACCGCGCCGCCACCAGACCAGGACGAGCAGGGCGCAGGGCAGCACCGCCGTGACGCTCTTGGTGCCGAGGGCGAGCAGGAACCAGGCGAAGCCGACGGCCCAGTCGCGCGTCCGGCGGGAGTTGTCGAACCGCAGCCAACACAGCGCCGCCGCGAGGGCGAAGACGAGCGACAGCGTGTTCTTCTGCTCCGAGATCCAGGCCACCGACTCGACGTGCACGGGGTGGAGCGCGAAGGCGATTCCCGCGATCCAGGCGCCGCGGATCTCCAGCCGCTGGGCGAAGAGCACGAGCAGGAGCGAGGCCAGGGCGTGCTGCAGCGCGTTGGCGATGTGATAGCCTGCCGTCGCGTCGCCCCACAGCCGGTGCTCCACCCAGAACGCCGTGTGGAGCACCGGATAATACTGTTGCGTCGCGCCCGGTTCGACCCAGATGCGCCACAGTCCATCCCATCCCTGCAGCGCGCCGCGGGTCACGTGCGCGGCATCGTCCCACACCAGATCGCCCCCCAGCGCCGGCGCGTAGGCGATGAAGACGCCGGCGATGAGCAGCAGCGCCAGCCACGCGTCGCGCCGCGCCGCTGCGTCCTGTGCGGACGCAGGCGGGGCGACGGATGACGGTGCGCGATCTGGGCTCACGGGTGCAATGGGAATGGGTGACAAGCTCGGTCACGGGAAGATACGGCGACCAGCGCTGTCTTGTTCTGCCACGAGGGAGGGGCGATCTTCAGCCGGATGCACGTTCGCCCCCCAAACCCAGAGGTGCACCATGCGTCGTTCCCTCCTCGCCGTCGCCTTCGCCGTCGCCGCGCCCCTGCACGCGCAGGGGCTGATGGCTGACATGCACACCGACGTCGGCCAGGTCGAGAGCAAGATCGTCGCGCTGGCCAAGGCGATGCCCGAGTCGTCGTACGGCTGGAGGCCGACCGGAGCGCGTTCGGTCGGCGAGCTGTTCATGCACGTGGCCGAGGACAACTACTATATCCCGGTGGCGTGGGGGAAGGCCGCGCCGGCGGCCACCGGGATCACCGAGGACTTCAAGACCACGCAGGCGTACTCGAGCAAGCCGCGCACCAAGGACCAGGTCGTCGCGGAAGTCGAAGCGTCGTTCAAGCACCTGCACGAGGCGATGAACCTCGTCACCGACGCGAACATGGCCGAGAAGATCAAGGTCTTCGGGCAGGAGATGACGCGCCAGCGCCTGATGCTCATGACCGTCACGCACCTGCACGAGCACCTGGGGCAGGGGATCGCGTACGCGCGGTCAAACAACGTCGTGCCGCCGTGGAGCCGGTAGGCAAGCGGCGGTTCGTCCCCGGGCTCACGCTGGCGCTGGTGGTCGCGGCGCTGGCGTGGACCGGCGAGCAGCTCTTCGTCTCGCTCGCCGGTCGCGCCCTGCTCGAGGCCATCGTCCTCGCCATCCTGGTGGGGGCCGTGGTGCGCACGTGGTTCATCAGCGACGCGGCGCGCTTTGCCCCCGGCACGCACTTCGCGAGCGGCTTCCTGCTCGAGTGCTCCATCGTCTTGCTCGGCGCCGGCTCGGATCTGCGTGCGCTGCTCGCCGCCGGGCCCGCGATCCTCGCCGGCGTCGTGGTGATCGTCGGCGTGACGCTGGTCGCCGGGATGTACATCGGCCAATGGTTCGGACTGCCGCGCACGCACGCCCTTCTCGTCGCCGTCGGCAACGCCATCTGCGGCAACTCGGCGATCAGCGCCGCGGCGCCCGTGGTCGGCGCGCGCCGCGACGAGGTCGCCTCGGCGATCGCCTTCACCGCGGTCCTCGGCGTCGCCGTGATCGTCGGGCTGCCGTCGCTGATTCCGCTGCTCGGGTTGACGGACACGCAGTACGGCGTGGTGGCCGGGCTCACGGTGTACGCCGTGCCGCAGGTGATCGCCGCCGCCTATCCGGTGAGCGTGGCCGCGGGGCAGGCCGCCACGCTGGTCAAGCTCACGCGCGTGCTGTTGCTTGGGCCGGTCGTCCTGCTCCTGTCGCTCACGGAGCATCATGCGGCGCGCCTGAAGTGGTGGCGCGCCGTGCCGTGGTACATCATCGGCTTCGCCGTCGCCGCCGCGCTTCGCACCTTCGAGGTGATTCCCGCCTCGACCGGCGATACGGTGCGCGAAGGCGCGCGGGCGCTGACCATCGTGGCGATGGCGGGGCTGGGACTCGCCGTCGACATCCACGTGGTGCGCAAGGTCGGTCCCCGCGTCGGCTCCACGGTGATCGTGTCGCTGGCGCTGATGCTGACGCTGAGCCTGGCGCTGGTGCGCCTGCTCGGGGTCGCATAGCGGGACGCGACGCTCGCGCGCCCTCGCGTCGGGCGCGACATCGCGATGCTCCCGAGCTGTTCCCTCGCTGCGGACGTCCGCGCCAAGTCGCCGCGCAGGCCCGGACATCGCATATTCGGAAGCAGTTGCGGCCCCCTGTCAGGTATATTACTGTATTGGCGCATAGGAAACCCTCACCGCTGGAGCGCTCCACCATGCGACGCGTCATCAGGCCGATTGGCCTCCTGATCATCCCCGCGCTTGCCCTCACGGCCGCCTGCGGGGCGAAGGAAGAGGCGAAGCCCGCGAAGGCCGTCTCCTTTAATGAAGAAGCCTGGCAGCCGAAGACCGAGGCGGACATTCCCAATGATTCGCTGGGCGCCTCCATCAAGCGCGGGCTCTACCTCCTGCGTTTCACGCCGGAGTCGCTGCCGAAGTACGCGACGTCGTCGCTGCGCTGCACCAGCTGCCACCAGAACGACGGCCTCAAGAAGACGGCCGCGCCGCTCACTGGCGCGCATTCGCGCTTCCCGAAGTACATGCCGCGCTCGGGCGCGGTCATCGCGCTCGATGATCGGGTGAACTACTGCTTCACGCGCTCGCTCGCCGGCAACGCGATCCCGGTGGGGAGCCGCGAGATGACCGACATCCTTTCGTATCTCGCCTTCATTTCGTATGACGTGCCCGTCGGCACGAAGATCGCCGGCACCGAGGGGATCATCTCGATGAAGGACACGCTGGTCGGCGACATCGCGCGCGGCGAGCAGCTGTACGCGCAGAAGACCTGCGTCACCTGCCACGGGCCGGAAGGAAAGGGCGCGGGCGCGATCCCGTCGCTCTGGGGCGCGACGTCCTACTCGATCGGCGCCTCGATGGCGCGCGAGGAGCGCGCGGCGTCCTTCATCATGCACAACATGCCGCAAACCGCGCCGGGCACGCTGACCCCGCAGGAAGCGTTCGATCTGGCGGCGTTCATCAACTCGCATCCGCGTCCCGACTCGCCGGGCAAGGAGCTTGACTGGCCGCTGGGCGGCGCGCCGGCCGACGTGCCCTACGACACGAAGGGTGGGCACAAGGCACATCGTCCCCCCGCCTCGCTGGTGACGCGCGCCAATCCCTCGGGCGCGCTCGTTCCTAACCCGCCGCGCATCGGCCCCAGCAAGTAGGAGCTATGACGAAGCCCGTGCATCCTGCCTCGACCGACGCCGCGCCTGCGGTGTCAAACGAGGCCCTGTCGCGCCGCGCGCTGATCGCCGGCGCGGCCGGCGTCGTCGCCGTCGCCGCCGGTCTGCCGCTGGCCGCGGACGGCCAAGGCGCCGCCGCGCCCGCGCCCCCGGCGCCTCCGCCAGACGCCACGAAGCTGCAGGGCGCTCCCACCTCGCAGGTGGGATCGCGCTCCCCGTACTTCAAGCCGTCGCGCACGCCGTACGGCGAGACGGTCGGCAACTCGCTCTCCCCGCTGCAGGATCTCTCCGGCACCATCACGCCGTCCGACCTGCACTTCGAGCGCCATCACGCGGGCGTCCCGTTCATCGACCCAGCCAAGCACACGCTGCTCATCCACGGGCTGGTTGCCTCGCCGCTGATGCTGACGATGGACGAGATCAAGCGCTTCCCGCAGGTCACGCGCACCTACTTCATCGAGTGCTCGGGCAACGGGCGCAATGCGTACCGCGACCCCAAGCCCGAAATGACGCCGC
>Ga0194120_10008671_pt1 | contig 13294 bp, 7 predicted proteins | sample TA2MahCa65mmetaG_FD_148642 | JGI IMG/M metagenome (GOLD analysis project Ga0194120, IMG submission 148642) | Freshwater microbial communities from Lake Tanganyika, Tanzania - TA2015019 Mahale Deep Cast 65m | ecosystem: Environmental > Aquatic > Freshwater > Lake | place: Tanzania: Lake... | reverse complement strand
CGAGGGCCGGCCGATCGGCCTCGTCGCGAACAACCCGACGCACCTCGCGGGCGCGATCGACAGCGCGGGTGCGGACAAGGCGGCACGCTTCACGCAGCTTTGCGACGCCTTCGACATCCCTCTCCTCTTCCTCTGCGACACGCCGGGCATCATGGTCGGGCCCGAGGTCGAGAAGACGGCGCTCGTGCGGCACGCGGCCCGGATGTTCGTCACCGGCGCGAGCGTCACGGTGCCTCTCTTCACGATCGTCCTGCGAAAGGGCTACGGGCTTGGCGCGCAGGCGATGGCCGGCGGGAGCTTCAAGGCGCCGATGTTCACCGTCGCGTGGCCGACGGGCGAGTTCGGCGGGATGGGGCTCGAGGGCGCGGTGAAGCTCGGCTTCCGGAAGGAGCTCGCTGCGATCGAGGATCCGGAGGAGCGGCGCACGCGGTTCCAGGAGATGGTCGACCGCATGTACGCGCACGGCAAGGCCGTCAGCATGGCCTCGCACTTCGAGATCGACGACGTCATCGATCCGGCGGATTCTCGCGCCTGGATCAGCGCGGGTCTGCGCTCGGTGCCGCCTCCGCCGCCACGCTCGGGCAAGAAGCGCCCCTGCGTCGACACCTGGTAAGGGGGTCCGGTTCGTTACCGCGTATCTGCACCCAGGCTCGCCGTCGAGCCTGGGTGCAGATGCGGGCAATCGAACCGGACCCCTTTACGGGGCTGGGGTGAAGTTCCCGAACATCGACATGAAGTTGCCCTGACGGGACACCTCCACGCCAGCGATCTCGAGCCCGAAGAACTCGGGCAGCGGGAAGCTCGAGAGCGAGGATGCCAGGTCCGGGATGAGGAGCGCCACGAGCGGCGGCAAGATCTCTTCCTCGAGCGGAGCCTCGGCGGCGTTGATCGGGTTGTGGATGATCGCGATCGAGATGTCCTCCGGAAGCGGCTCGTTCAGCGTCACACCGAGCCCGGTCGGCGTGAATACCATGTTCATGCCCATCCGGACGTCGAAGGCGCCGCCGAGGGCGATCTGCTCACTGCCGTCGTTCCGGACGATGTCCGCGACGACGTGCGCCACCTTCAACTCGGCGAACGAGCCCCCGGGCCCGGTCGCGCCGGTGACCACCGGAGCGATCGTCGGCCGGAGGTCGATCCGGAACGGCGTTCCCGGCGGGAAGTTCGCGGCGCCGAACTGCGGGATGATGAGGGACAGGATGGTCGAGTTCAGGTTGACCGGCGGGTTGCCGCCCGGCCCGTCGAAGTCGAGCTGCGTGATCGAGGAGACCAGGAGGCCGCACTCGACCTGCGCCTTCAGGAGCTGGTTGAAGCCCGACGACGAGATGCCGAGCGCCATGTGGTAGGGCAGCCTGCCCACCGGCGTGCTCGCGCCGTACGTCGGGAACGTCTCCGGCACCGCGAGCGACGCCGTGAGGTTGGGCGCCTGCGGCGGCGGCAGGCACTGCCCCGGGCCCGTGCCGACCGACGTCGTCACCTTGATGTCGGTTCCGAGGGTGATGCCGTTCACGTCCTCGAGCGCCGCGAACATGGGCGTGTCGAGCTGAACCCCGAGACCCTCTCCGATCGGGCCGGAGATCTGGATCCCGGCGAGGGCCTCCTCGATCGCGTCGGCGATCGGGCTATCCAGCGGGCCGGCGCCGTCCGGGTCGCTCAGGAAGTCCACCATCGCGTCCCGGGTCAGGGCCTCGATGTCCGGTAGGAACGCCTGGATGATGTCGCCGATGATCGGGTCGTTGCAGGCGCCGCTCGTGAAGGTGTCCTGGAAGTTGCTGAAGGAGACGCCGAGCGTCCCGACCTGGTTCACGTCGAGGTTGTGCGGATCCACCGGGTCGGGCCGGAGCTCGTAGTCGCCGTTGAAGGTCGCCGAGCTCGCGGTGAGGCGCAGACCGCAGTCCGGCACGAGGCCGGTGCCGTTGATGAAGACCTGCACCCGGATGTTGGTCACGGTGATGATCCCGTCGACGAAGTTCGTCATCGAGTTCATCGCCAGGCTGAAACCGCTGATCGAAGGCGGCGGGTTGGCGACGGTCACGGTCGCGCGCCCGAGACACCCGAAGACCGAATCGATGAAGCAGGCGTTGTTGATCAGGACCGTGTTGACCGGAAGAAGGGTGGCCAGGTCGAGGTCGACCAGGTCGGCGACCAGGGGCTCGATCTGATCGAGGCCGGGGTCCGTCAGGCGGAGCGCGACCCCCTGCGGCGAGTGCGCGCCGTCGGCAACCGAAGCGCCGCGGATCCGCACCACGCGGTCGTGCGCCACGCCGCCGAACTGGGAATCGACGAGCTGCGCGTCGAACGGGTTGAAGATCGCCGAGGAGGAGAGCGCCAAGCCCGACACCGAGAACGTCCGATCCGGATTCACGGTCACCGGAGCGTCGTTGAGCGTCAGGACCGCGTTGGCCGGTGCCAGGTGCGTGATGAAGCCCGTCACCGTCTGGGTCGACGAGGTCGTGAACGAGCCATGCGCCGGCGACGTGATCACGACGTCGTACTGGTTGCAGGTGCTGGGAGCGCCCGTGCAGACATAGCCCGGCTGCACCTGGCAGGTGTTGCGGCAGCCGTCACCGCTGGTGGTGTTGCCGTCGTCGCAGGTCTCCGACCCACGGATCAGTCCGTCGCCGCAGATCGCGGTGCAGTTGCTCGGCTGGCCCGTGCAGGAGAAGCCGCTCTCGATCGTGCAGGTCGAGCTGCAGCCGTTGCCGTTGCTCGTGCCGCCGTCGTCGCAGGCCTCGCTGCCGCGGATCAGGCCGTCGCCGCAGATCGGGCTGCAGGCCGTCGGTTGGCCGCTGCAGCTCCAGCCGTTCTCGAGCTGGCAGGTTGCGCTGCAGCCGTCGCCCGAGGTGTTGCCGTCGTCATCGCAGGTCTCGGTGCCGCGGATCAGGCCGTCACCGCAGATCGCGGTGCAGTTGCTCGGCTGGCCCGTACACGAGAAGCCGGTCTCGATTTGACAGGTCGAGCTGCAGCCGTTGCCCGAGGTGGTCCCGCTGTCGTCGCAGGTCTCCGAGCCGCGGATCAGTCCGTCGCCGCAGATCGTGTTGCAGACGCTCGGCAGGCCGGTGCAGGAGTAGCCGCTCTCGATCTGGCAGGCGCTGCTGCAGCCGTCGCCGCCCGTCGTCCCGCCATCGTCGCACGTCTCGCTGCCGGCGATCTGGCTGTCGCCGCACACCGGAGCGCAGAGGCTCGGCTGGCCGGCACAGGAGTAGCCGCTCTCGAGCGTGCAGGAGCTGCTGCAGCCGTCGCCGGAGCTGGTGTCGCCGTCGTCGCAGATCTCGGCGCCGCGGACGAGGCCGTCGCCACAGACCGTCACGCAGGTGCTCGGCTCGCCGGTGCAGGAGTAGCCCGGCTCCTGGGCGCAGGTCGCGGAGCAGCCGTCGCCGCCGGTCGCGTCGCTGTCGTCGCAGGTCTCGTCGCCGACGATCATGCCGTCGCCGCAGATCTCCTGGCAGGCGCTCGGCTCGCCGGAGCACTGGTAGCCGGTTTCGATCTCGCACGTCGCGGAGCAGCCGTCGCCGCCGCTGGCGTCGCCGTCGTCGCAGACTTCGGTCGCGTGGATCACGCCGTCACCACAGAGGGGCGGCGTGTCGCAGCTATCGTTGCTGGCGTTGCCGTCGTCGAAGATGTCGCAGTTGCGGGACATCGCGTCGATCTGGTCGAGAGTCTGACAGACGTGGCAGCGGATGCGCGCGTTCACGCAGTTCAGGAGATCCGGGCCGGTGCTGACGTTGCAGCCGGGGAAGGCGGCCGCGAGGTCGACGCCCTCGGCGACGCACTTGTCTTCGATCTTCGCGCCCGGGAGCGTCACGCAGAGCTTCGCGATCTTGCCGGTCGGGTCGGGCTGGGTCGCTCCCGTACCGAAGCAGAGGTTTCGCAGCTGCGTCGTGTTGTTGATCGCGCCGCCCTTCAAGCCGTTGCTCTTGCAGGAGAGGAACGTCTTGTAGCGCGTGTCCTGGCACTGGGTGATCGCCTTCAGGACCTGCCCTTGGCAGGAGGCGGTATCGCCCGTCGTCGAGAGAGCAGTACCGAGGGAGGGTCCGAAGATGTCCTCGAGGAGCTCCTCGCCCTCGGCGATCGCCACGTCGAGATGGCCCGTGATGCTCGGCGGACCGAACGCAGGCAGCTCCCCGCGGCACGAGTTGGCGGCCTTGATGAGGCCTTTGGAGATCGCCGCGGACAGCTTGAACGACGACGGCGAGATGCAGTCATCGAAGCCGGAAAGGGTGATCAGACCCTTGCCGAGCAGGCGTGCGCAGGTGGCCACCGTCTTCTGCTGCGTCTGGGAGACCTTGCCCGCGCCCGAGTTCACGGCCTCGATACACTTGCGGTCTTGCGTCGAAACTTGAGCCGAGGCCGGTCCTGCGACGAGCAGGAAAAGCGCGGCCAGCTGGAACGTCAGGCGGAAAGAGGAAGAGTACCGGTTCCCCACGAGGGCGCCCCCTTCTGGTGGTGTCGCAGAAACGGGTTCTTCTGCGGAATTTGGGGCGTATCAGTGCCCCACAGGGCGGACCCCCGTCAAGAGACTATCGCACTTCGAACAGCTTCTGGGTCGTTTTATCGCACGTCATGCGCGTTGGAGGCTGATTCCCGCCCGCTCGGCCTGTCTCTTCAGCTCGAGCCGGGCGATCGCCCGACGGTGGACTTCGTCGGGTCCGTCCGCGAGCCGCAGCGTCCGCATCGAAGCCCAGGCGCGGGCGAGGCCGAAGTCGTCGCTGACTCCGCCACCCCCGTGGGCCTGGATGGCGTCGTCGATGATCTTCAAGGCCATGTTCGGGGCCTTCACCTTGATCATCGCGATCTCGCCCTGCGCGACCTTGTTTCCCACCGTGTCCATCATGAACGCCGCCTTCAAAGTGAGGAGGCGGCAGCACTCGATGTCGATCCGGGCGTCGGCGATCCGCTCCTCCCAGACCGAGTGCTGGTAGAGCTGCTTGCCGAAGGCCGTCCGGGTGAGGAGCCGTACGCACATCCGTTCGAGGATTCGCTCCGCGACACCGATGACGCGCATGCAGTGGTGGATCCGACCCGGGCCGAGGCGGCCCTGCGCGATCTCGAATCCCCGGCCCTCGCCGAGCAGCATGTTGCTCGCCGGCACGCGGACGTCCGCGAACGCGACCTCGGCGTGCCCGTGCGGGGCGTCGTCGTAGCCGAACACGGGCAGATACCGCTCGACCGTGACGCCGGCCGCGTCCATCGGCACGAGGATCATGCTCTGCTGGCGGTGCGGCGGGGCGCTCGTGTCCGTCTTGCCCATGACGATCATGATCTTGCAGCGCGGATCGAGGGCGCCCGACGTCCACCATTTCCGGCCGTTGACGACATAGTCGTCGCCGTCGCGGCGGATCTCGGTCGCGATGTTCGTCGCGTCCGAGGAGGCGACCGCGGGCTCGGTCATCGCGAAGGCGGAGCGGATCTTCCCCGCGAGAAGCGGCTCGAGCCACTCCTTCTTCTGCTCGGCGGTGCCGTAGCGCGAGAGCACCTCCATGTTGCCGGTGTCGGGCGCCGCGCAGTTGAAGACTTCGGACGCGAACCCGACGCGGCCCATGACTTCGGCGAGCGGCGCGTACTCGAGGTTCGTCAAGCCTGCGCCGAGCTCGCTCTCGGGAAGGAACAGGTTCCAGAGCCCGGCCTCGCGCGCCTTCGCCTTCAGCTCGTCGAGGAGCGGCGGCGCTTGCCAGCGGTCCGGGAGTGCCGCGTGCTGGTCGTAGTAGGCGCGTTCGTTCGGATAGACGTGGCGATCCATGAACGCCTGAACGCGATCGATCCACTCGCGCGTCTTCGCGCTGTACTCGAAGTCCATCTCGTTCCGCTCCTAATCTTCGATGTGGATGCGGGTGCCCGCGATCCGGATGGCGCCGCTTTCGTCGAGTGCGCGGCGCTCGCGCGCGCGTGCGCGCATTCCTTCGGCGTCCGCGGCCGAAACGAGCAGCGCGCCGACGCCTTCTCCTTGGCCCTTCCCGGGGACGAACTCGATGCGCCCGCCGCCGTCGAGGCGCAGGCGCGGCTCGTCCCCGTCGCACCGCACGTCGAGGACCTCGCCCCAGCGCGCCGCCATCGCGAGCGGATCGACCGCTTCGATCGCGACGCCGCGGATCTCCTTGGCGCCGCCGGTGCAGACGTGGCTCCTCCAGTCGGGCCCGGCCCACTTCCACGACTCGGCGGGATCCATCCAGTCGAGCGAAAGGATCGCGCCGCCGACGTCGCGCGGGTGCAAGTGCAGCGTGCCGGCGTCCTCGAGCTGCATCTCCCACGCGATGCGGACGCCGAGCTCTCCGACCCGGCGGCGATCCTCGTCCTTCGCCTGCGACTGCACGATCACCATGTAGCCGCCGTCGCCGCCGCGGCGCTCGAGGAAGCGTCCCGCGGTCGTTCCCTCCTTCACGGGCGAAACGACCTCGAGGAACCCGTCGCCTATAGGCATCACCGCATTGCGGAGCCCGAAGACCTCGACGCCGGGATCGCGGAACGACACCTCGATGCCGAGCACGTGGCAGAGGGTGTCCACCACCGGGTCGAGATCGCGCGCCACGAGCGCCACCTGCCGCAACCGCATGGCGCGCTTGTAGCACGAACCCGCGACAAGCCACGACGCGTTGACCGTGTTCGACCGCAGGACTAGAGATCGTACGTCGGGCAAGCGTGGCCCGGAGAATCCGCATGATCCAGTACTCGTCGTTCCGTGTCGAGGATCTCGGCGAGGCCGCCGACAGCATCCCCGCGAAAGATCCCGAGCTGAAGGTCGCAGTGAGCCGCCTGCCCGTCGTTCAGGGCGGCGACGCGATCATTCCGGTGTGCGAGCCGGACCTCTCCGGCAACGAGGAGCGCTACGTCCTCGAGTGCGTCCGCACGAACTGGATCTCGTCCGCGGGCGCGTTCATCACCCGCTTCGAGAAGCGCTTCGCGGAGTTCTGCGGAACGAAGCACGCGGTCGCGTGCACGAGCGGGACGGCGGCGTTGCAACTCGCGTTCTATACGCTCGGCATCGGACCCGGCGACGAAGTCGTCATGCCGACGTTCACGATGGTCGCGACGCCGAACACGGCGAGACACTGCGGTGCGACGCCCGTCTTCGTCGATTCCGAGCCGCACACGTGGAACATGGACGTGACGAAGCTCGCTGCCGCGATCACGCCGCGTACGAAGGCGATCGTGCCGGTGCACACGTACGGTCACCCGGTCGACATGGATCCGCTGCTCGAGCTCGCACGATCGCGCGGCATCCTGGTCGTCGAGGACGCGGCCGAGGCGCACGGTGCGACCTACAAGGGCCGGACGATCGGCGGGCTCGGTGACGCGGCGTGCTTCAGCTTCTACGCGAACAAGATCATCACGACCGGCGAAGGCGGGATGATCACCACGGACGACGACGACCTCGCGACGAAGGCGCGCAACATCCGCGATCACGCGTTCTCGAAGGAGCGGCACTTCTGGCACCGCGCCGTCGGGCACAACTTCCGCATGACGAACCTGCAAGCCGCCGTCGGCGTCGCCCAGATGGAGCGCGTCGACTCGCTCGTGCAGCGCCGCATCGACAACGCGAAGCGGTACAACGGGCACCTGAAGGACGTCCGCGGGATCACTCTGCCGCCGGCCGACGCGAACGTGCGGAACGTCTACTGGATGTACTCGATCCTCGTCGGCGACGAGTTCGGGGCGTCGCGCGACGAGCTTCGCCGGCACCTCGCCGAGAATGCCATCGAGACGCGGACCTTCTTCATCCCGATGCACCTGCAGCCGATCTACTACCGCCCCGAGTATCGCGGCGCGTTCCCGGTCGCCGAGATGCTGTGCCGTCGCGGCTTCTACCTGCCCTCGGCCCCGACGCTCACCGCGGACCAGATCGACTTCATCTGCGACAAGATCCGCGAAGCCGCCGCCTGAGCTCCCCGTTCTCCGTGCAGCTCTCGGTCGTCCTCCCCACCTACAACGAGAGGGACAACATCGTCCCGCTGATCGAGCGGATCCGCGCGAGTCTCGCGAACGTGTCGCACGAGGTCCTCGTCGTCGACGACGCTTCGCCGGATGGCACGGCCGACGCGGTCGAGGAGCGCTTTCGCGACCAGCCGGAGGTTCGCGTGCTCCGGCGCCGCGCGGACGAGCGCGGGCTCCGCACGGCGATCCAGGAGGGGCTCGACCAGAGCATGGGCGAAGCGGTCCTCTGGATGGACTGCGACCTCTCGATGCCGCCGGAGAAGATCCCCGAGCTCTACGCCGCGCTCGCGGCGAGCGACGTCGCGATCGGCTCGCGCTACGTTGCGGGCGGGCGCGACGCGCGCGAGGACGTGCCGCTGCATCGTGCGTGCAGCCGCCTCCTGAACGTCTTCGCGCAGGCTGTCCTCGGCTCGGCGGTGCTCGACTACACGAGCGGCTTCGTGTGCGCGCGCCGGCGCGTCGTGCAGGAGGTCCGTCTCGCCGGCGACTACGGCGAGTACTGCATCGACTTCCTGCACCGCGCCCGAAAGCTCGGCTTCCGGATCGTCGAGGTGCCCTACACGAACACCGCGCGCGCGAGCGGCGAGTCGAAGACCGCGACCTCGGCCGTCGGCCTCGTGCGCCGCGGCGTCGTGTACGGCGCGGCGATCGTCCGGCTCGCCCTGACGCACTGAGCGGGAGCGCTTCGTGGACGAGGTCGAGTACCGCAAGATGTTCGAGCTCGAGGACGGGCATTGGTGGTTCCGCGTGAAGCGCGCGATCGTCGCGAGCATGATCGATCGCTACGCGGCTCGACCGACGGGCACCGCTCGACGGCGCATTCTCGACGTCGGATGCGGAACGGGCGCGAACCTTCGCGCCCTCGAGCGCTACGGCGAAGCGTTCGGCGGCGACGTGCATCCGCTCGCGCTCCGTCTCTGCCGCGAGCGCGGCCTCCGCAACCTCGCGCGCGCCGACGCGGCGCGGCTGCCGTTTGCGGATGCGCAGATGGACGTCGTCGTCGCCCTCGACGTGCTCTATCATCGCCGGGTCGTCGATCCGGCCGCGGCGCTGCGCGAGATCCACCGCGTCTGCCGGGCCGAGGCGCTCCTCGTGATCACCGATTCGGCGCTCGCCTGGCTCGCCGGACCGCACGACGTCGCGTTCCACGGCGCGCGGCGGTTCGGGCGGCGCGAGCTCGCGGCGGCGGTGGAGCGGGCGGGGTTCGCCGTGCTCAAAGCGTCCTACATGAACACGCTCCTCTTTCCGCTCGCTGCGCCGGCGCGCCTGCTCGAACGCCTTCGCTTCGGAGGCGAGCGCGCGCACAGCTCCGTCGAGCCGACGTCGCGGCTCGTGAACGCGTTCCTCGAGCGTGTCTACCGCGCGGAAGCGGCGCTGCTTCGCCGCATGGACCTGCCGATCGGCCTCTCGGTGCTGCTCGTTGCGCGGAAGGCGGCGTGAGCACGGCCGTCGAGCCGCGGCCGAGCCTCGCGCGCCGCATCGGTGCGGTGCTGCTGACGTTCGTGCTCTACGCGGTGCTCGTCCTCTGGATGACCTGGCCGCTCGCAGCGCATCTCGGAACGCGGATGCCGCACACGAACCTCCTCTGCCGGATCGACCCTCTCTATATGGCATGGATCCTCGCGCATGAGAGCAAGGCTCTTCTGGGCGGCCCGGACGCGTTCGTCGACACGAACATCTTCTTCCCGGCGCGGAACACGCTCTTCTACGGCGATACGGGCTTCGGCGCGCTCCCGTACTTCTTTCCGGTCTTCGCGGCGACGGGGAATCCGACGCTCGCGCTGAACGTCGTCCTTCTCGGTTGCATCGTTCTCACCGCGACGGCGCTCCATCGCGTCGTCGTCCGCTGGACCGGCTCGGAGCTGGCAGGATTCCTCGGCGGCTGGGCATACTTGACGGCGCGCTGGGTGCTCTGGGAGTTCCTGCCGACCGCGCCGAGCTACTCGGTCCTGCAGTACCTGCCGATCGTCGTGCTCCTCGCTTCGGTGCCGGCCGCGCGCTGGAGCTCCGCGCTTCTCCTGCTGCCCTTCGCGGTGGTGCAGTGCTTGACGGACGTCGTCTACGTCGCCGCGGCGACGATGGTGCCCCTCGGGATCCTCGCCGCGTGGCGACTCGCGCGGAAGGAGACGCGGACGGCAGGCTGGAGGCTCGCGGTCGTTCTCGCGTCGGCGGTCGTCGTGCTGTCGCCGGTCTACGCCGGCCACCTCGCGGTGCGCGCCGACAATCCGAAGCTGATGTACCAGACGCCGTGGTTCTGGCGGCTCAGCATCGAGCCGACGGTGCTCCCGTGGGGGCTCCTCGCGCCGCAGGCGGCGACCGGCGTCGCCCTCGCGGCGCTTCTCCTGATCGTGGTCGGGGGAGTCCTCTTCTTCCGCTTCCGGGAGAAGGAGCGGAGCGATGAGCCGCTCCGTGCTGCTTGGTTGCACGGGTTCTTCTGGGCGGGGATCGGCCTCCTGATGTCGATCGCGCCGATCGTCTCGATTCTCGGCACGAATCTTCGTCTGCCCCAGTACTGGATCGGGGAGTGGCTGCCGATCTACGAGCTGGTACGCGTCCCCGCGCGTCTCGGTCTCGCCGCGATCGTCGGGCTGGCACTTCTCACCGGGATCGCGTTCGCCGAATGCTCGCGCCGGCTCTCGCGTGCGGTCGGGAGTCGGTTTGCCCCGATCGGCCTCGCGATCGTCGTCGCTGGGTCGATGTACGCGCAGTACGCGTGGGGCTTCGGTGCGACGGCGGCGATGGGGTGGAAGCCGCTGCCGGACGAGTATCCGACGCGCGAGCCGATCGCCGCTCGACAGCCGTTCCTCCCGATCCTGCGCGAGCCCGGCGGACCTCTCCTGGAGGTCCCCGCAAGCCTCGCGAACCTGATGGCAACAGAGCAGCACGCACGCGCGATGTACCGCTCCGTCTTCCACGGACGCCGTCTCGTGAACGGCTACAACAGCTACTGGCCGAACGGGTTCCGCCAGCGGATGGCGCTCGCGCGCCGCCTTCCGGACGCGGACGCGCTCGCGGCGCTCCGCAAGGAGACCGGCCTCTCGTTGATTCTCGTGCACGTCGACGAGGTCGGGCGCGACGAGATCGCCGAGTGCGAGAAGGCACACGCGGCCGGAAAGCAGCCGAAGAGCTGCGTCGACGAGCCGTGGCTCGCGAAGCGCAAGGCGTGGCTCGCGCTCGCGGAAGGAAGCGGAAGCGAAGTCCTGCACCTCGTGGCGCGCGACGGGAACGAGCTCTTGTTCGCGCTCGACGCGCCCTCGTCTTGACGCCGACGCGAAGCTCGATCAGCAAAGCCCATGAGCCCGGAAGCCCTCGTCGCCGCCCAATCGCCGCCCCGCGGCCTCGCTTCGCGTGCGGCCGGGGGAGCGCTCGTCGTCCTTCTGGTCTCGTTTTCGGGATTCTGCAGCCTCGTCTACCAGGTGGTGTGGGACCGGAGCGTGCGTACGAACTTCGGCGGCGACAACGTGTCGTCGGCCATCGTGACGGGCACTTTCCTCCTCGGGCTCGGCCTCGGTGCGGTGCTGTTCGGACGCAACTGGCGGCGCCCGTTCCACGTGTACGCGGCGGTCGAGGCGGCGATCGGCGCGTACGCGATCGTGAGTCACGCGCTCCTCGGTTCGCTCGCGCGCGTTCTCGCGCACGGCCTCGGAGGCGGGATCGAGACCGTCGAGAGCCTGCGCATGCCGCTCGTCGGAGCGTGCGTGCTCTTCCTTCTTCCGCCCTGCATCCTGATGGGCGGGACGCTCCCGCTGATGTTCCGCTGCTTCGTGTCGGAGAGGACGTTCCGCAGCGGCACCATCGGCTGGCTGTACGGATTCAACACGCTCGGCGCGGCGCTCGGAACGATCGCGGCTCCGTTCTACCTGCTGAGCCGCTTCGACGTGCCCGTGACGCTGCAGCTCCTCGGCTGCGGGAACCTCCTCCTCGCGGCGGCGATTCTCGGAGCTGCGCGGGTCCGCTCGATCGCCGCGCGAGCTGCCCGCGACGATGCGGGGGAAGGAGAGGCGACTCCGATCGCCTCCCCGAGCGAGTCGTCCTCCGCCGGGGCTCCCTCGCTGCTCGCACTGCAGCTCGTCGCGTTCGCGTCGGGCCTCGTCTCGCTCGCGTATGAGGTTTCGCTCTTCCGGCACCTCTTCGTCGTGAATCCGAACTCGCCGTACAACTTCCCGCTCGTTCTCGCGCCGTATCTCCTCTCGATCGCGATCGGCAGCGCGCTGTTTACGCGCCTCCGAAGCGACGACGCAAGCGCGGCGCTGCGGCGCATCGCATGGCTCGCGGTGCTGTCCGCGATCGTGCTTCTCGCGGCTCCCGCGATCGCGGGCTTTCGGCTCCTGCACGGCGCGACGGTCTTCGATCGTCCCGTCGACGTCGCGGCGGACCTGCTCTACGTCTTCGCCCTCGCGATGCCGCTGCCGCTCCTCCTGAGCGGCGTCTTTCCGCTCCTCGTCCGGGTCGCGACACGCAGCGTGGAAGCGCTGCCGTCGCGCACGGGGCTCGTCTACGTCGCCAATTCGGTCGGCTCGTTCTGCGGCGCAATCCTCGCCCAGTTCGTCGGCTTCGAGCGCCTCGGCGCCGGCGGCGTGCTTCTCGGCCTCGAGCTCGTCTGCCTCGTGGTCGCGGCATGGGCCGCCTCACGCGTCGCACCGCGCCGCGTCCTTCTCTTCGCCGGAGCTGCTGCGGGGATCTGGGCGATCTCCTTCGCGTTGCCGCGAGCCGCGATCGAGATGGCGTACTCGTTCGGCCGGCCGGCGATCGCGCATCAGGATCGGCCGGACCTCCTCGATCACGTCGAGGGGACGACCGGTGTCGCGATGCTCGTCTGGGACCCGAGCGACCGCACGGCCGAGGTGTACGTGAACGGCCAGTACATGTCGGCGCTTCCCGATCATCCCGATCACGTGGCGCTCGCGGGCGTCGTTCTCTCGAAGCCGGACATGGGCTCGATCCTGGTGCTCGGCCTCGGCGGCGGCGGCATGGTGTGCGAGCTCCTGAAGGATCCACGCGTCGAGCGCGTCGAGATCGTCGACTGGTCGCACGAGCTTCCGACCGTTCTCGATTTCCCCCGGCCCCAGCAGATCCTGCGCGACTGCCTGCACGACCCGCGCGTCCGCACCTGGCGCGCGGACGCGCGTGTCGCGGTCGCGCTCTACGAGTCCGGGCAGTTCGACGTCGTCCTCGACAACTTGACGATCCCGGACTGGGTCGGCTCGACGGCGATTCGCTCCGTCGAGTACTTCCGCGAGGTGAAACGGCTTCTCGCTCCCGACGGGATGTACATCAGCAACAACCACGGGTTCCCGTACGCGCGCTTCGCGGTTCGCCGCGGGCTTGCCGAGACCTTCGACAAGCTGTGGGTGCATCCGCGGAG
>Ga0194120_10008670_pt1 | contig 13294 bp, 10 predicted proteins | sample TA2MahCa65mmetaG_FD_148642 | JGI IMG/M metagenome (GOLD analysis project Ga0194120, IMG submission 148642) | Freshwater microbial communities from Lake Tanganyika, Tanzania - TA2015019 Mahale Deep Cast 65m | ecosystem: Environmental > Aquatic > Freshwater > Lake | place: Tanzania: Lake... | reverse complement strand
GGACCGTTGGCGGCCGCCGAGAGGGGGCGAGAGCGAGGCCCGGCGGCACCCCGTTGGCAGGCGAGCGGCACCCTGACGGGCGCGGACCTGACGGGCGCGGAGAGGGCCCGCGGCTGTGGCCCGCGGAGATGGCCCGCGGCTGTGGCCCGCCGAGATGGCCCGCGGTGCCGGCGGCGTGCGGGGGCTGTTTGCGCTGGAAAACGCGCCCAAAAGCGCGGGTTTTCGCGGTCGCTCGCTGGTTGCGCGAGCGCCGCGTGCGCGCGGGCCGCCCTAGTCCCAGCCGCCGCCGCGCTCGCGCTTGCGCTCGGAGCGCTGGCGCTTGTCGGTGATGCGCCGGCGGACGGAGCCGCGCGTGGGACGGGTCGCACGGCGGGGCGGGAGCACGTGCAGGGCGCCGGCGAGCAGGGCGGCGAGGCGCTCGCGGGCGGCGGCGAGGTTGCGGCCCTGCTCGCGGTGCTCGACGGCCTTGACCAGCAGCTCGCCCGCCTTGGTGAGGCGCGCGCCGAGCTTGGAGCGCAGCCGCTCCTTCTGGGCCGGGGTCAGGCTGGCGCTGCCTTCGAGGTCGAAGCGCAGCAGGATGCCGCTCGACACCTTGTTGACGTTCTGGCCGCCCGGTCCGCCGGAGCGCAGCGCGGTGTGGGAGAGCTCGGCTTCGGGAAGCACCAGCCCCGGCCGCACGAACAGTCCCTCTTGCGGCGCGTCCATGGACCCCGCCCTAGGCGCGCGGATCGTGGTCGCGCAGGAACCGGAACGGGAAGATGCCCGTGTTGTGGCCGTCGGAGAACTGCAGCGCGATGGCGTAGTTGCCGACGAAGCGCACGTCGCTCTGGGTCAGGCCCGCGGGCACCGAGGCGGGGTCGTGCATGCGCACGCCGGTGACCTCGTTGATGCAGCCGGCGCAGGGGCACACGCCGCGCAGCTCGGCCGCCGAGTAGCTGGTGCGGTGCCCGTCGGCCCACTCGACCTCGAGTTGGCTCGGATCGCTGCGGCGGATGACCAGCGGCTGGTATGTGTTCACGGCGCGCCCTGTCGCAGAAAGAAGGTCGCGGGGAGAAGAAGGTGGTGGGCAGGACCGGACTTGAACCAGCGACCCGCTGATTTTCAATCAGCTGCTCTACCGACTGAGCTACCTGCCCAACCACGCCTCGCGGCGTGCACGAGGGTCGAAGATTGTGGCCGCGGGAAGGCCCTCGGTCAACGGGGCATCGGCGTGGAAGCCGCGCCCAGTCGCGCGCGGGCCTCGGCGACGTCGCGCCGGATCTGCGCCACGAGCGCGTCGACGCCGTCGAAGCGCTGCTCCCCGCGCAGTCGGCCGAGGAAGGTGAATTCGAGCGCTTGGTCGTACAGGTCGCCCTCGAAGTCGAGCAGGTGCACCTCGATGCGCAGCTCGCGCGCGCCCCCGGCCACGGTCGGACGAAAGCCGATGTTGGCCACCGCCGCGCGCTCGGGGCCGCGCTGACCCCCGAGCACGCTCGCGCCGACGCGCGCTCGTCCGTAATAGACGCCCGGCGGCGGGTGCAGCTCGTGGTGCAGGTCGAGGTTGGCGGTCGGGAAGCCCAGCCGCCGTCCGAGGGCGTCGCCGTGCACGACCGTGCCGAGCACGCTCGCGGGTCGCCCGAGCATGGCCTGCGCGCGGGCGAGGTCGCCGAGCTCGATCGCCTCGCGGATCGCGGTGCTCGACACGCCGTAGGGACCGACGCGCACCTGCGGGACCACGGTCACGTCGAAGCCGCGCGCGACGAGGAACTCCGGGGTGCCGCGGCGCTCACGGCCGAACTTGCTGTCGAAGCCGAGCACCAGCGCGCGCGTGGCGAGGCCGCGCACGAGCACGCGCTCGGCGAAGTCCTCGGCCGAGGTCTCGCGCAGCTCCGCGTCGAACTCGAGCGCCACGGCGTGCTCGATCCCCGCGCGGCGGAAGAGCGCGAGGCGGTGCTCCAGCGTGGTCAGCGTGCGCGGCGCGCGGCCGAGCAGCACCTGCTTGGGGTGCTCGGCGAAGGTCACGACCGTCGGGACCGCTCCGAGCGAGCGCGAGCGGGCCACGTTGGCGGCGAGGATCGCTTGATGGCCGAGGTGCACGCCGTCGAAAACTCCGAGCGAGACCACCGATCCGCCCGCGGGTGCGGCCTCGAGCGCCGCCATGGAGCGCGTGGTCTTCAAGCATCGCTCCGGGGCGGCTCGCGGGCGCCCTCAGCGCGCGCCGGCGGACTGGGAGCGGCGGTAGGAGTCGACGAGCTCCGCCAGAGCGGCCTTGTTGTGGGCCTTGTCGGCGGGCGACATGCGGTCGACGAGCAGCACGCCTTCGAGGTGGTCGTATTCGTGCTGGACCACGCGCGCGACGAAGCCCGAGTACTCGGTCTCGTGCTTGTTCCCCGCGGGGTCGAACGCCACCACGCGGCAGCGATCGGGGCGCTTGATCTCGGCGTAGATCTGCGGAAACGAGAGGCAGCCCTCGTCGTAGTGCGTGAGCGGGCCCGAGCGCTCGACGATCGTCACGTTGACCAGCGCCAGCTCGTGCTCCTTCTGGGCCGGATCGCCGGTCGGGTTGAGCACGAGGATGCGCCGCTCCAAGCCGGTCTGGGGGGCGGCGAGGCCGCACCCTTCCGAGCGGTACATCAGGTCGAACATGGCGGCCACGGTGGCGCGCAGCTCGTCGTCGAAGGCCTCGACCGGCTGGGCGACCTTGCGGAGCACCGGATCGGGGTAGTGGACGACACGGAGTTCGAGCGGGGCGGACATGGGCTTTGGGCGCGCGTCTCGCGGGCCATGGCGGAGCCACACAGGATAGCCTGCGTTGACGGTTTCTGACCACGTCGCTAGCCTCTGCGCCCCTCGTTTTCGCCCCGGACCGCCCGGCTCGACCGCCCTGTCGAGTGCCATGGGGGCGGCGGGTGGCGCGATCGAGCATCCCCTCGTCGTGGACTACTCCAAGCATCTCCAGAAGGCGGAAGAGGCCCTGCGCCAGCGGCGCTGGGACTTCGCCATCGAGGTCTACCAACAGCTATTGGAGATGGACCCCGATCTGGGCGAGGCCCGCGGTGGATTGCGCAAGGCGCTGCGCAAGCGCGCCGAGCAGGGCGGCGGGGGCCCCAAGTTGTTCAAGGCGCTCACCGGCGCCGGACCGCTGGCCGTTGCCAAGGGGCTCGCGAAGGCGGGCAAGCACGCCGCCGCGGCCAAGTCGTACGAGCAGTATCTCGCCGGAAACCCGCTCGATCCCGACGCCAACCTCGAGCTCGGCCGCGCGCTCGAGTCCGCGGGCTTCACCAAGTCGGCGCTCGCGGTGTACGAATTCCTCGCCGAGATCGCGCCGCGCAATCCCGAGGGACTCAAGCGCGCCGGTGCCATGGCCTACCGCGCCGGAGAGCACGGCAAGGCGCTCGAGTTCTACGAGCGCGCCCTGCAGGCCGATCCGCGCGACCAAGACGCGCTCAAGGCGCGCAAGGACCTCGCCGCGGAGCGCGCGCTGCAGGCCGGTCGCTTCGAAGCCGTCGCGCACAGCCGCGAGCAGATCCGCGACAAGGAGCAGGCGGCCGACCTCGAGCGCTCGCGGCGCCGCGTGCTCACCGAGGAAGACCTCGCCAAGGAGCGCGAGCGACTCGAAGCGCTGTTCGCGGACAACGCCAAGGATCCCGAGCTCTTGACGCAGCTCGCGGACGTGAGCGAGCGCCTGAAGGACTACGAGTCGGCGCTCGACTTCGCCGAGCGCGCCGCGCAGTACAAGAAGGACAGCTTCGAGCTGCTCACCAAGGTCGGCGACCTGCGCGCCAAGGTGCTCAAGAAGAAGATCGCGCGCGCGGACAAGGACGGCAACGCCGAGCTCGCCTCGCGCTTCGAGGCCGAGCTGCTCGACCTCGAAGTGGCCGACTACCGCGGCCGCGTCGCCGTGCATCCGGGCGATGCCGGTCTGCGCTTGCAGCTCGCCAAGCGGCTCGCCAAGAAGGGCGACCTCGACGCGGCGCTGTCGGAGTTTCAGAAGGCGCAGGTCGATGCCCGCGTCCAGCGCGAGGCCCGCATGGGCATGGCCCAGTGCTTCCAGCGCAAGGGCTACGGCGACCTCGCCAAGAAGGAATACCTGCGCGTCCTCGAGGGCGTGCAGGAGATCGACGAACGGGCCAAGGAAGTCCTCTATGCTCTCGGCGAGATCGCCGAGGGCGAAGGCCGGACCGACGAGGCTCGCGCGAGCTACGCTCGCATCTACGAAGTGGACATCGGCTACCGTGACGTAGCCGCCAAGATGGAACGATTTCGCTAAACCATGACTCACTCCAAGCAAGCCGCCAAGCGCGTCCGTACCAGCAACCGCCGCCGCAACAAGAACCGCGCCGTTCGCAGCGCGGTCAAGAGCAAGGCCAAGGCCACGGTCGCCTCCGCTCCCTCCGAGCGCCCCGCGATGCTCCGCGAGAGCATGAAGATGATCGACAAGGCGGCCAAGGTCGGCGTGATCCACAAGAACGCCGCCGCGCGCAAGAAGAGCCGCCTGATGAAGGCGCTCAACAAGCTCGCCGCCGCCAAGTAGTCGCGCGCGCCACCCGTCGTGGGCTCCTTCGAGACCGATCCCGCGCAAGGCTCGCCGCTGCTGCGGCCGCTCTCCGTCGCCCTGCGCAGGGAGGAGCTCTACTCCGAGGCCCGCGACATGGTCGCGGACCTCGCGGGCTGGACGCTCGTGCGCTCCGACGACGCAGCGCTCGTGCTGCAGTGCGAGCGCAAGGGCGGACTGCTCGGCGCCACGGCGCGCATCACGCTGCGCGTCGAGGGGCCCGACGGCATTCCGTCGGCGACGATCCACGTGCGTTCGCAGACCAGCGGGCCGTTCGCGCGCGATCGCGCCAACGTGCGCGAGTTCCTCGAGCCGTTCACGCGCCGGGTCGGGCTGTAGTGGCGCGTTCGTTGCGCGCGCGCAGCGCCTGCGCGAGCGCGCGCGAGAGCGCGGTCGACGCCGCGCTCGGTCGCGCGTCGAGCTTGAGCGTCGCGAAGGTCGCGTTGGCCTCGGCTTCGTCGGGTCCGATGGCGCGGCCGTCCTCGTGCAGCAAGGAGAGCTCGAGGCGCTCGGCCTGTTCGTCGATCGCGAGCACGCGCACGGAGACGCGCTCGCCCGGTTGCAACTGGCGCGAGAGGTTCTTCTCGCCGCACAGCTCGGCCTGCGTGTTGTGCACCAGTCCTTCGATGCCGGGCAGGATCGCGATGAACGCGCCGAAGGGCATCACGCGCTTGACCGTGCCCTCGACGACGCGGTTGAGGCCCAGCCGCGCGGTGAGCGAGCGCCACGGGCTCTCTTGCAACTGCTTGAGGCCGAGCGCGATGCGCGAGCCGCCGGCCCTCAGCGCCAGCACCTTGGCGCGCACGAGCTCGCCCAGGCGCAGCACCTTGGCCGGGTGCTCGACTCGCTCGTACGAGACGTTCGACACGTGCACGAGGCCCTCGAGCCCGCGACCGAACGCGATGAACGCGCCGTAGGGTTCGAGCCGCGCCACGCGCCCCTCGATCGTCTGGCCCACGAGGAGCGCGCCGACCTCGCGCTGGCGATCGTCGCCGCGCTCGCGCTGCAGCACGAGCTTGCGCGACACGAGCACGCGCTGGCGCTCGCGATCGACCTCGATCACCTCGCAGGTCAGCACCTTGCCGACGAGCACGCTCGCCTTCTGGTCGCGCGCCAGACCGGTGTGCGACTTGGGCATGAACGCGTGCAGCTTGCCGATCTTGAGCTCGAGCCCCTCGGGCAACGCACCGATCGCGCGCGCGTGCACCAGCACGCCGGGTTCCATGTCCTCCCACGACCGCAGGCTCGCGGCTTCGCGGCGCTCGAGCGCCCACAGTCCGTCCTCGCGCCCGCGCAGCGTGAAGTCGAACCGCTCGCCCACGCGCGGCTCGCGCGTGAATTCGCGCCGCGCGATCACGCCCTGCATGCGCGGCCCGAGCTCGACGAACACGTCGTTGCCGTACACGCCCACCACGGTCCCGCACCACACCTTGAGGGTGTGCGCGCCATGGTCCTTTTCGACCGCCGGATCCCGCCGCGCTTCTCGCATCGAGCGACCTCCTTGTCTGCGGCGATGCTAGCAACGCGAGCGCTCACGTCCACGCCGTGACGTCCACATCCGCGCGCGCTGCCGCGGCGCGCGCGGGTCGTCGCTTCAGGGATACAGGATCGTCTGCTCGAGCCACTCGAGCTCGATCTCCATGCCGCGTTGGATCTCGCCGGGGAGAATCTCGTTGGCCTTGTCCGTGAACGGACCGCGCGACTGCCAGTCGAGGATCGCGCGCACGCTGGCGTGGGCCTGCTGCAGTTGCGCCACATCCATGCTGCCGTACTTGATCGCCAAGCTGTCGGCGTCGTAGCCCTGTGGGATCGAGAGTTCGTCGAGGGCGTTGCCGTCGTCGGGCGTGGGCACGTGCAGCTTGACGAGCTCGCGCACGGAGAGCTTCTCGATCTCGCTGGCCTCGCGCCTCGGCAACAGCTTGCCTCGGACGCCGGCCACGCCTTCGAGCGCCACTTCGTCCGCGGCCGTGCGCTCGCTCCCCGACGAGGCCGCGGCCCCCGTCGGCGTGTCGCTCGAAGGGGCTTCGATCGACCCGTCCGTGCGCTCGGTCGCGGGCGCGCGCACGCCGACGTTGGACTCGGCGCCGCTCTGGGGGGCTTCGGGCGTACCGAACGTGGCGAACAACAGGGCGCCGCCGACGAGCGCTGCGCCAAGGGCGACGAGAAGCAGGGGTCTTTGGACCATCGGAAGCGGTTTCTAGGGGTGGGGGTCGGTCGGAGAGCCTACGGGCCCCCCTTCCAATGCGTGAGGGGCGATCCGGGGGGCTTTTTCGGTGCTCCGAAAGCGGAGCTTGCGGCCGGGCGGGCGGAAAAATGCTGCGGGTCGCCAAAAAAGAGACGACGGAAGGGCTTGCGCATTCCTAGGGAGTGGCCGTTCAATAGAGAATCAGGAGCGTTCGAGCGCACTTCGCGCGCGGGCGGTCCATCCGGCGCGGTGTCCCGATCGGGCACCGCTCCCGCCCGTCACCCCTCAGGAGCTATTCATGCTTTCCAACCGACTCTTCCGCACGCTGCTCGTCGGCGCTGCGACCCTGTGCGCGGCTCAGGCTGCCAGCGCGCAGGTCCTGATCAGCCAAGTCTACGGCTCGGGCGGCAACTCCCAGTCGATGGTGTTCAACGACTACATCGAGATCTACAACGCGGGCTCCGCGGCCCAGAGCCTCGCGGGCTGGTCGACGCAGTACGCGTCGAGCACCGGCACGACGTGGACAGCCACGGCCCTGCCGGCCGTGACGCTCAATCCCGGTCAGTACCTGCTGGTCCAACAGGGCACGGGCGCCACGTTGCCCGCGGGCACGGTGCCCGCGAACCCGGCGGCTCAGGCCACGGGCACGATCGCGATGTCCGGCTCGGACGCCAAGATCGCGCTGGTCGCCTCGACCACGCTCCTCGTGGGTGGCACACCGCTCTACTCGACGAGCGCCAACCTGCGCGACTTCGTCGGCATCGGCATCGCGAACTGGAACGAGTCGGCGGCCTCTGGCTCGGTCTTCGCCGCGGCCAATAACTGCCCGCCGATGTCCACCGCCCACGCCGTCCACCGTCGCCGTGGTGGCGCGGCGGACAGCAACAACAACCGCCTCGACTGGGCCGTCGGCTACCCGGCCCCGCGCAACACCTCCACGACGATCGGAACGGGCCTTGCCGGTAGCGGTACGGCCTTCCCGCTGACGGTGGAAGAGACGCAGGTCGTGCGCCTGCTCGTGACTCCGTACGACGTCGTGACGCTCAACCCGAGCGCGGGCCTCACGGTCACGGCTGACCTCACCGGCATCGGCGGCTCCGCCACCGCGGCGCTCGTCGACGACGGCACGAGCGGCGATGACATCTCCGGCGACGGCATCTACACCCTCGAGACGACGGTGGCCGTCGGTACGGCCGCGGGCACCAAGAACATGCCGGTGTCCTTCGCCGATGTCGGCACGCTCACGGGCGGCATGTACCTAAACGTCGTCGTGGTTCCGACCTCGACGCCGGACAACGACAACTGCTTCGGCGCTCAGGCGCTCGCGCTCGGCACGCCGGTGAGTGGCACCTACACGGGCGCCCTGCCGGAGTCGAACCCGATCGCGGCGATGGGCACGCCGACCAGCGCGGCGCACAGCAGCCGTCGCGGACTGTGGTTCTCGGTCACGGGCACCGGCAACACGCTCACGGCCTCGACCTGCGGCACCTCGCCGGCGGTCGACTCGGTCATGGCCGTGTACGTCGGCACCTGCGACGGTATCACGATCATCGGTGGTGGCGATGACAACGGCGTGGCCTGCACCGGCACGAACGCCTCGTTCGCGTGGTGCTCGCAGCTCGGCGCCAACTACCTGATCTGGCTCGCTCCCTTCAGCACTGGCGCCTCGACCGCGGCCTACAGTCTCGTGGTCACCGACGGTGGCACGCCCTGCGCGGGTGCGCTCGCGGCCAACATCTGCACCGGTGTCGCGGGCCCCTACACGGAAGCGGAGCCGGGCTTCGGCATCCACAGCAACGACGGTTGCGGGTCGACGCCCAACGGCTTCACCGACATCGCGACGCCCGGCTATCCGGGAAGCACGATCCGCGGCACCGGCCGCGGCATGATCGGCAACCGTGACGTCGACAGCTACCGCTTCCAGGCGGTGACGACGGACACGATTCAGATCGTGCTCAACACGCTCGGCACCAACGCTCAGGCCCAGCTGATGAAGCTGGCGGCCGGTGGCGTGTGCCCGGCCACGGCGTTGACCCCGGCGGCGAACACGACCCTGTACGTGGCGCGCTGTGCCAACGGCATCCAGACGCTGTCCGCCCCCGTGGTGGCCGGTGACTGGTATGTGATCAACGTGATCACGGGCGTCGGCGTTCAGCTGACGCCTCCGGCCACGATCTTCGGCGGTCAGATGCCGGGTGGCAAGACCTACCAGTACGAGATGTACGCCGAAATCGGCGCTCCGCCGGCGAACAACGCCTGCGCCAGCGCGACCGCTCTCACGACCTCGCCGGTCGTGGGCAACCTCCAGAACGCGACCAACGACGGAGCCTCGACCTGCGATCTCGCGGGCAAGGACGTCTGGTACTCGTTCACGGGCGCTGCGGATGCCGGCACGCTGAACCTCGAGACCTGTGGCAGCGCCTCTGGCGACACGGTCATCTCGGTGTTCGACGCCTGCGGCGGCACCGAGCTCGCCTGCAACGACGACGACGTGACCTGCGCCAACCCGCTGGCCGCGAAGCTCTCGTACGCGATCTCTCCGAACCAGTCGGTCCGCATCCGCGTGTCGGAAAAGAACACGGGCGCCGGCGCGTTCACCCTGACGTGGAGCTTCGTCGTGCCGCCGCCGGCCAACGACGAGTGCGCCACCGCGACGGTGCTCACGGCGGGCAGCACGACGGCGGTCGCGGACACGCGCTTCGCCACGCCGGTCGGCGCCAACAGCGCTCCGGCTTCGTCGTGCCAGACGAACCAGAGCCGCGACGTTTGGTTCACGTGGACCTCTCAGGGTGCGGGCTCGGTGCAGGTCGACACCTGCGGCGCGACGCAGCCGGCGAGCGACTCGGTCATCACGGTCTACACCGGCAGCTGCGGCTCGCTGGTGCAGGTCGCGTGTGACGACGACACGTGCGCGACGCCGAGCTTCGGCAGCCAGTTGTCGTTCACGGCGACGTGCACGACGAGCTACATCATCCGCGTTTCGCAGTTCGGCACGACCGTGCCGGCGACGGCTTGGACGCTGAACATCACGGCGCCGGGCTTCACGGACTCGGACAATGACGGCACCAACGACTGCCTCGACGGCTGCCCGAACGACCCGCTCAAGGTCGCTCCGGGTATCTGTGGTTGCGGCGTGGCCGACACCGACAGCGACAACGACGGCACGGCGGACTGCAACGACGGCTGCCCGAACGACCCGCTCAAGGTTGCTCCGGGCGTCTGTGGTTGCGGCGTGGCCGACACCGACAGCGACAACGACGGCACGGCGGACTGCAACGACGGCTGCCCGAACGACCCGCTCAAGGTTGCTCCGGGCGTCTGTGGTTGCGGCGTGGCCGACACCGACAGCGACAGCGACGGCACGGCGGACTGCAACGACGGCTGCCCGAACGACCCGCTCAAGGTCGCTCCGGGTATCTGTGGTTGCGGCGTCGCCGACACCGACAGCGACAGCGACGGCACGGCGGACTGCAACGACGGCTGCCCGAACGACCCGCTCAAGGTTGCTCCGGGCGTCTGTGGTTGCGGCGTGGCCGACACCGATACGGACGGCGATGGCGTTGCGGACTGCAACGACAACTGCGACGCGATTGCCAACCCGGCTCAGGGTGACTGCGACCTCGACGGCGTCGGCGACGTCTGCGAGATCGCGGCTGGCACGCAGCTCGACACCAACACCAACGGCACGCCGGACAGCTGTGAGTTCGGCGCTGTGTTCACGTACTGCACCGCTGGTACCACCACCAACGGCTGCAACGCGAGCATCAACGCCGTCGGCTCGCCGAGCGTCGCGGCGACCTCGGGCCTGCTCATCACGGGCTCGGGCATCGAAGGTCAGAAGCAGACGCTCATGTTCTACGGGGTCAACGGTCCGGCCGCTCAGACCTGGTCGCCGAACTCGTCGAGCTTCAAGTGCGTCCGCAACCCGGTCCAGCGCGTCGCCCCGCAGAACTCGGGCGGCACGGTGGATACCTGCGATGGCACCTACTCCGTCGACCTTGCGAACTACCTGGCGACCCGCCCCACCGCGATCGGCAACCCGCTGTTCGCCGGTGAGGTGTTCAACGCCCAGTTGTGGTTCCGTGACCCGCCCGCGCCTTCGACAAGCAACTTGTCGAACGCGGTGCAGTTCACCATGGCTCCGTGATCTAGCAGAGGTCACGGAACCACCTCAGCCGCGCCGCGCCTAGCGGCGCGGCTTGGGGGATCCTTCTCGGGAGACGCCTATGCGTCTCCCGAGCTTTTTCTGGCCGCCGGAGAAACAAGGCAGCGGCCAGAAAAAGACAGGCTTACCTTCCGTGACCCGCCCGCGCCTCAGACAAGCAACTTGTCGAACGCGGTGCAGTTCACCATGGCTCCGTGATCGCGTGAGCGATCCACGGGCTGTCAACGGCCCGTGATACGAAACGAGGGGCGTCCCGAGTGATCGGGGCGCCCCTCGCGCATTCTCTGGCTGTGACGGTCCGAGGACGGGTTGCAGTTCGTCCCGAGAGATCGAGGCGGCGCGCTACCATGCGGCGGCGTGAGTGAGGGTGGTGCGAAGAGCGGGCTGCCGCGGACGAGCGACGGGTTCGAGCTGCTCGGGGAACTTGGCAGCGGCGGCATGGGCGTGGTGTATCGAGCGCGCGAGCTCGCGACGGGGCGCATCGTGGCGCTCAAGGTGCTGCGGCACTCGAACGACGAGGAGGACACGACGTTCGATCGCTTCCAGCGCGAGGCGATGCTCTCGGCCTCGCTGTCGGACTCGCGTTGCGTGTTCGTGTATGGCGCCCACTCGTTCGAGGGCGCTCCGGCGATCGCGATGGAGCTCGTCGAGGGCCCGACCTTGGAGCAGGTCGTCGCGCGCAAGGAGCCGATCGCGGTGCGCAAGGCGGTGCAGTGGGGGATCGAGCTGCTCGAGGCGCTCGAGGTCGCTCACCGCGCGGGCATCCTGCATCGCGACGTGAAGCCGTCGAACTGCTTCCTCGACCTGGCCGGTCGCGTGAAGCTCGGCGACTTCGGCCTCTCGCGCACGGTCCAGACCAATGTGCACCTGACCGACAAGGGACAGTTCCTCGGCTCGCCGCTGTACGCATCGCCGGAACAGATTCGCGGCCGCGAAGTCGACGAGCGCTCGGATCTCTACTCGGCGGCCGCCACGCTGTTCACCCTGCTCGCCGGTCGCCCCGGATGGAGCGGCACGAACGTGCAGGAGGTGTTCGCGCGCATCCTGTCGGAACCGCCCGACCTGCTGCGGACGCTGCGCGCGGACGTGCCCGCGGAACTCGAGAGCGTCGTGGCGCGCGCCATGGACAAGGACCCCGCGCGGCGCTTTCAGAGCGTGCGCGAGCTGCGCGTCGCGCTGCATCCCTTCGCGGTCGATGCGCCGTCAGCGGACTTGGCGCGGCGCATCGCGGCGTGGTGCATCGACTTCGTGGTCGCTTCGGTGATCGTGCAGGTCGTCTGGGTGCTGGTGCAGCTGTGTCGCGGCGTGGAGCTCGCGTGGGAAGCTGGTTCGGCGCACGCGGTGCTCGGCCTCACGCTCTTCAGGCTCTGCTACTTCACGCTGTTCGAAGGCCTGTGGGGGCGCGGGCTTGGCAAGTGGGCGCTGGGACTGCGCGTGGAGTCGAGCGGCTCCCGCACGGTCGGATTCGGCCGCGCCGCGTGGCGCACGAGCGTGCTGCTCGCGCCCGGGCTGCTCATTCCGCTCGCGACGATCGCGTTCGGCGGCGTGGCGTGGGCTCGCGAGGATCTGGGGTCGATGGTGTGGTTCGCCGTGCTGTTCCTCGCGCCGCGCGGCTCGCGCGCGACGCTCTTCGCCCGCACGGGACTGCACGAGCGCTGGAGCGGGACGCGCACCACTCAGTCGGCGCTGCCGCTGCAGCGCGTCTCGCACGAGCTCGTGAGCGTCGAGACGCGCGCACCGCTCGCCGAGGTGGAGGGAGACGGGATCCTCGATCGCTATCGGCTGCGCGGTCGCGTGGCGCTCACCGAGCGCGGTCCGCTGTATCTAGGCGAGGACGCGCTACTCGAGCGCGAGGTGTGGATCCTGCCCGCGGGCGCGGAGGAGAGCGCGGTCGACCTCGCTCTCGCGCAGCGCGAGCGCGCGACGCGCCTACGCTGGCTGGCCTCGTTCGAGCACTCTGGCCGTCGCTGGAACGTGCTCGAGTCCCCGGGCGGAGAGAGTCTCGTGAACTGGCGCGCGGCGCAGGACGAGTTGGCGTGGCAGGTGATCCTGCGCTTGCTCGTCGAGCTGTGCGACGAACTCGCGTCGGGTGCGCAGCCCGCGTCTCTCGACGCGCTGTGGATCGATCGATCCCACCACCTGCGCGTGCTCGACTTCAGCATCGGTGCGTCCGCGGCCGAGCCGCTCGAGCGCCACGTGCTGCTCTCGCGGTTTGCTCGCAGTCTGCTCTCCGACGAGTTCGAGCTTCCGCGCGACCTGCCCGGGCACGCGGAAGCGGTCGTGAAGTCCGTGCTGTCCGGCGAGCCGCGCGACCTGCGGCGAGTGCATGCCGAGCTCGTCGATCTCTCCGAGCGCATCGCGCACGTCACGGTCGGCCAACGCGTGTTGCAGGTGGGATCGAGCGCGTTCG